>ERZ1370068.4836-contig-389_pt1 | contig 37889 bp, 39 predicted proteins | sample MGYA00561227_ERZ1370068 | MGnify/ENA primary metagenome ERZ1370068 (study PRJEB38410, sample SAMEA6850437) | metagenome | study: Metagenomic assessment of the ecological functions of the soil: analysis of the soil microbiota associated with the...
GTTGTACTTCGTTCGGTTACGTATTGCTCATCGAAACGCCGGGCGGCAAAGCGATGAGCGTGTGGCTCGCGATCATCGGCGTGTCGTCTCTCCACGTTCCTGCTGCGCGCCTCGTTCATCCTGTTCGCCGACCCGCACCAGCTTTCCGCACGCGCTTCCGCCAGGCGCTCACCTTCGTGCCTCCCGCGGTGCTCGCCGCGATCGTGGTGCCGGGCCTGCTCCTGCCACGCAGGGGCGCATCGACCTCACGACTCGCCAATCCGCGCTGGATCGCCGGCACCATCGCCATCCTGGTCAGCGCACGGGCTGCGCAACGCCGTGGCCGGCCATCGGCTCGGGGAATGGCCGCGCTGTGGCTCCTGCAGTGGGCGATTGGGGTAAAATCGACCCTTTTGCGGGCCGCTCCACAGCTTCCGGACTCAGCCCGTCATGGGCGAATTCGTACTCAACAACCTCGCGCTCGTCGCGCTCTTCCTCGCGAGCGGCGCGATGCTCGTCTGGCCCGAGATCTCGCAGCCTCGCGATCGGCGGCGGCGCCGAGATCGGCACGCTCGAGGCCACGCGCCTCATGAACCAGGGCGGCACGCTGGTGCTCGACGTGCGCGACGACGAAGGACTTCGCCGCGGGCCACCTGCCGCGCGCGCGCCACATCCCGCTGACGCGAGCTCGCCAAGCGCGTCGACGAGATCGGCAAGTTCAAGGACAAGCCGGTGATCGTCACCGTGCAAGCAGCGGCAACGCGCGCCGGCGCCGCCTGCGCGCGTGCTGAAGAAGCCGGGCTTCAGCCAGCGTGTTCCAGCTGAAGGGCGGGCTCGCCGCCTGGGAGCAGGCGAGCCTGCCGGTCGAGACGCTGAGCGATGGCGCAAGAGTCCTCATGTATTCGACCGGCGTGTGCCCCTTCTGCCTGATGGCCGAGCGGCCTGCTGCAAGTCCAAGGGCGTGGCCGAGATCGAGAAGGTCCGCGTCGACCTCGAGCCCGCGCGCCGCGAGGAGATGATGGAGCGCACCGGCCGGCGCACCGTTCCCCAGATCTACGTCGGCAGACCGCCACGTCGGCGGCTACGACGACCTCGCCGCCCTCGACCGCGCGGGCGGCCTCGATCCGCTCGCTCGCCGCCTGAGGCGCGCAGCCCATCCGTCAACATCCACGCAAGGAAGCTCCATGAGCGACGCGCAGAACCAACCAGCCCGTGTTCTCGATCGAGAAGGTGTATCGTGAAGGACCTCTCGCTCGAGATCCCCAACGCGCCGCAGGTCTTCCTCGAGCGCGAGGCGCCGCACGGTCGACATCCAGCTGCACCACAACTCCGTCGGCGTCGAGGACAGGCGTCTACCAGACCGTGCTCACGGTCACGGTGACCGCGAAGGTCGAGCGACAAGACGCATGTTCCTCGGTCGAAGCTGCGCAGGCCGGCATCTTCGTCGATCGCGCAACATCCCGCCACCGAGCATGGACGCGGTGCTCGGCATCGCGTGCCCCAACATCCTCTTCCCGTACGTGCGCGAAGTGATCTCCGACATCGTGGTGCGCGCGGGCTTCCCGCCGGTGATGCTCGCGCCCGGTCAACTTCGAGGCGATCTTACCAGCGCAGCAGCGATGCAGCCGGCCGCAGGCAGCCGCGCCGCAGATCATCACGCCCGACCGTCGCACTGAGCCGATGCAGCGCGCTGCGCGCTGGCCGTGTCGTCGCTCGCGCGTCCGCTCGCCGCGCCGCGCGCGGCGGCGGAGTACCGCGCGCATCGGCGAGCAAGCCCGCGATCCTCTACGACGCGCCGTCGACGAAGGCCGACCGCCTGTTCGTCGCGAGCCGCTACTACCCGTTCGAGGTGCTGGTGAAGCTCGACCAGTGGACCAAGGTGCGCGACGTGAACGGCGAGGTCGCGTGGTCGAGAACCGCGCGCTCGGCGACCGGCGCACGGTGCTCGTCACCGTGCCGCTCGCCGACGTGCGCGCCGCGCCGAACGCCGCAGGCGCCGCTCGTCTTCGAGGCGTACAAGCAGCGTGCTGCTCGAAGTGCGTGGAGCCGCCCGCCGACGGCTGGGTGAAGGTGCGCCACCGCGACGGGCAGCAGGGCTTCATCCGCGTCGCGCACGTCTGGGGCGTCTGAGCCCGGTGAAGATCGCGATCCTCGGCGCCGGAGCCTGGGGATCGGCGCTCGCCGATCTCGCTCGTCGCGCGCATCACGCGTGCGCGCTCTGGACGCGCGACGCGCGTCGATGCCGAGTCGCTCGCGCGCAGCCGCACGAGCCGCTACCTGCCCGGCATCGCGATTCCCGGATCGCGTCACGATCGAGGCGGATCTCGCGCGCGCGCATGCGAATGCGAGACCTCGTCGCTCATCGCCACCGCGACCGCCGGGCTGCGCGAGACCGCGACGCGCGGTGCGCGCAGTCATCGACCGCACCCGGCGCTCGCCTGGGCCTGCAAGGGCTTCGAGACCGCCACTCGGCCGACTGCCGCACCAGGTCGTCGCCCAGGCGCTGCACGCAGCCGCGGCGCGTCGGCGCGCTGTCGGGCCCGAGCTTCGCGCTCGAAGTCGCGCGCGGGCTGCCGACCGCGCTGTGTTCGCAGCCGACGCGACGCGGCATTCGCGCAGCGAGCATGCGCCGCGGCGCTGAACAGTCCGCGGCTTCGCATCTATTCGCAGCGACGACCTGGCCGGCGTCGAGCTCGGCGGCGCGCTGAAGAACGTGATCGCGATCGCCGCCGGCATCTGCGACGGGCTCGCGCTCGGGCGCAATGCGCGCGCGCGCACTGGTGACCCGCGGCCTCGCGGAGATCTCGCGCACTGGGCGTGGCGATGGGCGGGCAGCCGGAAACCTTCAACGGTCTCGCGGGCCTGGGCGACCTCGTGCTCACCTGCACCGGCGACCTGTCGCGCAATCGCGAGGTCGGCGTGCGGCTTGCGCAGGGGCAAGCCCTCGACGACGATCCTCGCCGAGCTGGGGCACGTCGCCGAGGGCGTGCAATCGGCGCGCGCCGCGCTCGCACACGCGCGCGACACCGCGTCGGAAATGCCGATCACCGAAGCGGTGTGCGCGGTGCTGTTCGAGGGCGCCCCAGCGCTCGACAGCGGTGCAGCAGCTCGCTCGCGCGCGATCCGGCGGTCGAGCGTGAATGAAGAAGACGCCCGCGAGAAACGAGAAGTGAGATCGCGTTCGCGGGGATATGGAAATTGAAATCGAAGCGCCCGTGCAGCGACCATCGCGAGCATCGGCCCAACGTTCCGACACTGCAAGTAAGCCGAGGCGGCGCGAAGCCTGCGCTGCCACGACGCTGCCAGCGCCGCGAGATAAGCGATCGCGAGTAGCGCGACGATCGCGCGATTCCCGCCACGCCCAGCTCGAGAAACGCGCTCGGCGTAGTCGTTGTGCGCGTGGTCGAAGAAGCCCGGTGAGGCGCTGCGACCTGGTAGCGCGCGGAAGACGTCGGCGAATGTCCCCAGGCCGCTGCCGAACGGCAGGAAGTCGAAGCGCCCCGGACCGTCGCGAGCGCGAGCCTGCAAGCGGCGCCTCGTATCCGCAGCGAGAGCGCGTCGGGCGCGAAGCGCTCCGACGATCGGCGTCAGCCCGACGTAGGCGGCCGAGCGGCGGAGTGCACAAGCGCCGCGACCGCCAGCGGCGCGATACGGACGCCTGGCGCGAGGCGGCGCTCCACACGAGCCCCAGGCTCGCGGCCGCGAATGCCGCGAGCCCGCAGCCGATGCCGCGCGCGCGAGCGCGTGAAGAGCAGCAGCGCCAGCGGCGAGCGCCACGTGACCAGAGCGATGCCGGCGTCGCGAGCTTAACGTCGGCGATTGCGCGGTGATCGCGCATCGCATCGCCGTGCGGATCGCGCGGCAGGCAACGATCTGCAGCGGCCCAGACCGCCAGGAGCAGCGGCAGCGCCATCGCCATCAGGGCGGCGAAGTGGTTCTTGTTCCACGTAGGTGCCGGTCGCCGAGCGCCCCCGAACGGATTGCCCAGGTTGAGCACCAGAGTCCTTCCGCGATGCCCACCTGCAGGATTCCGAGCAACGCTTCGCCGAGCGCTACGGCGATGAAAATCATCAGCGAGCGCACCTGCCGCCGTGGCAGCGCCTGCACCACGAGGAAACACACCTACGCAGGGAATGAGCGCGAGGGCCGCGTACTCGGTGGCGTTCGGCGTTGGATCGTGAGCGCGCGCCGAGTCGCCGGCGGCCTGCCGCTGCCTGGAGCACGCCCTCGTAGGCGGCGTGTCCCGGCGGCATCGCGGACCACCACGACGCGGGGCATCGGCGGGAACTGCTGGACGAGCGGCACCAGCACGAGGAGCGCCAGGGCCCAGCGAATCGTCGCGGGAAGCGCGCCCCAGCTGGGCTCGAGCTGGCGCGACCAGGCGAGTGTCGCGATGAGCAAGGAGCCGGCGATTTCGAGCACCAGGAGCGCGAGCGGCCGGTTGCCGCCGCGCGCACGAGCGAGAGCGAACACCAGCATCGCGGCGGCGATCCAAAGAACGCCGGGCCCGCGGCCCCATTCCTGTTCATTGCCGAAATCGGTCCCGCAGGTGAGGTCAGCTCGGACTGACCTGCTGGCCGTGGCGCTGGTCGATGAGGCCGCCGATCGCCGCGCCGCCGAACAGCAGCGGAACAACGACCCCGTGGCGCTCGCGACCGCTGCGGGTGCGACGATCGGCGCCACGAGAAGCAACGCGCAGGGCTTCTTGTCGTCCTCACCTCGAAGCGCTGGTTCTCCTCGAGCGTCACGCGGCAGCCGTCGTCGTACACGATCACGACGCGCGAATTGGCGGTCGTGAGGATGCGCGTGCCCGGCATGACGCGAAGGGCGTCGTTTCCGGAGACGAGCCCGGATTCGCGGCTCACGAGGACGTTGCCCCTGAGCTCTGAGCTTCGCCACCGCTGCCGATCGCTCGTCTGCGCGAAAGGCTGCGAGGCGAAGAGCAGCGCAGAGCAGTACCAGTTTTCGTTTCATGGCCATGTCCTTCATGTTATTTCGCTTGGCGGGCGCGGGTCAACGCGCGCGTGAGGCGCAAGTCGTCGAACCACGCCGTGCCCGCGCAGGTCGTCGCCCTCGTCTCATTCCTACGGGTACCAGCTGCAGCACCTGCCCGTCGCAGCCCTTGGGAACCACCACCTTCGAAGGCGAATCGCCGCCACTCGCTCACGCCGAGGAAACGCTCCGAGCTTGGCGATCGCCTGCGCGGCGCCCTCTTGCGCTGGCAGCGCACCGTCCATTGCAGCCCGCGCACGCTGTTCAGCTTGTCCATGCGCGCGAGCCCGCTGAATCTCGTAGCGCCCGCGGGGACGGCCAGGAGTACTCCTCGATGGCGGGCCCAGCCTGGCGCCTGCCGTTGTAGGTCACGCGCAGCGCCCGCTGCGCCCACGCCGCCGGGCGCCGGAGCGAACATCACCGCATGGCCCGGTCGCGCTCGTTGCCACGCGCAATGCGCCAGTCGAAACCCACGCCGCTCGTGCCGTGCTCGAAGCTGCCGTTGAAGACGAAGCCCACGTCGGCTAGGCGCTCGCGGGGCAGGGGAGTTGAGCCACGCGAGATAGGACTCATCCCAACGCCCGGCCGTGCGCAAGCGCTCGGTCACGCAGTCGACCTCGGCCGCCTGTGCGCGCGTGCCGCGGCGGCTGCAGGCGCAGGGCCAGCAATCCGGATCGATGTTGCGGCGGCAGCCATCGATATGAATGCGCCCATCCAGGCTGGATTGCGCGCGGCGACCGCCTCGACCGCCGGATCGCGTGCCGCCAGCACTGCCCGAACACCGGGAACACCTGGGCGTACTGGCGCCGTAGTTCTCCACCAGGCGGTCGAACTGGCGACCGCCGCCGCCGGTGCGCCCTGCCGCAGCGAAAAGTTCGCGGCCAGCGTCAGCACGTCGCGGTCGACCGAGCGCGATCGCAAGCGCGCCGCCTCGTAAGGCGCGCCCGGCGGCCTCGGTCTCGCCCGCGCGCTCGCGTTCCTGGGCAAGCGCCACCAGGGCTGCGACCTCGCCGGGGTTGCGCCGCAGCATCGCCACGAGCGAGGCCGCGGGCGATTCGCTGTTCGTCGCCAGGCCGCTGCCGCCCAGTCTCGTCGTACACCACCGCGTTCACGGTGATCACGCGCCAGGCGATGAATCAATCCGGCGGCGATCGTGAGCGCGCGCAGGCCTCGCGGTGCGGTCCATCATCACAAGTCAGGATAGATCGACAGGCGCGATGCGGGCCTGTCCGTCGCGCACCTTCACTTCGAGCAACGATGTCGGTCTTGCGCTCGAGCTTTCGCCGCCATCGGCCATGTCGGCGACCACGGTCGCATTACCCTGCGCGCGCGGACTGCGCCCCGGTGGTCCACTGCAGGCGATCCATCCCGCAGGCGCCGCTGCTTGGTCGAACGGAAGAAATCCGAGTAGGCGCTGCGCGTTCTGAAAGCCCTGCCAGAAGCCGAGCTCGTCGGGATCGAAGAGTCCCATGAGGGCGATCGACGTCGCCGCTTTCGTCAGCAGCCCACCAGGCGCGCGCCACGACGTTCTCGACGTCCTGGCCCGAAGGCCCGGCGGCATTGCCGGCCGCTGGCCTGCACGGGCGAGGCGATCGGCGCAGCCGTTGCCTGGTGGCAGCGCCCGGCGCAGGCGACTCGGCGCAGCGTCGCGCCGCCGTGCGGCACGGCAGCCGCGGCAGCAGGCGCGGAGCAGGCACTGGCACGATCGCGCGGCAGGAGCGACCGGTGACAGGAGTTGCGGAGACGGGTGGTGCATCCGGCGACGGGCGCCGATGCACAGCCGGCGCCGCAACCGGTGGCGAAGTGTCGAGCGACACGGAGTGCGAGCCGCCCGTTCACCTTCGCGGGCGCGTATCGACTCGATCGGCTCGGAACGCGATCGTGGGTTTCGACTGCATGAAGCGCGGCAGCGCTTCGTTCATCCAGCCGCCGAGGGCTGGGCCGCTCGAGCACTCCGCGGTGATTGGGGACGTCGCCGAGCCACCAGGCCTGCACCGCGACCACGGCGATGAGCATGCCTGGCGATCACGGCGGCGCGTCGTCCGTAGATGCCGGCGCTCTTGGTGGAAGCCACGGGCACACGCGCTGCCTGCACGACGACATGCTCGTAGGTCGGCGCCGAGCGCTGTGCAGCGCGGCTCACCCCATCGTCGTATTCCCCTTGCGGCGCGGCTTCTCGGAGAGCACCGCGTAGGCCTCGTTCACACGCTGCGCGCCGCTCGCCGGCCACTCGCTGCGCTGGTCGGCGCGATCCGGGTGCAGCAGCGCCATCAGCAGGCGGTAGTTTTCCTTGACCTGCTCGGCCTCGGCGCCGGGGCCCAGGCACAGCACCTGGTAATGAGTGGCCCGTTCCCACAAGGCAAACCTGGCGCTCACGAAGGCGCGCGCCGCGGTGACGAGCTCTTCGCGATCGTGCTGGCCCAGGTCGCGCTGCCAGCCCGGGGAGAAGCGGCCGAGCGCGAACCTGAGGACCACGTGCCTCGGGCGAGCGGATCCTGGCCGTGCAGATAGCGCGGCCGCCACCGGGCGGGCTCTCGGTAGAACGCCACCAGTTGCGTGGCGACCGTGGCGGCACCGGCTCCGGGTTCCTGGATCATGGGTCAGGCCCGCGCTGTCCCTTCGCTTCCAGCGCGGGCTTGCGGTACTGGTAGTAGTACGTGTGGTATCCGTACAGGTCGTGATAGGCGTCGATCTTGGTGAGGATCACGCCCGAGCGGGTGGACGCCGGCCTGGTGCAGGCGCTTCAGCGCCGCCTTCGCGTGCCCCTTGCGCGTCTTGCCCGGATTCGATCACGAAGACCGCGTTCTCGACCTGGTTGCACAGCACGATCGAATCGGCGATGCCGATGCACCGGCGGGCCGTCGACGATCACGTGCGCGAAATGCTCCTCGCACTGCGACAGCAGCGTGAGCAGCTTCATGCCCGACAGCAGCTCGACCGGATTGGGCGGCAGCGGACCCGTCGTCATCACGAAGAGGTTCGGGAACGTCGGTGCGGTGGCACGACCTCGAGCGCACCGATCGTTGCCCGAGAGGTAGTTCGAACAGGCCCCTCGAGTTGTCCACGCCGCAGCAGTCTTGTGCAGCACGGGGTTGCGCAGGTCCGCATCGATGATGAGGACCGGCTTGCCCATCTGCGCGAAGTTGATCGCGAGCGCGAGCGCGGTGGTGCTCTTGCCCTCGTTCTTCGACGCTGCTCGTGACCACGAGGCGGCGCGGGCGCCCGCGTGGAAGTCGAGAACTGCAGCGCCGTGCGCACCGAACGGTACGCCTCGGCGAATGGCGAGGTCGGATCCGCGTGTGGGGCTACAGGGCGAAGCGACGCGATCTGGACTCGGCGCCTTGAAGCTTCGGCACCGACGCCGAGCACCGCGGCGCCGGTCTCGCTCTCGACGTCCTCGACGAAGCGGATCGAGTCGTCGAGGTGCTCGAGCAGCCACGCGACCATGAGGCCCGACGAGGAGGCCGATCGCGAGGCCCATCGAAATGCTGCGATTCAGGCTCGGCTTGTACGGGCAGCAGCGGGACCTGCGCCTTGTCGACCACCGAGATGTTGTTGATGCCGCACGCCGCCCGCCACGCCGACTTCCTTCAGGCGCTGCAGCAGCCCGTCGTAGAGCGAGCGGTTGGTGTCGACCTCGCGCTTGACGGATGCTGTAGCGGATGTTGCGCGCCCTGCAGGTCGAGCATCTCCTGCTTGGCCTTGTCGAGCTTTTGCCTGCAGCTGCTCCTCGGTCTGCGCGCGCGGAGCGGTAGCGTCGAGCGCGGCGGACTTGCGGATCTCGTCCAGCTCGACCTTGCATCTGGCTGGTCGACCTCGGCGATCTGGCCCTGCAGCGCCAGCATCTTCGGGAATGCCGGCTTGTAGATCTTGCAGGTTCTCCTGGTATTCCGCCTTCGAGCTTCGCCCTGGCCAGCTTCATCGTCTGGAACGCCTGGAAGTTGCGGTTGTCGCTGCAGCGATCGCGAGCGATTCGGGATTCTCCTGCGCCTGGCGTGCATCACCGCTTCGGCGCGGATGCGCTCCTGCTCGGCCTTCGCGGCCGCGGCGTTGTACTCCTGCAGGTTCTGGCTGAAGATGTTCTGCTTCTCGTCGATGTTGATGATCCTCGAGCTCGCGCGAGAAGCGCACCAGCTCGCGCTCGGAGTCCTCGAGCTTCGCCTTGGTCTGCAGCGAGCTTCTCCTCGAGGAAGGTCTTGGCGTACGCCGAGGCCTCGAAGCGGCGCTCGAGGTTGATGTTGATGAACGACTGGGCGACGGTGTTCACCGCCTTCGCGGCGAAGAACGGGTCGGTCGCAGTCGAAGTGCAGGCGCACCAGGCGCGAGCGGCGCACCGGCTCCACGCGTGAGCGAGCCCTGGAACGCGCCGACGACCGCGTTGTCTTCCATCGTCGCCGGGTCGATCCGGCGTGGGCGCGGGCCCGCGCAGCCGGTTGAAGAACGTCGTGCAGGAAGTCCGGCCGACTGGTTCTGCGGCTCGGCTCGCGGCTTGCGGCGGCTCGGCGTCGGCCAGCAGGCTGGACGACTTGCGCAGCGCCCAGGTCCTCGACCGCGCGCTCGGCGAGCGTGCGGCTCTTGAGAAGCTCGTAGTTGGTGTAGTAGAAGTCGCCGCTGTCGGTAGTCGTAGGCCTCGACCGGCGTCATCGTCCTGTAGTTCGAGCACCTGCGCGCGTCGAAGCGCTCGATCTGGATCGTGGTCGAGGCGCGATAGACCGGCGGGCGCGAGGTAGCGTGAACACGACCGAGAGCAGCGCCGAGATCACGAAGATCGCGAGGATGGTCCACTTGCGCTTGAGGAAGATGCGCAACAGGTCGCGCAGCTGCAGGCCTTGCTCGAGCTGCTCCGGCCCGGCGAGGGCCGCGGTCATGTCGGCCGAGCACCGCGGTGCGCCGTGGGAGCGCGCTCGCGACGTGCCGCGCCCTCTCGGTGATTGTCTTTCATCAGCTCACGGTGCCCATCGGAACGGGTTGAATGTGTTGATGATGTCGCTGAAGATGGAGTCCCGGATCAGCACGCGCCCGCAGGACGCGCTTCACCACGATGAGGTCTTCGTTCATCACGGTGGGGTCGCTCGAGCTCGCCGGCGCGGATGCGCTCGATGTCGTAGACCAGCGTCTGCCTTCCTGCCGGTCGCGTCGGTACGGAAGAGCATCACCTCGTGCATGTCGCCGAGGGCTGCCCTGGCCGCCTGCGACCGGCGAGCGATCTGCAGCAGCGTCGTGGGCCCGCGCAGCGGATAGACGCCGGGCTTGTTCACCGCGCCCTCGACCGTGACCTTCTGGCTGGTGTATTCCTTGATGAAGAGGCTCACCTGCGGATCCTGCAGGTAGCTCTCGGCAAGCTTCGCGACGACCAGCGCCTCGGCCTGCTGCGCCGTGAGGCCGCCGACCTGCAGCGTGCCGATGAGCGGCAGCGAAACCTGGCCGCGCTGTTCACGCGCACGCGTGCGCGTGAGCTGCTCGACCCCGAGGACGCTGGATCTCGAGCAGGTCGTCGGCCCCGATGCGGTAGTCGCGCATGCTCGGCGGCACCGCGAACGCGAGCTGCGCGGGTTGCGCGGTTGCGAAACTTGCGTGGTTGCTGCGGGAAGTCTGCGTGGGCTGTGTGTCGGGCGCTCGGCAGCAGCAGGCGTCTGCAGCGCGCCGCTCCAGCTTGAGCGCGAGGTTTCCCGCGGGTTCGGCCGCGAGGGCCAGGAGGCGAAACGAGCGTCGCGCATGCACCGACGCAAACACCGCCCTCGAAGCTTTCCTTCCGCCCAAAGCGTGCATCCAGAAATCATTCGGCTCCTACCTTGTCCGGTGTCTTGGCGCGCGGGTCTGATTCCAGCCCGTTAACAAGGTTCCAATTCAGCAATAACTCCTTGAATTATGACAGGGTTACTCTCGCAGCTGATATGCAGGCATGCACACAATTTCAGGTGGTCCGCATCAGGCACCATTACGGCCGACACTACGGCTTTCGCTCTGAAAGAGCGTCCAATTGTCTGGTGTGCGATTATCAGGCCTTTAGGTAACAAATTGATTATTGGGTAGTTTTTACCATCGAAATGTACACATGAGCGACGCTTCGGGCCTCCCTCGCGACGAAGCTACGCAAGGGCATCCCCACAGACGCAGCACCTGCCGCGGGCGTTCCGACTGGTCTGGTCGGCGGCGCGTGGATGGACGGCCATCTGGATCACGCTGCTGGCCGCGCAGGGCTTGCTGCCGATTGCAATCGTCTCACCTCACGCGCGATCTCGTTAACGCGCTCGCCGCGGCCGTCGCGCATGCATCGCCATCCCGTGGCCTGAAATCGTACTCCATCCGTCCGCGATCGCGGCAGCGATCGGCGCGGTGCTCCTCGTGGGTGAAGCGCTGCATGGCGCGTGCGATTGGGTGCGAGCGGTGCAGGCGCGGCGCGTCGAGGACCACCTCGCGGGATTGATCCACGAGAAGTCCACGCAGGCCGACCTCGAGTTCTACGAGTCGCCCGGAGTACCACGACCATTTGCATCGCGCGCGCGCCGAGGCGACGTATCGCCCGGTCGCCCTGCTGGAGAACGGTGGCGCGCTGATGCAGAACGGCGTCACGCTGCTCGCGATGGCGGCGGTGCTCGTCCCATACGGCCTCTGGATGCCGATCGCGCTGCTCGCGAGCACGCTGCCCAGCGCTCGTGGTGGTGCTGCGCTTCGCGCTGCGCCAGCATCGTTGGCGCCAGTCGGTGACTGCCGACGAGCGGCGCGCCTCCTACTACGACTGGCTCATGACCACGGGCGAAGCCGCCGCCGAGTTGCGCCTCTTCCGGGCTCCGCGCCGCACTTCAGGTCGGCATACCAGGCGCTGCGCGCTCGCCTGCGCGGCGAGTGAGCTGCGGCTCGCGCGCATGCAGGGGTGCGGCCGAGTTGCTCAGGTGCCGGCGGCGGCGCGCTGGTGATCGCCGCGGGATGCGTGGGCTGGGTCGCGTGGCGGGCACTCGTGAGGACAAGCGACCCTCGGCGACCTCGCGCTCTTCTACCAGGCGTTCAGCCAGGGCCAGCGCCTGATGCGCTCGCTGCTCGGCAGCGTGGGGCACGCGTACTACAACATGCTCTTCCTCGGGAACCTGTTCGCGTTCCTCGACCTCGTGCCGCGCGTGGCCGAGCCGCAAAGCCCCGCGCCAGCTGCCGGCGACACCTGCGGGCATGCGGCATCCACTTCGATGCGGTCACGTTTCGCTAGTCCCGGCTCGCAGCGCACGGCGCTCGATGCGCTCGACCTCGGAGATCGCGCCCGGACAAGTCGTCGCGATCGTCGGCACCAACGGCGCCGCAAGAGCACGCCGCTCAAGCTCGTGTGCCGCTTCTACGATCCCCAGGGCGGCCGCGTGGCGTTGAACGGCGTCGACGTGCGCGGGCTGCCGATCGAGGAATTGCGCTCGCAGGTGACAGTGCTCATTCCAGGAAGCCGGTGCACTACAACGCGACCGTGGCCGAGAACATCCGCGCTGCATCCGGCGATGGCGCGCGCCACGCGCGCCGACATCGAGGCGGCGCGCGCTGCCGGCGCCGAGGAGCTATCGCGCGCCTGCCGCAGGGCTACGAGACGCCGCTCGGCAAGTGGTTCGAGGGCGGCGTGGAATTGTCGACGGGCGAGTGGCAGCGCATCGCACTTGCGCGCGCCTTCATGCGCGCGCGCGCCGCTCATCATCCTCGGACGAGCCCACGAGCGCCATGGATTCGTGGGCCGAGTCCGATTGGCTCCGCCGCTTCCGGCACGCTTGCCGCCGGACGCACGGCGCTCATCGTGACGCACCGGTTCACCACCGCGATGCAGGCCGACGTGGATCTATGCGGATGCACGAGGGACGAATCTCGGAGTTCGGCACCCACGCCCAGCTCGTCGCCCTCGACGGCGCCTACGCGCGCTCGTGGCGCGAGCAGACGTGTGCCGAAAACGGAGCGTGGGGCCCATGACGTTGCGCCCCGAGGCGGAGCTGCTGCTCGCGTGCGCCCGTGTCACGCCGGATCCCGGCGCGCGAGGACGGATCGCGGAGCTCGCGGCGCAAACCGATTGGGACGCCTTCCCTGCGCTTGCAGCACGCCACGGCCTGCAACAGCTCGCGTACGAGCACCTGGCGATCGCAGGCGACGTGGTGCCGAAGCCGGTGACGGTGCGGCTGTGGTCCTGGCGCGAACGCCTGCTGCGCCAGAATCGCTTGATGGCGGTCATGTCGTTAGCTGGCGGCGTTGTTGACGGTGCTCTGCGCGCAAGGGAAGTCGACGCGATTCCCTACAAGGACCGGCGCTTGCGGGAGGAGCTCTACGGCGACGTGGGCTGCGCCAGTTCGGCGACCTCGACATCCTGGTGGCCCCCGAGGACGTGTTGCGCGCCAAGGCGCTGCTGGAAGCCCGCGGTTACGCCAGTGATTTCCCTCACGCCCGCCACCGAGCAGGCGTTCCCGCACTCGAGCGCGCAGTACCACTTCGCCATGGTGCGAGAGGACCGCTCCGTGGTGGTCGAGCTGCACTGAGGATCGATCCGGACATCGCCATCAGACCTGGCGATCGCAGCGCGCGCGCGTTCTCGCCGGACGAACTGCTCCTGGTGCCCCTCATCCACGGATCGAAGCACCGCTGGTCGAGCCTGGATGGGTGGTCGACGTCGCGGGAGGCCCTCGCCGCGGCAAACTCGATTGGGCGTCGATCGAGGCACGCGCGAGATCCCTGCGCTGCGAGCGGCGCGTGGCCCTGGGGCTGCTGCTGGCGAACCGGTTGCTGCCAGCGCCACGTGCCTGCCGACGTGCTTGCGCGCGCTATACAGCGCTGCCCGGCATCGACGCGCTCTGCGGCGAACTGGGCGGAGAGCCTGCTGGAGATCGATCCAGGCGAGCGCGGTGCGTTCGACATGCTGCGAGAGAACCTGCGCCTCTACGACACCACCGGCCAGCGAATGAAGCACCTGCTCGATATTTTGTGGTCGCCGAGCCTCGGTGGAATGGACGCGCTGGCCCTTGCCGCGTGCCCTCCACTTCCTCTATCCGGTGCTGCGCATCGGGCGGCTCGCGGCGAAGCACCTCACCTTCAGGTCGAGCCTGCAAACTCCTGCTGGCGCCACGCCTCGAACACCAGCACCGCCACCGCGTTCGAAAGGTTGAGGCTGCGGTTGTCCGGGCCGCATCGGCAGGCGCAGCTGGCGATCCGGCGGCGAAGCTCGCGAGGACTTCCTCCGGCAAGCCCTGGGCCTCCGCGCCGAACACGAACACGTCGCCCGGCTCGATAGCGCACCGTCGGCGTAGCTCACGGTCCCGCGCGCTGGACGACGCGCAAACATGCGCCGCCCGCCGAGCGCGCGCGGCACGCCGTCCAATCGCGATGCACGCGTGACGTTGGCGAGCTCGTGATAGTCGAGGCCCGCGCGCGCGCAGCTGCTTGTCGTCCATGGAGAAGCCGAGCGGCTCGACCAGGTGCAGCCGCGCGCCCGCGTTCGCGCACAGGCGGATCACGTTGCCGGCGTTGGGCGGAATCTCGGGCTGGTAGAGGACGACGTCGAACATGGCGAAGCGATTCTACCGGCGCGGGATCGCGTGCGAGCGCCACGGACCACGCGCTCACGCGCGCGGCACCGGCCTCGCTTCAGCACGGCGCGCGATGTGCATCCGCGGTGGCGCCGGTCGTCGAGGACGTCGTCCACGATCGCCACGTGCTCGCCCGCGAAGCTGCGACGGCACGCAAACGCGCCGCGCAGGTTGGCACGCCGCGCGCGCCGCGACAGCCCGGACTGCGGCGACGCGGTCTCGCGTACTTTCGCGCAGCGCCGTGAAATCCACCGGCGTACCTACGGCGACGCGCGACGACCTTCGGCGATCTCGAGCGCCTGGTTGAAGCCGCGCGCGCGCAGGCTCGCGCCGGCGGCGAGCGGCGGTGCAACGAGGAGATCGGGGGCTCGCGCGAGCACCGATGCGGGCCGAGCCTGCGCGCAAGCCAGCGCCCGACCGCGAGATCGCCCGCGAACTTGAAGCGATGGACGAGACGGTCGACGGGAAAGCGATAGTCGAAGACGGCGAGCGCGTCGTCGAACGCGCAGGGCGGCAGTAAGACCCTGCGCCTCCTCCGGTGCGCAGCGCCGGAAGCGGCGATCGCAATCGGCGCACACCAGGAGGTCCGCGCGAATTCGATCCACAGAGCACGCAGTCCTGCCCAAGCCGAATGCGCTGCAATTTTGAGCAGTTGTAAGGCCAGAGCTTCGGGTACAATGGACATCAGGCTGAAACCTGCTATTTATCAGAACGTTACGATAGGGGACTTTCTGGACACGGTTGTGAGTTTCCACCCCGCGGCGGCAACGGATCCGGCGCTCGAAGCGGCTTGCGCATCGAAGCGCTCGCGCTCTTCGATCTCCCCTTCAACGATCTGCTCTTCCGCGCGCATACCGTGCACCGCGAGAACTTCGATCCCAACCGCGTGCAGCGCTCGACGCTGCTGTCGATCAAGACCGGCGGCTGCCCCGAGGACTGCGGCTACTGCCCGCAGGCGGCAGCGCTATCACACCGGGTGTCGAGGACGAGGAACTGCTCACGCTCGATGCAGGTGACGACGCGGCACGCGCGGCGAAGCGAGCACGGCGCCACGCGCTTCTGCATGGGCGCGGCGTGGCGCGGCCCGAAGGCGCGCGACCTCGCCGCCGGTGCTCGACATGGTGCGCGCGGTGAAGGCGCTGGGCCTGGAGACCTGCTGCACGCTCGGCATGCTCGAAGGATGGCCAGGCCGAGCAGCTGCGCGACGCCGGCCTCGACTACTACAACCACAACCTCGACACCGCGCCCGAGCACTACGGCAACATCATCACCACGCGCGACTACCAGGACCGGCTCGACACGCTCGAGCGCGTGCGCGCCGCCGGCATGAAGGTGTGCTGCGGCGGCATCGTCGGCCTGGGCGAGATCGCGCGAGCGCGCGCGCGGGCCTGCTCGCGCAGCTCGCGAGCCTCGATCCGCAGCCCGAGTCGGTGCCGATCAACGAGCTCGTGCAGGTCGAGGGCACGCCGCTCGCGCGGCACGAGAAGCTGCCGTGGACCGAGTTCGTGCGCACCATCGCGGTCGCGCGCATCCTCATGCCGAAGAGCGTCGTGCGCCTGTCGGCGGGCCGCACGGCGATGAGCGAGGCGCAGCAGGCGCTGTGTTTCTTCGCGGGCGCCAACTCGATCTTCTACGGCGAGAAGCTGCTCACCACGGGCAATCCCGAGGTCGAGCGCGACGAGGCGCTCTTCGCCGCGCCTCGGCATCCAGTCGGCCTGAGGGCTCGCGCATGGGCTGCCGCCGATCGGCTGGCCGAAGGGCTCGCCGGACTCGAGCACGCGAACCTGCGGCGCCGCGGCGCGTGCTCGACTCGCCGCAGGGCGCGCGCATCGTGGTCGACGGGCAAGCAAGCTCCTCAACTTCTCCAGCAACGACTACCTCGGCCTCGCCCATCACCCGCAACTGCGCGCGGCGGCCCACGCGGCGATCGACGCGTTCGGGACGCGGCGCGGGCGCCTCGCCACTCGTGACCGGGCACATGCGCATCCACCAGGATGCCGAGCGAGCGCTTCGCGCGCTTCAGCGGACTGCCCGCGGGCGCTGCTCTTCGCGCAGCGGCTACGCGGCGAACCTCGGCGATCCTCACCGCGCTCTGCGACCGGCATGCCGAGGTGCTTCGGCGACCGCCTGAACCACGCGTGCCTGAATGACGGCGCGGTGCTCTCGCGCGCCGACCTTCACGCGCTACCCGCACCTCGACCTCGATGCGCTCGATGCGCGCCTCGCCGCGTCGCACGGCGCAGGTGCAAGCGTGGTCGCGACCGACACGGTCTTCAGCATGGATGGCGACGTGGCGCCGGTGCCGCGACTGCTCGCGCTGTGCGAGCGGCACGACGCGTGGCTGCGTGCTCGACGACGCGCACGGCATCGGCGTGCTCGGCACCACGGGCCGCGGCGCGCTCGAGCACTTCGGCGTGCGTTCGCCACGCATCGTGCTACATGGCCACGCTCGGCAAGGCGCTCGGCGGATATGGCGCCTTCGTGCGGCGCCGAGCCCGAGGTGATCGACTGGCTGGTGCAGAAGCGCGCGCACCTACGTGTCTACTCGACGGCGCTGCCGCCCGTCGGCTGCCGCGGCCGCAATCGCAGCCATGGACCTGCTCGACGCGCGAGCCCGAACGTCGTCACGCGCCTGCGCAAGCCGCATCGCCGAGTTTCGCGCCGCGAGCGCGGCGCACTCCGCTGCGCGCTTCGTCCGGACCGCGATCCAGCCGCTGGTCGCTGGGCGATGCGAACGCGCGCGCGTCGCGAGCGCGCGCGCCTGCTCGAGCAGGGTTCCTGCGTTCCCGCGATCCGCCCGCCGACGGTGCCCGAAGGCACGGCGCGATTGCGCATCTCGCTCTCGGCCGCCCATGCGCGCGCCGACGTCGAGGCGCTCGCGGGCGCGCTCGCCGAGGATGTCTACGCATGAGCCTGCACGTCGAACGCCACGGCGGCGGCCCCGATCTCGTGCTGCTGCACGGCTGGGGCCTGCATTCGGGCGCGTGGGCCGAGCGTGCTTCCACGGCTCACCGACTCTTTCGCGTGCACGCCATCGACCTTCCGGGCCACGGCTACTCGGCAGCCGAATCGCGTCGGTACGATCGACCAATGCGCCGATGCCATCGCGGCCCTCGTTCCCGAAGGCGCGGCGCTCTGCGGCTGGTCGCTGGGCGGGCTCGTCGCCCAGCACGTGGCGCAGCGCCATCCGCGCAGGTGCGCGGCGCTGGCCCTCGTCAGCACCACGCCCTGCTTCGTGCAGCAGCCCGACTGGCCCCACGCGATGGAACCCGCGACGCTGGAGACCTTCGCCGCGCGAGCTGCACGCCGACCGCGCCGCGACGCTCGCGCAACTTCGTGCGCCTCAACGCGCTCAACGGGCACGCGGGCGCGAGGCGATCCGCACTTTCACCGAGCGGCTCTTCGAGCGCGGCACGCCGCTCGGAGGCGGCGCTCGCGGCCACGCCTCGCGTGGCTGCGCGACGTGGACCTGCGCGACAGACGCGCTCGCGCCCTTCCCCGCGACGCTGGTGATCCACGGCGCGCGCGACGCCCTCGCGCCGGTCGAGGCGGGCGCAATGGCTTGCCGCGACGATCCCCGCGGCCACGCTCGCTCGAGCTGCCCGACGCCGCGCACATGCCGTTCTTCACCCACCGGCGAGGCGTTCGTCGCGCGCGCTGGAGGCCGCTCGGTGGCTGAGCGTCGCGATTCCCGGAGAAGCGCGCGGTGCGCCGCTCCTCTGAGCGCGCCGCGGCCACGTACGACCGCAACGACGTGCTGCAGGCGCGAGGTGGGCCGCAGGCCTGCGACGCACCTCGATCCGATCCGCATCGAGCCCACGCGCATCGTCGACCTGGGCTGCGGCACCGGGCGTCGTTCCACGCGCCGCTGGCCAGGCGCTACCCCGAGGCCGAGATCGTCGGCGTGGACATCGCGCATCCGATGCTGAGCGCGCGCGCCGCGCGCACGCCGTGGTTCATGCGGTCTGCTCCGGCGCGCGCACGCCCGCGCCTGCATCGTGCGCGCGACGCCGAGCGCCTGCCGCTCGCCGCGGGATCGGCGCAGCTCGTGCTTCTCCAACCTCGCGCTGCAGTGGATGCGGCCCGAAGCGTCGTGTTCGCCGAGGCCGCGCGCGTGCTCGGCCGCGGCGGCCTCTTCATGTTCTCGACGTTCGGGCCCGACACGCTGCAAGGAGCTGCGCGCCGCGTTCGCCGCCGTCGACGGCTACCGAGCACGTGAACACGTTCGTCGACATGCACGACCTGGGCGACGCGCCTGGTGCACGCGGGGCTTCCGCCGATCCGGTGATGGAGATGGAGGTGATCACGCTCGAATACGCGACCGTGGGGACGATCGCGCGCGACCTGAAGGCGATCGGCGCGCACAACGCCGATGCCGGGCCGGCCGCGCGGACTTGTCGGGACGTGCGCCGCTGGCAGCGCGTGATCGCGGCGTACGAGAACGCGTCGCCGCAACGGCGCGCTGCCCGCGACCTACGAGGTGATCTACGGCCACGCATGGAAGGTCGCCGCGGAAGCATCGCCGACGGGCGGCAGGTGATCGACTTCCACGCCGCGGGGATGCGATGAAGCGCGGCGTATTCGTGACCGGGACCGATACGGGCGTCGGCAAGACGCTCGCGCGCTGCGCGCTCATCCACGCGCTGCGCCGCCGCGGCGTACCGCGCCGGTGCCGATGAAGCCGATCGCCGCGGCGCCGTCCAGCGGGACGGACGCTGGATCAACGAGGACACGGCGCTGCTGCTGCGAGGCCGCCGGGCGCGACCTCTCGAGAGCGCAGGCCGTGCACGCCGGTGCTGCTCGCGCGAGGCCATGGCGCCGCACATCGCCGCCGAGCGCGAAGGCGTGCACATCTCGATGCCGCTGCTAGTGGCCGCTTTCGAGTGCGGGCCGGGCGCAGGTGAGTTCGTCGTGGTCGAGGGCGTGGGGGATTCGCGTGCCGGCTGAGCGGCGGCGCCGCACACTGCGTCCAGCATTGCCTACCTGATGGTCCTTCGCGTGGTGCTGGTGGTGGGCCTGCGGCTGGGGTGCCTCAACCACGCGCTGCTCACCGCCCAGGCGATCGACGACGCGCGCTTGCCGCTCGCCGGTGGATGCGCCAACTCGATCGATCCGAACAGCTGGCAGCCCCACGACGAAAACGCGCAACAGCGCTTGCCGCGCACCTCGGGGCTCCCCTGCTGGGTCGCTTGCCCTGCCCGGGAGCCGACTCGCGCGCGCTCGCGGCCCACCTCGACCTGAAGGAGTTGCTCATCAGGGCGTGAACGCGCGTCGCACCAACTTGAACGGGCGTTGGCCCGCGGGCACTGAAGCGGTGCAAGATGGCGTGGCCCAGCGCCTGTGCCGTCGGAAACCTCCTTGGCATGGTTGCTGCTGGTTGTACTCCCGGCAAAACCTACCAGAGGAGACGCCGGCGATGACATTCAGCCGAAGGAGCTTCATCACCGGCGCGGGCGCCGCAGTCTCCGCCGCCGCCGCCGCCCAGGCCCGTATCCAGGCGCCCGCGCTGCCCAGCGTTCAGTGGCGCCTCACCTCGAGCTTTCCCAAGAGCCTCGACACGATCTACGGCGGCGGCGAGACGCATCGCGCAAGCGCGTCGCCGCGATCACCGGCGGCAAGTTCCAGATCCGCGTGTTCGGCGCGGGCGAGATCGTGCCCGCGTTCGGTGCCGCCGACGCCGTGCAGCAAGGCACGGTCGGAGTGCACGCACACGGCGAGCTACTACTTCGTCGGCAAGAACAAGACGTTCGCGTTCGACACGACGCTGCCCTTCGGCATGAACCAGCGGCAGCAGAACGCCTGGATCTACTACGGCGGCGGGCTGCGAGCTGGTGCGCGCGTTCTTCCGCGAACTACAACTTCATCTCCTTTCCCGGCCGGCAACACCGGCGTGCCAGATGGGCGGCTGGTGCCGCAAGGAAGTCAAGACGCGTCGACGGATCTGAAGGGCGTCAAGATCCGCATCGCGGGGCTGGGCGGCGAGGTGATGGCGCGCCTGGGCGCGGTGCCGCAGCAGATCGCGGGCGGCGACATCTATCCGGCGCTCGAGCGCGGCGCGATCGACGGCGCGCGGAATGGGTCGGCCCCTACGACGACGAGAAGCTCGGCTTCTACAAGATCGCGCCGCACTACTACTACCCGGGCTGGTGGGAAGCCGAACTCGATGTACTCGCTCTTCGTGAACATCAAGGAGTGGGAGAAGCTGCCCAAGGAATACCAGGCGGCGTTCGAGGCCGCGTGCTACGAGGCGAACATCGACATGATGGCCCAGTACGACTTCAAGAACCCGCAGGCGCTGCAGCTGGCTGGTCAAGAACGGCGTCGAAGCTCCACGCGTTCTCGACCGAGATCATGAAGGCCGCGCACGACGCGGTCGTTCGCAGCTGTACGAGGAGGAAGTCGGCGAAGAACCCGTCGTGCAAGAAGATCTACGAGCCGTGGAAGAAATTCCGCGAGGACGATCTTCCTGTGGCACCGCGTGGCCGAGCAGAACCTGACGACCTTCGTGCTGAGCCAGCGCCGCGGGCGCTAGAACGCGGCCGACAGGAGTGCGACGCCGTGGGCGCCGCGCTCGCGCTTGCCTCGGCGAGGTCGGCGCGCGTGAGCCGCCGATCGCGTACGCGGGCATCGGCCGATCGCGCACCAGCGCGGCGAAGCGCGTCCCATCCGATCGGCGTCGCGCCGGGATGCGATGGCGGTCGGTTTCACCGGGCCCACGACCGCGTAGTCGAGGCCGAAGCTTCGCGGCCTGCTCGAGCTCGGCGCTCGTCGTGCGCACGAGGCGCCGACCAGCGAGCCGCGCGGGCCGCGCGGCTGGCCGCCATCAGCGCCTTCGACGTGAGATGCACGCCGTCGCACTGCGGAAAGGCGCCGCAATCGCTGTTCACCACGACGCGCGAGCCGAAGGGCTCGGCGCGCGCCAGCGCCCGCGACAGCAGGTGCTGCAGCTGCTGCCGGTCCATCGCCTTCTCGCGGATCTGCACCAGCATGCGTTCGCCGAGCGCGCGCGCGGCAAGCGCCGCGATCCAGTCGTCGATGCCCATGCGCCGCGGCATCCGAGATCACCATCACGGCGGGCAGCGCCAGCGCCGCGAGCACCGGCGCGTTCGCCGGGCAGCATCGGCGACACGTCGGGCGCGCCGACGCGCTGCCATGCGATCGCCTGGTCCTCGAGCGGCCTGCGGCTCGCCGTCCCACGCGCGTCACGCGGAAGAAGTGCAGGCGCACGGTCGCGTGCGTGTAGGCGTAGCAGCGCGTGATCCACGGCGTGGCCTCGCGCACCTCGATGCCGAGCTCCTCGCGCAGCTCGCGCACGAGCGCCGCGCGCGGCATCCTCGCCCGGCCTCGATCTTGCCGCCGGGAAACTCCCAGTAGCCTGGATAGGGCTTGCCCTCGGGACGCTGCGCGAGCAGGAACTCGCCCGGGCCGCTCGATGACCGCCGCGGCGACTTCGGTGACCTTCGCTCACTTGCTTCTTCCGCCCGACCGCAGTCGCGCGCGAACTGCCAGGCGACGCGGCCGCTGCGCAAGCCGCGCTCGAGCGCCCAGAGCAGCGCCGCCTTGCGCGACTCCTCGTTCGCGCTTGCCGCCGAGCGTCGCGACCCAGTGCGTCGGCGATGTCGAGGTACTGCTCCTGGTCGAAGGGATAGAACGAGAGCCACAGGCCGAAGCGCTCCGACAGCGAGATCTTCTCCTCGGTGGTCTCGCCGGGATGGATCTCGCCGTCGACGTGCTTCGCCTCGAGGTTCTCGTCCATGAACTCCGGCATGAGGTGGCGGCGGTTCGAGGTGGCGTAGATGAGCACGTTGTCCGCGCGAGCCGGCGATCGAGCCGTCGAGCGCGACCTTGAGCGACTTGTAGCCCGCGTCGGACGCCTCGAACGAGAGGTCGTCGCAGAAGATCACGAAGCGCTCGTCGGCGATCGCCGACGAGGTCGACGATGTCGGACAGGTCCACGAGGTCGCGCTTGTCGACCTCGATCAGGCGCAGGCCCTTCGCGCGCGAACTCGTTCGAGCGCCGCCTTCACGAGCGAGCTCTTGCCGGTGCCGCGCGCGCCGGTGAGGCAGCACGTTGTTCGCGGGCCGCCCGGCGACGAACTGCTGCCGTGTTCTCGCGCAGGCGCCGCTTCTGCTCGTCGATGTCCTTCGAGGTCCGCGAAGCGGATCGAGTGCGGATGGCGTACCGGCCTCGAGGAAGCCGCCGCTGCGGTGCGCTTGCGCCAGCGAAACGCGCGCGCAGCCTTCCAGTCGGGCGCCGCTGCGCTGCCGGCGGCAGGATGCCGCTCGAGCCGTGCGACAGGAGCGTCGAGGCCGGTCGAGCGATGCGGTTCCAGTCGTCGCTCATTTGCAGCGTGAACACCAGGAGCCAGTAGTAGCTGAGCGACTCGAGGTGGGCCTCGCGCGCGACCGGGCGCACCGCCGTCGGCGAGCTCCGCGGGCGTTGGGGAAGTTCTTGAGCACCTCGTACTCTCGCCGTTGGCGAGCTTGCGCATCTGGTAGGTGTTGCCCTCCGGCATCGCGGCGCGAGACGGGCGTGGAGCTGCCCGCGGCGAACTGGTTGTCGAGGATCGCCACGCACGAGCGCCGGCTCGCAGGCTGCGCCGGCGAGGTTCGTCGACGAACTGCGCGAGGTCGCTCTTCTTCACGTGCGACCACCAGAACCCGGCGAACGCGCGCGTCGCACCCCGGCGGCACGCCCTCGAGCGCGACCGCGTCGGCCTTGAAGAACGTGGCACGCTGCCCGCGCGGATCGGCTTCTCGCGCGCGATCTCGAGCACGGACTCGTTGATGTCGCAGGCGTACACGCGTCGCGCCGCTGCGCGCGATGTACTGCGTCCAGTAGCCGGTGCCGCACGCGACCTCGAGCACCGTGCGTCCGCGGAGAGCTCCGGGATGCGCGTGCGCGCAGCCACTCGAGCTCGTGCTGGCGCTCGGGCTTCTCGTAGATCTGCTCGTATTCGGACGCGCGCTTCGAGTAGTACTGCTCCAGGCTGCGGCGTGGTGCGTGCGCGGATCAGCCATGGCGAGTCCTCTCGTGCTGCTTGTAGACGTCGGGACGGTGGATCTCGAGGTGAAGCGCGTCGGGTCCGGCCATCGGCTGAAGCCGAACGGCTCGTAGAGCTCGTGGGCGTCGCGCGTCATGAGGCATGACAGGCGGCGCAGGCCCTGCAGGTCGGGGTGCGTCAGCACGCATTCGACCAGCCACTTGCCGAGTCCCTGCGCCGCGATGGGCCTCGACGAACACGTCGCAGAGGTAGCCGAAGGTCGAGCGGTCGGTGACGCAGCGCGCGCGAAGCCCGATCTGCGCTCGCGCCGCGGTAGAGTGCCGAAGCAGAGCGGAATGGTCGATCGCGCGCGCGATGGATCGCCTGCGGGATGCCTGCGGCCCAGTAGCCTCGCTTGGCGAGGAAGGCGTGATCACCGCGAGATCGAGCCGCCCGATCGTCGGTCACCACGTAGTCGTCACGCTCCATTGCATGCTGGGCGATTCCCAGTGCGGCGTCGCGGCGACGCAAAGGTCGATGGATTCCAGGGCGCAGCGCGTACCTTGCGCGCCCTGCCGACGAACTGGCTCGCACGGGGACCGAAGAAGGCGGCGAAGCGGTCACGATCCTCGCGCGCGCAGAAGCGGCTCGGGCCGGTAGGGCGAGGTTCGCCGCCATCTCCCGCGGCACCTGGCCTTGAGCGCGTCGAAATTCGTCGCGACAAAGCCGAGGGCCGGCTCGGCGGTTTGCATCGTCCCTCGAGGGCTTCCTCCAGGTACCAGAAGCGCATCGCGCCCGTTCATGGCATCGACGCCGTCCTTCCGGGCGACGGCGAGGGCGAGCGCGTGCGCTGCAGCGCGGGATCGCGCACCATGGCTAGCGCGCCTGCAGCTGTTTGCGCTCGCGCAGGTCCTTCGTCGCGAGCGTCTCGGATTCGAGCTTGTCGTAGGTGGCCGCGTCGGCGAAGCGGCGCGGCGGTATCGAGGATCGGAGTGACCATTATGGCGTCCACGCCGCTGCGATCCTGCAACCATTGCAGGGCTCGCGTTCGCGCCTCCGGCCCGCAGACCGGCGCCTGCCTCGGTCTGTGCGGCGTAAGCAGCAGGAGCACGCGCAGCTCTTCCTCGTCCTCGCTCGCCCGCTCACGCCCAGCCCATCTTCCTCGCAAGCGCGCTGCGGTTTCATCCGCCTTCGCCTGGCGGCGGCCGCCGGTCCCACGACATGCTCGGATGCGCGAGGCGCAAGCCCTCGGCGCTGCGGACGCCGCACGCCTCGCCGAGGGATGGCTGAGCGCGGCATTGAAGATTTCCAGCGCCGGCTCACGGCGCATGAGCCCCGTGCGCGACAGCATCGAGGCGTCAGCGGCATATCCAGCTCCAGTAGTAGGTGATGCGATCGAACGCCGTCGGTGATGTCGTCCTTCACGACGATCGGATTGTGGATGCGGCGCGCGCCGACAGGCAGTCGATCGGCCAGAGCGCGCGGCTGCGGCCGTGACAGTTGCGGCCGCCGGTGTCCTGACGCGGGTCGATACTCGGCGAGGATCTTGAGCCCGATCCAGCTCGCGAAGGCCTCGTTGAGCCAGATGTCGTCCCACCACGCCGGAGTCACGAGGTTGCCGTACCACTGGTGCGCGATCTCGTGCGCGGCGACGCGCGGCATACCGCCGCTCGAACGCGCCGTCTGCCTCGCCGGCGCGAGCGATGCAGGAGGTCTCGCCGCGTAGGTGATCATGCCCACGCTCTCCATGGCGCCGAAGCCCACGGTCTGCGCGATGGTCACGGCGCGTCGAGCTTGTCGAACGGATACGGCGCGCCGAAGTACTGCTCGAGGAGCTCGAGCACTCCGCGGCGTGGCTCCTTGCGCGAAGCGCAGTCTCGGCGCCGCGGCCGCGCAACGCGAGGTAGCGAAGCGGCGTAGCGCTTGCGCCCGGCGGTTCCGCCATCCACGACGTCGAACGGCCCACGGCGAGCGCGAGGTAGGTCGGCAGCGGCGGCGTTGCGGCGAACTCGTGCCGCTTCCAGCCCGCGCGCTCCCGGCGTGTCGGTCGACGAGCACTCGGGCGTGTTGCTCACGACCATGATTCGCGGCGGGCGCGTCGAGCGTGAGCTTCCACGGCGTCTTCCATCCCGGCTCGTCGAAGCAGGGGAACGGCGCGGCGCGCGGAGATCGGCCCGAACTGCGAGACCACGTACCAGTCGTTCTCCATGGCGCGCCTCGGCTCGCGGTAGTCGGCGCTGATCTTCACGTAGTCGTAGCGAGAAGTCGCACGTCCACACGGTCGCCGTCTCGATGCCGCGGCCGAGCGTCGACGCGCACCGTGATCTCCGCGGGCTTCATCACGCGCCGTGCCCTGCTCCTCGCGTGTAGCGCGCGCGCGCGCCGCCGCGCTCGACGCACGGTCACGTCGCCGAGCGTGCAGCGCCGACCTTCGAGGCGATCGAGGTCCGCGATGCCGGCGTTGCCCACGGCGGCGAGGATGCGGCCGCAGGTTCGGGTCGGAGGCGAAGAACGCGGTCTTCACGAGCGGCGAGTTGGCGATCGCCTTGCGCGACCGCGCAGGCACTCCGTCGCGCGTCGCGCGCCTCGTCCACGATGATCGTGATGAACTTGGTCGCGCCCTCGCCGTCGCGCACGATCGCCTGCGCGAGGAGCTGCGCGACCTCGGTCACGGCGTCGCGCGAGGCGCGCCGAACTCCGCCGGTGCCCTCGCCGACGATCTCGGGATTGCCCGGCGCGGCCGCGTCGCGAGCGATGACGCAGCGTGTCGTTGGTCGACGTGTCGCCGTCGATCGGTGATGCGCGTTGAACGAGCGGTCGGCGACGCGCCGCGCCAGGTGCTGCAGCGCGTCGGCGCCGACGACGGCGTCGGTCGCGATGATGCCGAGCATCGTCGCCATGTTCGGCTGGATCATGCCCGCGCCCTTGGAGATGCCGGTGACGGTGATCGGTGCGCCCGTCGATCACCGACCTGGCGCGACACCGCCTTCGGGCACCGTGTCGGTGGTCATGATCGCCTCGGCGGCGCTCGCCCAGTGGTCGGCCGCGAGGTCCGCGACGCAGCCGGGCAGGCCCGCCTCGATGCGGTCGACCGGCAGCGGCTCCATGATGACGCCCGTGGAGAGCGGCAGGACCTGCCGCGGCTCGATGCCCGAGCGCGCCTGCGCGACGGCTGCGCACGTGGCCGCGCGTTGCGCGAGCCCCTCCTCGCCCGGTGCCCGCGTTCGCGACGCCGGTGTTCACGACGATCGCGCGGATCGTGGCCGCGGTTCGCCTGCGCAGGTGCTCGCCGGCAGACCAGCACCGGCGCCGCGGCGAAGCGGTTGCGCGTGAAGACGCCCGCCACGCGGCAGTCCGTCGTCGACGGCGATGACGAGGAGGTCCTTGCGGTTGGGCTTGCGGACGCCGGCCTTCGCGATACCCGAGGCGCACGCCTGAGATGCGTGAGCAGGTCTTCCGGCGCGGGGCGGTTCGAGGTTGACGGCCATGGAGGCCGCCATTCTACTCGGCCGGGCGGCTTTGGGCCGGATCCGGGCGCCATCGCGAAGGGTGTCCACATACCGCGCCAGCGCGCAGCGCGTAGGCCTTGTGCGTGCCTTCGATCTCGAAGCCGAACTTGCGATAGAGCGCGATCGCGCGCTCGTTGTCGGTGTACACGGTGAGCTCGAGGCGGATCACGTTGAGCCAGCCGTCGGCGAGCGTCGACGCAGCGCCTCCATGAGCGCCGTGCCCGACGCCCTTGCCCTGCCAGCGCGACGGCACCGCCATGCCGAGATCGCATCGCATGCGCGCGGCGCGGCGACATGCCTGCGGGATGGAGGCCCGGCGTTGCCGACCACCTCGTCGCCGACGCAGGCGACGAAGAGTGAAGTCGCCCTCGGCGGTTTCGGCGAGGCGCTTGCGCCACGTCTCGCGCGACGGAAACGGCAGCTGCAGCGTGCCCGAGTAGGCGCTCGTCCTCGAAGATGCCGGCAGACCACGGCTCGTAGTCGCTCGGGCTCGGCGCGACGAATGCGCGATACGTCTCTGATCGGCGTGCTACGCGAGCCTGCCGTGGCACTGCTTGAACTTCTTGCCCGAGCCGCAGGGCACGGATCGTTGCGTCCGACCTTCTGCGTGGAGCGCACGAAGGGCTGCGCTGCCAGGCTCGTCGCGCCGGCACGGCGCTGGCGGCGCTGCGACGCGATCTGCTCCGCGGCGCTCGTCGCCGACGCCGGGCTGGAAGTCGGCGTGCTGGTACTGGATGTTCTTGCACGGCGCGCGCGGCTTCCTCGGCGCGGCGCTCGGCCTCCTCGACCTCGCTCCTGCGAGCGGATCTGCACCGCCATGAGGTGGCGCGTGACCTCGCGCTTGATGGAGTCGAGCATCGCGCGCGAAGAGCTCGAAGGCCTCGCGCTTTGTATTCCTGCTTCGGCTGCTTCTGCGCGTAGCCGCGCAGGTGGATGCCCTGGCGCAGGTAGTCGAGCGCCGCGAGGTGCTCGCGCCAGTGCGTGTCGATCGACTGCAGCATCACCGCGCGCTCGTAGTGGTGCAGCACTTCGGCATCGACCGGCGCGAACTTCGCGTCGTAGTCGCGTGGCCGCGCCTCGATCACGCGCGCGGCGATCTCCTCGGCGTCGAGCGTGCGTGTCGGCCTCGCGCCCACTCGGCCACCGGCAGCCTCGAGGAAGAACTCGGCCTCGAGCTGCTTCTCCGAGGCCCGGCAGGTCCCACTGCTCCTCGACGCTCTCGCGGCGGCACGAACTCCTGCACCGTCGTCGCCGAGCACGTCCGGCGCGGATCGAGCGGATGGTCTCGAGATGTCCTCTCGACTCGAGCAGCTCGTTCCTCTGCTGCGTAGATCACCTTGCGCTGGTCGTTGGCGACGTCGTCGTACTCGAGCAGCTGCTTGCGGATGTCGAAGTTGCGCGCCTCGACCTTGCGCTGCGCGTTCTCGATGGAGCGCGTGACCATGCGCGCCTCGATCGCCTCGCCCTCGGGAATCTTGAGCGAGCGCATGATCGACTGCAGCCGCTCGCCGGCGAAGATCTTGAGCAGCGGGTCCTCGAAGGCGAGGAAGAAGCGCGAGCTGCCCGGGTCGCCCTGGCGGCCGGAGCGGCCGCGCAGCTGGTTGTCGATGCGGCGCGACTCGTGGCGCTCGGAGCCGATGATGTGCAGGCCGCCGGCGGCCACCACCTGCGTCGTGCAGCTTCTGCCAGCTCGGCGCGGATCTCGGCGACTGCGTCGCTTCCTCGTCGGCGTCGAGCAGCGCCTCGTCCGCCTTGATCTTCTGGATCTCGGGATCGGGATTGCCGCCCAGCACGATGTCCGTGCCGCGGCCCGCCATGTTGGTGGCGATGGTGATCTGCGCCGGGCGCCCGGCCTGCACGACGATCTCGGCCTCGCGCGCGTGCTGCTTGGCGTTCAGCACGTTGTGCGGCATCTTCTCCTGCGTCGAGCATCGCCGGAGAGGAGCTCGGAATTCTCCACCGACGTCGTGCCCAGCGAGCACCGGCTGGCCCTTGCGCGGCGCGCTCCTTCACGTCGTTGATGATCGCCTGGTGCTTTTCCTTCGCGGTGATGAAGACCTGGTCGTTGCAGGTCCTTGCGCACCATCGTTGCGGTGCGTCGGGATGAGCACCGTCTCGAGGTTGTAGATGGTCGAGAACTCGAAGGCCTCGGTGTCGGCCGTGCCGGTCATGCCGGCGAGCTTCTTGTACAGGCGGAAGTAGTTCTGGAAGGTGATCGAGGCGAGCGTCTGGCTCTCGCTCTGATCGACGACGTCCTCCTTCGCCTCCACCGCCTGGTGCAGCCCGTCGGACCAGCGCCGGCCCTGCATCATGCGGCCGGTGAACTCGTCGACGATCACGACCTCGTCGTCCATGCACGCACGTAGTGCTGGTCGCGGTGGTAGAGCGCATGCGCGCGGATGCCGGCGTACAGGTGGTGCATCAGCACGATGTTCGACGGGTCGTAGAGGCTCGCGCCCGTCGGGCAGCAGCCCCGCCTCGGTCATCAGCTCCTCGGCGTGCTCGTGGCCCTGCTTCCGAGAGCGTGACCTGTGTGCTGCTTGAGGTCGACCCAGTAGTCGCCCTCGGCATCTTCTCGTCCTCCTGCGTCGATGAGCCGCGGGATGAGCACGTTGATGCGGCGGTAGAGCTCGGTCGAATCCTCGGCCTGGCCGGAGATGATGAGCGGCGTGCGCGCCTCGTCGATGAGGATCGAGTCGACCTCGTCGACGATCGCGTAGTTGAGGCCGCGCTGGAAGCGCTCGGCGACCTGTGGTCGCCATGTTGTCGCGCAGGTAGTCGAAGCCGAACTCGTTGTTGGTGCCGTAGGTGATGTCGGCGCGGTAGGACTGCCTGCTTCGTCGCCGAGTCCATCTGCGGCACGACCACGCCGACGGTCATGCCGAGGAAGCGGTGGATGCGCCCCATCCATTCCGGCGTCGCGCTTGGCGAGGTAGTCGTTCACGGTGACCACGTGCACGCCCTTGCCCTCGAGCGCATTGAGGTACGAAGGCAGCGTGGCGCACCAGCGTCTTGCCTTCGCCGGTGCGCATCTCCGCGATCTTGCCCTGGTGCAGCGCGATGCCGCCCACCATCTGCACGTCGAAGTGGCGCATGCCGAGCACGCGCTTCGAGGCCTCGCGCACGACCGCGAACGCCTCGGGAAGCACTGAGTCGAGCGGCGCGCCGTCGGCGACCTTCTGCTGCAGCTCCGGCGTCTTCGCCGGCAGCTGCTCGTCCGGTGAGCTTCTGAATCGCGGGCTCGAGGGCGTTGATCAGCATCGACGGTCTTGCTGATATTGCTTGAGGAGGCGGTCGTTGCGGCTGCCGAAGATGGCCTTGAGAGCGGTATTGAGCACGGGGAGGTCGGGAGCAAGGGTAAGATCGCGAGACCGGCCCCAGTGAGTGGGCTGGCGGACTCGAATTATACAGGACGATGGGGGCGGCGCCGGCGGCCGCAAGTACGCCCTACCGGCGACGGGCTGCTTGCATCTGTCGACGCCTTGATCAGCACGTCGTTCTTGCCCAGCGACAGAAACTTGTTCGGATTCAAGGGGATGCCCTTCTCGCGCACCTCGAAATGCAGGTGCGGGCCGGTGACGCGGCCCGGTGGCTGCCCACCGGGCGCAACGTTCTGGCCCTTCATCACCACGTCGCCGACCTTCACCGAGGCTGCGCTGACAGGTGCGCGTAGCGCGAGGTGAGGCCGTTGTCATGGTCGACCTCGACGATGATTGCCGTACTCGGCAACGTAAGCGACGGTCGAGACGACGCCGCCCGCGGCGGCCACGACCGGCGTTCCGGGCGGCGGCGATGCAGGTCCACGCCCGTGTGGAAGCGTCGGAGCTTGCCGTTGATCGGATCGAGGCGATAGCCGTAGTTCGACGAGTAGTAGCCCATGGGCACCGGCATCGTCGTCGGGAATCGGTCTTGCGCGCGAGGCGATCGTCCATCAGCAGCGAATCGAGCACGCCGAGCTTGTCGCTGCGGTCGTCGAGCACGCTGCGAGATCTCGGCCAGCAGCTGGTTGAATTCGGTCGACCGATCAGGTCGCGCCCGCGCAGCGACCAGTGCGGGACCGCCCCTGGCCGGGCTTCTCGTCGAAGCGGAATTCCTCGCGCTTGATGCCGCGCCGCCTTGCGCGAGGCGCTCGCCGAACGCGTCCAGGCGCAGGATGCGCGCCTGCAGCTCGCCCACCTTCACCGCGAGCGCGTTCAGGTTGTCCTTCATCTCCGCTTCCGAAGCGCTTGAGGTCGTCCTCGTGCAGCGCGGCGAGCAGCGTGCGAAGGTACGGGTTGCGGCAGGTCGACCGCGAATTTCATCGTGACCACGTAGGTCGCCATGGCGAGCACGAAGCCCGCGAGAGCAGGATGCCGAAGCGCGATCAGCAGCGACCTGGCGACTGCGACAGCGTCATCGTGACGGCTCTTCGCGAGGCTGTCCGAGACGAGAATAATGTTCAACTGCATCTCCTCTCCGTTCCCGATGGCCGCCGAATCCGTCTCCAGAGCTCTCTCGACGAAAACGCCGACCTCAGGCCGCTGCCCGCGCGGCTCGAACGCATCAAGCGCCTGCAGCGGCGCTATCGGACCACTCGCACCCGAGCCGCTCGCCGAAGCGAGCCGGGTTTGCGCCATTGATGGAACGACCGTTGTGATTTGCGCGGACTAGCGGGCCGGTTGCGGCCGCCCTGCGGCACCTCGCGCCCCGGCTGCTCGAGGGCTTGCGCGATGCCGCGCGGAAATCCTCAAAACATCCAGAGGATCAGGAGCTTACTTCAATACGCGATTGAAGTTCGTCGAGGGACGGCACGCCTCGGCGCACGGTCATCGCCCGCGTCGAGATGCCGCGCGCGAGCGCCTCGGGGCGGTGTCGCTGAGGGACTTGCCGACTCACCCCCTCAAGGAGGCCCTCGAACGGCTATCGGCGCCCCGCCCCCGAAGCCCCGCTCCAGCTCGTAGACGGGCTTTACGGTTGCAGCAATCCGGTAACGCGCTGTGTGCAGCGGCCGGCACGATATCGTGCGGCCTCCGTCAATCGAGAGAGTTCCGACATGGCCTTCACGCGACTGTCCGGTGCGCGCGCGCCTGCTCTCTGTTGCTGGTGTTCGTCAACGCCAGCCCTGCTGGCGCGCGGCCGGGTACGCCCTGGTATGCGCTCACCCGGCTCAACAACGAATTCACACCGCCATCGCGCGCCGGAAACCAGGTCGAGGCCGCGAGCGATCTCGCGCGTCGCGCCCAGCTCGAGCCTGGGGGCAGCTGCATCTGGGCGCCGTGCTCTTCTCGCCTACCGAGGACGAGAACGCAGCCAGCACGTCAAGACATTCTCCGATCGCGGCGCGAAGGTCGCCGAGCACCTCGCAAGAGCTCGGCGCGGCAGCTCAAGGTGCCTGGCGTATCCCCGAGGAGCTCGCACGCGGCGCCGGAAGGACCACCAATCGGTCACGAACCGCTCATCTCGGCGGCCGCGAAGTGGCTCAAGGCCGGCAACCTGCCGTCATCCTCGAGCCAGCGGATCGCCGCTGCGCGGACTGGACAATGCGGTACTCGACCGCATGGACGTACTCGTGAAGGGATCCAGAAGCGCGGTGACGATGTTCGCCGAGCACCGGCCGCGAGATCGCCGCCTCGGAGAGAAAAGATCCTGCATCGGCGGTCTCGCCGGCCGTCGCGTCCGTCGCCTCGCTCGTGAGCGGGCATCGTGGGCCTGCTCACCGTGAACATGATCACCCGCCGCCTGCAGCGCGCGACGGAATCTCGCGCGTCGTCGCCTCGGGGCGATCTCACGCGCGCCGATCGAAACCGGGGCGCCCTGACGAGCTCGGCAGCTCGCTCGGCTCGTTCGCCACATGAACGCATCGCTCGCCGGCAATCGTCGGGCGCGTGCGCCGCTCCGCGCGAAAGCGTGACGCAGCGCCTCGACGCTAGATCGCCGCGGGCACGAGCCGACCTTTCGCGCGCGCACCGAACAGCAGGCCTCCAGCCTCGAGGAGACCGCCGCCTCCATCGAGGAGATCGACGGCCTACCGTGAACCACACCAGCGGCTAACGCCGGCGAAGCGAGCCGCGTCGCGGTCTGCGCCGCCGAGCATCGCGCGCAACGCGGCGGCGACCGAAGTGGACGACGGTGGTCCGAACGTGATGGCCGGCATCCGCGCAAGAGCTCGCGGCAAGATCGCCGAGATCATCGGCATCGATCGACGGCATCGCGTTCCAGACCAACATCCTCGCGCTCAATGCCGCGGTGGAAGCGGCGCGCGCCGGCGAGCAAGGCCGCGGCTTCGCGGTGGTCGCCGGCCGAAGTGCGCAACCTCGCGCTGCGTCGTCCGCCGCGGCCGCGCGAGATCAAGGCGCCTCATCGGCGAATCGGTCGCGCGCGTGGAAGACGGCGCGCAAGTCGCGCCGACGGCGCCGGCCGCACGATGAAGGAAGTCGTCGGGAAAGCGTGACCGCGTCTCGCGCCATCATCGGCGAGATCGCGGCCGCCACGCGCGAGCAGAGCGATCGGCATCGCGCCAGGTGAACCAGGCGGTGGTCGAGCTCGACGAAGACGAACCAGCACAACGCCCGCTCGCGGCAGGAATCCACGGCCGCTTCCGAGTCGCCTGAGCGAGCTCGCGCGGAGCTGAGCGAAGCGGTCTCCGCCCGATGCCTCGCGTCGGCTGCCGTTTCCGGCCGTCGACGCACCCCGCGACGCATCCGCCCGCCGCGGTGCCCGCGCTCGGAGACCCGAGCTGCCGGAGCGACTGATCAAAACCCAGAGGAGAACACCATGAAACGAAGCATTTCGGACTCATCCTCGGCGCCGGCGCTCGCCGCTTCGCCGCTCGCCGTCCGCCGTCCGCGGATCTGCGTCCCGTCTATCGCGTCGACCCCGAATTCGAGCGAGGCCCAGCGGCCGGCGCGACAAAGGCGAAGTCACGGCGCGCATGACGCTCGACGCGCAGCGGGCAAGGTCACGCAACGTGGAGATGCATCGACGCGCTGCCGCGCCGTCTCTTCGACCGTGCCGTGACGCGCGCGCTCGCCGACTGGCGCTACGCCGAAGGCACCGTGCGGGACGCATCGTCGAGGTCGAGATCGCGTTCAAGCAGTAAGCGCTTTGCGGCAGCTGCAGCTGCAGGTTCAGTGAAGGCGCGCGGCACCGACTTCGGACGCGTCGAAGGTCACCTCTCCCACGCGGAGCGGTCCGCGAGGAGCTTGCGTGCCGAGGAGGTTGTTGAGGGCGTGGCCGGACTTGTGGCCGTGGAAGGCGCCGATGATGCGGGCGGCCGAGCAGATAGAGGTCGCCCACGGCGTCGAGCGCCTTGTGCTTCACGAACTCGTCGTCCATGCGCAGGCCGTCGGCGTTGAGCACGCGGAAGTCGTCGATCACGATCGCGTTGTCGAGCGAGCCGCCGCGCGCCAGGCCCTTCGAGCGCAGCATCTCGACGTCCTGCGTGAAGCCGAAGGTGCGCGCGCGCGCGACCTCGCGCACGAAGCGAGATCTCGGCGAAATCGACCTCGACCTCGAGCTCGGCGCGTCGAAGCACCGGATGGTCGAACTCGATCGAGAAGCCGACCTTGAAGCCGTCGAACGGCTCGGAGCGCGCACCTTCTTGTCGCCGTGCGCGAGCTCGACGCGTCTTCAGCATGCGCACGTAGCGCTTGGCGCGCCGCCTGCTCCTCGATCCCCGCCGACTGCAGCAGGAACACGAACGTGCCCGGCGCTGCCGTCCATGATCGGCACTTCCTCGGCCGGACACGTCGACGTAGGCGTTGTCGATGCCCAGCCCGCGAAGCGCGCGACATCAGGTGCTCGACGGTCGAGACGCGCGCGCCGTCCTTCTCGATGCACGGTCGCCATCGTCGTGTTGGTCACGTTGAGCGCGTGCGCGGGATCGGCGGGTTGCCCGGCAGGTCGGAGCGGCAGAAGACGATGCCGGTGTCGATCGGGCGCGGGACGCAGCGCCATCGTCGACCTTGTGGCCGGTGTGCAGGCCCACCCGGTGGCGCGGACGGCCGTCTTCAGGGTTCTCTGGCGAAGCATCAGAAGCAATTCAGCAATACGTAACTGAACGAAGCACATCGATTTTAAGCGCCATGTATTGCTCAGGCGCTCGGCGGCCCGCAGAGGGGTCATGCGCCGGATGCCGCAGAGCGTCACGTCGGTGCCGCGGCGCACCACCTCGGCGCGGCCGATGGGCAACTCGTGGGGAACTTCCTTCCGGCACCGCGCCGGCGGCGGTGCCGAGGAACTTAAGCTCCATCACCACCACTGGCCCGTCGTCGGCGATGGCGGCGAGCATCAGGCCCTTGGCGTTGTAGGCCGTCGAGGGCACCACCACCTTGAGGCCGGGCACGTGCGCCAGCACCGCGTAGAGCGGTCTGCGAGTGCTGGCGCCGCGCGCGCCGCCGCCGTAGCTGCGCTTGTAGCCGTGCGTGCCGTAGGCGGTGCGGATGACCAGCGGCAGCGTCGAGCCTGGCCGCCCATCATGTAGTGCATCTTCGCCGCCTGGTTGATGATCTGGTCGTAGCAGCAGCCGATCAGGTCGCACGAACATGATCTCGACGACCGGGCGCAGGCCTGGTCATCGCCGCGCCGACGGCGGCGCCGACGAAGCCCATCTCGGAGATCGGCGTGTCGAGCACGCGCTCCGGCGGCCGAACTCGCCGGATCAGGCCGCGGGCAGCGCAGCGGCCCGCCCCAGCGCGTCGGCCAGGCCGAGGTGCGCTGGCCGGCGGCGCCGGCGACGTCCTCGCCGAGCACGATGACCGCGCGGGTCGCGCCGCATCGCCAGGCGCAGCGCGTCGTTGATCGCCCTCGGCCTGAAGCTGTAGTCATAAACGGCGCTGCGCTCGCTGGATTTCGCCCCCGCAGCCGCGGCACGCCGCGGCTCCGTGTCGCATCCGGCGCGCGCCTGCTGCGCGCGGCTCACGTAGACGCCGGCGAGCAGCTCTCCGGCCCCGGCAGCGGGCTCTGCCTCGGCGAAGGCCACCGCCTCGTCGAGCGCGTCGCGGTTCCGCGCGTCGATCGTCGTCGAGTTCGTCGCGCGAGCGAACCCGTCGCGCCGGAGCAGACGCGAGCGGAACAGCGCGCGAGCGCAGTCGCGCTCGCGCGCCGCCCGCTCCTCATCCGCGAGTGCGGTAGCGCAGAGTGTCGTCGCCCTGGTGGTGGCCGTGGTAGCGGTAGGTCATGCACTCGACGAGGCTCGGGGCCTGCCGGCGCGGCGCGGCGCACGCGCCGCCGCGTCGGTGGCGCGTCGTAGACCGCCAGCACGTCCTGGCCGTCGACGGTGACGCCCGGCATGCGGTAGGCCGCGGCGCGGTCGGCGACGCGGTCGCACGGCGAGCGCGTACTCGACCGGCGTCGCCTGCGGCGTAGCCGTTGTTCTCGCAGACGAAGACGACGCGGCAGGCCTCCAGATCGCGGCCAGGTTCATCGCCTCGTGCACCGCGCCCATGCTGGCCGCGCCCTCGCCGAAGAAGCGCGACGCGCGACCTGGTCGCGTGCCGCGCACCTTCGCGCCGAGAGCCGCGGCGCCGACGCGCGGGCGGCGCCCGCGCCGACGATGGCGTTGACGCCGAGCATGCCCCTCGACACGTCGGTGATGTGCATCGAGCCGCCCTTGCCGCGGTTGGTGCCGGTCGACCTTGCCGTAGAGCTCGGCCATCATCGCGCTGCACGTCGACGCCCTTGGCGATGCAGTGGCCGTGGCCGCGGTGGGTCGAGGCGATCCAGTCGTCGCCGGCGCGAGGGCGGCGCAGACGCCGACCGCGACCGCCTCCTGGCCGGTGTAGAAGTGGACGGCGCCCGACCGGCACGCCGCGCTCGACGAGGGTCTTGAGGCGGCTCCTCGAGCTCGCGGACGAGCGCCCATCCGCTCGTACATCCAGAGCAGTCGTTCCGTGCTGGGGAGAGGGGAGGCGGGAGCGGCCATTGCGAGACCAATGGATGGTATCAGGAGGGGGCGGCGGTCGCCGTTCGCAGGGGCTAGCGGTGGCGAAGAGTGTCGAGGGTGGTTGGTCGGACGCAGGCTGCGCCGCTGAAAGGGATCGACTGTGGTTTGCCGACAGTGGCTGGTCGCCGGCCGGCGTCTGCGCTCCGGAAATGCGCGTCCACTCCGCGGTCCAGCCGTGATCGCAGGAAACTCGGAGAAGTCACGAGTGGCGAGACGGGACTTCCGGGGCGGTCACGGGTATGCCGCGAGTGGGAGCCACGATGCTGCACGGCCCGCGGTCGAGCCACAATTAGCGGCACGAGGGAGTGCCGAAGGTCACCGTCCTCGGCCCCTTCGGCACCGCGCGTCGCGAGGTCAACGCTACGGCGGAGCTCGGCGGTACCGGTCGTCCCGTAACCACAGATGAAGGCGGGTGCCCGCGGGTCCGGGGTCGACCCCGCAGCCTCCGAGGGCGCATTGTCGGACGCCTGAAGATCAAGACGCGTGCGTGCGCCCCGGTGAGCGAGCCTTTCCGCCTCCGCACACCTCGAATAGCGAGCGTGCCGGAGGTCGACCCTGACCCGCCCGCACCTGCCGCCCGGGTGGTCAACGCCGCCGATCAACCACGCAGCCTCCTCGCGCGGTCCAGTGCAGCCGCACGACCAGCTGCCCGCTCAGGTCCCCTTTGCGGATCCTGAGAAACTGCCGCGCCGCCACATCCTTGCGGACTGAGTGCGCGTCCCGTCCGGCCAGCGGACGCGTCGACCTCGTCGACCTTCTCCACTGCCGAGGCCGAAGTGCGGGCGCGGGTCGTGGGTGCTGAGGTAGGGAGTCGCCGGCCGCGATGTCGCGCCGCCACTGGAAGTATGGCCGCCGGCGCGGATTCGCACCTCGGTGCCGAGCGGGTTGGATGGCGCCCTTCCGTCCTCGCAAATCACCGTCAACCACGAGCCACCGGGGAGCAATACGTAACTGAACGAAGTAATAT
>ERZ1370068.3477-contig-2588_pt1 | contig 37888 bp, 43 predicted proteins | sample MGYA00561227_ERZ1370068 | MGnify/ENA primary metagenome ERZ1370068 (study PRJEB38410, sample SAMEA6850437) | metagenome | study: Metagenomic assessment of the ecological functions of the soil: analysis of the soil microbiota associated with the...
GGTAGTGCTTCGTTCAGTTACGTATTGCTCCATGTCGTGGTGTACGAGCGCACCAGTACGGCCAGCCGCGCGGGCTCCCAATCAGACAACTCGCGCTGATCCTACGGCACAAAGCTCGCGGGGATCAGCGGGGCGGCGCAGGGAACTCCGGTCCCGGCCGGTCGGCGTTCATGAGCAACAAGTACATGAAGTCGGTGTACCCCGAGTAGTGATTTGAAGAGCGACAATGAACGATCAGACAAGTGTCGCAGTTTGACCACGATGTACTTGGCTTCCGGGAAGAACCGAAGCCCGTCGGCGGCGAGGTGGCTCTTCGAGGAAGCGCCGATGCCGCTGAGCCTCGACGCAAGCCAGTATCGGCTCGATCGGTCCGGATGATGCCGTCGCGTCGATCCACGCCGCGAGCTCACCGAGCGGCTGGCGGGCAAGGGCCGGGACCGATATGGCAGTGAGCTGACGCCAGGGAATGCCCGCTGCGTCCACGTCGGCGCTTCGGCCTTTGTAGGCGGTCGTGACGATGATGTCGTCGTCGCGCACGACGAACCGGTCCTCACCGCGTGGCTGTCGAGATGGCGGTGGTTGCGGTACTGGCGCGATGCCGGCGCATGGGAACTGGTCAGCGCCGTGCCGCAGATCATGCCACGTCGATCGATTCGAACGCACTGACCAGAACGCTTCCTCGGCCGAGCAGCTCCGGGCGAGTCGGACGGTGGTCGGATGTTCGGGATCAGCAGAGAGGAACCCGCCGATCGCGACGACCAGCGGCCGCGAACAACAGCGCGGGCGGGCACCGGCGACGACCGACTGCTCGCGGCGCGTGCGCGAGCTCGATCGCCTTTGCGCGGGGCGCCCGCGTGGCGGGACGAAGTCGCCACGCCTGAGCGGATCCGTGCGATGGTCGCCGCCTCCACGCACGCGGCTCCGGTCGCGCGCACGGAGCTGACTGGCGTGCTTGACCGTCTGCGGCGTTGAGCAGTGACCCGATCGGCCGCGATGGCGCGGAGCGGCGGCGCCGACCTGACGAACGGTCGTGTCGGTCCCGCTCGCAGACTCCTGGCCTGTCGCGGTCGATGTCGGAGAGGATCACGCGCTCGTCAGCCGGGAGCTCGCGCGAAGCCGACACCGATCCCGAAGATGGTCACTGAAACCGGGGAGCCGAAGCGCGAGGCGGCTGGCATGGCCGGTGGAGATCACCAGCGCGACCACCGGCAGAGCCCGACCGCCGCCTCGAGCACCAGACCGATCCGCATCGCGCGCGGGGTGCCGATGGAGCTGGCGCGTGGAACCGGGCGCCCAGGGGCGCTGCGCCGGGTGCGATGAGCACACCCATCCGGAACCATGTGAGCGCCCGCGCGGCGCGGTGAAGTGCTGTGCCGTCCTGCAGGAGCACCGGGATCACGAGCAGAGCCGAATCGATGGCCATCGCGCAAAAAGCACCAATCAGCATCGTCTGGCAAGCCGTACCCGGAAGCCGAGATGGCGCAGCTGACTGAACTCGAACAGCGGATCCCGCCTGCGCCAGCTCCTTCGCCCGCTCGAACACGACGAAGCCCGTGAGGATCACCGCCAGCGACGGCCGGCGCGACGGGCAGCGATCGAGATCCCCCGATCGGCCGGCCACAAGAGAGCCGGCCCCCGACCAGAGAAGCTGGCAGCGGGCGGAACATGCCGCAGGTCGCGGCTCCTGCCTCAGCCCGAACACGAGCGCGAACGAACCGGCCTGCAGATCGATCGCGCGCCGGGAACGTCGATGCCCGGCCGGCGCGCCGGACGCCGATCGGACCGCACGAGGACCAGCGCGCCGATCACGAACCTGCCGGGTCGCGATCACACATTGATCCCGGGTGCCCATCGCCACGAGTAGCCCGTCGTCAGAGGAAGCCACCGACCAGCGGCCCGAAGGGGCGACGGCCGCACCGGCAGACGGTGCCCCACGCCGCAAGCGCGACCGCGCGTCGTTCGGCGCCGACGAATGGTCGTCGACAGGATCAGAGCGTCGCGGGGATGAGCAGCGATGCGCCGATCCCCTGGATGATCGCCTCCCCGAGCACCAGTAGTCGGGACCGAGTGCGACACCGATTGCGCGAGCAACGAACCGAAGCCGAAGATCCACGGCGCCGACGACGAACATGCGGCGATGCCCGTAAGATGTCCACCCAGGCGGCCGCCGATGATCAAGAATTGCGTCGCGAACGTCAACGAGTAGCCAGCCGGTGATGACCCACCGTGCTCGGCAGGTCGGGTGTGGAACCTGCGCAGGATCGTCGGAATCGCGACGTTCAGGATGGTAGCGCGTTGTCAGATACCGGGATGGCCACCGACACAGCGATGAGCGACCGCTGCGGCGGTGTCCACCGGCGGGGATCAGAGATCAGGCAAGTCGAGTGGGTCGAGATCGGCGGATCTCGGCCGCCATCGCCGGTATGTTTGCACACACGCAAGAATTTCTGAGCCCGCCCGCAGCTGCCGGGCTCAACCTTCAGCAGGCTCAGCTGCAGGTCGCTCACATGTCCGCGGGCGATGCTGGCCCGTCACGATCAGCACGCCAAGGCGATGGACGCATGAGCGACGAGAGCCCCCAGAACCCGCCGGTGACCGTGCCTCCCCGACACGGTGGAGCGTCGAAGTATCCGACCCCTCGCAGAACGGCGCGGCTGGTCGAGCCTCGCCCACCTGGGGCAACGGCTGCGCCCGGTGCCGCCGCTCGCTGTTCCGGCGGTGCCGGTGGCTGGGTGGAACTACTGGGCTACGGCGGCTTGCCGGACTCCTCCCCCGATCCGCCGCCGCGACCGCCCAACTCGGGACTGCGCGCCCTGCCGTGACTGGCGGTGCTCGTGCCTTCGTGCTCGTTTCGGGCGAGGCTTCCAGCGTGCAGTCGTCAGCAAACGCGATGTGCACGACAGGTCCTCGTCGCCGGTCACGTCCCCGTTCATCGAGGGGACGAGCAACAACCCCTTCCGGATCCGACCCGACTCCCGACACCGGAGGCAGCGCGACGAGCACGATCGCGCCGAAGGTCAGTCCCGCGCTCGTGAACAGATCTACACGACCATCGAGACCAGCGGCGCGGGCAGTGGCCAGGCGGCCGGAACGGGCATGGGTGATCTCGTCGTCGGGCGAGGTGCTCACCAACAACCACGTTTGATCGCCGATTCGTCCACAGTGGCGTCGAGCTCGTCGCGACCGGCAAGACGCACACCGCCGAGGTGATCGGGTACGACGTCGGTCGACGATGTCGCTCTGCTTGCAGATCGACAACGTCTCGATCTCAGTCGGTGACTTGGCTGATGCCACCAGGGTCGCAATCGGCGACTCGGTTGTGCGATCGGCAACAGCCGGCGGACGCGGCGGCGACCCCACGGTCACCACCAACGCTCGGCTCACCACCGCGCTGGATCAGAAGGTGACCGCAGGCGATTCAGGGCACCGGCAAACGCGAAACGCTGGTCGGAATGATCAGATCAACGGCGACCGATCGAGCCTGGCGACTCACGGGCGGCCCGGTCGTCAACCCGACGGGCAGGTGATCGGGATGAACACCGCGGCGCGGTGAACGGCCGCTTCTCCGGCCAGAACAGCAGCACGGCGTTCGCGATCCCGATCAATCGCGCCATCAGGCTCACGCAACAGATCCGGAGTGGACAGAGCGCGCACACGTGCACATCGGCGCGCGGTGCGCTCGGCGTGCGTGCAGAGTCTCGCAACGCAGGCGCGCCGGCCCTCGAGTGCCCGGTACGACCAACGCCGGGGCACCGCTGGTCGCGGGCGCAGAGTCCGGGCTCGCCCGCCGACGATCGCCGGTAGCTGGCTAGGCGCGACGTGATCGTGTCGGTTGACGGCAGAACGTCGCGACCAGTCGGACCTCAACGCGGCGATGTTCCCGTACCACCTCGACGAGCGGGTCACCGTGCGCTGATCGACGGGTCGGGGCGACATCGCACGGGCGCCGACTGAAGCTCATCACCGTCCGCCGCCTGAGCGAAGTCCGACGAGCACGGCGGCCCCGATGCGGATCCGGCCGTCGCGTTAGATCTCCAGCGGCCCGTATTCCGATCTGCTCGACGAGTGAGGCGAGAGCGCCGGCGGACGACGCCCGCGGCTCAGGCGCTTCCCGTGAAGAACCAGCCCATCGGCGGCGGCCCGCGCCGACTCCCGCGCCGGCGATCTCGAGCCGAAGCTCGACCCGCAGAACGAGATCGTCGGCCGCCAGTGCCGTGACTGCGACGAGCACGACAGTCGATGGCCCAGGCGACCATCGCCTGCCGGTGGCCCGGACAGCGCAATGAGCGCCTGCGACAACGTCGAGCGCCAGGATGAACAGCAGCCGCTCCCCAGCCGCAAGCAGCGCGACGTCGGCGTTCCCGAGGTTGAACTTGTGGCCCGAACAGGATGCGGCCGACGATTACGCCTTCCGACAGACCGCGCCGCCGACTACGACACCGAGCACGACGCCGATCCCCAGCACGATCGATGACGCAGCTTGCGCGCACGCCGTTCTGAAGCTCGTCGTCGCGGCCCGCGCTCACGAGCGTCGAGAGCTTCGGGCAACAGCGCCGCCTGCACCGCCTGGAACAACAGGATCGGCAGCCGCGAGAGAAGAGGCCCACGATGAAGTCGGCGAGCGGCGCGTCGTGCCTGCCGGCGTTGCGCGAGCACCTGCGCGCCGATGAACGGGGCGTAGCTCAGCACCTGCGCGAGCAGCGACCCGCCGAGCAGGATAGCCCGAGGTTGCTCGACAGCCCGACCACGGCGCCGCACGGCCCGGGCACCGCGAGTCCCCTGTCGCCCGCACATCGCGACGTCGGCCGCGAAGCAGCGGCGGTACCGCGAGGCACACGCCGTACCAGACCGGGTTGGTGACGCCTGCGATGCGCGAGCGGGATACACGGCAGCAAGCCGGATGACACCCGGCGGCGCAGGCTCAGGCCGTACGCGCCGAACCGGCCGACGCCCGCGAAGCGCGCGCGCGCGAGTACCCGACGCCGAACGTGAAGCAGCGCAACGACGCAGGCACAGCGACCAAGCCCGTACGTGACCGTTGAACTTGTTGCTGCACGATCTCGGTGGTCAGCGACAGGACGAGGATCACGACCGCGATGCACGACCGAGAACGCGCCGCCAGGACGCCGGCGCGCCGCGACGACGGGGGCGCCGCCGACGCCTGCGCGGACCCGGCGGGCCGAGCAGCGCGCCGACCTCCTGCTCGAGGCGGGAGGAACACCCCGGGCGAGAGCACGAAGACGAACACCCAGAGCGGCGCTGAGCGCCGCGTAGTTCGGGCTTGCTGAGCCCTGCGGAACGCGAGGATCTGGAAGCCGTAGGTCGTGATGCCGCGAGATTGACGAGACCGGCGCTGCCGGACCTCGAGGTGCCACACCGCGCGAGCCATTCGGCATCGCGCCGCTTGCGAGGCGCCGGCCACGCGACTCGTAGCGGAGCCTGCGAGGGACCTGGGGCGTCGACACCGCTCTCCTCGTCGCGCTCCCGTCGGGCCCCAACAGTAGGCGCGTACACTGCACGCTCGGCCTCAGACACCAGCCGCCCGTCGTACCGCCCCGGAATGCACGACGACAGATGCGACTTAGCGCGATGGGCCTAACCGCGGCACATGGTCGGTGCACGGAGGGGAGTCGCACGGCGGAGGTTTGCAAGGACGACGGCGTATCCGATGGTGCCAAGGGCGCGCTGGCGCTGGCGATCGCGCCGCGTGTTGCGCGCGTGCAGGTCATGCGTTGCGCGGCGAAGCCGCGCAGCGACTTCGTCCACGAACAGACGCGATGCGATCGAAGCGGGACGACCGACCGACGGTGGTCAAGACCCTCGGCAAGGCGTGTCACCGCCGACCACGGTCAAGCGTCGGCGATCAGCGCTCGTCGACTTCGACTGCATCAAGCAGTACACGACCTCGCCGAGATCCGCCTGCCACCAGGCAGGCCGATCTACCAAGGCATTCATCAGACTGCATCAACGACAAGCGGTGGCGTCGCCGGCCGCAAGATCGTGCCCGTCATCAAGAAGTACATGCCCGGTCACGAGCACCGAGCACGCTCAAGGCGTGCACTGGCGTTCGCGCGAGGACGACGCACGCGTTCGCCAGTGATGCGACGTCTCTACGACCCGGCGGCAGAGTGCAACCTGCGTCAACGAAGCAGCATCAGCGCGCTGCCGTCACCGTTCGACGTCGACCCAGGCGATGATCGACGAAGGCGCCGCCCGGCCTCATCGTCACGCCGGCGGAGCATCGCCGCAACGCTCGGTCGAGGATCCTCGCTCGAGCTGTTGGACAAGGAGAAGAAGTTCGGACGGCCAGCAAGGTCGGCGGTGCTATGGCGTCAGACCGTCGTCGAGCGATCGTCACGGCACCATCGTCGCCCGGCTTGAAGAAGGCCGGCGTCGACGCATGGCACCTGGTCGGGCTGCTCGACATCAAGGACAGGCGACACCACCCAGGCCCGAAAACCAGCTCGACAGCTTCATCGAGCGGTGGAAGTCCGAGGGCGTCGACATCGTGTTCATGTCGAGCTGAGAGCTACGCGCCGCTAAGCGGTTCGTCAGAAGTTGCGCAAGGCGATGCCCGACGTCGAGCTAGCTCTCCGACAACACGACAGGTCCTCGGGTCAGGCGCAACAGCGAGCCAGAGCGGTCGGGCGTCACGCCGAACCCGTACGAAGGCGTCATCACGGCTGGCGGCCTGCTCCACTCCAGGAGTACGGAAGAGCGCCAACTGGAAGTACTGCGCCGACATCTACAAGCAGAAGACGGGCGAGACCGACGCCCGGTCGCCGACACCGTGATCCCCGACAAGGGCGACGAAGCATCCATCGACACCTACGGCGTGATCAACGACGCATGCCAGCCGCTCTACGATGTTCCGACGACATCGGCGACACGCGTCGGCACAGTACCTCAACAACGAGAACTGGGTGAACACCGTCAACAACTTCGGGCGACATCGAAAACCGCGGCACGGGTCCGTACTCGTCGCTCAGCACCGGCAAGTACGACGCCGACGACAACTGCCGGCTCAGTGCAGATCGACTCCTCGCTGCCGCCCGACGGCAACTGCAAGGCCGATCACCGAGTTCGCAGAACGTCCCGAACTGAGCGAGCGGAGACCACCGAGCCCGTCGGCGTCGCGCTACCGCGTCGAACGAGCGGGCGCGACGTCGGTGTCGGCTCGGTGATCGCGACTCGACGCGCATACCGACCGCGAGCTCCTCGACCGGGCAGTCGACCAGGTTGCTGACGAGGAACACGCCCTCGTCGAGGCGGACGACGACCGCGCCGTAGGGCGTGCGGTCGGCGAACGCCGGCAAGCGTCGGCGGGTGCACGACCGTGAACGACCACACTCGCCCGTGCCGGCGGCGTGACCCACTCGCGTCCGGTCGCGCCGCAGCGCGCGCACTGGGTCGAGGCGGGTGCCGGAACGCTCCGCACGCCGCGCAGCGCTGGATCCGGAGCTCGCCGTCACGCAGCGCCGCCCAGAACCGGCGTCGTCGGCATCGGTGGGATCCGGCGCGCGAGGTCGGACCTCGTTCACCGGTCGACTCCGAGCAGCACCGCGCCCGGACGGGTCGCTGATCGCCCCGCACACGAACGCGACCTCCGCGCCGGCGACCTGATTGCACGCGGTCCCGCGCAGTTGCCGCACCGCCTCCGGGAGATGGTTCACGCCGTGCACGAACGCCTCGCCGTTCGATCCGCCGTGCGTGTTCACCGGCAGCGCACCGTCGGGCCAGCGGGTCGCGCCGCTCTCGATGAACGGCCCGCCCTCGCCCATCCCGCAGAAGCCGTACTGCTCCAACGCGAAGCGGCACCGCCGAGTGTGAACGGCTCCGACGATCAGCGCGACGTCGACGTCGGCGGGCGTGACGCCCGCGGCGCCGAACAAGCCGGCGCCCGGCGGCCACCGCTCCCGCGTCGCGCTCGCCGAACGCGGCCGTCGTCGCGAAGAACTCGGCCAGCTCGGTGTGGATCGGCGCGCCGTACTGCACCTGTCCGAGCACCGGCACCGCCGGCTGCGCGAGATCACAGGCGCGCTCGAACGACGTCACGAGCACCGCGACCGCGCCGTCGTTCTCGAGCGAGCAGTCGAACAGCCGGATCGGCTCCGCGATCGGACGCGATGCGGCCCAGTCGTCGAGCGTGATCTCGTCTCGCATGATCGCGTCGGGGTTCCGGCTCGCGTGAATCGCTGCGCGACGGCCTGCATCGCCGAAGTGCTCCGGCGTGCTCCGTACGTGCATGTGCCGGCGGGCGATCAGCGCCATCTCGTGCGCGAGCGCGGCGACGCCGAACGGGTGCTGCCACTGCCGGGAGTCGCGGAGACGGCTGCCCGCCTTGGCCCACGGCCGGCCGCCCTGGTTCGGATCCGTCGCCGTACGACGCGGCCTTCGAGCGGTTCCGCGATCGGAACGCGACCACGCATTCGGCCGTCCCGCTCGCGACTGCGAGCGCGGCCAGCCCGAGCAGCGACGCGGCGCCGCCCCCGCCCGACGGTGTGCGCGCCATGAACCGCGAGATCGGGAAGCCCGAGCGTGGTGACGAGGTCGACTTCGGCGACCTGTTCGACGTGGTAAGCTGACGAGACCCGTCGATCGCGGTGACGGGCAGCCCGGCATCGGCGCACGCCATGCGGATCGCCTCGCACTGCGAGATCGACGCTCGCTGCGCCCCATGTTCTTGGCGTAGCGGGTCTGGCCCGATCCCGGCGACGGCCGCAGCCGTCATCCGCGCGTCAGCCTCAGCCGGTCGAGTGCGGCCGCGATGCCGGAGAGAGGCAGGCCGCGCATCGCTTCCTTCATCACGTCGGCGTCGATCCCGTTCGGTGCAGTACGCGAACGAGATGCCCGTTGTCCGGGTCAGCCCAGCCCGACCTGCCCGTGCACGCCCGGCATGCCCGATCGAGCGGGGCGAGTTCGCGGCGCCGAAGCTGCCGTAGCGCATGAAGTGCTGCCCGTCGTCGCCCGCGAGCACGAGCCCGAGCGTCGGTTGACCGGAACCTGCAACAGGTTGTCGGGAAACTCGCACCGCACGTTCGTCTCAGCGCGTCGTCGAGCACGGCCGCATCCCAAAGTCCGCCCGGGTTGCGCAGCAGGCCCTGGTAGAAGGGCGAGGTCGGCGGCGCGCGCGATGGCGCCGGAGCCGGGAACACCGGCGGCACGCACCTCCGGCCGCTCGTAGCGGAGTGATGGCGTCGTCGAACGGGCCATCGGAGCGGAGCGGCGCCGGTCTTGACGAGCGGCGATGTTCGCCTCGGTCGCGCTCGGGGATGCCGAGCAGCCGGGGCAGACCGAGCGGCGCGCTGGCGCGCTAGCTCGATGTAGTCGCGAAAGTCCGTGCGCGCCGAGCCGTTCGATGCAGCTATCGGCGAGCGCCCAGTGCGCCGACGTCCCGTGATCCTCGAAGCGCGTGCCCGGCTCCCACTCCAGCTCCCACTTCGCGAGGGCGGCGAGGCGGCGTTCGGTGTCGGTCCCGGCGACCTCGCTCATGACCGCGTTCGGAAAGCCCGATGCGTGCAGCATCACCCGCTCGACCGTCACGGCATCCTTGCCGTTGGCCGCGAACTCCGGGATGTAGTCGGCGACGCGGCGCGGTCGAGCCGGCCTTCGCCGATCAACAACCACGCGGCCGGCGCGACGATCGGCTTTCGTGCACGAGAAGATGCAATAGCGCGTGTCGTTCGTCGCGTCGCCGAAGGTCTCGAAGGCAACGAGCTCGCCGTCACGGGCACACCGCGAGCTGGCACGACGGCAGCCAGCCACTGTCGACATCGGCGCGCGGTGTCGAACAGCTCGTCGAGACTCGTCACCGCCGTCACGCGCTGACGTCGGCAAAGGCACGCAGTTCGCCGGGATATCCGGTCCCATCGGCGTAGAGGATCTCGGTCACGCCCGACGCCGCAAGCAGCTCGAGCCGGGCGTGCAGGTCGGCGGCGCTCCCCGTCCACGTGAGCGCGGGCAGGAGGTCGCCGTTCAGCGGCGGCCGTTCGGTCCGTGACCGGACCAGATGATCCTCGTGCACCGCGAGGTGACGTTGCTCGGCAGGGATCTCCTCGATGCGGGCGCGCCACTTCGGTCCCGCCCGGCAGTCCCGTCGACCGAGGCCAGGTCACCTTCGTACATCGCGTGGTACGACGGTGAGCGCCAGGCCCGCAGGCGGCCAGCGCGGGATCCAGCTCCGGGGCCTCGCCGTACATCGAGGACGGTGCCGAAGACGAGCGCCGAGCACCAGTCGAACGACGGCTCGCCGCTGCCGACGGTCATCACGCCGTCGCCGAGCTCCGCTGCCACTTCCATGCCCTTCGGTCCGTTGGCGGCGACGACGAGTCGGCGTGGAGATGGGCCGGGCAGGCGAAGCCCTCGCCGTGCAGCATCTGCACGACTGCGCCGTCGACCTCGACGGCTTCGCCCCGCAGCAACGCCCGCAACTGCTCGATGTAGCGCCGGGTGTACGCCCACGTGAGCGCGCGCTTCCCCATCGCCATCCGGCCGGTGAAACCGGTCCCGATCGCGACGACGGCCCGGCCCGGCGCGAGTTGCTCGAGCGTCGCGATGGCGCTCGCCTGGGTGAGCGGATGACGGAGATTCGGCACCAACACGGCGGGACCGAGCCCGATGCGTTCGGTTCGTACCGCCGCGAGCGCGGCGATCGCCCAGACGTCGGGATACAGGCGCGGGCGAGTCGAAGAGCCACGCCCGTTCGTAGCCGAGCCCTCGGCCTCCACGATGTGATCGACGGCGGCAAGGCTGGGCGGAAGCGCGCACGAGAGCTCCATCGGCGCATGCTACGAGCGACCGCACCCATCGGGCGACTGCGCGCACCGTAGGCTCGCCGCCCATGGGTGACCGGCTGGCAGGAAAGACCGCGATCGTCACGGGGGCGCGCGGATCCGGTGCCGAGATCGCGCAGCGCTTCGCAGAGGAGGCGGAACGTCGTGATCGCCGACGTGCTCGACGAGCTCGGACGGGCAACAGCCGAGTCGATCGGGCCGGCCGCGCGCTACATGCACTGCGACGTCACGAGCGAGAACGACTGGGCGCGTTGGTCAGAGTCGATCGACGCGATCAACGTGCTCGTGAACAATGCGGCCGTGTTGGTGCTGCGCAGCATCGCCAACACCACCGTTGCCGACTACCGCCGCGTGTTCGAGGTGAACGAGCTCGGTCACCTTCCTCGGTATCCGCGCCATGATCGAGCCGATGCGCCGCGGGCGGGTCGATCGTGAACATCTCGTCGATCGACGGTGTCTTCGCGACGCCGGGAACGGCTGCGACGCGGGGAGCAGGATTCGCGGTGCGCGGCCTCACCAAGACGGCCGCGCTCAGAGCTCGGTCCGCTCCATATCCGCGTGAACGCCGTCTGCGCGGCGCGGGAACATGGAGATGGTCACCAATGCGCTGCCACCGAGCTTCGATTTCAACGGTGATGGAAGCCGGCGGAGGCGAGTCGGGAGCACTTCCCCATCGGTCGCCGCGGCCGCATGCGTGACGTGGCCGACGCCGCGTTGTTCCTCGCGTCCGACGAAGTGGCTTCGTCACCGGCACCGACCTCGTGGTCGACGGCGGCATCAGCGCGGGCATGATCGTCCCCGGCGCCTTCGGCACATGAGCAGCACGTGAGCAATCCGTGAGCGCTCACGATCTCGTCGTGCGGGGCGCGACGGTGATCGACGGCACCGGCGGCGGGCTTCGAGGCCGACGTCGCCGTCGACGGCGACCGGATCGTGCTCGTCGGGGAGGTCCGGAGCCGGCGCCGACGAGATCGACGGACGCGGCCTCGTGCTCGCGCCCGGTTGGATCGACACCCGCACGCATCTCGACGCCAACCAGTCTCTGGGATCCGTTCCTCACGCCGTGCTCGCAGTACGGCGTGTCCACCGTCGTGATCGCGAACTGCGGGTACGCGCTCGCGCCCGCGCTCACACCGGAGCAGCGCGAGTACGTGATCGAAGCGCTCGTGACCGTCGAGCAGGTCCCGCGCGACGCCATCGACGAGGCGGTCCCGTTCTGACTGGACCGACCAGGCGAGCTACGTCGAGATCGCTCGCCAAGCTCGACACCGCACTCAACCGGGCGTTCCTCGTCGGGCACCTCCCGGTGCGTGCCGCGGTGATGGGACCCGAAGCCGCGCACTCGCGGGTGGCGAAAGCCGACGAGATCGCGGCGATACGCCACGAGCTGGTCGCCGAGGGCCTCCGGCTCAGCGCGTCGGCTTCTCGACCGACCAGGTCGTCGGCAACATCGGACCACGCAACACCGCGCTCCCCGGCCAGGTGTGCGACGACAGCGAGCTGCCTCGCCGTCGCCGCACGCTCGGCGCCGGTCCGGGCCCGGCCTGTTCACCATGGCGCCCGCGCCCTGCTCCTCGACCGTGAGCAACGACTCCGGAGACCTGGTGTGGCACTGAGCAGCTCGCGGCCACGAGCGGCAAGCCCGTCGTGATCGGGCCCGTGTTCGACACGTTCGACGATCCCGGGGTCAGGCGCGACCTGCTCGACGCGATGGCCGGGGCGCAAGCACGCGGCAACCGCGTGGTCGGCCAGGTGTCGCCGCGGCCCTTCGAGCTCTGGGCGCGACTCGACGCGCCCGGCGTGCTGGTGCGCGTCTCCCGACTCTGTGCGCAGCGGTGAAGGACGGTGGCGGCGAGGGTGTGCGCCGCCTGCGGCGAACGACGAAGCGGGCATGGCAGCAGCTGCGGGTCGAGGGCGCGAGCATCCGCCCCAGCCTCGTCTTCAGCGGCAGGTGGGATCACGTGCACGTCCGCTACCATGGCGCGCAGCGGCGATCTCCGAGATCGCGATCTCGCGACGATCGCGTCGGCGAGCGGCGAGGACCCGACCGATCTGCTCGTCGACATCGCGCTAGAAGGACGACTTCGAGACGCAGTTCGCCATCGCCATGCGCAGCCCCGACGACGGGCGCCTCGGCGACCTGGTCGCGCACCCGGCTGCGCAGCTCGGCGAGCAGCACGCGCGGCGCATACCCAGAGCAACACCGACAGTTGCTGCGCGGTGTGGACCTTGCAGCACTGGGTCCGCGAGCGCGAGGTGCTGTCGCTCGAGACCGCGATCGCGATGCTGACCGGCGCGCCAGGCGAGCTGTTCGGCATCCGGGACCGGGGCCGGATCACGCCGGAAGCGTACGCCGACCTCGTGCTGTTCGACCCCGACCACATCGGGATCGACGACGTGCGCTACGTGCAGGACATGCCTGCGGGCGGCACCCGGCTCGTCGCCGAACCGGTCGGCATCGTCGGCGAGCGTCGTGAACAGGAAGACCGTCGCACTGGCGGGCGAGCTGACCGGCGCGCTTCCGGGCACGCTGCTCCGCGGCAGCTGACGGCACCCGCTCCCGTAGCCTGCGGCGCTTATGGCGGGCGCTTGGTACGTAGGTCGCGCGAGCTGGCGGAAACGGTGGTGACAGCTCGTGTTCCTCGTGCTGATCGCGGGCTTCGTCGGCGGTGCGGTTCTCGCCGGTGGCGCGGGTGCCCGCCGAACGGCGAGCGCTACGACCGGCTGCTCCGCACCTCGAGATCACCCCACGAGGTCCTGTTCGTGACCGGTCACGAGCAGGAGATCGTGAGCTGGCTGCGCACGGCACCGGCGGTGGATTACTACGCGCGAGCCGTCGGGGTGATCGGCCGGCGCCCGCCGCAGCAAGACTGGTACTCACTCGGCGCGCCGATCGACCGGCGCTTCATCTCGTCGAACAAGTTCAGCGCAGGCGCCGGCCCCGGCTCGACCGCGCGGATGAGGTGATCATCACGCTGCGAACCGCGCGAACACCGGGCCTCGACATCGGGGATCGCGTCGAGTATTCGCGCCTACCGACCGCAGCCAGGCCGGCGCGCTCATCGCGAATCCGTGGACGAAGCCGACGGGTGAGCAGATCTCCGTGGCGTCGTCGGCATCGCCCGCGACCCAACCGGCGCGCAGCCTCTCGCAAACGATCAAGTTGCTGTTCGGGACCCCGGCCTTCGCGCGTGAGCACCGCAGCACCGCCGCGTCGATCGCGATCGCGGTCTGGCTGAAGGGCGGACCGCAGAGCGCGCCTGCCTATCAGCGTGAGCTCGCGCAGTTCGCGCGGCGCTTCGGCAGCAACGTTCCCTTCTCGACCGGTGTCGTCCGCGCCGACGCCGAGTCGGCCGACCCGCGGCCCGGGCCGTCGTGGTCGGCCTCGCGATCGTCGCGCTGGTCGGCGGTCTGGCCGGGATCGTCACGATCGCGCAGACGGTGCGGCGCTACCTCGCCCGCACGGCCGACGAAGGGCGTGCCTCGCGTGCGTTGGGTGCCCGCCGGATCGATCGGGCGGCGGTGCAGCTCGTCGCCGCGGTCCCGTTCCTCCTGTTGACGCCCTGCGTCGTCCGTTGCCGGTCGCCTACGCGCTCTCGCCGGTGTTCCCCGTCGGCGGCGCGGACGCTGGAGCCGTACCCCGGGCTGCGCGCGGATTGGTTCGTGTTCGTGGTCGGCGGAATCGCCTGGCTCCTCGTCGTCACCGCGGTCACGGCCGCCGTCGCGTGGCTCGGCTCGGCCCACCGGGTCAGGCGCGCCGCATCCGCATCCCCACCTTCGGCGCCTGCGGGCCCGGGGTTCGTGCCCGCCGCCATCGGTGCCCGCTTCGCGCTCTGGCCCGGTGGCCGCCGGCGCCTCGCAACGCGCCGCGTTCGCGGGCGTAGTGATCGCGGTGGCCGGCGTCGTCGGCAGCCTGCTGTTCGTCGCATCGTTGGACGAGTTCACGAGCACCGGTGCTCGCTTCGGCGTGAACTTCGATCTCTCCATGGAGCTGCCCAGCGTCGGCGCGAAACCGGTGTTCGACCGGCTGGCCCGGGATCCGGAGCTGGCCGCGGTGGATGCGGTACGCAGCGGGGTCGTCGATGTCGCAGGGCGCAGCGTCGACGCGTTCAGCATCGAGCCGGTCAAAGGCGCAATGAGCCCGGTCGTGCGGGACGGGCGCCTGCCGACGGGCGTGACCGAGGTCGCGATCGGACCGAAGTTGCTCGCGGCGCTCGGGAAGCACATCCGGCGACGAAACACCGATCGCGACACCAGGACGGAACCCGGCGCCTGACGATCGTGGGCTCGGTGTTCTCGCCGACGTCAGAGAGCTCGACCTTCAACGGCGAGGTCGTCCTCACGCCCGCAGCTCTGACGAAATGCGCGACCAATCCGTTCGTGGAGACCGTCGTCCGGATCCGCCCGCGGCGCCGACCGCGACGCCGTCTTCCGCCACCTCGATGCGAGCTTTCCCTACGGGCGTGAGCGACGAGAGCCTGCCGCACGCACCCGGCCCGGTGCGCAACCTCGAGCAGATCCGCGACTTCCGATCATCCTCGCGCTGTTCTTCGCGCTGCTCGGCGCCGCTGCGTGCGTGCGTGCGCTCCTGACGATCGCGAACGATCGCCGGGGCGACATCGCCGGTGTTGCGTTCCTCGGCATCACCCGCCGGCAAGTTGCAACACTGCTCGCGGCGTCGGGCAGCGCGTCGCCGGCGTCGCACTCGTCATCGGGATCCCGCTCGGCCTCATCGCCGGGAACGTCGGCTGGAAACGCGATTGCCCGCAGCCTGTACGTGGAACCGGGAACGAGTTGTGCCCCTGCTTTCGCGATCGCGGCGTGCGGGCGCAGGCCTGCTCCTGCTCTCGAGCCTCATCTCGCTCGGACCACGCGTCGGCGGTGCGGCGCTCGCCCGCGGCTGCATTGCGCGCCGAGTAAGCGTCAGTCGAGGAGGGTCGCGGCGATCAGCTCTTCCGGCGCGCGGTCGTCCCACCACGAGATCTGGAGCTGCTTGGCCCGGCGGAAGTAGAGCTGGATGTCGTACTCGAGCGTGAAGCCGACGCCGCCGAACACCTGCTGGGCCATCGCGGTGACGTCGCGGAACGTCTTGCACGCGAACAGCTTGGCCATCGGGCGAGCCGGTCGATCGAGTCGACCGTTCGGCCGGGCCCACGCCGCTTCGTACACGAGCGTCTCGGCGCCGTCGACCGCGGTCGCCGCGTCGGCGAGGTAGTGCGCGATCGCCTGGAACGCGCCGAGCGGCTTGTCGAACTGCTCGCGGTCCTTGGCGTACTGCACCGTGATGTCGAGCGCGTAGCGCGCACCGCCGATCGCCTGCGCCGCGAGCATGATGATCCCGTCGAGCATCGTGTCGTGCCAGGTCGCCCAGCCCGAACCGGCGGCGCCGATGCGGCCGACGCCGGCACGCGCGCTCCCGACAACGTCGACCTCGTACTGGGTGTCGGACGCGATCGTCATCTGCTGTTCCATCGTGACGCCGGCAGCGGCCGGGTCGACGAGGAACAGGTCGACGTCGGCGTCGCCGTCGCCGGTGCGGGCCAGCACGACGATCGCGGTCGCCGACGGTCGCGAACGGCACGTGCCACTTCACGCCGTCGAGCACGAACTCGTCGCCGTCGGCGCGTCGCGCGGGCCTGCACGCCGAGCGGCCGAAGCCGTTGCCGCGGCTCGAGCCACGCCGTCGACGAGGATCGCGTCGCCGGCAACGATGCGCGGCAGCCACTCCGCCTTCTGCTCGTCGCTCCCCGCCCGCAGCAACACGCCGGCGCCCATCACCGCGCTCACGAAGTGCGGCGACGGTGCGAGCGCCCGGCCGAGCTCCATGTAGACGACCGCGCCCTCGAGCGCGCTCATCTCCGACCCGCCGTACTCGGCCGGGATCATGAGCCCGATCAGGTCGAGCTCGCGCCATCTGCTTCCACAGCTCGGTGGGATAGCCGACCGGATCGTCCTCAGAGCGCGCACCGTCTCGAGCGGCGCGTACGAGCTGCACACGCCGCGCACCATCTCCCGCAGCATCTCCTGCTCGGGCGTGAGGTCGAGATCCATCAGGTCGTACTCCTCGTCGTTCTCACGGATACGGGCGCCACTGGTCGCCGCGGCGGGTCCAGGGATTGTCGTCGTCGCCGGTCGGCAAGCGATGCGCGCGGTGCAGTCGGTCTTGAGGTCGCCGTCGACGGTGAGGCGCGACGAGCAGCGATCGCCCAGCCGCATCCGGTCGTCGTCGGTCTCGACCTGCTCGACCGTCGCCGCGAGCACCATCGTGTCGCCGGGAAGACGCGAGCCCTTCATGCGGAACTTCATGCGCCCGAGCCGGCCCTTCGGGCCCGACCAGTCGGTGAGAAGCGCTCGAACCACGCCGCCTGGTTCGGCGTGTTCAAGAAGATGTCTGCGTCGCCGTTGCGGTTGACCGCGAAGTCGTGATCGTGGTGCATCGGCCGCGGTGTCGCGGCTCGCGAGCGCGCCGAGCACGACCGTGGTCGCGGTCACGTCGTACGACAGCTCGGGCAGCGAGTCGCCCTCGTGCACGTCGGCGAGCGTCATGCGAAGCGTTCGTTGCGGTCGCTCATGACGCCTCCCGCTTGTAGCCGAAGCCGGTGTACGACTCGACGCCTACGAGCTCGTCGCGCTGGTTGAGGTACTCGACGTCGATCACCCAGAAGCGACCGGTGCCGAGCTTCGTGGTCTTCGGCTCGCTGACCGATCGCAGGATCTGCGCGTGCGCAGCACGTCACCGGGACGCACCGGCTCGTGGAACACGATCGTGTTGTCGGTCATGACGGCCTCGGGCAGGCCGAAGCTCTCCTTCAGGTCGAAGTGGACCTGCAACGGCAGCGCCTGCTCGGTGCGGCCCGGCGCCCAGTGATGCGGACGGAACCACACCGACAACATCGTCGGCGGCGCGATCGGTCCGCCGGTGATCTCCGTCGCGACCTCGTCGTCCCAGAACAGCGGGTTGCCGTTCTCGACCGGCGCACGTCGTCCAGATGTAGCCGCGCTCGACCGGGAACTCGCCCGTCTCCTCGTACTGCACCTCGCCGATCGATTTCTCGATCGTCGGCGAGCACCGTGCTATCGCTCACGCCGCGACTCCTTCTTCCCGCATCAGCCGCGATCTCGGCGGCCGAGTAGCCGGCCTCGCCCAGCAAGGCGTCGGTGTCGGTCACCGTCGCGTCACGTGCCTCGGGATCCGTTGATGCGCGGTCCATTCCCGCGAGCACCCAGCCGACCTGCTCGAACGTCGCCGTGACCGCGACGTCGTCGCCGCGACGAACACGTCGCGCTCGCGGAAGTGCGGCGCTGTCGACCAGCTCCGGGCACCGACGCGACCTCCGACACGCACGTGTCGGCGCGGCCCGAGCTCGGCGACCCACTCGTCGCGCGTCCGGCGCGCGAACGCGGCGGCGAAGTCGGTGCGCATCGCGTCCTGCACGGCGTCGTCGGTCTGGTGCGCGATCCACTGCTCGCAGTCGAGCGCCCGGCACAGGTTGGCGAAGAAGTGCGGCTCGATCGCGCCCACCGCGACCCAGCGGTCGTCGGCGCAGCGGTACACGTCGTAGCAGCGCGTAGCGGCCGGTGAGGATGTTGTGGCCGGGCGCGGGAACCTCGCCGGTCGCGAAGTACTCGTCGACGTAGAGCGACATGAGCGCGACGCACGCCGTCGGCGACCGACACGTCGAGCGTCGCGCCCTCGCCGGTCGTCGCGCGCGCACGAGCGCCGCGAGGATCGCGATCACCGCCTGCATGCCGCCGCCCGCCGCGTCGCCGACGGTCGCGCCCGGCAGCGCGGGTCCGCCGTCGGCGCTGCGGCCCGAGCAGTCGAGGTAGCCGCCGACCGCGAGGTAGTTGAGGTCGTGACCGGCCCACTGCGCCGCGGCCCGGTCTGGCCGTAGCCGCTCGTCGAGCAGTAGACGATGCCGGGGTTCAGCGCCCGCACGGCGTCGTGCGCCGATGCCGAGGCGGTCGACCACGCCCGGCCGGAAGCTCTCGATCACGACGTCGGCGCGGCCGCGAGCCGCAGGAGCGCGTCGCGTCCGGCATCGGCTCTTCAGGTCGAGCAGGACCCGTTCCATGCCGCGGTGGCCGCTGTACGCGTAGAACGGCGGCGACGATCTGCACGCCCGACTGCTTCGGCGTGGCGGCCCGACCTTCACGGCACGCGCCGTAGTCGGCGAGCCAGCGCGACGTGCGCGGCCGGGCCGACGCTCGACAGATCGAGCACCGTGATCCCGTCGAGCAGATCCGCGGACATGCGGCACCTAGAAGTTCTTCGGGAGGCCGAGCGCGCGCCGGGCGATGATGTTCTTCTGGATCTCCGACGAGCCGCCGCCGATCGTGTCGATCACGGTGTAGCGGTACGTCGACTCGGCCCGACCCTCCATCGGCGCGTCTTCGTGCGGACCCGCAGCTGCGTGCCGGGGCCGCCGATGTCCATCGACGCGCTCGGCGAGGCCGGCGGGAGTACTCCGTCGCGAAGAGCTTGTACTCCGACGACTCGGTGGTCGGCGGCGGCGCGCCGGGCACCTTCTCGCCCTTCATCGACGCCGCGACCACGCGCAGGCCGAGACACGGGCGACCTCGGCGTCGGTCGCCGAGCGCGGGCGATGCGCTGCCGGATCACCGGGTCGTCGCGCAGCGGCTGGCCGTCGCGATTCGGTGCGCACGTAGTCGATGAGCAGATCGAGCGCGCTGGTTGATCGGCGAGAACGTGAACAGCGTGAAGCGCTCGAGGTCGAGCGCCTGCGAGATGTACTGGAAGCCGCGGTTCGACCTCGCCGACCACGTAGTCGTCGGGCACGAACACGTCCTCGATGAACACCTCGTTGGTGCGCTCGTCGCCCATCGTCCAGATGCCCTTGATGGTGACGCCGGGCTGGTCGAGCGGCACGAGCATGAGCGTGATGCCCGCGGTGCTTGTTCGTCGGGTCGGTGCGGTGCCGAGCCAGTACCACTCGGCGAAGTGCGCGGACGTCGTCCACGTCTTCTGGCCGTTGAGGATCCAGCCGGGCTTGCCGTCGCGTTCGCCGCGCTCGGCCTTGAGCCGCATCGACGCCGCGTCGGACCCGGCGTTCGGCTCGCTGTAGCCGACGGCGAACTCCACGTCGTTGACGCAGGATCTTCGGGAGGAACTCCTGCTTGAGGAACTCGCTCGCCTCTTTGATCAGCGTCTTGCCGATGATGCCGACGCCCTTGCCGATCTGCGGACCACCGCGCGCCGCCAGCGCCTCGTTGAGGAGGTACTCGTAGACGCCCTTCGCCCTCGGAGCCGCCGTACTCCTTGGGCCAGGTGAGCCCGAGCCAGCCCCGCCTCGCCGAGCTGGCGCATGAACGCGCGGCGCTTGGGTGTGTCGACGATCTGCGCCATGTTCTCGCGGGTCAGGTCGAACACGTCGGGATCGTCGTGCTCGTCGAGGAAGCGCTCGACCTCCTCGGCGAACGCCCGCTGCTCGGGCGAAACCCGAAATCCATGCGAACTCCCGGCCGGTACCCGATCTGACGACCCGTCAGATGCGCCCGATCATCACGAGCCCACCCCGAACCTGGGACCATGCCGGGATGTCAGTGCAGATCGACGGCACCCTGGAAGGCATCGACTGGGTCCGGGCCAAGGCCGACCTCGCGGCCGACCGGTTCGACAACGGCCGGTCGCCCGCAGCGCTGCGGCGGTCGTTCGAGCAGTCGCAACACGTCGCCATCGCGCGCGACGGCGGGCACGTCGTCGGCATGGCCCGCCTGCTCTCCGACGGCGTCTGCAACGCCTACCTGGTGCGACGTGTGGACGCTGTCTTCGCACCGCCGGCAGGGCATCGCGTCGGCGATGATCCGCGCGCTCGAGGATCAGGTACCCGGCCAGCACATCGGGCTCCAGACCGACGACGCCCAGGAGTTCTACGCGTCGCTGGGGTTTCGACCCCAGCCGGAGTTCCTCTCGCTCGTGGTCGGCCAATGGCTCGACAACGACGCCAATCGCTGACCAGTCCTGGGTTCTGGGCCGCGCGGTAACGGAGCCGGCCGCTGCCGCACGATCCCTCCTTCGGAACATCCCCTCGAGGAGGAACAGCCCCATGCTCGGAAAGGCCCTCACGGTCAAGGCTCTCGCGACGCTCGGCGTCCTGGCGCTCGGTGGCGTCAGCGCGCGGCCGCGGCCGGCACCCTGCCCACCGCCGCGCAGGACGGGTTGGCAAACGCCGCGAGCCACGTCGGCGTGACACCGCCCGCGCCGCACGACAGCCATCCTTCCAAGGACAGTCATCCGGGCGGCAAGCCGGAGTCCGACGCCGGCAGCGAGACTGACGCCCCAGCTGACGCGACGCCCGCGACGCCGAACACCCACGACAACCACGGGGCCGAAGTATCCGAGACCGCGCACACGACCGAGGCGACCGGGCGACAAGGGTGCCGAGATTTCCGCAGTGGCGCGGCGATCACGGTCCGCCGACCTCCACCGGGAAGCCTCGATGTGACGCCGGATCCTCCGCACCGGTGCCGACACCGAACGCGGGCGGAATCGGAACGGGCTCGACCGCGAGTGACGACGCTAGCTCCACGCGGCGTGGATCACGCCGCGCCGCAGGTCGCCGACGGTTCGGCAACGCGGGAGACCACCCGACCGACCGTGACCCACAGCCGGGTCCGCTGAGCGGCCGCTCTGCGGCACTTCGCGTCAGTGATGATGCCGCGCTCACGCAGGCTCGCGAGCTCGGCTTCCCGAGGCCGAGCTCGATGCGAGCAGCTCGCTCGGTGTGCTCTCCCACCCAAGGGCACGCGTCTCGGGGCCTTCGGCCATCTTCGACAGCTTCACCGGGTTGCCCGGCACGAGCACCGGCTCGTCGACGCCGTCGGTGCGCGGCATCTCCACGAGCATGTGGCGCGCCGCGACGTGCGGATCGGCGATCGACGTCGGCGGCGTGGTTGCTCGGGCCGGCGACGATGCCGGCTGCGGTCAGCTCCTGCGCGGCCTCGAGCTTGCGTGCGCGTCGACGCCCACGCGTCGACTGCGAGGCCGGATCACCGTCTCGAGGTGCGGGCCCCAACCCGCCGCGGTCGCGAAGCGCGGGTCGTCCTTCCACTCGGGGTGACCGATCGAGCTCGGCGAGCTTGAAGAACTGGTGCTCGCGCACGATCTGCAGCACGACGTAGCCGTCCGACGCGCGGAACCCTTCGCAGATCACTTCGAGCGCCTTGTCGGGCTCGGGCCGCACGCCGAGCGACCAGAAGTTGGTGACGATGTCGGTCATCGCGACCATCGCGTCGAACATCGCGATGTCGACGTACTGCCCCTCGCCCGTGCGATCGCGGTGCCGCAGCGCGGCGAGGATGCCGATCACCCCGAACAACGCCGAGCTGATGTCGCCGAGCGCGCCGACCGGGATCGTGCACCGGCGGCTCGTCCGGATGGCGGTAGTCGTAGATCCCCGACATCGCCTCGACGATCGACGCGTACGCCGGCCAGTCGCGGTACGGCGTCGTCGACGGTGTTGCCGAAGCCCGAGATCGACACGTAGATCGCGCCGGATGACTGCGCGGCGATCGCGTCGTAGCCGAGGCCCATGCGATCCATCGTGCCGGGCTTGAAGTTCTCGGCGATCACGTCGAAGTGCGGCACCAGCGCGAGGAACAGCTCGCGCCCTCGGGCGGCTTCAGGTCGATGCCGACGCTGCGCTTGTTGAGGTTGTTGCGGAGGTACGTCGCGCCGACCGACGCGACCGTCGCGGATCGACCATCGCCGGCGTCGACGCCCGGCCCGACTCGCCGTGCTCGGGATGCTCGACCTTCACGACGTCGGCGCCGAGCCGGCGAGCATCTGCGTGGCGTACGGCAGCGCCTGCATCTGCTCGGCCGCGAGCACGCGCACGCCGTCGAGCGGCTTGCCGTAACGACTGCGCGCCTTCGTTTGCCACGTCCCCGAGTCGCACGGTCGCCACTGTACGGGCGGCGCTTGCGACTCGCTCCGCTGGGCGATCCAGCGCAGCTCCCACGTACACTCAAGACCATGCGAGGAATCATCAGCGCCGCGGGCTACGTCCCGTTCCGGCGCCTCGAACGCGCCGACATCGCGCAAGACGTTCGGCTCGGGCGGCGGCAGGGAACGCGGTCGGTTGCCTCCTACGACGAGGACACCACCACCATGGGCCGTCGAGGCGGCCCGGCTCGCCCGCCGGTCGGCGCCCGGACGGCACCGACGTCAGCGCGCTCGTGGTTCTCGACCGCCAACCCGGCCTATCTCGACAAGAACAACGCGCCGGCCATCCACGCCGCGCTCCGGCTCGACACCGCGGTCGGCGCTGGTCGACTTCGGCGGCGCACTGCGGTCGGGTGTCGGGCGCTGCGCACTGCGCTCGACGGCAACGGCTGCGTCGTCGTGGTCGTCGTCCGACATGCGCGGCGGCCTTCCCACGAGCGCCGACGAGTCGCAGGGCGGCGACGGCGCAGCTGCGATCGTCGTCGGCTCCGACGCCGACGGTCCGCGTGATCGCCGAATACCTCGCGCGCTGCGACGCGACCGAGGAGTTCATCGAGCGCTGGCGCGCACCCGGCTCCGACCGGTCGCAGCGTGGGAAGAGCGCTTCGGCGAGGTGAAGTACGCGCCGCTCGCCGAGCAGGCCTGGAACGCGGCGCTGAAGGCGGCCGAGCTCTCGCCCGATCAGGTCGACCGCGCTGATCGTCACCGGCATGCACGCGCGCCGTGCGGGCGATCGCAGGCCGGCTCGGCGTCGAAGGCCGCGGTCGCCGACGACCTCGCGGCGACCGTCGGCAACACCGGCACCGCGCACGCGGCGCTGCTGCTCACCGACACGCTTCGAGACGTGCCGAGCCCGGGCAGGTGATCGCGCTGGTCGTGCTGGCCGACGGCGCCGACGTGCTGCTGTTCCGCACCACCGACGCGATCGCCGTCGTACCGGCCGGCGCGCTCGGTCGCGACGCAGGTCGCCAACGGCGGCGCCGCTCGCCTACGGCAAGCTTCCTCTCGTGGCGTGGCCAGGTCACGCTCGAGCCGCCGCCGCCGTCCCGAGCCCGATCGCATCTCGGCGTCGGTGTCGGGCCGCAGCGAAGGAGTGGAAGTACGCGTTCGTCGGCTCGCGTGACAGCGAGCAGCGGCGAGCTGCACCTGCCGCCCGCGCGCGTTTCGCGTCGGCGATGCGGTCGACGACGATGGATCGCGGCGCCGATGTCGCGAGATCGAGGGCACGATCGCGCTGTTCACGATCGACCGCATCGCGTACTCGCCGAGCCCGCCGATCGCGTTCGCGGTCGTCGACTTCGACGGCGGCGGCCGCCTGCCGGTCGAGCTCACCGACGTCGACGCCGACGGGCTCAAGATCGGCGACCGGGTCGAGATGACGTTCCGCAAGCTGTTCACCGCCGACGACATCCACAACTACTTCTGGAAGGCCAGGCCCGTCCGCGGAACGGCCCGAGGGTCAGAACGGATCACATGGGCTCGCACGGCATCAAGGACCAGGTCGCGATCGTCGGGATGGGCTGCACGCCGCTTCGGCGAGCACTGGGACAAGGGCACCGACGACCTGCTGATCGACGCGGCCGAACGAGGCGTTCGCGTCGGCGCCGGCGTCGACCAAGGACGACGTCGACGCGCTACTGGCTGGGCACCGCGATGTCGGGCATGAGCGGCATGGCGCTGGCCCGTCCGCTGCAACTGCACGAGCAAGCCGGTCACGCCGGGTCGAGAACTTCTGCGCCACCGGCTCCGGAGGCGCTGCGCCAGCGCCGCCTACGCCGTGGCGAGCGGCGCCTACGACATCGGCGATGGCGATCGGCGTCGAGAAGGTGAAGGACAGCGGGTACCAGGGCCTCGATCGGCGCTGCGAAGACGCCCGACCGACGGCACCGGCCGCACGCTCACGGCCGGCGGCCATGTTCGCGATGTGCGCGCCCGCGCTACGCCAAGAAGTACGGCGTCGACGACGAGCGAGATGCGCGAGGTCCTCGCCCGCATCGCGTCGAAGAACCACTACAACGGCGCCCGCAACCCGCGGGCGCAGTTCCAGCCAGGAGGTCTCGCATCGAGACGATCTGCGACACGCCGCTCGATGGCGGGCGAGCTGCGCGTGTACGACTGCTCGGGCGTGGCCGACGGTTCGGCGGCGGCGATCGTCGTGCGGGCCGAGGACGCGCACAAGTACACGGACAAGCCGATCTACATCAAGGCGCTGTCGTTCGTCGCCGGCAACTGCAGCGGGCAACGCCGACCCCGCCTACGACTACACGACGTTCCCCGAGATCGCGGCGACCGGCCGCCGACGCCTACGCGCAGGCCGGCGTCACCGACCCGCGCGCAGCAGATCGCGATGGCCGAGGTGCACGACTGCTTCACGCCGGCCGAGCTGCTCATCATGGAGGACCTCGGGTTCGCCGAGCGGGGCACGGCGTGGAAGGAGGTGCTCGACGGGCACGTTCGACCTCGACGGCGACATCCCGGTCAACCCCGACGGCGGCCTGAAGAGCTTCGGCCACCCGGTCGGCGCGTCGGGGCTGCGGATGATGTTCGAGGCGTGGCTCCAGCTGCGCGGGCGAGGCGCCCGAGGAGCGCGCAGATCGACACACCGACCGCAGCTCGCGCTCACCCACAACCTCGGCGGCTACCCCGGCGAGATGGTGTCCTGTTCGTCTCGATCCTCGGCCGCGAGCGCTCGGCTGACGACCCTGCGCTGAGGCGAGCGCGCCTGAAAAAAGCGGTGCATGCGCATGCGGCAGCGCGGATGCATGCACATGCGGTAGCACGATGCATGCATGCGGTAGCACGGGTGCACGCACATGACGGCAGCGCGGGTGCATGCATCGAGGCTTTCCACGGTGTCGCACCCGCTCGCTACCGTTCGCCGCCATGCAGACTCGGGCTGCAGCCCCGCAATCGTGACGCTCCGATGAGCCGCTCGCTGCGGGACTCGTTGCACTCGGCCGTCGTGCCGCCGCGGGATGTTCGCTCAACGGGTACGCCCTCTGCAGATCCTTCCGCCGCGCGGCGGGGCGATCCGGCGCGATTCCGGATTGTACCGAAGGCGAGGCGGCCGACGAATCTCACGTGACCTCGCACGGCGGACGAGCGAGGGTTTCCCGCTGGCAGTTCGGGGCTCCGAGAGCCGTGCACCTCGTCGCCCGCTCGGCCTTCCTCGAGGCGATCGACGGCCGAATCCGATGCGGTCACGGCGGATCGGCTCGTCCGGCAGCACGAGCGTCGAGGACCCTGCGCTCTTTCTTCGTCGAGTGGTACCGAGTCACCTGAGATAGCGCCCGTCACGACCACGAGCCCGAAGACATAGCCTGCGCCCGATGGCGAAGATCGCGTTCATCGGCGCGGGCAGCACGGTGTTCGCCCGCAACCTGCTCGGCGACATCCTCGGCCACGAGGAGCTTCGCCGAGTCGGAGATCACGCTGTTCGACATCGACGCCGAGCGGCCTCGAGACGTCCGAGCTCGTCGCCCGCCGGGTCGCCGACGCGCTCGGACGCCGGCCAAGATCGCGGCGACGACCGACCGGCGCGCCGCGCTCGACGGCGCCGACTACGCGATCAACATGATCCAGGTCGGCGGCTACGAGCCGTGCACCGTCACCGACTTCGAGGTCCCGAAGCGGTTCGGCCTGCGCCAGACGATCGCCGACACGCTCGGCATCGGCGGGATCATGCGCGGCTGCGCACGATCCCGGTGATGCTCGTCGATGTGCGCCGACATGGAAGAGCTCTGCCCCGACGTGTGGTTCCTCAACTACACGAACCCGATGGCGATCAACTGCCGGGCCGTCTCGCGCGCGAGCAGCATTCGCACGGTCGGGTCTGTGCCACAGCGTGCAGGGCACCGCGCTCGAGCTGTCGCAAGACCTCGGCATCCCGTACCGCGAGATCGACTACCTCGCGGCCGGCATCAACCACATGGCGTTCTATCTCCGCTTCGAGCGCGACGGCGAAGACCTCTACCCGCGCCTGCGGGCGCTGGCGGAGTCCGGGCGGTTCCCGACGACAACCGGGTGCGCTACGAGCTGCTGCAAGCACTTCGGCTACTTCGTCACCGAGTCGAGCGAGCACTTCGCCGAGTACGTGCCGTGGTTCATCAAGCGCGACCGGCCCGACCTCGATCGAGCGGTTCAACGTCCCGCTCGACGAGTATCCGCGCTGGTGCGTCGAGCAGATCGCGGGCTGGGAGGCCGAGCGCGAGTCAGCTCGAACGCGGCGACGCGATCGACGTGCAGCCGCAGCTTCGAGTACGCGCCGACGATCATCCGCAGCATCGAGACCGGCAAGCCGCGCGCGTCTACGGCAACGTCCCCAACGACGGCCTCATCGACGACCTGCCCGCGGTGCACGGTGGAGGTGCCGTGCCTCGTCGACGGCAACGGCGTGCAGCCCACGCACGTCGGCGCGCTGCCGCCGCAACTCGCCGCGCTGATCCGCACGAACGTCAACGTGCAGGAGCTCGACCGTCGAGGCGGCGCTCACCGGCCGCGCGAGCACGTGTACCACGCCGCGATGCTCGATCCGCACACCGCGGCCGAGCTCGACCTCGACCAGATCCACGCGCTGGTCGACGAGCTGATCGACGCGCACGGCGCGTGGATCCCCGAGCTCTCCTGACCAGCTACATCAACAAGGACCCGCATGACCGAAACGAATGCCGCCGCAGCGCCGCCGCTGGAACGACGAGCAGTGGGTCGCGGTATGGCCCAAGCGGGAGCCGATGACCGACACCGATCACGCCGTTCCTCCTCGACGCGTCGCGCTGAAACCCGGAGAACGCGCGCTCGATGTCGGCTCCGGCGGCGGCTCGACGACGATCGCGGCAGCCGAGGCGCGGTCGCTTCCCGCCGGCGCTGCGCACCGGTGCCGACATTATCTCGGTCGCGCTGACCGAGCTCGCCGCCCGGCGCGTGGCCGAGGCGGGCCGTGAGCAACGTGTCGTTCTGTGTTGCCGACGTTCAGGAGGACACCGTCGCGGGCGCACCGTTCGACGTCGTGATGAGCCAGTTCGGGCGTGATGTTCTTCGACGAGCCCGAGACGGCATTCGCCAACATCCACTCGCTCCTCGCTGGGAGGATCGGATCGTGTTCTCGTGCTGGCAGCCGATCGAGGAACCCGTGGTTCCTCGGCGCCGCACTCGCGGGCTGGGTGCCGCCACCCTCGACACCCGAGCCGGGCAAGAGCCCGACTGGACCCTTGCGCTCGGCGATCCCGGAACGGACGCAGGGAATCCTGAATCGGCCGGCTTCACGAACGTGCGCGAACCGCGTACGAGCTCGTCGCCCGAGGTTCCGCAGGTAAGCGCTCGTCGACGAAGCCCAGCTCAACATGATGGGCGTGCCCGCGGACAAGATGGACGCGGCGCGCGGCCGCGATCGCCGGGCACTGCGCGGTTCGAGTCGGGCCCCGGCGATGGCGAAGCCTCCGCTCGCGCTCCAGATCTACCGAGCTACCGCTTGAACATCTCCGTTCGCTGTAGAGCGACCACGCCGTGCAACACGTTCGTCTCGGCCGCACCGGGCTCCAGGTCTCCCGCATCTGCCTCGGCACCATGACATTCGGCCTCCAGGTCGACGAGCCCTCGAGCTTCGCCATCCTCGACCACGCGGCCGAGAAGGGCATCACGTTCCTCGACACCGCCGACGCGTACCCACTCGGCGGTGACCTCACCACCGCCGGGCGCACGGAGGAAATCGTCGGCAAGTGGATGAAGGGCAAGCGCGAGCAATACGTCGTCGCGACGAAGTGCTTCGCGCCGATGGGCACGAATCCGTGGGACACGGGCAACAGCCGTCGTCACATCATGGATTCGATCGACGCGCCGTTGCGGCGGGCTGCAGACCGACTTCATCGACCTGTACCAACTGCACTTCGACGACCGCGGCGTGCCGCTCGAAGAGTCGCTCGGCGCCGACGACCTCGTCCGAGTGGGCAAGGTCCGCTACGTCGGATGCTCGAACTACCTCGCCTACCGGCTCGCGCCGCGCGGTCGGCAAGAGCGCGCCGCTGGGCATCGCCCGTTTCGACTCGGTGCAGCCGCGCTACAACCTGCTCTTCCGCGAGTTCGATGAACGCGAGCTGTTCCCGCTCGTGCCTCGAGGAGGGCATCGGCGTGATCCCCTACAACCCGATCGCGGGCGGGATGCTCTCGGGCAAGCACGACCGGTCGAAGCCGCCCGAAGAAGGAACGCGCTTCACGCTCGGCAACGCGGCACGCACGTACCAGGATCGCTACTGGCACGACAACGTGTTCGACACCGTCGACGCGCTAGTCGAAGGTCGCCGACAGCGCCGGCATTCCGCTGCCCACGCTCGCGGTCGCGTGGACGCTGGCAGAACCCGGCGATCACCGCGCCGATCGTGGGCGCCAGCCGGCCCGAGCAGCTCGACGCCACGGTCGCGGCGCTCGACACCCAGCTCGAGCCGGATCTCCTCGAAACCCTCGACCAGCTCACCGCCCCTACCGCCGAGGCGGACGCGCCCCGCTAGCGCGAGCGGGCCTCGCAGCGAAGCACATGGTGGCGCAACGGTCGGGCCGTCGTCGGGCATCGAGAACTCGGAACGCGGCTCGAAGCCGAGGCGGCCGTAGCGCGCCAGGTTCTTCCGGGTTGCTCGACTCGAGATAGGCCGGGCAAGTGCTCGGCGTCGATCAGCTCGAGGTTCTGCGAGCAGCTGCTCGCCGATGCCCTTGCCCGCGGTGGTCGTCGTGCGTCGCGACGAAGCTCAGGTAGTAGTGCGGCTCGTCGTGCGGGTGCGCGCCTCGAACTCGGAGCAAGCCCGTCGAGCACGATCCGCGACCGCGTCGCCCAACAGCTCTTCGAGCAGGTCGGGGCACGCTCGCCTCCGACCTCGTCGGTGAGCTCCGGCTGTTCGGCTGACCCACACCGACGACGGTCTCGGCGCCGTCGGCCATCCACGTGAAGCCCTGCGGCAGCGCACTCTCCACGAGACACGCGGCCACCAGCGGCGGAACTGCGCGGACGAGCGTCGTCGTCGGGGAACGCCCAGCTCCACACCGGGATCGCTCGTGGAACGCGACCGCTGATCGTGTCGACCACGGCGCCGAGATCGGTCGCGTTGCCGCGCCGGCGACATGCTTGAAGCTGCACGACAAGCACGCTATCGGCAGGCCGCGTGCGATATCGTGCGCGCGACATGGTCGACATCGCCGTCCCGTTCTTCACCGCCGTGCCTGCATCACCGCCGCCGTGGCCCGGCGTCGTCGTCGTGATGGAGGGCAACGGGATCTCGCCCCAACTGTTGCGGGTCGTGCGAGCGGCTCGCCGCCGAGGGCTACGCAACCGTCGCGCCCGACCTGTACTGGCGCTTCGGCGGGAGCGATCCCGACAAGCTGATGGAGCATCTCTCCGCGCTGAAGCACGCCGACGGGCTGGCCGACATCGCCCAATCCATCGGCTGGCTGCGCGATCGGCGCGCCGAAGGTCGGGATCACCGGCTTCTGCATGGGCGGCGGTTACACGTACAGCGTCGGCGGTCATCGGGTGGCGTCGACGCGGCCGTGCCGTTCTACGGCGGCGGCATCGCGCAACACCTCGGCACCGCGCAGTGCCCGCTGCTCGCGTTCTTCGGCGGCCGCGACGAGTGGATCCCGCGCGACCAGGTCGCCAAGGTCGAAGCGCACCATCCCGGCGACGTCGTCGTCTACGAAGACGCGGAGCACGGCTTCATGCGCGACGGCTCCGAGAACTACCACGAGACCGCCGGCGCACCGGACGCGGGCAGCGCACGCTCGCCTTCTTCGCGCAACACCTACGGGAGCAGTGATGGAACACCGCACACTCGGCAAGACCGGCATCCAGGTGTCGGTGCAGTGCCTCGGCGCCATGATGTTCGGGCTCTGGGGCAACCGCGATCACGACGACAGCATCGCGATCATCCACCACGCGCTCGACAACGGCATCAACTTCGTCGACACCGCCGACGTGTACTCGCAGGGCGAGTCGGAGGAGATCGTCGGCAAGGCGCTGCAAGGGCCGCCGCGACGACGTCGTGCTCGCCACCAAGGTGCACGGCCAGATGGGCGAGGGCGTGAACCGCGCAGGGCAACTCGCGCCGCTGGATCCGCTACGAGGTCGAGCAGAGCCTGCGCCGGCTGCGACACCGACTACATCGACCTCTACCAGATCCACCGGCCCGATCCGACGATCGACGTGGAAGAGACGCTGTCGGTGCTCACCGATCTCGTCCGCGAAGGCAAGGTCCGCGCGATCGGCAGCTCGACGTTCCCGGCCGAGGCAGATCGTCGAGGCGCAATGGGTCGCCGAGCGCCGCGGCTACGAGCGCTTCCGCTGCGAGCAGCCGCCGTATTCGATCCTCGCCGCGGCATCGAACGCGCAGTGCTCCCGCCTGTGAGCGCTACGGCATGGGCGTGATCGTGTGGAGCCCGCTCAACGGCGGTTGGCTCACCGGCAAGTACAAGCGCGGCCAGGACTACCCGAAGGGGACGCGCGCCGTGGGGCCTGATGGATCCGCCGGAAGCGAAGCACAACCAGCGCAAGTTCGACGCGATCGAACAGCTCGAGAAGGTCGCGGCCGACGCCGGCGTCTCGCTGACCGCATCTCGCGATCGCGTGGAGCATCGCGCACCCGGCCGTCACGTCGACGATCATCGGCCCAAGACGATGGATCAGCTCGACGACCTCCTCGGCGCTGCCGACGTGACGCTCGACTCGCGACGCTCGACCGCATCGACGAGATCGTGCCGCCCGGCCGCACGCTGCACGCCGCCGACGACGGCTACGAATCACCCCAGCCTCGCCGGCGGCCGGCCCGCCGACGCTGACCCGAACGAACGACCAGAGGACACGACACATGGAACTCGACGACTCGGACGCACCGCCCTGCGGGTGAGCGAGCTGTGCCTCGGCACGATGAACTTCGGTCCGCTCACCACGCAGGACGACTCGTTCGTGATCATGGATCGCGCACTCGACCTCGGCATCAACTTCTTCGACACCGCCAACCGCTACGGCGGACCGAAGGGCCCGGGCACCACCGAGACGATCGTCGGGAACTGGTTCGCGCAAGGCGGCGGGCGGCGCGAGAAGGTGGTGCTCGCGACCAAGGTGTTCGGTCCGATGACCGATTGGCCGAACGACGGCGGGCTCTCGGCGCGCCACATCCGCGACGCGTGCGAAGCGAGCCTGCGCCGGCTGCAGACCGATCACATCGACCTCTACCAGATGCACCACGTCGACCGGAACGCACCGTGGGAGGAGATCTGGCAGGCGATGGAGAAGCTCGTCGACCAGGGCAAGGTGATCTACGTCGGCAGCAGCAACTTCGCGGGCTGGCACATCGCGCAGGCCAACGAAGCGGCGGCCGCGCCGCAACTTCCTCGGTCTCGTCAGCGAGCAGAGTCTGTACAACCTGGCGTCGCGACCGTCGAGCTCGAGGTGCTCCCGGCGTGTCGCGGCTACGGCCTCGCCGTGATCCCGTGGAGCCCGCTCGCGGGCGGGATGCTCGGCGGCATCGCCGGATCCGGTGACACCGCGCGCCGCAAGAGCCCGAATCCCGCGCTACGAGGCGATGCGCCCGCAGCTCGAGAAGTGGGAGAAGTTCTGCGCCGAGCTCGGCGAGGAGCCGGCTGCGGTCGCGCTCGCGTGGTTGCTGCAGCGCCGCGAGGTCACCGCACCGATCATCGGCCCGCACGCTCGAGCAGCTCGAAGGTGCGTCACTGCGAGCCACCGAGATCGAGCTCGACGACGACGCGCTGAAGGCGATCAACGAGATCTTCCCCGGCCCCGGCAAAAGCCCCGGAGGCGTACGCCTGGTGATCGCGTTCGCTACGTCGACAGCACGACCAGCGGGATACGACGCGTCGGTCAGCGTCTGGTAGTGGTCGTAGCGGCCGCCGTCCTGATACCGGTTGACCTCGTTGACGATCTTCCAGCCGCGGTCGTAGTCGGCGCCCTCGGTCAGGACCTCCGCGGTCGCCGGCTTGCGGTCCCGGCCGACCTGCACCTCGACCCGCGGGTTCGCGCACGTTGTGCACCCATCCCGGCGAACGATCGGAGCCGCCGTTCGAGCCGACCACCACGTAGCACGACCGTCACCGTCGAGTCCGTACACGAGCGCCGCGACGCGAGCCTCTTCCGGTACGCGCGCCGGTCGTCCGCAAGAGCAGCGACGGCAGCTTGCCGATCTTCTGCCCGATCCGACCGTCGCTGTGCTCGTACAACCACTGGTGCGCGCCGAGACGCACGCTGGAACTGCTCGCTGAAGCTCGCCATCGCGAGCACCCTTACGCGCCGGCAGCGCCTTCCTCGTTCGGCCTCGCCGTGAGTCCGACACTTTCCTCACTGACGTCTGTCGGGAGTGGCGATAGAGGGAAGTGAACACTGCCGCCCACGGCCTGTCGATCGTCGCGATCAGTCGCGCCTGTGGTGCCATGGCCAGTTTTCTGCCGGCGCGAGCCCGGCCGGCGCGCAGACGAGCACGGCGCGCGCGCGATTCCGACTCATCGACGACGAACGTCGCCGGCGCAGCGGCGGCGTGATCGAGCCGCATGCACGAGCGCGCCACCGCCGCCGATTTCCGACCGCGCCGACCGCCACCGCCGTGCACCGGACGTCAAGGCATCGTGGCGACCGGCGAACGGCAACACGATCTCACGTCGAAGGCGCGGTCGACGTCGTGCAAAACCGCACGAGGTCCTTCCCGACGGAGTCGTCGATGCTGGTGTTGGCGACCGGCACGGCACGTCCTGGTGCATCGCTGACGTCTGTAACGCCGCCGGCGCTCCACCCGGTGAAGCGCAGCCGCCTTCCGGCGCCCGTCCCTTTCGGAATCCTCGTTAGGTACGAAAGCATGGGACTCCATAAGTGGTGGTGGGCGCGCGGCCCGGACGCACCGGAACTCCACTCGCCAGGCAACCTCGCAACGCCAGCAGTTGCCTTCGAGGGGCGTTGCTACCACACGGATCGAAGTGCCCGGCCGTCCCGACGACATCCGCCGTGTGGCAACCGCCGTCAGCGGCGAAATGCCCGACTGGAACGACTTTCTTCTCGGACTACAGCGCACGGAAGCTCGTCGACATGGCCTGGGCGAGCGCGCTTGCGCGGTGGAGCTCGCCGACGCGAATCCGGATGCGGTCGTGCCGTCGTCGCCCAGACACCGAGGGTGGCGGAAGAGCGCCAGCCAACAATGATCTTCAACGTGACCCGGCGCGAGGTGCCGCCCGACGAGCCGCGGGCCTTGCAGGCGCAGATCGGAGATGGTCGACGACCTGTTCCGGCTGCGATCTCGGCGCTTACGGACTGGCAGGACGAGACGGAAGCTGAAGCGCCCACGAACTGCGCCACGACAGCCCGGTGCAGAGCGACGGTCCCGGCCGGCCGCCTGATCGACTTCACGCATCCGGCGATTTGGCCGTGAGGTCCCATTTGCGTGACAAGTTCTCTGGCCTACCGGTGCCCGAAGCGCCGTTCCCGCACGTCAACACCACCGAAGAGTTCCGCGCCATGACCGGCATGGACCCGATCTGGACGAGCGACGCAGACGCGATCGAGCTCCAGCATCTTGATCGCGTTGCCGCGCAGCACCTTGTAGGCGATGTCGTCGTCGAAGTCGGCGAGCATCTTCTCGATGTACTCCTTCGAGTTCGGCCACGTCGTGTCGGTGTGCGGGTAGTCGGTCTCGAAGCAGATGTTGTCCTCGCCGACCTCCGCCAGCGAGTGCAGCCCGTGGTGGTCGGCGGTGAAGCAGCCGAAGATGCGGCCGTAGTAGTAGCGTCGACGGCGGCTCCGGAATCTGCGCCTTCGACTGCTGCCACGCGTCGTGCTTGTCCCACACCGTGTCGGCCCGCTCGAGCGCGTACGGGATCCAGCCGATCTGGCCCTCGATGTACGCGAGCTTCGAGCTTCGGGAACTGGATCAGCTTCCCGGAGAACAACCAGTCGGCCAGCGACGCCATCGAGTTGTTGAACGCCGAGACGTCCCGCCGACCCCGCCGGCGCGTCCGGGTGATGCGCGGCCGGATTCGTCGACGACGACCCGATGTGCATGCACAACGTCACGCCAGTGTCGTTGCGTACACCTGGAACACCGGATCCCACTGCGCCGCATGTGAATCGATCGGCAGCTTGAGGTGATCGCGAAGCATCGGTGAAGCAGAATGCGCGCGCACGCCGCGATCCGCGTCGAGCTGGATCTCGGCGACGGCGAGCTCGACGTCCCACAACGGCATGATGCAGAGCGGAATGTTCACGCCGCCCGACGGCGCACCCACCTCGACCATCCAGTCGTTGTACGCCTTCACGCACGCGAGCCCGAGATCACTGGTCGGGTGTCTCCGTAGAACGTCTGGCCGCAGAACCGCGGGAACGTCGGGAACGGCAGCGAGCCATCGGTCCAGTTGAGCGCGAAGTCCTTGACCCGCTCGTCGCGGTCGTAACAGCCCGGCCGCATCTCGTCGTAGGTCACCGCGGTCATCACCATCTTCGACGGGTCGAACTTCGACAGGTCGCCACCGGGTGTCGCGCTCGAGCGGGATCGCGACGAACCGCTTCTGCACGTAGATCAGCTTCACCGTCGAGATACCAGGCGTCGCCCCACTGACCGTCGGGGTCTTCCTCCATCAGTACTTCGCGCCGGGGCGGAGCTTGAACGGTCCCCACTTCTTGCGCTCGATGCGCGACCCGCGCTCGCCGCCACTTCTCGGGCAACCAGGTCTGCCACGACGTGGGCCGGCTCCACCACGTGGTCGTCGACGCTGATGATCTTGGGCAGCTCACGCATGATGGAATCGCTCCCCCGAAATCTCGACTCGAGAAACCTGACGTTAGCGTCAGTCAGCCGAGGATGCGCTTCGCGAACTGCTCCACGAGATCGCGGCCCTCGCCGGGCCAGCCGCACACGGAGGTACGTCGGAAGCCGGCGGCCTCCCGTTGGCGCCGATCGTGCGCGCACGCCGTCGAGGTCGGCCTCCAACGAGGCGACGCCGCCCGCCGGATCTCGCTCGGGTCCCGGCCCGGCGGCCGTCGGTCGCAGCGCTGATCCGCTCCGACTTCTTGCGAGGTACTCGGGCGGACCGAAGCAGTGCCACACACGTCGGCGTAGCGCCTGCGATCGGCATCATCCGCTTCTCGCCCGGCGCGCCGATCCAGATCGGCGGGTGCGGCCGCTGCACCGGGCGCGGGAGCAAGCGTGGCGTCGTGCAGCTGGGAAGTTGCCGGCCCTCGAACGTGAACCCGTCGGTCGTGAAGCAGCCCGCGCACGATCTGCACGGCCTCCTCGAGCGCACGTCGACGCGCTCCTTGAGCGGCGGGAACGGGATGCCGAGCTCGGTGTGCTCCTTGTCGTGACCAGGCGGCGCCGTACGCGACCTCGAGCCGTCCGTTCGACGCGTGGTCGATCGTGATGCGCTTCGCGCCGCCAGACACCGACGGGATGCCGGTAGGTCATGCCGGTCACGAGCAGGCCGAGCCGGACGTCGGTGGTGATGCCGCTCCACGCCGCGAGCGTGGTGTTGCCCTCGAAGCACTCGCCCGGTCCCTCGCCGTACATCGGCTGGAAGTGGTCGAAGCCCCAGATGCCGTCGAAGCCGAGCTCGTCGGCGAAAGCGCGCTCGTGGCGCGCTCTCCGACCACGGCATCCGTTGCTGCGCGATGTCGAGTCCAGATTTCATGCGCGTTGCTATCACGGCGTCCCGGCCGGGGCCATCAGGCTGCGGAGATCGTGCGGCGTGAACGTCGTGACGACGGTGTCGACGCGCTGCGCGGTCGCCGTTCGCCGGATCCCGAACAGCGGCGCGAGCTCGCCGAAGTAGCGGCCGGGGCCGCGCTGCACCAGCTCCTCGCCGCCGTCGGCGCTGCTCTGCGGACAAGATGGATCTCGCCCGTCTCGACCACGTACGCGACGTCGCCGTCGTCTCCCTGCGAGAAGCAGCACGCGCACCGGCGGGCAGCTCGATCCGCGTTGCGGCTCCTGGTGGATCGCGCGCCGGCGGGGCGTGAGCTCGACCACGTGATCGGCGAGCGGCAGCAGCCAGTCGTCGTGCGTCGCGACGACCACGGCGCGCCGGCCGGCGCCGACTCGCGCAGCAGCCGGAGCACGCCCTCGACCTGCAGCTCGTCGAGGTGCGCGGTCGGCTCGTCGGCAGCAGCAACGGGCGGATCGAGGCACAGCGCCGCGCGATCGCGGCGCTGCTGCTCGCCGCCCTAGAGACAGCGCGGCGATGCCGCAGCCGTTCGCCGAGGCCGAGCGTGTCGAGCACCGCCTTGGCGCGCGCCCGGCCCGCCCGAGTCGCCCGCGTTCCACGCCGCCACCGCTACATTGTCGGCGCGTTGAGGCTAGGATCAGGTTGAACGACTGGAACACGATGCCGCCGTCCGGCGGCGGTACTCGGCGAGCGCGGCGCCCCGCGGCAGCTGGTGACCTCCGTGTCGTCGAGGCGAATCGATCCCGCGGGTCGGCGTGAGCAACGGCGAGCGCGGAGGGCAGCGTGGTCTTGCCGCAGCCGCTCGCACCGAGGAGCAGCACCAGCTGGCCGTCGGCGACCTCGAGTCGAGGCCGTTGATCGGGCGCGCACGACGTAGCCGCCAGCTCGAGTACTCGATGGTGACGTCGCGCAATGACAGCGTGGTCATGCCTACCGCCCGAACGCCAGGCCGGATCGATGTGCACCGCGCCGCAATCCCACGCCGCGGCCGCGAGCCCGACGACGATGCCGATCACGAGGACTTCGATACGCCGCGTGCGCGGGTCCTCGACCTCCGCGAACGGCATCACGGGTGAGAAGCGATGCTGACGAGCGCCGACTACACTGCGCGCGAAGCAGCGAGCGGCGAGGCCTTGCACCGGCCATGCCGCCGAACAGCGTGCGGTTCGATGTTCCGCATCGCCTCAGCACCGCGATGTCACAGCGAGCGCTCGAGCGCGGTGAGGTATACCATCGTCGCGACGATGCCGGCGGCCATCGAGCCACAGCAACGTGTTGAAGATCGCGCACCGTTTGCGTCCCCGACTTTTGCGGACGGTTGAGGTCGCCGCGTACCTGGCGGCAGGTCGGTGATCTGCGTACCCGAGGCGCGGTCCGCAGTTCGCCGCGCACGGCGATCGCACCGCATGGCAGCAACAATGCAACTGAACGGCGGCTA
>ERZ1370068.7408-contig-6324_pt1 | contig 37888 bp, 47 predicted proteins | sample MGYA00561227_ERZ1370068 | MGnify/ENA primary metagenome ERZ1370068 (study PRJEB38410, sample SAMEA6850437) | metagenome | study: Metagenomic assessment of the ecological functions of the soil: analysis of the soil microbiota associated with the...
GGTAATACTTCGATTCAGTTGTATTGCTCGTCCGCCGTCGCGCTGCTGGCGGCCGTGGCCGTCGTGCTCTGGCGTCCGGCGCCGTCCAGCCCAGCGAACCCATCGTGCAGCCAGCGGCACGCGCGCCGTTGTCGCCCATCGCCGACCGCGACTCGCCGGCAGAAACCGAACCAGCCGCTGCAAAGCCAGCCTGCCAGCGCCAGCGCCCCCACCGTGGCGGCAGTGGTCACCGCGTCGATTGCCGCCGGAGAATTTGCCACGATGCGACAGCGGAGGCGGCCGGTGGCCGCACCCGCCACTGCGGGCCTGACGTCGGGCGAGCGAGCCGTCGCGCCGCTGCGTCGCGTTCAGTGGCGTTGACTCTATGGGGTGTTCCGCGATCAGGCTGGCCGGCTGAGCGTATCGCCCGACGGCCTGCAGCTGACCGCGGCGGCCGCGCCACTGTCGTGCGCGACGCTGCGGCGCGTCAGCATCGCCACGATGATCGCCGATCGCGATCAGCGGCTGGTCGAGCTCAACGGCCGGCCAGGCCTACCGGCTGCGCGCCCCGACACCAGCGCGCGCGATCGACTCCGTGCCGCCATCGGGCGCAGTTGCAGTCGTTCAGTACGCACGCGGTACCCTCGGGGGCGGAGGACACATGAAGACATGCGGGAGTGGCCTGCCTGCGCAGCCCGGCGGCTGCTGGTGGCAGCGGCCGCGAGCGCTGGCGCGATCTACGGATCGATCTTCTTCGACGGCGCGCGGGTTGAAGGGCGCGATCGCCTGCGGCAGCGAGAAGGTCACGGGAGCACTCCGACGAGTCGGCTCCCCTGCCCGAAGGGCGGTGCACCTTCACCGTGACCGGTGCCTTCGGCAGCGCAGCGCCGCGTGACGTCGGCGTCGGGCGCCACGCGCTACTCGTTCGAAGTGGTCGAAGGCGGCAGCGGCTACGAGCTGCGCGGCAATAAGGCGAATGGCGCGACTCGACGCCAGCAGAAGCGGCCACCGCCACTGGATCGAAATCTCCCAGGTCGGTCGCGATGCCGATCGTGACGCTGGTGGTCGGCTACCTGCTCGAACTCGTCGATCAGCACCAGCCAGACCCGCGACAGCAACCTGCGGCTCTACGCCGACATGATGGGCCGGCGCGAGGAGGCCGACTCGGTCGCTGCGGAAGGACATGTTCCAGTCCGATCCTCGACACGTTCGTGCAGCCAGCCACCGGGCGACAAGGCGAGCCCGGAAGCGCAGGTGCTGAACCTGGAGCTGCTGGCCTACAACTTCCACGAGTCGCTGGACCTCGGGCCGCTGTTCCAGCACGTGCAGCGGCAGCTCAGGCGCTCGGCGCGAAGGACAGGTCGCGACGCAGAAGGACCAGGACCTGTCATGGCGGCTCGAGCGCGTGGCCGAGGAGGTGAAGGAACGCCAGCTCGCGGCCATCTCCGAGAGCGGCAGCGTCGGAGCGCGGCGAGCTCGACGTGACCATGGTCGGCGCCGAGCGCCTGGTCCTCGGCAAGTCCGCTCATTCAGCCTGAAGCCTGGCCAGCAGCGCGGCGGCGCGCCACCGTCTGTCTGTCGCTGCGCCGACGTTCGACCTCGACGTCCGACCGCACCCGGGCGCACTACGCGCCAGTTCCGCGTCGAGTATCCTCGAGCTACTCGCCGCCGATCGCCGCGAGGTGGAGCTGCGCGCTGGCGGTGTCAAGCCGCTCGCGCGCGAGCGAGTGCGAGCAGATCTCAGGAGTCGGCGATCGAACGCGCCAACACCGAGACCGACGGCGCAGTTCTGGGTCGGGGCCGTTCGGGTTCCCGATGATCGACAACACGCGTCTGAGCCGCAGCGAGCGCTGCTCGGTGTCGGTGATCCGCATCCTCGACAACAGCGTGACGGTGGCGATCTCGCTACTTCCCGCGTCGCGGGCGCAGCCTGGGACAAGCCGTACTACGACGAGGTGCTGCAGGACCTGCTGCGGAATCCGTCGGCGGCGACCGCGAAGTAGCGGCGGCTGGCGCTCAGCGCAGCGCCGCGGTCGCTGTCGCCCGCCGGCCGGCGCCGGCGGGCAGGACCAGCCGCGCCCGGCGTGGCCGGCCGCGGCTCCGCAGCCGCGTCGACCACGCCGAGCGCGCTCTCGAGCGTCCCGTAGCCGTCGACGAAGACCTGCTGCGTGCGCTGCGACGTCGTCGCTGCGCACCTCGGCCCAGTGGGCGCGGTACCCCGGCGGCGGTGAGATCGGCGACGGCGCGGTCGGCGGTCCGACGCGCGGAACGTCGCGGCCAGCGCCGATGTAGGCGTCCGGCTCGTGGGCGCGCCCGTCGGTGAGTGCGGCCGTGAGCGCGTCGGCACGGCCAGCGCGGTCGCGGCGCTGGGCCGCGGTCCGATTCGGCGGCGACGGCAGGCCGGGCGACGAATCGAGCGCGATCAGATTGAACGCGGTGCGCGCGTCGAGCACGCCGGCGCCGGCGGCAATCCCGAGTCGCGGCGCGTGCCCAGACCGAGGGCGCGCGCCAGCGTGTGACACGCATGCCGCGCGGCGGCGCGCTCGGACGACGCGCGATGCGACGTCGTGGTGTCTTCCGCGGGACCCTCGGGTTCGCTGTCGAACTCGGCCAGCGCGCTTGGCGGGCTCCGGCTGCGGCGACCGGCGGTTCAGCTCGAGGCCGTGGATGGCGCTGGGAGCGATTCGTGCGGTCTTGGGGTCGAGACGCGGCCACCGCGACGGGCGCGGCGACCGGAGCCGCCGGTGCGATCGACTCTCGAGGGCGCGGACGCCTCGAACGGCAGCCGCGGCACGTCGGCTGGCGGCCGCAGGTCCACGCGGCGCGCCGCTCGTCCAGGTCCAGATCGCGGCGGCCGCGGTCACCGTGTCGCGATCGATCGGTCTTGCAGCCGCGCTCGAAGCGCCGCGCTGCAGCGCGCGATCGCAGACGCAGGTTGATGAGGCGGGCACGCCGCCCGAGTGCCAGATACACGGCCCTCGAGCGCGCCGCCGGTGAACGCCACAGCCGCCGGTGTCTCGCGCGGCGACATCGCCAGCCGGTGATTGACGTATTCGATGACGTCGGCGAAGCGGGAGCGGCGCCAGCTCGCAGCGCACCGTGACCCGCTGCTCGACCTGCCGCATCTGCGGCAGCCGCAGGTTGTCGCGCAGCTCCGGCTGCCCGACCAGCACCACCTGCAGCAGCTTCTCGCGCTTCGAGCTCGGCCAGGATGCGGATCTCCTCCATGACGCCGAGCGACAGGTTCCTGCGCCTTCGTCGATCGACCAGGACCGCGAACGCCTGCAGCCGGCACGAGCGAGTCGAGGAACTCGTAGAGCGGGTAGCTGAGGTCCTGGCGTAGACGCCCCTGCAGGCGGCCGCCGTTGACGTCGGCCACCGAGGCGACGCCGAACCCGATGAGCGAGCATCTTCAGCAGGTCTTCGCGGGTGACGAACGGATCCGGCACGAAGGTGCTGAAGCGTCTTGCGATCGAGCTGCGCCAGCACCGCGCGGCACAGCGTGGTCTTGCCGGTGCCGATCTCGCCGGACAGGACGATGAGGCCCTCGCGGCGGCGGATGCCGGCGCCAGCGCGTCGAAGGCGGCGCGATGCGCGGCGCTGTTGTAGAAGAACGCCGGGTCCGACGCGAGGCTGAACGGCTTCTCCGGTGAGTCCGTAGAACGGCTCGTAGGTGAGAAAAGGCGACAACCCTGCGGTCGGATCTGCATCCAGGTTCATGCGGCTTCTCTCCAGCGTCCGTGCATCGGACACAGAACCTATCGGCGGGCTGCGCCCGGGCTGCACCTGGGACCGCGCGCGCCGCTGTGGCTGTCGGTGGTGGTCAGGCCCGTTCGGCTCGTCGCCGGCCCTGGCGAACGCGCGGCAGGCGAGGACCGGCAGCCGCGGATACTTCGGGAACGAGGGATCGTTCGCCGAGTGGAGCGCAGAGCACGAAGATCGATCCGCGATCGTTGGTGATGTGCCGCGCGCGGGCGCAGGTGGCGCACAGCCCCTCGGCCTCGCGCGCCTGCGCTCGCGATGCGTTCGGGCATTGGTTTATCCTACCCGGGGAGCCGCCAGACGAGATGAAGGATTGGGGTTCGCGCAGCCGCGACCGGAGGTGGTCGTCACCGGCGCCGGGGCGTTGTGTCACTTGGCGACGATCTCGCCGCCATCGCAACCATGTTGCGCGAAGGGCGCAACACGCCGTTCACGCTCTACCCGCCTGGCGTGGCGATGAACAGCCGTTGTCAGATCGCGGGCCAGTATCCAGGCGAGCTCGCTGACGCCGACCTGGCGTGACCAAGTCGCAGGGCTGCTCGGGCCGCCAGGCGCGGCTGGCGCTCGGGGCGGCGCGGCGCGCGCTGGCGCAGTCGGGACTGGATCGGCGCGACATCGCCGTCGTCGTGGGCTCGGGCGCCGGCGATGTCTGCACGCACGTGGACATTCAGAACAAGCTGCAGGCCGCGCGGCATGCCGCCGCGTGGCGCCCACGGTCGTGCCGCGGATGATGGCTTCGACTGCCTCGGCCAACCTGGTGAACGTGCTGCAGACCACGGGCCCGTCGTTCACGACCAGCGCCGCCTGTGCCGGCGGCGCCTACAACATCCTGCTGGCGGCGATGCTGATCGAGTCGGGCCATGTCGAGGCGGCGATCGCCGGCGGCTGCGAGGAGTGCGATCCGCATTTCCACGCCGGCTTCGATTCCGATGCGCGCCTACAACGCCGACGACAACGAGCGTCCCGAGCGCGCCTCGCGCCCGTACGCCGCCGACCGCGCCGGCTTCATCTTCTCGGAGGGCGCCGGCATCGTCGTGCTCGAGACGCGCGCGCCGCCGGGCGCGCGGCGCGCCGATTCTCGGCAGCCTGCGCGGGTGGGGGATGTCGAGCGACGGCGAGGCGACATGGTGGCGCCCTCGTCGGACGGGCGCGTCGCGCCATCGAGATGGCGCTCGCGCACGCCGGCCTGACGCGCCGCCGACGTGGACTACATCAACACGCACGGCACGTCCACGCCCGCCGGCGACGTGGCCGAGGTGCGCGGCCATCCGCGCGGTCTTCGGCGATCAGCGCGTGGCGTATTCGTCGACCAAGGGCTATACCGGCCACACCGTGTCGGCGGCGGGAGCGATCGAAGCCATCTTCACGCTGCTGATGCTGCGAGGGCGGGTGGGTGGCGCCGTCGGTCAACGCGCGGCCGCTGGATCCCGAGCTCGACCGACTATCCGCCGGTGCTCGACCCGACGTCGATGCCGCTGCGCCACGCGCTGTCGAACTCGTTCGGCTTCGGCGGCACCAACGTGACGCTGGCCCCGTTGTCGGCGCCGTAGGCGGGTCTGAACGCCCACGGCACAAGCCGTTCCCTGAGGCGGGTCAGTCGGCCTATGCTCGTGGGGCGGGGCTTCAGTCGCCCGCCGCTCATGGTCTCAGCGTCTCAGGCCGCCAGTTTCGTCACCGTGGACCAGTTCCGCGCCGTGCCGGCGACGCCGACCGCGGTCTCGACGAAGCTCGCCGGGGAAGCCGTACCCAGCCGTTCGGCTTGCGCCGGCTCACCACCCAGCACTCGCGCTTCGACACGTGCACCAGATCGAGCGCTTCCTTCGGGCAGCGAGGAGCGGCAGTCGCGGGCGCCTCGCCGGCAGGGCTGGAGAGAAACAGCGATGTAGCGCTTGACGATCGCCGGCGCGGCCGTGCCGGCGAAAGCGCCCCTGCCGCAGCAACCGCGCGATCCCGGCCGCGCTCCGCACCATCACCACCGGCTCGACCCCGAGCGCCGGCCGGAGCCGGCGGCATCGCGCCGGCGACGATGCCGTCCACGCGCCGGCGGCCGCCTCGAACACGACGTTGCCGGTCTGGATGACCGTCCGCACGTTCCTGCCGCCGCGCGCGTGCGAACGCGTCGCGCAGCACGTCCTGTGCTGACACTTCGTCCGCCGACGTTGACTGCCCGCAGCAGCGCCACGCACTGGCTGCGCTCAGCGGCGCGGACCGGCCGCGGACGCGGTGCCGGCGTCGCGCGTGATCTCAGTAGTTCTCACAGAGTCCTCGCGTCCCGGGCCGATGCCCACATCGACCGCGTCCCGATCGGACGCATGCCCAGCTCCCGCATGATGCGCAGCGACGCCTCGTTGGCCGGCTGCGCGCCCGGCCTCGATGGCGGCCAGGTCGAGGGCGCGCGAACCCGGCGGCGAGGGCCGCGCGGTGCGGCTTCGATCATGTAGCCGTGCCGCTGGAACGGCTCGCCGAGCCAGCACCCCAGGTTGCCGCGAGCCGGGTCGTGCTCGCGACCGCGTCACCGACACCCAGGCCGATCATCGCGCCGTCCTCACGCCGCTCGATGGCGAAGCAGAGGGTGCGGCCGGCGGCGATGGCCTGACGGAGGCTTGCGATGCGCGCCGCCACGGCCGCCGCGGTGATGGGCGAGGGCCACGACGCCAGCCAGCGGCTCAGGGCCGGCGTCATCAGCCGTGCGGTGGCCTCGGCGTCGCCTTCGTGCACCGGACGCAGCCGCAGCCGGGGCGTGTCGACCACCCCGTCTGCGGTCGCGTCCACGGAGCTCATTTCCCGCCCGGCGACGTCGAGAAAGGCGCCGGTCGTGTAGGAGGCCTCGTCCGACAGGCAGCCACAGGATCGGCACGCGCGATCTCCTCGGGCGCGCCGCCGCGGCCCATGGGCACCTGCGACTTCACGCGCTCGACGCGGTCCGGCTCGCCGCCGCTGGCGTGCATCGTCGGTGTAGACGTGCCCGGCGCGGACGGCGTTGACGCGAATGCCTTCGGCGGCGACCTCGCGCGACAGCCCGATCGTCATCGTGTCGAGCGCGCCTTTCGTGGCGGCGTAGTCGATGTACTCGTGCGGCGATCCGAGCTGCGACGCGCCCGACGACACGTTGACGATGGCGCCGCCCGCGCCGCCGTAGCGCGTGGACATGCGCCGCACCGCTTCGCGCGCACACAGGAAGGCGCCGGTGACGTTGGTGGCGAACACTCGGCTGCGATGCGCGCCGGCATCCATGGCGTCGAGCGCGCGTCTGGGTTTCGAGGATGCCGGCGTTGTTGACGAGCGCCGACAGCGGACCGAGCTGGCGATCGCAGGCCTCGAACAGCCGCACCACGTCGGCCTCGACGGCCACGTCGGCCTGCACCGCGACGGCGCGGCCACCGGCCCGCGTGGCGGCGCTCCACGACGCGCTCGGCGGCCGCTCGCGTCCGCGCGGTAGTTCACGCACACGTGCGTAGCCGCGCGCGGCCGCGAGCCGGGCCGTGGCCGCGCCGATGCCGCGGCTGCCGCCGCGTCACGAGCAGTACGCGCGCCGGCTGGTAGGAGTCATCCATCGAGCATGTTATGGGAGAATCCGAGAGAGCAGTGATGCGGCATGCCTGGCGTCGTTCCCGGTCACCGGACTGGTCGTCGGCGCGTCGGTCGGCGCTCGTCGGCGCCCAGGCGCCGGCAGGGGCCGCGGCAACGCGGCGCTCCCGGCGGCCGCCCAGGGCTGGGCGGGGCGGCGGAGGTCGGCTGGGCGGCGGCTTCGCTGCGCGCGCCGACCAAGGCGCCCTCGGCGCTGCGGGCCATCCCGCCGAGACGACTGCGGCCAAGGCCAAGGATCCGAACTGGAAGGCGCCGCGCACCGCCTGGGGACACCCGGACCTCGAAGGCATCTGGACGAGCGACGACATGCGCGGCATCCCGACGTCGCGGCCGCCGGCGCAGGGCACCCGCGAATCGCTGACGCCGGAGGAGTTCTGCACGGCGCGCGGGCGGCGACGAAGCGTCGCGCGACCGCGCCGTCGAACGCAGGAGACGTTCCTGCGCAACGAATTCGGCGTCGCGCACGTTCGGCTACACCTCGTTCGTCGTCGAGCCGCCGGACGGCCGCGTGCCGGCGCTGACGCCGGCGGGCACGCCAAGCAGAAGCGCCTCGTTCGGCGTCGGCACCTTCGGCAACCGCCCGTTCAACGGCTTCGAGGACTTCTCGCTCTACGACCGCTGCATCACCCGCGGCGTCGGCGGATCGTTCCCGGTGTCGTCTACGGCAACGGCCTTCGCATCGTGCAGACGCCGGACGAGGTCGTCATCAGCTACGAGATGGTGCACGACACGCGCGTCATCCCGCTCGACGGCCGGCCGCACGTCGGCCCGGCCATCAAGCAGTACATGGGGAACGCGCGCGGGCACTTCGAGGGCGACACGCTGGTGGTCGAGACGACGAACTTCACCGACCGGATCGGCTTCCAGCGGGCCCAACAGCGAAGGAGCTGAAGCTCACCGAGTGGTTCACGCGCATCGACCCGCAGATGATCGACTACCGCATCCGCGTGGACGACCCGGACGATGTTCACCGCGCCGTTCACGATGCGGTTCACGATCACCGAGCAGCCGAACTACCAGCTCTTACGAGTACTCGTGCCACGAGGGCAACCGGCGCGTGGGCAACGCGCTCAGCGGCGAGCGCGCCTACGGGCGGCTGGTGGCTGAGGCCAAGGCCAAGGGGCTGCCGGTTCCGCCGCGCACGACGGGCATGGAGGTCTACTCGGGCCAGGCGGTGGAGGGCGTGCAGCCGGTCCGCGAGATCGGTTTCGGCCGATAGATCTGTGTGCGGGTAGGCAGTAGGAGCTGGAGGCAGGTAAAAGCCGTAGGTGGCGCGGGTCTTCAGACCCGCCTCATATGCGCATAGACATCTGGTCCGACATCGTCTGCCCGTGGTGCTACGTGGGCAAGCGCCGGTTCGAGCGGGCGCTCGACGCGTTCGAGGACCGCGCCGCCGTGGAGGTGGTGCACCGTTCGTTTCAGCTCGACCCGTCGCGCCCGAAAGGGCAGACACAGAAGCGCCGCGAGATGTTGATGGCCAAGCTACGGCCTGTCGCAGGAGCAGGTCGAGACGCTCGACGCGCGTATGGAGCAGACCGCCGCGGCCGAAGGCCTCGAGCATCGCCTGAGCGAGGACGGCGTGACCGGCAACACCTTCGACGCGCACCGCCTGCTGCAGCTGGCGGGGCGCGCGGCCGCCAGGACGCCGCGGTCGAGCGGCTGTTCCGCGCCTACTTCACCGAAGGCCGGTCGGTGTTCGAGCCCGAGGCGCTGGCGCCGGCTCGCGGTCGAGGCCGGGCTCGGCGAAGACGAGGTCCGTGAGGTGCTCGCGGGCGACGCCTAGTGCCGATGCTGTCGCCGCCGACATGCGCGAAGCCCGCGCACTCGTGTGAACGGCGTGCTCCTTTTCGTCATCGACCGCCGCTTCGGTGTGTCGGGGGCGCAGGGCGACGGACGTGTTCGCGCAGACGCTCGCGGCGCCCGCAGCCATCGCGGCCGCTTCATGACACACTCGTCTTCCCGCGCCGCTGTCGTCTTCGGTCTGGCGGGTCTGGTCGCCATCGCGCCGCTGGCACGGGCGCAGACCCGCGCAACCGGCGCCGGCCGCCAACGGCCGCGGCCTCATCTGGGCGGTGGAACGCGACGGCCGCATCGGCTGGCTGGTCGGATCGCTGCACCTCCTCACCGCCGACGCGTATCCGCTGCCGCCGGCGCTCGACGCAGCGTTTGCCCGTTCCGAGGTCGCTCGTCGAGGAGGCCGACCCAGAGGAGCTGAAGAGCCCGGCGGCGGCCATGCAGCTGCTCGCCAAGGCCATGACCCCGCCTGGCACTACGCTGCAGTCGCAGGTGTCGAAGGACACCTTCGAGAAGATCGCGAAGCGCGCCGAGAAGGCGCGGGCTGCCGATCGAACGCCTGCAGCAGTTCAAGCCGTGGATGGTCGCGCTGACGCTCGTGGGGCTGGAACTGCAGCGCGGCGGCTTCGATTCGGACGCTCGGCCTCGATCAGCACTTCCTCAATCGCGCGCCGGCGGCGGGCAAGACGGTCCGGACGCTCGAGAGCGCGCTCGAACAGATCGACTTTCTCAGAGCTTTGAGCCCGCAGCTGCAGGACGGGCTGGTGGCGGCGACTCTCGACGGGCGCCGAGACCGAGCTGGCGCAGGTGCAGAAGATTGCCGCGGCCTGGAAGGCCGGCGATCCGTCGCCGATCGAGCGCCTGCTCCTGAGCGACATGAAAGGCGTCGACGCGCGAAGGTGTGCGAGCACGCTGCTCGTGGCGGCGCAACCGGCGCTGGCTGCCGAAGCTCGAGGAATGCTTCGCGGTGCAGCGCTGCTTCGTGGTGGTGGGCGCCGCGCACCTGGTGGGTCCAGACGGTCTGGTTACGATGCTCCGGGCCAGGGGCTACTCGGTGACCCAGCAGTAGCCCGGCGCGGCTGAAGCCGCGCCCTACGTAACGGCTGAAGCCGCGCCCTATGTAACGATTGATCCGGCCGGTTATTCGTCGGACCGCGCCACCTCGACCGTCCGGTCGTCGCCGCGGCCGCTCACGCGCAGTTGCCACGGATTGCAGCACACCTCGCAGTCCTGCACCAGAGTGCCGGCGCACGTCGGGCTCGAGATAGATCTCCACGGTTTCGCCGCAGTACGGGCACTGCACCAGCAACTCGAATCCATCCCCTCATCCTGTGCCTCCAGCCAGCGCGCGCCGATAGTCAGAAGGATGGCAGGGCGCCGGTCGTGAACGCAGGGACGAGCCCGCGGCCCCCCGAGACGGCGGCGGCGGACGACCAGTCCGGGCTGCTGCTGCGACGAGCCCTACTACGGCCTGTCCGAGAAGCCGTTCAGCTCTCGCCCGACCCGCGCTTTCACTACAGAGCGAATCGCACACCCAGGTGTTCCAGGACGTGCTCGCGGGCATCCGCCGCCGCGAGGGGCTGGTGGTGCTCAGGCGGCGGAATCGGGACGGCAAGACCACGCTGTGCCGGTCGGTGCTGAGCACGCCTGATCGCAAGACGCTCTCCGCGTTCGTCCCCGATCCCTTCGTCACGCGCGAAGACCTGCTGAAGATCCTGCTGATCGAGTTCGGCGTCATCCCGGTGGACGACCTGATGCGCGGACGGCTGCAGGGCGCGTCGCGCGCCGAGCTGAGCTACCCACTGCATCGAGTTCCTGCGGTCGCTCGGAGCCGCTCGACGCGTTCGCCGTGCTGCTGCTCGACGAAGCGCAGAACCCTGCCGGTGCCGCTGCTCGAGGAGATCCGCATCCTGTCGGACCTCGAAGGCACCCGGAAGCTGCTTCAGGTCGTGCTCATCGGCCAGCCCGAGCTCACGACCGCCCTGCGGCGGCCCCACATGCGGCAGCTGCAGCAGCGCGTGACGACGCACTGCGAACTGCAGCCGCTCACCCGCGAGGGCGTGAAGGATATGTCGCTCACCGCCTGACGGTTGCCGGCGCCACGGCCGACCGGCTGCACTTCGCCGGCGACGCGCTCGCACTGGTGTTCGAGGCGTCTGGCGGCGTGCCTCGGGTCGTCAACCGCCTGCGCGATCGCGCGCTGCAGCGGGGGCACCAGGCGCGGAGCGCGACGATCGGATCCGATCTGGGTACGTCAGCGCCATCGACGACCTCCAACTGATCGTGTCGATACCCGCGGCCATCGGGCCGAGTGCTCTCGCCGCCCCGGCGCTGCCGCTCTCGCGGCCGTTCTCGCCCCGGCGGCCGCCGCAGACACTGCGGTGCCTGCGCGCCGGAGTTCCCGGCCGAGCCCGCGGTGGATTGCGACCCTGCGGCGCGGCCCGTCGCCGCTCGAACCCGCCGCGGCCGTGGAGAGCGAGTCCGGACGCCGAGCTCGACGGCGGGCTCTGACGACCTGCAGGCCCGGCTCGCGTTGCTGCCCGCGGCTCCGTCTTCGTCGTCGCCCGGGCTCGCACCGCCGCCGAGCGAGCGCGCACCCGTGGATCGTCGTCGCCCGGCGCGGCCGCGGGCACGTCGAAGCGCCGCGCGCCAGCCGGACGCGTGCGATCGTGGTCGCGTCGCTGATCCTGCTCGGCGCCATGTCCGGCGCGACACTCGCGTTCTACTGCGTGGGCCGGCCCGTTCCTGACCGAAGCGGTGGTCATGCCGGTCGTCAAGCGCCCGCCGGTGCGCATCGGCGCGCCGCTGCCGGCGGTCGCTGCCGCCGGCACTCGACTTCGGGCCGCGGCGCTGTCGAGGCGCTGCCGGAGAGCGACGACGACGGTGCCGGACGATGGCGAGCACCGTCGGCCCGGTGGCCGCCGCCCGGGCGTGTGATGTCTGGTCGTGCAGGCGGCGGCCCTGGCCGACTACGCGGCGCGCGGCCGAACTCGTGGGCCTGCTCAACGCGCGCGGCGCTCACCGCGTTCACCAGCGCGAGCACGATGCAGCAGCGGCGCGACGCTCTACCTGGTGCTGGTCGGGCCGCAATTCGTCAGCGCGCAGCCGCGGCCGGCGCGGCGGCCCGAGTCGGTCGCCGGAGTCGCCGGGCGTGGCCAGCCGGATGCTGCAGCCGGTTCCGGCCGCGACCGCCGGGCCGTTCTCCGCTGACGCGCGCCCGACTGGTCCGCCATTGCGTGGTGCGGAACCGGGCACACTTGCAGCGGACCTCGGTGAGCTCCGCTGTACCTCTCCATGGCGCTGGTGACCGGCGCCGCCATCGCGGTGCAGGCGCTGGCCAACTCGCGGCTGCGCCTGGCGCTCGGGACGCCGGTGTGGGCCGCGATCGCGCAGTTCGTCGTCGGCCTGGTGCTTGCTCGTCGTGGTCGCGTTCGCCACGCGTCAGCCGGCGCCGATTGCTGGGCGGCCTCCGGGCGCATGCCGGCGTGGGCGCTGGGTCGGCGGCATCGTCGGCGCGCTCTTCATCGTCGTCAGCATCGTGCTGACGCCGCGGCTCGGCACCGCGTGTCACGCTCGCGCACGATCACGGTGGGGCAGTTGATTGCCGCGCTCGCGCTCGATCACTACGGATGGCTCGGGTCCCCGGTGATCCGCCTGTCGCTGCCGCGCGTCCTCGGTGCCGCCTGTCTCCTGCTCGGCATCTTCCTGATGCGCTGGAAATAGGCAGTTGTGGGGCCGGCTTAGGCGCCCATGGGCCAGCTAGCCGACGCCCTACGAAAGTGGCTATCGCCCTGCGCTCTGCACGCGCCAGCGCTTCGCGAACCGCAGTTCGTCGGGATGGAGCCGGACCGACTCCGACAAGCGAGTCGATCGCCTCGCGGAAGCGACCGAGGCCCACGAGCGCGCCCGGCGTAGCCGAAGCGTGCGTCGGTGGCGCGGGGGTCGATGGCGCATGGCCTGCGAGTGCTGTTCGAGCGCGGCCTGAACTGTCCGATCCGTCCAAGCAGCTCGCCAAGCTTGATCCGGCGCGTCGAGGTCTTTCGGCGCCCGCCGGATCGTCTCTTCGAACGCGGCCCTGGCCCCGGCGTCGTCGCCGGTCAGGCTGAGCGCTCTCGCCAGGTTGTAGCGCAGCGGGACGCTGTCGGGCGCGAGATCCGACGCCACTGGCGGAAGTGCTCCACCGCGGTCTTGTAGTCGCCCGCTTCCGCCGCGCGGATGCCGCGCGCTTCTTCGGCGCGCCGACCCGCCGAGCAGCCTGCGCAGCTCCGCCATCAGCGGATCGGGCGGCCCGATCTGTACTTTGCCCTGCTGGCGGAGGTGCGTCTCCGGCCTTCGCCGTCTCGCCCAGCCCGCGGTAGGCGAGGGCCAGCGGATAGTGCGCGATCGACGCGCGGGGGTCGGCGGCGAGCACCTGCTCGAACTGCGTCGCCGCCCGCGCGTAGTCGCGCCTGGCCAGCGCTGCCTGCCCGAGCCATACAGCGCAGCCACGCCGCGCGGCTGCGCGCGCCAGCGCCTGCGGTGAAGCGCGTTTCGGCCTGATCGAGCTGGCCGTGGTCGAGATGGACCGTGGCAAGCCAGACGAGCGCGGCGACGTCGCCGGGCTTCAGCTGCAGCGCGCGCTCGAAGGCGGCGATCGCCTTGGGCCGATCGGGCCGGTCTCATGATAGATGTGCCCGAGGTAGTAGGGCCACCGCATCGTCGGCGGGTGCAGCGCCTGCGCGTGCAGGTAGCAGGTTTCGGCGGCGTTGGCGCGATTGGCAGCAAAGAGCAGGCTCCCCAGCGTGCCGTAGGCGGGCGCGAGCACGGCCGGCGCCGCGCGCTGTTCCGACGAGCGCGGTCAGCGTGGCGAACTGGTCGGTGATCTGCTGTCTGCACCACCGCGTCCATGTCCGCGAGGTCGGGCAGCGTGACCGGTGGGAGCGCGGCTGCGGCGGGCGCGGTGCCCATCGATGACGGCTGCGGCCGGTCCGGCGTGTTGCCCCGACAGGCGGTGAGCGCGACGAGGAGAGCGACAGCTCCGGCGTGGAGCGCGCCCCGCGGCAGTGACACCCGCGATCCTAGCAAACGAAAAGGGCCCGCCTCCGAAGAAGCGGGCCCTGAGGATTGCACGAGGGCGGCCTTAGAGTAGGGCGGGCTTCAGCCCCGCCGTCCGCTAGAAGTCGAAGGTCAGCGAGACCTTGGCCAGTCGCGGCGCGACGACGGTCTGCCGGCGCCAGCCACTGCGTGTTGTAGCTGACGCAGGCGGCGCTCACTGATGGTCGTCGTCGTCGTTGAGGATGTTGAACAGGTCGAGGCTCACGACCGCCTTGCGGTTCGAGAAGCGCACCACCTTGCCCAGGCGCATGTCGATCTGGGTTGAACCGCGGGCCATACGGTCGAGCCCGGCGGGAGCAGGTTGACGTCCCGTCGTGCCCGATCGCCGTACCGCCGGACGGCAGACGGCCGAGGCCGCCCTGCGCCACCGGACGCGATACGTCGCTGTTGGGCGCCGAGTAGACCGCCGCGATACTCGATGCCGGGAATGCTCATGGAACGAGGCACCGAGCTGCACGTCGATCTTCGGGATGGTGCAGGAGCCGAGGAACTTCACCTGCGGCAGCCACTTCTGGTCCATGTGGCACGCGCTTGAGCGAGATCGGCGCCGCCGGACGCCGGTGGTGAGCATCTCGACCAGGGCGTTGTTGCCGGCCTTGGCCGGATCCTGCACGTCGCAGTAGTCCGTCTGCTGGTGCCCGGTGCTCGATGCCGCCCTGGAAGATGATCCCCTGCGGCAGGCGGGCGTTCGAGACCGATGTCGTACCCGAAACCACTTGTCGTAGACGTTGCTGCCCGGGAACATCGTCTTCGAGAGGCCGGTCAGGTTGTTCGACCGCACACCGGGGTTCAGGTTGTAGAACTGGTCGGTGTAGCCGTGTCGCTCGGCAGCGACTCTGCCGCCCGACGAGGCCGGCGCGGCGGGAATGAGTGCCGGGCGTCACCGATGCACCGCGGAAGTCGGCCACGGTCGCCGACGTGTTGTCGGTCACCAGGAAGTTGCCGAACCGGCGCCAGAAGACGCCGCCGTTGATCGACAGGCCCTGCGTGAGCTCGTGCTGCAAGCTCACCGCAGCATTCCCAGCTGTAGGGACGCTTGCCCCAGCCGTAGCGGGCGTCGTCCTGCACCGCGAGGTTGGGGATGAGCGAGTTGCTGTAGAAGTTCGCGTTCGCGCCTGACCGCTGGCGCCGCAGGTGTCCACCTGGCTGTCCGCACCGGCCGCCGTGGGACCCTGGCTGGTGTTACGCGTGCAGGTCGCAGTCGGGGACGAAGTCGCCGTCGTTGTCGATCCACGACCGCGACGACGTGAGCTGCACGTTGTAGCCGGCCTGGCTCGCCAGACCGCCGACGACGCAGCGCCTGCCCGAGCACGTAGCTTGCCGACGTTGGCCTTGAGCGCCGTGCTGGCCGTCGCCGAACAGGTCGTAGGCCGCCGCGAACTTCGGCGTGCAGTCCTTGTAGCGCGTGGTGCTGAACTTCGGCACGTCGTAGTTGCGGTTCGGCGTGAGCATCGACGGTCCGAGGTGGAACTCGGGTTCTCGGAGAAGAACCAGTCGAGGCGGACGCCGCCGCTCACGCGTCAGCCGGTCGACCGTCCACTTGTCCTGCACGAACACGCCGCCCTCGCTGGTCACCTTGTTGGGCGAGCCGGTGGCAGGCGTATGGCAGTCTGGAATCGACGTCGTTGCCGCCGACGATCGAGCCGTTGACCTGCCGCAGCAGCGGGATCCGGTGCAGCCGTCCGACCGCAGCGTAAGAGTCGTGGGAACGGCGTGCCGCGCGACCGCGGGAGATAGCCGACGCGCCGGCACGCCGCTCTCGTCTGGCCCAGCGTGCTGACGACGTAGCTGTAGGGCACCACCGAGCTGTTGTTCGCCCAGCGGAACGCGCCGTTGAGAGTCGATGCCGGTCTTGAAGCGCGTGCGCGCCGGTGACATGCGACATCGCGAAGTTGCCGCGGTAGTTCGGGTTGTGGCTCGCCGTATCCGGTGGCGCCGACGCGCGCCGTGGTAGTTCGTGATCAACTGGACGTAGCCGGGCACCTGCGGCACCGGGGCTGTTGTCGGTGACGCCGACGGCCGAGCGGATCGACGATGTCGCTGTCGGCCGCGGCGGCCGCCCCAGCGTTTCCTGGTGGCGCCAGAAGCCGGCCTCGAGCAGCAGCCGGTTGGTCTCGCGGCGCCGACCACTGCACCAGGTTGTCCGAGAACGGGAAGAAGTAGGTGGTGTTCAGCGCCTCGTGCGAGGTGCCGCTGACGGCGTTGGTGTATTCGCGCTTCTTGTTGTTGTAGTAGAAGCCGAACTTGTTCTTCTGGTTCATCTGCCACGACAGGCGCATGGTCTGTTCCCAGAAGTAGCCGCCGCCGCCGAGCGTCGTAGAGGTCCTTCGTCGTGATCGGGCGTGTAGACCATCGTGCCGGCGTTGAGCAGCGTCGGGCTGGTCGTGCCGACGGCGAAGTTCCGGTTCGGGTAGTCGTTCGGGACGTAGTTCTCGGCCTTGGTCCAGCGCGCGCGCTGCGCGAAGAACCACAGCTTGTCCTTCAGGATCGGAGCCGCCGAAGCCGGGGTTGAAGTCGTAGACCGGTCTTCAGCGCGCCGGGCTGCGTGGTGAGGCCGCGGCAGAAGAAGCTGTCGGCCGGCGTGCAGGCGCCCGTTGGCGTCGCGCGAGCCGCTCGAGTAGTTGGTGCCCTGCATCGCGCCGTTCGCGAACGAGTAGAACAGCAGCCCCTTGAACGTGTTGCCGCCGTCGCGCGGCACGTAGTTGATCTGCACGCCGCCGCCGGCCATCGAGGCGTCGGCGCCGGAGGTGTTGACCGTCATCTCCTGCATGGCGGTGAAGCTGGGCGAGCTGCTCAGCGACTCGCCGAAGCGGATGGTGGTGGCCGCCGACAGGCCGCCGATCGTCTGCGCGCTGCTCGGCCGGCTTGCCGCCGTGAATCGCGAGGTCCGGTGAAGCGTGTCGCCGGCCGTGCCGCCGACGTCCTGCGACGCGAGCGCGTTGGTGTTGGCGCACGCCGACGCCGCCGCCGGCGCCGAGGATGATGCCCGGCTGGAGCGCGGCGAGGTTGATGCCCAGGCGGCCGGTCGGGCATCGCGTCGACGATCTCCTTGGTGACGACCTTCTGGACGCCGGCGCTGCTGGACGTCCACGAGCGACGTCTGGCCGGTGACGGTGATGGTTTCAGCGATCTCGCCGACCTTCATGTCGGCGTTGACGGTGACGACGCCAGAGCCGCTGACCTCGACGCCGTCGCGCTTGAAGGTGTTGAACCCCTGCAGCGTGAACGTGACCGTGTAGGTGCCGGGCACGAGCTGAGATGATCTGGAACTGGCCGGAGCCGTCCGTAACGGCCGACCGCGTCTTCTCGATGAGTGCTGGGCTCGATACTTCGACGGTGACGCCCGGAAGCACCGCGCCGGAGGTGTCACTTGACGACACCGGCGATCGTGGCTTGCTGGGCAAACGCTGCGGCTGGCAGCAGGGCCAGACACAGGAATGCGCCCGCGAACATGGCTAGTGCGCGATTCATTCTGCCTCCTGAGGGTTGGATCCGAACCGGCTCTGACGGCGCGGATATTACGCCTGTGCGAGGGGTTCTGCAACAGCCCGTCTGTAACGCCGCGCAGTCCGGCGCCGTCGAGCCTTCGATCGCTCGTATAGACTGCCCGGGGCGCGGCGGGCTCTCGAGGATTCCCTGGGGCGCTGGTTCACCGCGCCGTGCAGGCCCGGGACATGGTGCGCCTTCTGGGTCGAGGTCGTGGACGTCAAGACGCGAGGAACTGCCGGCGCTTCGGCTGGACCTGGCTCTATTTCTACGCGGTGCTGGCCTCCTACTACGTGATCCGGCCGATCAGCGACGAGGCCGGCGTGGCCGGCGGCGTGGACAACCTGCCGTGGCTGTGGACGGGCACGCTCGTCGCCGTGACGCTGATCGAATCCGGCCTTCGCCGCGCTCGTCGCGCGGCTCCCGCGCGTGCAATTCGTCACCTGGTCATACCGGTTTTTGCGCTGAATTTGATCGTCTTCTTTTCCTGCTGCGCGGGGCCACCGGGGCGGAAGAACATCTGGACTCGGTCGCGTCTTCTACGTCTGGATGGCGGTGTTCAGCCTGTTCGTGCCGTCGGTGTTCTGGGCGTTCATGACCGACATCTTCTCGCGCGAACAGGCCAAGCGCCTGTTCGGCATCATCAGCGCCGCCGGCACGCTTGGGCGCGATGACGGGCTCGATGCTGACGGCCACGCTGGCCGCGCACATCCCGCCGATCTATCTGCTGTTCGTCTCGGCCGCGCTGATCGAGCTGTCGGTGCTCGCGGTGCGGCGGCTCTCGACGCCTCACGGGCGCCTGCGCGAGGTTCGCGTCGTGGTCACCGAACGAGCAGGTGATCGGCGGCAGCGTCGTGGCGGGCATTCGCAACGCCGTCAAGCTCGCCGTACTGTCTGGGCATCAGTCCGAACATGCTGCTGTTCACGATTCTCTCCACGCGTGCTCTATTTCCAGCAGGCCGAGCATCGTCGATCGGACGTTCTCAGCGATCGAGGCGCTGCGACGCGTCTTCTTCGCGCGGGTCGATCTGCTGACCAACGCGCTCGCCTTCGTGCTGCAGCTGTTTCGCGATTCGGGAACCTGGTGAAGTTCATCGGCGTGACGCTGACGCTGGCGGTCGTGCCCGCGGTGAGCGCGGCGGGCTTCGCGCCTGCTCGGCGTCTATCCCACCGTCGCCGCGGTCGTCGTGTTCCAGGCGGTCCGGCGCGCCGGCAGCCTTCGCGGTGGCGCGGCCGACGCGCGAGGTGCTCTTCACCGTGCTGCCGCGCGAGGATCGCTACAAGACCAAGACCTTCATCGACACCTTCGTCTACCGGCTCGGCGATCAGATTGGAGCCTGGTGGCAGGCGGCGCTCGGCGCTGCCGGCCTGGGCCTGATCGAGGATGTCGTGGCTGGCCGTGCCGCATGTCGCTCGTCCTGGCTGGTCAACGGCCTGTGGCTCGGCCGCAAGCAGGAGGCGCTGGCAGCGCGGACAGCGCCACCGGCGCTGCGTGGTGGCGCCAGGCGTCTCTGGACCCCGAGCGACGCGTTAGCCGCCGCGCATAAACTACACCGGATATGCACCTTCGTCGTGACCCGCCTCTACGTCGTGGGCGTTGCTGCTCTGCCGCCGCGCCCGCCGCCGCGCCAGGACACCTATCGCCAGACCGTCGTCGTCACCGCCGCGACCAGCCCCGTGGAACTCGGCAGCATCACGCGGACGATGACCATCATCACGCGCGCAGCAGATCGAGCGCGCTGCCCGCCCGCACCATTGCCGACGTGCTCCGGCTGGTGCCCGTCGGTGGACGTGCGCGCCGCGAGGCATCGCCGGCGTCCAGACCGACTTCGCGCTGCGCGGCGCCAATTTCGGCCAGATGCTCGTGCTCGTGGACGGCGTGCGGCTCAACGACGCGCAGTCGGGCCACCACAACGGCGACATTCCGGTGCCGCTCGACGCCGTGCGAGCGGATCGAGATTCTGCAGGGCCCGGGCTCGGCCATCTTCGGGGCCGACGCCGTTCGGCGGCACCGTGAACGTGATCACGCGGCGCCAGGCGCCGGCGTCCGTTCGAGGTGCGCGGCGGCGCCGACGGCTACGCCGCGGGCAGCGGGCAGTGGGGCGTCGAGCGCGGCGGCGTGCAGCCAGCTGCTCACCGCCTCGGCCGACCGCTCGTCGGGGTTCATAGCCGACCGGGATTTCAAGACCGCGATCGTCCGCTCGCGCACCGCGATCGGCCGCTCCACCGTGTCGCTGTCGTATCTCTGGAAGGGATTCGGCGCCAACAGCTTCTACGGCGGCAACGCGCCGTCGCGCAGAGTGGACCAACCAGACCCTGCTGGCCGCCGAGCACGACCTGGGCGCCGGCGCCGGCTGGACGCTGGCGCCTGGGCGAGTCGTATCGCACGCACGGCGACCACTTCATCTTCAACCAGACCAATCCCGCGCGCTGTCGAACAACCGGCACCGCTCGCACGCCGTGCTCGCCACGGTGGCTGGATCGCGGGCGGCCTGGGGCGGCAGCGCCACCGTCGGCATCGAGGGGGCGGCGACTGGATCCGCTCGTCCAACCTCGGCGACCACTCGACGGCGCGGCTGAGCGGCTTTGGCGAGTGGCGCCGGCCGATCGCCCGGACCGCGCAGATCGACGCGACGCTGCGGGTGGACCGCTACAACGAGTTCGGCACGTCGTGGAGCCCGTCGCTCAGGCGCCGGCTGGTGGCCGGCGTCGCGTGCTGCGGTTGCGGGCGTCGGTGGGCCGCGCGTTCCGAGTGCCGACGTTCACCGAGCGCTACTACTCGGACCCGGCCAACCTGGCGCGCGCCGACGTCGGGCCGGAGCACGCGTGGGCGGGGAGGGCGGGGCCGACGTGTTCATCGCTCGCGACTGGGCGCTGCACGCGCACGCTGTTCGGACCGTGCCGACAGCGACGTGATCGACTGGCTGCGCCCGTCGCCGGCCGTGCGCTGGCAGACCTACAACGTGCGCGACGTCGATACCAGGGCATCGAGCTGTCGGTGAGCCGGTCGATCGCGGCGCGGCGGCTTCGTGCAGGCGGGCTACACCGGGCTCGACCTCGATGCCTCCGGCGGTGGACCAGCTGTCGAAGTGACGTGCTCGACTACGCGCCGCACTCGCTTCACCGCCGCCGCGTCGATTCCGCTGCCCGCCCGGCTGCAGCTGGCGCCGCGCTTCGAGTACGCGAACGCCGGCGGCCGTATCCGCAGCCGGCCGGCGGCGTCGCCGTCGGAGACCGCGATTACGCGCTGTTCGATCTCCCGCCTCGGCGCGCCGCGTCGCGGCGCACTACGAGGTGGCGATCGAGGGCACCAACCTCTTCGACGTCAGCTACCAGGAGATCGCCGGCGTGGCGATGCCCGGCGCGAAGTGGGCCGCGTCCTCGCTCTGGCGAGGTAGCGCCCGGTTGATCCGCGTGGGTGGGGCAGGTGCAGGCGGTACGCAGTCGGCGTCGGAGACCGCGCGGCCGCGGGTCTTTGTTCCGAGACGGGTAGGTCGGAGATCGTATGTGGCTCGCCGCACCAGCGTCCGTCACGGGCGGACCGGCGTGACGGAACACGAGGACGAGCCTCCGCCGTGGTGCCATCAGGGCGCGGGATCGCGAGCGCCATCGTCAGGGCCTGGCCATCCGCCGACACCGACGACCACCTCGATGAACACGACAGCGCCGCCCTTGTGCCGGCGCCGTCGATGCGATGCAGGCTCGGGCCGCGCGTAGACATCGTGTCCACGAGCGGTGAGCCGGTCACCGGATACTCGGCGCCGTCGAACCGCGCCTCCACGAGTACTCGCTGACCCTGCCGTTGCTGGCAGCGACGCGCTCGCGGGCGCGGAGGCCGTCGGCCAGAGCCGCGATATCCTGCGTCCACTCGGCCGGGATGGGCCCCGCGAAGACGCGACGCCGGCAGATCGATGACCCAGTGACCGGAGAATGGATCACAGTAGGTGCGAAGCTCAGGGTCTGGGACTTCGATCGCCCAGAGCTCGCGCAGCGCCTTCTTCGCATCCGCCGCGCTCAGCTGGCCGAAGCCGTTGTCTCCCAGCTCACGCCCCACGAGTGAGCGAAGCCGATCGATCCGTCAGCGGGATCGAAGCGGACGATCGCGATCACCGAGCCGCCGACGTCCGTGTCCTGCTCCGTCGGTTTGATGATCCGGTCTTGTAGGCCTCGTCGGTGGACCAGGCGCTGGTCACGTCGATCGTGCCGAGGACAGGGCGGCCCTGAGCGAGCTGGCCGGCGATATCGTCGTAGCCGGCGAGGCGGAAACATGTCGCGGCGCGGTAGCTTCGCCGCCTCCTCGTCCATCGACGCCCACGTCACACCCTTCGGCAGCGCGCGCGAGCCCGCGACGTAGCGGCCATCGATCCTCGGGCGGAGCGCCAAAGGTCTCGGCCACGTACAGGTGGCGGACATGTCGGTGCCCTCGGTGCCGGTGCCGAAGCGGTCGATCGTCTTGGCCTTCTCGTAGAGATACCGCGTGCCGACAGCGTCACAGGCCGCTTCTGGTGCGCGAGCGAGGCTTCCATCGCCATGGCCGTCACCAGGCCCGCCACGGCGCCCTCGGTGCCGGTGTCGCGGATCACGCACGCCCTGGCGACAGATCGATCGGCGCACGCCTTCGGCGTCACGCTCGACGGCGGCCCGCGGCGGCATCCGCGTTTCCCGGCCGCCACACCAGCCAGGCCCCGGCCGCCACCGCATGCACCACCAGCGCGGCGATGGGCCGCGAGCACGGGACGAGGGTCACGGCCCGCGACGCGCGCGACCGGCGGCGCGCGCGCGTGCCGAAGCCGGGAATCCGCTCGAGGGCCTGCGCGAGCTCCTCGACGTCCTGTTTCCAGTGGCGGTCGGTCAGCTCCACCGCGTTGCGCCGCAGCAGCGGCGCCAGGTCCGGCGGCAGCTCCGGCTCCTTGGGCATCGTCGCGGACACCAGGACGGGGATGACGCGGATGTCGCGCTGCGAGGGCGCGCGCGATCTCAGAGCCGCACCCAGTCCTTGGGGTCGTCCAGCCGCCGGTCGCCCTTGTCGTTGACGGCGTTCGACCAGCGCGATCCGATCAGCGCGATGACGGCCGTGCAGGAGTCGAGCGCGCGATCGAGGCGCGAGGGAAGTCCTCGCCCGCTTCGAGAGAATCGATGTCGCGGAAGACCCGGCCGGGACCGAAGGATTTCCGACAGGTCGTCGGCGAGCCGCCCCGCGGCCACGTCGCTGTCGGTGCGCCGATAGCTGATGAAGACCCCGCTCATGGGAAGCCTCCGTTGAGGCTCGCGGGCGACGGTATCACAGCGTTTGCGCTCCCCGGAGAACGGTTTTTCGCCTGATCGTATGTTCTTTCGCACTGGCGGAAAAGAAGGCGCGCCTGCGGCAGGCGAGCCTCGACCCGAGCGGAACTGACACCCGACGAAGGAGTAGGCTCTGATGGCTCGCGGCGCGCATGCATTCGTGGCATTCCTTCTCGCCGGCGTGGTCCTCGCGACCGTCGCGGGCGCCAGCGGCAACAGCGCGCTGCGTCAAGGCGGTGAAGGCGGGAGATCTGCAGGTCGTCCGCTCCCTCGTCAAGTCCGGCACCGACGTCAACGCCGCGTCCGGCGACGGCTCGACACCGCTGCTGTGGGCGGCCACACGGCTCAGCCGTCGGGATCGCCGCGCGCTGCATCGCCGCCGAGCGCCACGGTGGACGCCGCCAACGACTTCGGCGTCACTCCGCTCCTGCAGGCGAGCAGTGCCGGCGACGTCGGCGATGGTGGATCTGCTCCTGCAGATCGGGCGCCAATCCGTCGCGCGCGCATCCGGAGGGCGAGACGCCGCTCCTGGCGGCGGCGCGCGACCGGAAGCGTTCCCGCGGTGCGCCTGCTGCTCGCGCGCGGCGTCGACGTCGAACGCGGCCGAGAAGTTCCAGAAGACCGACGCCGCTGATGTGGGCCGCCGCGGAAGGCCACCTCGACGTCGGTCGATCTGCTGCTCGAGGCAGGCGCCGATCCGAACCGGCAGGGACACGTCACGTCGCTGACCGCATCGGCACAACGCCGATCATCCGACCGGCGGCTTCACCGCGCTGATGTTCGCGGCGCGCAACGGCAACGAGGCGATGGTGCGGAAGCTCGCTGGCGCGCGGCGCCAAGCATCAACCTGAAGAACGGCGACGACGCCTCGGCGGCGATGGTCGCGATCTACAACGACCGCTTCGACGTGGCGGCCACGCTGATCGAGCTCGGCTCCGACGTCAACGGACGGCTCGCTCTACGTCGCCGTCGAGATGCGCGACGCCACCGACCGATCAGTTCGCGTTCGACGGCTCGCGCCGCCGGCCCGATCAATCCCGAACACGAAGACGGCGCTCGATCTGATGCGGATGCTGCTCGAGCGCGGCGCCGATCCGAACCAGCGGTTCCAGGGGCAGTTCCATTCCACGCACATGCCCAACACCGACCGTTTCGACAACACACCGTTCTTCCGCGCCGCCGTCGCGGCCGACGTCGAGGCGCTCAAGGTGATGATCGCGCACGGCGCCACGCTCGATCAGATGCCGCCGGTTGAAGCGGAACCCGAGAGAAAGCCTGGCGATATCACGGTTGGGGGCGCCGCGCCAATCCGAACGCCGGCCGCACGCCGGCGATGGTGGCGATGACCGGCGGACGCGGCCCGGCGATGACCGGCGGGCCCGCCTATATCCGCGACGGCGCGCGCGCCGTATCGCGAGCCGGGCAGCCGCAAGCCCGAAGACGCGTTGGCGCTGCTGCTCGGCGCGGGTGCGAACCCGAACGCGAAGAGTCCCGACGGCAGCACGCTGCTGCACCAGGCTGCGCGCACGGGCAACCTCGAGATGATTCGCGCGCTGGCCACGGCCAAGGTCGACTTCACTCAGAAGAACGACGACGGGCTTCACCGCGCTCGACGTCGCCGAAGGCAAGCAGCCGGCCAGGGCGCCGGCGTCACGCGCGCGGCGGGCCGCCGGGCGGCGGACGCGCGTCGCGGACGTGGCGCGAGCCAGCAGGACGTGGCCAAGCTGCTGCGCGAGTTGATGGGTCTGCCGCCGGCGCGCTCCTTCCACGACCGCGGAGGGCGCGCAGCAGTGAAGAAGGTTATCTTCGCGCAGTCGGCGTTGCTGCTGTTCGCTGCGATCGTTTCGCAGCGCCAGGACGGGTCAGCCGACGGCCGTCTCGCCGAAGCCGGCCTGCAGCTGCCAGGCAGGCGACTCGTCGCGCGCGAGCGATACTCGCGATGCCCACGGCGATTACCAGCCGATGGTGACGCAGCTACTGCGTCGGGTGCCACAACACGCGCAATCCGCTTCCCGCCCGGCGCGCCGCTCGCGCTCGACAAGGCCAACTTCGCCGATCCAGGCGCCGACGCGCGCCACCTGGGAGCGCGTGGTCAAGAAGCTCGGCGTGGGCGCGATGCCACCGCAGGGCTCGCCCACGCCCGGCGCCGCGGAGCTCGCGCGGTTCCGCTCGGCGCTCGTCGCGCAGCCTCGACGCGGCAGCCGCCAGGAAGAACAGCCCCGGCACGCTACGTGCTGCATCGCTTGAACCGCACCGGAATACGCCAACGCGGTTCGCGATCTGCTCGGCGTCACCATCGACGTCGACGGATCTGCTGCCGAGCGACGGCGGCGACTTCGGATTCGACAACATCGCGACGGCGCTCCCGACGTCGCCGCTGCTGCTCGAGCGCTATCTCACGGCCGGCCTGCGGATCGCCGAGCTCGCTGTCGGCGATGCCAGCGCCGAGCCGGGCACCGACACCTACACGATCAGCACCGTCGTCACGCAGAACGCAGCACGTCGAGGGACTGCCGCTCGGCACGCGCGGCGGCATGCTGGTCCGTCACACGTTTCCGGCCGACGGCGAGTACGTGTTCTCCGGACGACTGCTGAAGACCGTGGCCGAAGGGCTGGTCGGGTGTCGAGGGGCACGAGACGCCGCATCAGTTCATCGTCACCATCGACGGCAAGCAGCGTGTTCTCGGCGCCGATCGGCGGCAAGGCGGATCACGAGCAGGCGACCGAGAACAAGCCGGTCGACCGCGCGAAGAGTTCGACAAGCGGATGACGTCGCCGCGCATCAAGGTGACCGCCGGTCTGCACGAGGTGGGCTTCACGTTCGTCGAGCGGCCGGCGCAGGAACAGAACATGTGGCAGCCGGTGCTGCGCGCCACGCCAGGAAGCGCACAACCCGTCGGGCATGCCGCGGCTGCGCAACGGCGATCATCGAAGGGCCGTACGCCGTCACCGGCGTCAGCGCAGCTCGGCGTCGCGGCAGAGGCTGTTCGTCTGCACGCCGAGACCGCGGCGCAGGAAGCGCCGTGCGCCGACGAAGATCCTGTCTCGACCGTGGCGCGCCGCGCGTTCCGCCGGCCGGTCGACGAAGCCGACCTGGACGCGCCGATGGCGCTCTACACGAGGAGCGGACCGCGGGCGGCGACTTCGACGCCGGCATTCGCGCCGGCCTCGCGCAGGATTCTCACCAGTCCCTCGTTCCTCTTCCGCTCGGAAAGCGATCCAGCGGCGCTCGCGTCGGGCACGCCGCATCGCGTCAGCCGAGCTCGAGCTGGCGAGCCGGCTGTCGTTCTTCCTGTGGAGCAGCATCCCGGATGACGAGCTGCTGAACCTGGCGATCGCCGGCAAGCTGCGCGCGCCAGGCGTGCTCGAAGCGCAGGTGCGGCGCATGATCGCCGGATCCGCGCGCCGACGCGTTGATGACGGCGTTCACCGGCCAGTGGCTGCAGCTGCGCAATCTGGACAAGGTCACGCCGGACGTGCTGCTGTTCCCCGACTTCGACGACAACGTCCGCCAGGCGTTGCGCCGCGAAACCGAGCTGCTCTTCGCGAGCATCGTCCGCGAGAATCGGCCCGCGCTCGACGCTGCTCGATGCCGACTACACCGTTCGTCAACGAGCGGCTCGCGCGCCACTACGGCATTCCGCGGCGTCTACGGCTCGCGCTTCCGTCGCGTGCCGGTCGACCGATCCGAACCGGCGCAGGCCTGCTCGGGCACGGCAGCATCCTGTCGATGACCGTCGGTCGCCAATCGCACGTCGCCCGTGCTGCGCGGGAAGTACATCATCTCGAACCTGCTGAACACGCCGCCGCTGCCGCCGCCGGCCGTCGTGCCGGATCTCGGGAGAGCGCGCACAAGGATCGGCCGTCGACGGTTCGCGAGCAGCTCGAACGCCATCGCGCGAACCCGGTGTGCGCGCTCGTGCCACCGCAACATCGATCCGGTGGGCTTCGCGCTCGAGAACTTCGACGCCGTCGGGCAGTGGCGGAGCGTCGACGCGCGGAAGGGCTCGCCGATCGACGCGGCCGGCGTGCTCTCCGACGGCAGCGAAGGTCGATGGACCGGTGGCGCTTGCGCAAGGCGCTGCTGGCCCGGCCGGACGTGTTCGTCGGGCACCATCACGCAGAAGCTGCTGATCTACGCGCTCGGCCGCGGCCTCGAGCCGGTGGACATGCCCGTCGTCCGGAGCATCGTCAGCGACGCGGCCGCGCAGAACTACGCCATGCAGTCGATCGTGCTGGGCATCGTCCGCAGCGCCCCGTTTCAGATGCGCACGAAGTTGACCGATACTGAGTGCGCCGACGACCGCGCCCCGTTGCCGAGCGCCGCGCAGGCCGAAGGAGTAGCGATGATTCGTCACGAAGAAGCACCTGCCGCGCCGGACGTTCCTCCGCGGTGCCCTGGGCACGATGCTCGCGATGCCGTTCCTCGACGCGATGATTCCCGGCGCTCTCGGCGCAGACCGCGAAGCGCGGCCGTTGCGCTTCGGGGCGATCTACATCCCGAACGGCATCTACCCGCAGCAGTGGCATCCGGACGACGGCCGGCAGCGACTTCGAGTTCAAGCCGATCATGCAGCCGCTCGAGGCGTACCGCAGCCACCTGGTGACGATCAGCGGCATGAAGGCGCCCGACGGCAACCCCGACATGGGCGGCGTGCACATGGGCGCCAGCGCCGCGTGGCTCAACGGCACCGGCCCGGTCACCGAGATGGCGAAGTTCGTCGTGCAGTCGAAGAAGTCGATCGACCAGTTCATCGCCGACGCGATTGCCGAGGACACGCCGCTGCGCGTCGCTCGAAGTGGGCACCGAGGACATGGGGACGTCGGCCGGCGCGTGCGACGGCTACCCGTGCGTGTTCTTCAACGCCATCTCGTGGCGCGACGACACAGAGCCCGCTGCCGGTGGCGGTCAACCCGCGCGTGACGTTCGAGCGCATGTTCGGCGAGACCGGCTCGTCGCGCAAGCGGCTGGCGAACATGCGGCGCAAGCAGAGCCTGCTCGACTCGGTGGCCGAGGAAGCCGGCCGCATGCGCGGCAACGCTCGGCCCGGCCGACAACGCCATCCTCGACGGAGTACTGACCAACATCCGCGACGTCGAGCAGCAGATCGCGCGCATGGATGCGCGCGCGCCGCGGCCACGCCGGAAGGCGCGGTGGCGCCGCTCGGCCTGCCCGACAACATCGACGACCACCTGACGGTGACCTACGACCTGATGCTGCTGGCCTTCCAGGCCGACATCTCGCGCGTGTTCACGTTCATGGTGGCGCACGAGGGCAGCGGCCGCAGCTACGCGCACATCGGCATCCCCGAGCCGCACCACCCGGTGTCGCACCACGGCGACACGCCGGAGGGCATCGCGAGAAGTACGCCAAGCTGACGACGTATCACGTCAGCCAAGCTCGCGGAGTTCGTGGGCAAGCTGCAGGCGACGACCGACGGCGACGGCACGCTGCTCGATCGGTCGTTGCTCTACTTCGGCAGCGGCATGGGCAACGGCAACGCTCACGACCGCAACAATCCGCCGGTCGCTGCTGATCGGCGGCGCCAACGGCCGGCTGAAGGGCAACCGCCACATCGTCGGTGGAGAACAAGACGCCGACCGCCAACCTGCTGCTCGTCGATGGCCGGATCTGGCGAACGCCGAGGTCGAGCAGATCGGCCACAGCGCCGGGCAGGCTGAGTCTCTAAGGAGCCTCTAGCCTTTGGCCTCTAGCCTCCCGAGCACAGACGCGGGGGCCGGCTCGGCCGGCTGAGTCTTCGTAAGGGCCGCCTCGGGCGGCCCATCCTCCAGCATTTTTCAGGACTTCTTCAGGACTTCTCCCTCAAGCGCGCCCCGTAGGCTGCGGGTATGCAGTCTTCGATTGCGCGCCTCATCATGCCTCGGCCTGCTCGTCACGCGGTGTTCTGCTCCCGCTGTCGAAGGCTCAAAGAGCTGCGCCGGCTCGTTCGGTGTCAGCTCCGGAGTGCTGCGTCAAGGCCGGCGACAATCCGTCCGCGCGTCACGGACCGAGCCGGTCGGGACGCGTCCCGCGGCTCCGCGATCGACGCTCTCCGCCTCAGCGTCGCTTTCGACTCTTTGTCGCCGGCGGCAGCCGAGCTCACGTTTCTGGAGAGCGACATCGCCGGGATTCAGCAGCGCGCCCCCGACCCGCTGTCCAACGGCGCCTGGCGGGGCTTGCCGCGTGCGCCGCGGCCTTGGACCTGCTGGCCGGCATCACGCTCGCCAGCGAGCAGCGACAGGGATGGCGGGAATCGCCCGTGGTCCCGATGCTCGCACTGCGCATGGCGGCATCGGCGCGGGCGTCGGTGCCGGCATCGATGCGATGCACTTTCGAGCAGAACGAGCGATCCCCGCCGGGCGTGCGCGGGCGTTCCGAAGGCGTTGGCGTGCGATGGAACCAGATTCGCCTTCGCCGTCTCGCCCCGCGCGTCGGCCGGGTCTGAAGACCCGGCCCCCACCCGCGCGAAGGGCCGGCTAAAGCCGGCCCCCACGACTGTTCAGTCCTACCAGTCCCACCCGACCTTGGCCTGACCCTACGGCGCCGAAGGCGCCGCTGCGGGCTCCTGCTGCGTCAGGCAGTGCAGCGTGCCCAGGCCCCAGACGAGGTCGACGGCGTGGATGCCGACGACCTCGTGGTCGCGGCATCAGCTCGGCGATGCGTGTCGAGCGCGCACGCGGTCGTTGGGTCGTTGAACGTCGGCACCAGCGACGACGCCGTTGCCGATGTAGAAGTTCGCGTAGCTCGCCGGCAGCCGCTCGCCGTTCATGATCACCGGCCGCGGGAAGCGGCAGCGTGACGACGCGGAGCGGAGCGTCGCGATCGCGCCGCGGCTTTCGAGGCGCCGCAGGTTGTCGATCGAGCGCGCGTGGTTCTCGTCAGCCGGGTCCTCTTCCACGCGCGAGCACCACCGTGTCGGGCGACGACGAACCGGGCGATGTCGTCGACGTGGCCGTGCGTGTCGTCGCCCGACGCAGCCCTCGCCGAGCCAGATCGTGCTGCGCGGCGCCCGAGCCACTCGGCGAAGAGCCGCTCGTAGTCGTCGCGCGGTCAGCCCGGGATTGCGCACCTGCACGTCGCTCAGCAGCCACTCCTCGGTGACGAGCAGCAGGCCGCGCGCCGTTGACCTCGATGCCGCCGCCTTCGAGCACCACGCGCGCTGCCGGCCGTCGCGCATCGGCTCGATGCGCGGCAGTCCGGTGCGATGCCGCGCGATCTCGCGGCCGACCTGCGCCGTCGAGCCGCGCAGTTGTCGCACTTTCGCCCAGCGCGTTGAACGCCCAGTTGAGCGAGCACACGCGCCCGTGACTCGTCCACGACGCCGGTCGGCGCCGAGTCGCGCAGCCAGACGCGGTCGGTTGGGCACGAGGTGCAGCCGCACGCGATCCATGCGCACGCCGTGGCGCGTGCGAGCGATCGCGCGCGGCGTTCTCGCACATCGGCTCGAGTGGCACAGGATCTCGAGCGGTTCGTGCGTCGGCGATCACGCGCGCGATCTCGGCGTAGACCCACGGAATCGGCGCCGAGCTTGCCCGGCCAGTCGGGCTCGTGATGCGGCCAGCTGATCCAGGTCGCGCGGTGCGGCTCCCATTCCGCGGGCATGCGCCAGCGTGGCGACGAGTCGGCGTGGTCATCGGCCGAGATAGCGCTCGAGGATCGGGCCGTAGGCGTCGACGCGGCGGTCGCGCAGGAACGGCCAGTTGCGGCGCGCGTTCTCGATGAGCGCCGGGTCGCAGCTGCGCGATCGAGGATCGTCTTCGCCGCTCGCCGGCCTCGGCGACGTATGCGCCCGAACGGATCGGCGATGAACGAATGTCCGAAGAACGTGATGCCGTCGGTGCCCGGCTCGTCCTCGTGGCCGATGCGGTTGGGCGACGCGACGTAGACGCCGTTGGCGATGGCGTGCGCGCGCTGCATCGGTCCGCCACGCGTCGACCTGCGGCTGACCCCACTCGGCCTTCTCGGCCGGGTGCCAGCCGATGGCGGTCGGGTAGAAGAGGACCTGCGCGCCCAGCAGGCGCGGTGATCCGCGCGGCCTCCGGGATACCACTGGTCCCAGCAGATCAGGACGCCGATCGTGGCGTAGCGCGTCTTCCACACCCTGAAGCCACCGGCGCTTCCGTGGCCGCGATCGCCCGGCGTGAAGTAGTAGCTTCTCGTAGAAGAGCGGGTCGTCGGGGATGTGCATCTTGCGATACACCCCGAGCAGCGCTGCCGTCGGCGTCGATGACCGCGGCCGAATTCCGGTAGACGCCCGGCCGCCTGCCGCTCGAACAGCGGCACGACCAGCACCACGGCCAGTTCCTGGGCGAGCTTCTGCAGGGCGTCGGTGGTCGGGCCCGGGATCGGCTCCGCCAGGTCGAACCGGTCGCGTGCTGCGCCTTGCAGAAATAGGGGGCGTTGAAGAGCTCTTTCAGGCAGATGATCTGCGCCCCCGGCCGCCGCCTGGCGCACGAGCCGGGTGGCCCGGGCGAGGTTGGCGGCAGGGTCGGAATCGGCCCGATCACTGAACGATTCCGATGGAAAATGGGGCGTCGGCCACGCGATCAGTGTAAGGGGAGAGGGCGGGATTCCGTGATATCGTTTTTATTTCGTGTCACTTAAGACCACCAGCGGGCTTCGGACAGCGCCGTGCTCGCCGGGCGACGTCACCGTGCCGGGCTCGGTCGCCAACCTCGGGCGGCGGCTTCGACACCTTGGGCGTAGCCGTGCAGCTGTGCACTCCGCGCGCGCATCGTGGACGTGCGCGACGACGGCGGGCACCCGGCTCGTGGTGACGCAGAGCTCGCCCTCGGTCAAGGGCATAACGCGCTCGAGCGCGCCTTCCACCTGATCGCCGAGCGGACCGGCGATCAAGACGCCGACGGTGCACGTCGAGGTGGACAGCGGCCATCCCGATGGCGGCCGGCCTGGGCAGCAGCGCCGCGGCCACGGTGGCCGGGCTGCGCCTGTTCGAAAAGGTGGCGCGCCCGCTGTCGGATCGCGAGCTGCTGGCGGCGGCCACCGAGCCTCGAAGGGCACGCCGACAACGCGGCGCCGGCGCTCTTTGGCGGCTTCACGTCGGTGATTGCCGACGAAGGCGCACGCGCCCGAGCGTTCCACTGGACATGGCCCGATGAGCTGCGGCTGGTCGTGGTGACGCCGTCGGTGGGCCTCGCCACGGCGAAGGCCCGCGCGGCGCTGCCGGATCACCTGCACCGCCGCGACGCGATCTTCAACATGCAGCGCGTGCTGTCGCTCGTCCACGCCCTGCAGACGGAGGACTACGAGCGGCTCCGCGAGGGCGTGCGCGATCGCTGGCACCAGCCGGCGCGCTCGACGATGGTGCCGCTGCTGAGCCGACGTGCTCGCGCTCGAGGATCCCGACGTGCTCGGGGCGTTCCTGTCGGGCGCCGGTCCGTCCATTGCCGTCATCGCGCGGCAGAACTTCGAGCGGCTGGAACAGCTGCTGTCCACGATATGCGCCGGCGCCGGCCACCAGGCCGTGGTGCGGACGCTGCGCCAGTGCATCACGCGGCAGTGCATCACGCGGCCAGCACCGAGCATGCGGGCGCTTCCGTGTCCGGGGAGATGAGGAAATGAAATTCGTTGCGGGTCTGACGTGTCATCTGTGCGGGAAGCAATGCCCGCCCACCGCGTCGTGGGTGTGCAGTGAGTGTCTCGGCCCGCTCGAGGTGTCGTACGACTACGCCGCGATCAAGAAGGTGATCAGCCGCGCGCTCATCGAGTCGCCGGCCGCGCTCGCTCTGGCGCTACCTGGAACTGCTGCCGGTCGAGACGCCGAAGACCGGGTTCAACTCCGGCTTCACGCCGCTCGTGCGCGCCGAGCGTCTGGCGCAGGAACTCGGCGTCGCCGAGGTCTGCGTGAAGGACGACTCGGTGAACCATCCGACCTTCTCGTACAGGACCGCGTGGTGTCGGTGGCGGCCACCAAGGCCGTGGAGCTCGGGTTCCCGGTGTTCGGCTGTGCGTCCACCGGGAACCTCGCCGGGCACGTGGCGGCGCACGCCGCGCGCGCCTCGGGCTGCCGTGCTACGTGTTCATCCCGCACGACCTCGAGCCGAACAAGGTGCTGGGCGCGGCGATCTACAACCCGACGGTCGTGGCCGTCGAAGGCAACTACGACGACGTGAACCGCCTGTGCACGCAGATCGCGGATCGCTACGGCTGGGGCTTCGCCAACATCAACCTGCGCAGCTACTACGCCGAAGGCGCCAAGACGATGGGCTTCGAGATCGCCGAGCAGCTTGGCTGGCGGTATCCGGACCACATCGTGTCGCCGGTGGCGCGGCGGCACGCTGCTGCCGCGCATCTACAAGGGCCTGCGCGAGTTCAAGGAAGTGGGCCTCGTGGACGGCACAGCTGCCGAAGATTCACGCGGCGCAGCCGACGCGGCAGCGCGCCGGTCGTGCGCGCGCTCGAGGCGGGCGACGAGTTCCCGGATCCGGTGAAGCCCGACACCATCTGCAAGTCGCTCGCGATCGGCAACCCGGCCGACGGCTTCCAGGTGATCAAGGTCGTCAACGAGACCGGCGGCGCCGGCGCGATGGTGACCGACGCCGAGATTCTCGACGGCATCCAGCTGCTGGCGCGCACCGAAGGCATCTTCACCGAGCCGGCCGGCGGCACCACGGTGGCGGCCACGCGGCAGCTGGTGAAGCGCGGCGTCGATCAAGCCGACACGAGTCGGTGGTGATCTGCGTCACCGGCAACGGCTTCAAGACGGCCGAGGTCATGCAGGGGCGTGCAGCGTCCGGTCACGATCGGGCGGAGCCTGGCGGACTTCGAGCGCGTGGTCGGCGCCGCAGGTCGGCCGCGGCATCGCAAGCGAGCCGCCGGCAGGCCTCGGCACGCATCGCATGTATCCGGTCTTCTCGAAGCTCGACGGCCGGCCGGTGCTGATCGTCGGCGGCGGGCCGGTGGCGGCGGCAAAACTGGAAGGGCTGCTCGCGGCAGGGCGCCAAGGTCACCGTGGTGGCTCCGGACGATGCGTCCCGAGTTCGAGCGTGCGGGCGTGACGAGACGGCGCCGGGCGTTCGAGCCGCACGACCTGGACGGCATGTGGTGGGTGGTGGCGGCGGCGCCGCCCGGGGTCAACGAGCAGGTGGTGGCCGCAGCCGAACGCCGGCAGCTGTTCGTGAACGCCGTGGACGATCCGCCGAATGCCACGCGCGTATCTCGGCGGCGTGGTGCGGCGCGACGGCGTGACCGTCGCGATCTCGACCAGCGGCCGCGCGCCGGCGCTGGCCGGGGCTGATGCGCGAAGCGCTCGAGGCGTGGCTGCCTGCGGACCTCGCCGAGTGGATGGCCGCCGCGGACGAGATCCGCGCGACGTGGAAGCGCGGACGGCGTGCCGATGCGAGGAGCGCCGGCCGCAGCTGCTGGAAACCTGAACCGGTTGTATGAAGAACGCCGACTCGAAGCCCCGACGCTCGCTGACGCCGCCTCGCGGAACGGCGACCTGCAGGCCGCGTGTCGCTGCGTCGGCGCCGGCCCCGGCGATCCCGAAGCTGTGGACCGGTGCGCGCGGCGCGGCTGGTGCGCGAGGCCGACCTGGTGCTCGTACGACGCGCTCGTGGATCGGTGGCGCTGCGCGGCCTGACCGAGCGCGCCGTGTTTCCACGTCGGCAAGCGCGCCGGCCGCACCAGCGTGCAAGCAGGAGACGATCCACCAGCTGATGATCCGCGCGGCGCGCCGCGGCAAGCAGCGTGGTGCGGCTCAAGGGCGGCGACCCGTTCGTGTTCGGCCGCGGCGCCGAAGAGGCGATGGCGCTGGCCGAGGCGGGATTCCGTTCGAGATCGTGCCGGGCGTCACCACCGCGGTCGCCGGCGGCGGAACTGGCCGGCATTCCGGTGACGCATCGCGGCGTGGCCTCCGGGTTCGTGGTGCTGGCGGGCCACACGGCCGAGGCGCTCGATGGCGCGCTGGGCGCGATCGCGCCGAACAGCCTGACCGTCGTGGTGATGATGGCCGTGGCCGGCCGCGCCGCCGTGGCCGAGCGGCTGATGGCGCACGGCTGGTCGGCCGAGCACGCCGCGCGGCCATCGTCTGCGGCGCGTCCACGCCCGATGCGTGGAGCTGGACGGGCCGGCTGAACGAATTCGAGCGAGTGGAGATTCCCGACGGCGTGGCCGGCGTGCTCATCGTGGGCGACGTGGTCACCGTGCGGGCGGCGCTCTACGGCGGCGCGGGCACGAGCGAGAGCACGGCGGACGGGACGGACCGGCAGGGAGCCGAGGCACGGGAGGCGAGCGTATGGCCGCAATTGACGAAACCAAGACGGTCGGGCGCGGAAGCGTGAACTTTGCCAGCGAGAAGGACATCGACGAGTTCGTCGACCTTGCTCGGCAAGTTCGAGCAGCGGCGAGATGGCGCCCGACGACTGGCGGCGCTATCGCCTGACGCGCGGCACCTACGGCCAGCGGCAGGACGGCGTGCAGATGCTGCGCGTGAAGGCGCCGCAGGGCATCGTCAGCAGCGGCGCAGATGCGCGCGTTCGCCACGGTGGCGTCGAAGCTACTCGCGCGGCTTCGGCCACGTGACCACGCGGCCAGAACATCCAGCTGCACTTCGTGCTGCTGAAGGACTGCGCAGACGCGATGCGCGATCTGGCGACGAGGGGCTGACCACGCGCGAGGCGTGCGGCAACGCCGTGCGCAACGTGACCGGCTGCCCCTGCATGGGCACCTCGCACGAGCGAGATCTTCGACGTCTATGCCCTACGCCGAGGCGCTGACGCGCTACTTCCTGCGGCATCCGCTCGCGCGCCGTCGCTGCCGCGCAAGTTCAAGATCGCGTTCGAGGGCTGCACCGAGGACCACGCGCTGGCGTCGATCAACGACATCGGCTGGCGCGCGCAGATCCGCGACGGCCAGCGCGGCTTCCGCGCTGACGATTGCCGGCGGCACGTCGATCATGCCGGTGACCGGCTACGTGCTCTACGAGTTCCTGCCGGTGGAAGAGATGCAGAACGTGGCCGAGGCCGTGCTGCGCGTCTTCCACAAGCTACGGCGACTACGAGCACCGGCAGCGCAACCGGATGAAGTTCGTGGTGCAAGCAGCTCGGATGGGAGACGTTCCGGCGCCAAGGTGATGGAGGAGCTCGAGGCGTTCGTGGCCGACCGGCGGCGCGCCGCTCGACGCTCACGGCCGAGCAGCTGAAGCCGCAGGAGGCGCCCGACTGGCAGCCGGCGCAGGCGCCGTCGGTGAACGCGCGTGGCCGCCGCCGCGGTGACGCCGGTCGTCGGCCCGGGCATCATGCCCGGCTCGGTGAAGCTGCAGACCGTCGACGATCCGTTCGTGCGCTGGGGCCAGACCAACGTCGGCGCCGCAGAAGCAGGCCGGCTACCGCCACGTGACCGTGCGCCTGCCGCTCGGCGACATGACCGCCGGCCAGATGCGCGTGCTCGCCGATCTGGCCGAGGCGTACGGCGACGGCACCATGCGGCTCACGGTGGAGCAGAACGTGCTCTTCAAGTGGGTGAAGAAGGAATGCGCTGCAGGCGTTCTACGAGCCGCATCGCGGCCGCGGACCTCGGGGCGCGCCGACGCGAACACGCTCGGCGACGTCGTGAGCTGCCCGGGCGCGGAGAGCTGCCGCCTGGCGGTGACGCAGTCGCGCGGGCTCGGCCGCGGGCTCACCGAGTACCTGAGCACGCGCTCGGATCTCGTGGCGATGGTGCCGCGGGAAGGGCACCATCAAGATCAGCGGGCTGCCCGAACGGCTGCGGCCAGCACCACATTGCCGTCGATCGGGTTCCAGGGCAGCGTGCGCAAGGTGGGCGGCAAGGCCATCCCGCAGTAAGCTCGTGCTCGTGGGCGGCGGCTGCGCCGACGACGGCACCGCGCACTTCGGCAAGGTGGTGTCGAAGGTGCCGGTGCACCGGCTGAACGACGTCGATCGAGCGGCTGGTGAAGCATGTAGCGACCAGCAGCACCAGCCCGACGAGGACCTGGGCGCGTTCTTCCGCCGCGTGCCGCCGGCGGCAGCGACCGAGGCGCTGAAGGATCTCGCGCTGCTGCTGCCCAACGAGATCACCGAGCAGGACTACGTCGATCTGGGCGAGACGCAGCGCGTTCAACCCCGAGGTGATGGACGGGGAGTGCGCGGTGTAGCAGAAGGCCTCGGGCTTCCGGCTTCCGGAGCTTCTGGCCTGAAGCAGCGTGAACGACGTGGGGCCGGCTTCAGCCAGCCGGCCTTCGTTCATGCACGCCGGTCTTCGGGCCGCGCCGTGAAGGCGCTTGCTGGCGGCCGCTCGCAGTTCCACGGCGCACCATCATTACCAGCCGGTGCAGATTCTGCTCAGCCGAGGCTCTGGCGCCGCAGCGTACCGCCTGCGGCGATGACCACGCTGGGACGCCAGTCGCGTTTCCGTATCGCGTGCCAGTGCCATTTCAAATACCACGGTGCGACCTGGGGCTACCGCGGTGGCACGCAGTAAAGTCGGACATGCGGCGAGCCACTTTAGACACGAGAGGCGATCCGCTGAAGTCAATTGAAGATCCGACGGACGCCGACTACGGCTCACCGAGTCCTCGCCGCGTTCAGGAAGAGGGACTCTCGACAGAGCCGGTGGAGATCGCTGCCACTCTTCAGGCCATGGAGAAAACCTCGCGGCTGGGTTCGAACGCCTTTTCAGAAGCGACAGATTTGGTCTCGTATGCATAATCAGAAGTCAGCATCCGGACCAAGTACCACAAGGAGGCCCATTGGCGCGCCTGGTGAAGGAGAAGGCAGCTCACGATCAGATGATGGCAATGGTTCTCCAGCATTCACGCTGGGCGTGTTGTAGCGATTCGCGGATGCGAGCCAGGATAGCGACACGCCACCGCGATTTCGATGACGCCGACGATCGCAGACGTGCCGGTCGAGACGGGCAGCAGTTGTGTAGCAATGCGTA
>ERZ1370068.513-contig-10467_pt1 | contig 37874 bp, 40 predicted proteins | sample MGYA00561227_ERZ1370068 | MGnify/ENA primary metagenome ERZ1370068 (study PRJEB38410, sample SAMEA6850437) | metagenome | study: Metagenomic assessment of the ecological functions of the soil: analysis of the soil microbiota associated with the...
ATTGTACTTCGTTCAGTTACGTATTGCTCGAAGGAGTTCCCAAGCGTGCCGACGCGTGAGTCGAGCGGGTCGGTGGCGGAACATCATGACAGAGCCCGCGCGCCCGCCGTGAAGGCAGACCAACGCCCCCACGGAGTTCCTGACATGGACATGGACGACCTGACACCTCCGGAACCTGCGCGCGCCGCGCGCCGGTCGCGTGCCGCGGGCGGCGAGTGCGACAGCGGCAAGCGCCGACGCGGATTGCTCGGCGGCGGGCACGGAGACAGGCCCGAACGCGCTCCGGCCCCGCGAGCGGCTGCGAGAGGGCCGCGCGGAGTCTCGGACGCCGAACTGCTGGCGCTGGTGCTGGGCTCCGGCGTGGCCGGGACGCGAGCGCGTCGCGCATGGGCCGCCTGCTGGCGCGCCATCACCCCGTCGAGCTTGCGCTCGGCTGGCCGCTCGCGCGCTGGCTCGCGGTCGCGGGCGTGGGCCCGGCGCGGGCCTCGCGCGCTGGTGGCGGCGTTCGAGCTTGGGCGGCGGGCGCACTCGAGCGGCCCGCATGCCGCGCGCCCATCCGCGGCCCGGAGGACGTGCTGCGCGCACGTGCGCGACCTGCCGCGCGCGCGCGGCGCGAGCACTTCGTGGTGCTGCTGCTCAACGCCCGGCACGAGCTCGAGCGTCGCGAGACCGTGAGCATCGGCTAGCTTGAACGCCAGCATCGTCCACCCGCGCGAGGTGTTCCTGCCCGCGATCCTGCACTCGGCGGCGAGCGTGGTGCTGGTGCACAACCACCCGAGCGGCGACCCCGAGCCGAGCGAGGAGGACCTGCTCGATCACGCGCCGGCTGCTCGAGGTGGGCGAGCTGGTGGGGATCGGTGTGCTGGACCACGTCATCGTGGCCGCGCGCGGCACGGTGAGCTTCCGGGCGCGGCAGCTGTCTGATAGCCTGCGGCGCCGGGCGCGCGGACGCGGCATCTGTCGCTCGCTCGAGCCCGCACGAGCCCGGCGAGCGGCGGATGCCGACGCACCAGCGACCGAGCCACCGGAGTGTCCGCATGGCACGGAAGGACGCCCGCATCGACGCGCTACATCGCGACAGGCGCAGCCGTTCGCGCGGCCCGATCCTCGCGCACATCTGCGCCACGGTCGCGCGCGGCCTCGCCCGAGCGTCGAGGAGAACGCTCAAGTGGAGCCATCCGTGCGTTCATGTACCACGGCATCGTGTGCGGCATGGCGGCGTTCAAGCAGCACGTCACGTTCGGCTTCTGGAAGGGGCAAGCTGATCCTCGACACGAAGGGCCTGACCGTGGACGAGGCCATGGGCCAGTTCGGCCGCATCGCCGTCGCGTGAAGGACCTGCCGGCCAAGCGCGAGCATCGCCGGCTACGTGAAGAAGGCGATGGAGCTGAACGAGTCGGGTACGGCGGTGAAGCGCGCGGTCAAGCCAAAGAAGCAGCGCGATGCCCGATGCCGGCGGTGCTTCAAGGCCGCACTCGCCGAAGGCGCCGTGCAGGCGCAAGCGGCCTACGCGGCGCTGTCGCCGAGCGCGCCAGCGCGACTACCTCGAGTGGGTCACCGAGGCGAAGGCGGACGCCACGCGCGACAGGCGCATCGCCACCACGATGGCCGAGTGGCTCGCCGAGGGCAAGCGATCGGAACTGGAAGTACGAGCGCCGATGAAGCCTCGACCCTCGTCTCCGCCCGAAGCGCAGGCCACGCTGCTCGAGTCGCTGCAGCGCCGCGAACCTGGCGCTCGTGGCGCTGCACCCGGGGGACCCGCCGGCGCCGCCAGCCCGTGCACGTGGTGTACGGAGGCGGGCACCTGTTCCGGGCCGAGACCGGCGGCGAAGCTCGGCGAGGCAGTCGCGCGCCGGGCGCTGGCGGAGTACGCGCCCGGATGCCGCGCGCGCTCGACCAGGCGCTGGGGCTGGGCGCGCTCGCCGAGCCGCGGTGCCATGCGCGTGGTCGCGAAGCTCGCGCGCGAGCCTGTCGAGGACTTCCGCATCGACTTCGAGGACGGCTACGGCACGCGGCCCGACGCGGAGGAGGACCGCGACGCTGCGCGGTCGCGCGCGCGCGAGGTGGCGCAGGGCCATCGCGGCGGCACGCTGCCGCGCGTTCATCGGCATCCGCATCAAGCCGCTCGACCGAGGAACTGCGCGGCGCGCCGCTGCGCACGCTGCGACATCTTCCTCGCCGACGCTGCTCGACGACGGCGGGCGAGCTGCCGCCGAACTTCGTGGTCACGCTGCCCAAGGTCACCGTCGCTCGAGCAGGTCGAAGCGTGTTCGCCGACTGCTCGCGGCGCTCGAGCAGCGAGCTCGGCCTCGACGCCGGCGTGCTGCGCGTTCGAGGTCATGGTCGAGACACCGCAGGTCGATGCTGGATGCCGGACGGGCGGCTCGCATGCTGCCGCGCCTGATCCCCGCCGCCGCCGGCCGGCATGCAGGCCGCGCACTTCGGAACGTACGACTACACCGCGCATCGCTCGGCATCACCGCGGCGCACCAGCGCATGCGCCACCCGGCGTGCGACTTCGCCAAGCACGTGATGCAGGTGGCGTTCGCGGGCACCGGCGTGCTGGCTCTCCGGACGGCTCGACCGACGATCATGCCCGTGGCGCTGCACGCGCGGCGACGAGCGGCGCGACGCTGCTCACGGCGGCGCAGCAGGCGCGAGAACCGCGCCGGCGTGCACGCGCGCGTGGCGGCTGCACGCCGACGACGTGCGCCACTCGCTGGCCGGCGGCTTCTACCAGGGCTGGGACCTGCATCCGGCGCAGCTCGTGCCGCGCTACGCGCGCCGTGTACGCGTTCTTCCTCGACGGCCTCGAGCCGCGCGAGCGAGCGGCTGCAGAACTTCGTGGCGAAGGCCGCGCAGGCGACGCTCGTCGGCGACGTGTTCGACGACGCCGCGACCGGGCAGGGCTGCTCTAACTACTTCCTGCGCGGCGTGCACGCGGGCGCATTCAGCGAGGACGATGCGGTGCGGCGTTCGGGGCTCACGCTGGAGAGCTGCGCGGCCGGTCGTTCGTGGCGATCCTCGAGGCCCGCGCGGTGGCCCGCGCGCGGCGGCGTCAGCTGCCGCGATAGGTCGAGTAGCCGAACGGCGACAGCAGCAGCGGCACGTGATGGTGCTTTCGCGCGTCACGCACCTCGAACACCACGCTCACCTCGGGATGGAAGCACTCGACGCCGCGCGCGGCGAAGCCATGCCCCGGTCGCGAACGTGAGCCGGTAACGCCCGGAACGTCCGGCAGCCGACGCGAATGCTTCACGCGCGCCCGTCCGCGTCCGTGGTGGCGCGCGACAACACCGCCCAGCCGGTCACGGTCGCCGTGCTCGAGCGTGACCGCCACGCCCGCCGCGGGCGCGCCCGCGGTGAGATCGAGGACGTGGGTGGTGATGCCGGTCAGCTGCGGCCTCCCGGGTGACGTGCCGGCGCAGGTTCCGCCTCGGCCAGCAACTTGTCCAGCCGCGAGCAGCGTGATGCTGGCGCAGTTCCGCGCGCGGTGGTCGTGAGTTCGGTCGTCGGATCGTTGGCGAGGCGTGCGCGCAGTGCGGCCAGCATCTCCTCGGCGCCGCGGCCGGCCGGCGCACAGGATGAACGATGTGCCCGAAGCGCCGCTCGTAGCCTCGAGATTGCCGTCGCGAGCGCGCACGCGACGGTCGTCGGCGCCCGCGCGCGCGCGCTCCGGCCTGCTCGCGTGCCGACCAGCGACTTGCTCGCGTGCGCTAGGTCGGCCGCGGCGCGCCGATTCGCCCAGGCGTGGATGATGCGCGACGGCCTCCGGCGAGCTGGCCGTGGGAGAGCGCCTGCCACGCCCGATCGGCCGCGCCGAGCAGCAGCGCCTCGCGGTCGCGCCAACGGGCGCGCAGCCAGCATGGCCGCCACCCACGACGCGGGCGCCGCAGCGCAGGCGGTGAGGCGCCTCGCGGGCCTCGGCCTCGGACAGCAGGTCCAGCTCGGCGACCGTCATTGCGGGATGACGCCACGCGCGCCGGCGAGCAGCGCAGCCGCGCCACGCCGCCGTCGGGGAAGATGTTCGAGCCGGACGTGCGTGGCGGCGCCGGCGTGCGCCGTCCCACGCGTGACGCGCGTGCGGCTGGAGCGGCGGCCTCGCGCCAGCAGCGGCCGCCAGCCGGCACGCGTGATTGCAGCGCCTCCGCGCCGGCGCCGGGGCGCGTCGCACCACTCGAGCGAGCAGCGCCCGGGGCGTTGCCCTTTGAAGTGGTCGGTGTCGAGCTCCAGCCGCTCGGATCGTCGCGCGCGCCGCAGGCGCACGATGCGTCCAGTCGTGTGCCCGGGCCGCGGCGGCGGCGCGTCTCCCAGCCGTCGCCCATGTGCGTCGAGCGCCCGGGCAGGATCAGGTTCTGCGCGGTGGCCGAAGAACATGTCGCTGCACGCCACGCACGTAGCCGCCGTGCTCGATCGCGGCCAGGTCGAGCGTGCGCGCCGGCGCGCGAGGCGCGAGGCAGCGGGCGCGCACGTCGCCGTGCACGCGCAGGCGCGCGACGCCGCCGTCGGGAAGATGTTGCAACCGCAGGTGCGTGACGCGCTGCGTCGCCGTCGACGGCGAACGGCGTTGCGCGTAGTCGCCGCGCGAGCGGCGAGCGCGGCAGGATCTGCGACTGCCATGCGCAGCCGTGCGTCGGCGGCGAGCTGCGTCCGGGTCGGGCACGCCGTCGACCGCGCACGCCTCGAGCGCGCACGGCTCCGGGTAGTTGCCGCGGAAGAACGCCGTGTCCACGACGACGCCGCGCACGACGCCCGGCAGGCCCGAGCCGGACGAGGCACCAGTCGTGGCCCGGGCGTGCGCCGGCGGCGCGTCTCCCAGCCGTCCATCCACTTGCCGCGGTCGGTGTACTCGTGCTCCCGCCACACCGGCGCGGCCGGCCTGCACCAGCGTCTCCTTGGGCGCGAAGAACTCGTCGTTGGCCAGCGAGCACGGCGCCGCCCAGGCGTTCGGCGGCGAGATCGATGAGATCGGTGAACGCAGGCTCGTTCATGCGTCGGTCGTCTCCCGGTGGAGCAGGCTGCCCGCGCGGCGCTCGACGCCGCGCTCGCGGCGCGGACAGGCGCGTCGCGCCGCGGACGCCAGCGTGGCGTGCACCGACCCCGCTAGAGCCTGGCCCGAGATAGGGCGTGAGCTGGTGGCGATGGCAGCAGAGTCGCTCCGGCGCGCACGACGGAACTCCTGCTCCGGAGCCCACACGACCAGGTCGGCGTCGCGACCGGGCGCGATCGCGCCCTTGCGCCGCCGCAGGCCCGACGAGCCGCGCGGGCGCCGCGCTCATCCATGCGCGCGAGTCGCTCGAGCGGCAAGCCGCGCGCGCGCAGTCCGTCCACACGACCGGCGAGCCCGAGCTGCAGCGACGCGCGATGCCGCCCCAGCGCGGCCATGAAGTCGCCCGCGCTCGCGCTACTTCAGCTCGGGCGGGCAGGGCGAGTGGTCGCGAGACGACCATGATCGAGCGTGCCCGTCGGCGAGCCCCGCCACAGCGCGCTCGCGGTCGCGGCGCTCGCGGATGGGCGGCGCGCACTTGAACTCGGTCGCGCCCGTCCGGCACGTCCTCGGCGGCGAAGTGCAGGTAGTGCGGGCAGCGTCTCCGCGGTGATCGGCCACGCCTCGCGCGCGCGCGCCGCGATGAGCAACGGGAGCGTGCGCCGCCGACGAGACGTGCACGACGTGCACGCGGGCATCGTGCTCGCGCCGCCAGCCGATGCAGCAGCGCGACCGCCTGCGCTCTCGGCGCGCGGCGCGGCCGCGTAGCGCAGGTAGCGGTCGTAGCGCGCGTCGCGGGCGCCGTGCGCGCGCCGCGCAGCGGCCGCGGGCGACTCGGCGTGCGCCATGAGCAGCGGCGCCCGAGGCGGCCGAGCACCGCGAGCGCGCGCGCCAGGTCGGCCTCGCCGCACGCGCGGGAACTCCGTCCACGCCGGAGTGGAACGAGGAAGCACTTGAAGCCCGAGCACGCCCGCGTCGTGCAGCCGCGGCGCAGCGTCGCCGCGGCGTTGCCGGGCACCACGCCGCCCCAGGAAGCCCACGTCCACGCACGCAGCGTCCCTGCGCGGCGGCGCGCTTGGCGTCGAGTGCGCGCACGGTCACCGTCGGCGGGATGCTGTTGAGCGGCATGTCGAGCGAGCGTCGTCACGCCGCCCGCGGCGGCCGCGCGCGTCGCGGTCGCGAAGCCCTCCCACTCGGTGCGGCCGGGCTCGTTGACGTGCACGTGGCGTGTCCACGAGGCCCGGCATGACACGGCAGCGTCGAGCCGACGTCGGTGGACTGCGCCCGCCGGACGGGCGTCGTCGCGCGTGCAGCGCCACGATGCGCTCACCGTCGCGCACCTCGACCGTCGCGGCGCGCACGCCTCGCGGCAGTCAGCGACGCGGCTCGAGCGGAGCGGACCAGCGCGCTCACGCCGTGCTCGCTCCAGAACTCGCGCACCAGGTTCGCCGCAGACGTCGCGCCGGTATTCGGCGGTCGAGCGCAGGTCGTCGATGGGCGTGATCTCGCGCCGCGCACGCGCTGCCGAGCGCGGCTTCGAGGCGAGCCGCCGCGCGCCAGCAGCTGCCTCGGTGCGCGGCAGCCGCACGCACCGTCGGCGCCACGCTGCCGAGCGCCATGCGCGGCGACTCGCGCGCGCACGCCGGCCAACACCACCTTGGAGATGGCCTGCGCCGCGCGTGTGCCCACCTTGCGGAACCACTGCTGGCCCGTCGACCGGCCGCACCTCGACGGCGGTGATCAGCTCGTCGGCGCGCGCGCACGCTCTGCGCGGTAGCCGGTGTAGAACGGCCGTGAACGGCACTCGTCGCTCGCCGCCGACGCCCGTGCAGCACCACGTCGCGTCCAGCGGCGGCGAGCACGGGAAGCGTGTCGCCGCGCGGGCGAGGCGTTGGCGATGTTGCCGCCGAGCGTGCCGCGGTTCTGGATCTGCGCGCCGCCGACCAGGCGCGCCGCCTCGACCAGCATCGGGCAGCCGCGTGCCGCACGAGCCGCGAACGCTGAAGCTCGGTGTAGGTGGCGAGCGCGCCGATCACCAGCCGTCGCCGCGCATCGTGGCGATCCTCGCAGCGCCGCGAGCCGGGTCAGGTCGAGGTAGCGCCGCGCCGGGCGTCTGGCCGAAATTGAGCGCGACGTAGCACGTCCGGTGCAGCCGGCGATGCGGCACCGTGCCCGGCTCGTCGCGCATCACGCGCAGCGCGCCGGTCGAGCGTGCGCCCGCGCCGCAAGCGCGAGATCGCGCGGTCGACGGTCCTCACGCGGCGCGTCGCTTCCTCGCGCATGTGGCCTGCGAGCGTCGGCGCGATGGATGGCCGTCGTAGCCCGGTGCAGCGGCAGAGATTGCCGGCGAGGCGCGTCACGCACCTTGCGCGAGCGTGGGCTTCGGCTCGCGCGTCCACCAGGGCCGGGCGCGGAGATGATCACGCCCGGGCGTGCAGATGCCGCACTGCGCGCCGCACCTCGCGCATGATGGCGAGCTGCAGCGGGTGGTCGCCGCGCGCAGGCCCCTCGATCGTGGTCACGCTCGCGCCGTCGCGCCTGCGCCACGGGCACCAGGCAGCGACACGACGGGCTCGCCGTCCACCAGCACGGTGCAGGCGCCGCACTCGCCCTCGCCGCAGCCTTCCTTGGTGCCGGTCAGGCCGCAGTCCTCGCGCAGTACGTCGAGCAGCCGCTTCATCGGGTGCGCGTCGAGTTCGCGCGCGCCGCCGTTCAGCGTGAACTTCATCGCGCGGCGCCTCGGCGTGCGATGCAGCCTCGCGCGGCATCGGCCGCTGGCGGGGATGGCGCGCACGTCGAGCCCGGCGTGGCGGATGGCGTTCACGACCGCGGGCGCGGGGCCGTCGATCGGCAGCTCGCCCACGCCCTTGGCGCCGAACGGGCCGCCGGAGTACGGATTGTTCGAGCATCACGACGTCCATGCGGCGGCGTGTCGAGCGTGGTGGGGATGACGTAGTTGGTGAGCTGCGCGATTCGCCATCGCGGCCGTCGCGCATCACGACCTCGCTCGAGGAGCGCCCAGCCGATGCCCTGCGCCGTGCCGCCCTCGATCTGGCCCCTGCGCCAGGCCGGGTGGATCGGGCGGCCGAACTCCTGCACCGCGCGTAACTTCGTCATCGCGTCGCCTCGTGCGTGATCGGCGTCCAGCTCCACCTCGGCCACGTCGCAGCCCCACGCGTACGTGGCGTAGGCATCGCCGCGGTAGGTCTCGTCGTCACTCCACTGCCGGCCCTCGGGGGCCTGGTACTGCTCCTCCACGTGCAGCCGGCCGTGCTTCGCGTGGTGCTCGGCGGGCGAGGCGCCCGCCGAGTTGCTCGATGCATTCGCTTCGCGCAGCGCTCGAGCATGCTCGCCCACCACCATGCACGTCGCGCGACGCCACCGTGGGGCCCGCAGTCCGGCACGACCGACGTGTCGGGCTGCGCCACCTCCACCTGCTCGTACGTGAACGCCGAGCGCGTCGGCGACGATCTGCGCGCAGCATCGTGCGCGTGCCCTGGCCGATCTCGGTGCTGGCGACCAGGATGCGCACGCCCGTCGGCGTCGGTCTCGAGCCCGGCGCGCGAACCCGAGCATGACCTCGCCGCTGCCGGTGAAGCCGGCGCCGTGATAGAAGAGCGACGAGGCCGATGCCGCGGTTGCGTGCCCGCGCAGCTCTGCGCGCTTGCGACGGAAGCCCGAGCGCCGCACCGCCTCGCGCAGACACCTCGACGCGGCGCTCGAGTCGCGTCCGCAGCTTCTGGCCCGTCGCCGTGGTGTCGCCGGGCGTGAGCGCGTTGCGCAGCCGCAACGTCGCTGGATCCATGCCCGAGCTGCCTCGGCGATGCGGTCCATGTGCACTTCCATGGCGAACTGCGTCTGCGGCGCGCCGAAGCCGCGGAACGCGCCGTTGGGCGGCGTGTTGGTCATGACCACGCGGCCCGTCGATGCGCGTGTTCGCACAGCGGTACGGGCCCGCCGCGTGGATGACGCCGCGCGACAGCACGACCGGCGACAGGCGTGCAGTACGCGCCGCCGTCCATGACGCACGTCGACCTCCATCGCGGTGAGCCGGCCGTCGCGCGTCACGCCGGTGCGGTGGCGGACGATGCGCGGGTGGCGCTTGGTCGTCGCCGACCATGTCCTCGATCGCGGTCGTAGATCGATCTTGACCGGCCGGCCGCCTTGCAGCGCCAGCAGCGCGGCGTGCGCCGGCGATCATCGACGGGTACTCCTCCTTGCCGCCGAAGCCGCCGCCCGTCTCCGGTCTGCACCACGCGCACGTGCCTGCGGTCGGTCGCCGAGCAGCGCCTTGAGCGCCTTGATGGACGTAGTACGGGCACTGCATCGAGCCGTAGAGCGCGCACGCCGCCGTCGTCCGGGCACCGCGATCACGCCGTTGGTCTCGATGTAGACGTGCTCCTGCGCGTCCCGTCGCAGTACGTGCCCTCGACGACCACGTCGGCGCGCTCGAGTGCCGCGCGTCGAGTTCCCCTTCTCGATCAGGATGTGCTTGAACACGTGCGTGCGACTGCTCGGGGTCCAGCAGCGCGGCGCTGCTTCGCTCATAGTGATGCCACGCGCGGCGGCGAACAGCGCGTCGCGGTCCTCGTGCGCGAGCAGCAGCATCGGCTCGGCGAAGTGGCGGATCTCCTCGGCTGACCAGGCAGGGCTGGTCGCGCTCGATCAGCGCGATAATGTTCTCGCCCGGAATGTCCCGGTGGTCCACGACCGTGAATCCGGCAACGTCGAAGCCGAGTGTGTATCCGGTCAGCCGGCCGGCGCGCCAGTGCCCGTGCGCACGGTGCGGCCATGCAACATGCCGGGAAAGGGTCAGGTCGTCCGCGCGAACAGGGCGGCTCCGGTGGCCCGGGCCATGCCCTCCCCTTGCGCGCGACGTTCGTGCCGACGGTCCTCATCCGGCCACTATAGCGCGAGAGAATCGCGTTGTCCGGCGCTCGCCCAGGTGGCGGTATTTGCGCGGGGCGGGCCAGCGCCACGCGCCAGCGGTGCAGAACCGGTCACGCGCTCGCGCCCGCCTCGAGCTGCCGGATCTCGCCGATTTCCCCGGGCGGATCCCTCGCCACGCTAGGATGCCGGTCCCGGGCCGAGAACCTATGTTCCCCACCCTTCGCATGGGCGCCCCTTGCGCACCGCGTCCGAACTTGGGCTTGCCCCTGCCGCCGTCCTCTCGGCCTCGCTGTCGCGACTCGCCGAGGAGGCTTTCTGATCGGTTCCGAAGTGCTCCGCATCGCCGGCGAAGTGCGCGCACGGTCATCGCGTCGGGCCGCGACGTGCTGAACCTGACCGTCGGGGACTTCGACCCGGCGAGAGTTCCCGATGCCGGTGGCGACGTTCCGAGAGGGCGTGAAGAGCCGCACTGGACGCCGGCCACTCAGAACTATCCGCCAGTCCAACGGCGTGGCCGTACTGGTGACGCGCGATCGTGGAGTTTCATGCGGCGCGAGTTCGAACTCGACTACCCGTTGGAGTCCGTGGTCGTGGCGGGTGTGGTGCAGCGACCGCTCATCTTATGCCACGTACGAGGCTTGCTGGCGGACCCGGGCGAAACGGTGAGTCTGCCCGGTACCCGTCGTGGAACAACAACCACTTCGTCTGCCTCACCGGCGCGCGCGCGCTGCCGTTGCCCGTGCGCCGCGAAAGCACGGTTTCCAACCCGAGCCCCGAGCAGCCTGCCGCCGTGTTGCCCCAGGCGCGATTGCTGTCGCTCTGCTCGCCGCCTCCAGCCCGACCGGCACGAACATGAAGCCGGAAGCCCTCGGCGGCCATCTCCCGGATGGTGGTGGAGGAGAACTCCCGCCGGGCCGGGACCGGCCAGCGGCCGGTCTACCTGATGAGCTCGATCAGGTCTATTGGGCGACCTCGTTCGAGTCGGGCCTGCCGCTCACGCCGCCCGCGCTGGTGCCCGAGGTGGCGCCCAGCACACAGTCCTGGTCGATGCCATCTCCAGAGTCGCTGGCCTCGACCGGGCTGCGCGTTGGCTGGGCACTCGCGCATCACTTGCGGTGACGGCGCGCCACCATCGGATTTCCTGGGGCACATCGGCGCATGGGCGCCCAAGGCGGAGCAGATGGCCACGGCGGGCTTTATTACCGACGCGGCCGCGTTCCGCGAGTTCCGCAGCGCGTGATGGCGGAGCGGCTCGGCGTGCTGCCTGCGCGCGCTCACGCGGGGCTCACACGCCTGCGCTGAGCGAGGGCTGGCCATCGAGTCGGTCGAACCACGGGGAGCACGCTCTACCTGTCGGCGAGGTTCCCGGTGGGAGTCACCGTCGCGGGCCGCAGGCCCGAGAGCAATGACGACGTGCGCCGGCTGCTGCTGGAGGAAGCCGGCTTCGCCGTGGTGCCGTTCCAGGCCTTCGGTGTCGAGGGCGAGGACGGCTGGTGCCGGTTGTCGGTGGGCGCGGCGTCTGTGGGCCGGCATCGAAGGCCGGGCTCGCAACGGCTCGAGCGGCAAACAGGTTCGCAGGCGCGTGCCTGCGGCAAGCTGGAAACGCACTGCGGGCCCGGACCGAAAGAGGCGGTCCGGGCCTGCATGGCGTCGTCATGTGCAGCGCGCTACTTCTGCGCTTGCCCGTCGTGGGCGGCGGCGGTTCCTTGAGCATGCGCTTGACCGGCCTCTCCTTCAGCAGTCGCAGGACCCTCTTCGACCGCACGCTCCAGTTGCGGGTCGTGGCCGGCGATCACGTCCTTCGGCCAGTTCTCGACGTCCACGTCGGGCGCCACGCCCTCGTTCTCGACCGCCCAGTGGCCGTCCGCGGCGAAGAAGCCGCCGCGCGGCGCGATCATCGAGCCGCCGTCCACGAAGCAGCGGCGTGTCGGCCGTGTGCACGAGCCCGCCCCACGTGCGCTTGCCGACCAGCGTGCCCGACCTTGCGGTGCGCGGAACATGTACGGCAGGTAGTCGCCGCCCGAGCCCGACCATCTCGTTCATGATCATCACCTTCGGCCCCCAGATGCCGGCCGCGGGGCTGGTGAACGGCACGCGGTCGCCGGCCACGTTGTTGAAGTAGCCGTCGAACGTAGCGCTGCATGACCTCGATCATGTAGTCGGCCGCCGAGCCGCCGCCGTTGTAGCGCTCGTCGACGATCACGCCCGCTCTGGTCCTGCTGCGCGAAGTAGTAGCGGTTGAAGCTCTGGTAGCCGGGCTGGCCGGTGTTGGGCAGGTAGACGTAGGCGAGCTTGCCGTCCGAGAGCTTGTCCACCAGCCGGCGGTTGGACTCGACCCACGCGCGCGTGCGCAGCGTCTGCTCGTTCGCGACCGGCACCACCGTCACCTCGCGCGCGCCCTCGCAGCGTCGGGCGGCCGTTCACCGTCGAGCACGGTCTGGCTTGGTTGGCGCGTGCCGTCCGAGCAGCCGGTAGAGGTTGTCGGGCGCGCGCAGCTCGTCGCCGTTCACGGCGAGCAGGTAATCGCCCACGCTCGACGTTCACACCCGGTCACGGCCAGCGGGGCCTTGAGGTCCGGATTCCAGCTCTCGTTGTCGTAGATGCGCGCGATCTGGTAGCGGCCTGATTCGACCGTGAAGTCCGCGCCCAGCAGCCCGCCGTGCGACGGCCGGCACGTCGGGCATGTCGCCGCCACGCACGTACGGAGTGCCCGATCGCGATCTCGGCGCCCATCATGTCGAGCAGGTAGTTCAGGTCCGCGCGGTGCTTCACGTACGGCAGGAACTGCGCCGTAGCAGCTCGCGCATCTGCGGCCAGTCCGCGCCGTGCATGTTGGGCACGTAGAGGTAGTCGCGCTGGTTGCGCCAGCCCTCGGCGAAGATCTGCGCGAACTCGGCGTGCGGAGTCGATCCACATGCGCATCTCGGCACGTTCAGCTCGCCGTCGCCGGCCGTGGGTGCCGCCTTGTCGGCGTCCACGAGGAAGAGCTTGGGCGGCGTTGCTCGGGCGGCCCGCCGCGCGGACCGGCGAGCGGAGGGCGCCGCCGCGGTAGACGCAGTTTCTTGCCGTCGGCGCTCACCGCGTACTCGGCCACGCTCGCGATGAACAGCTCGGACTTGCGCTCGGAGAGCCGGTAGCGATGCAGCGTGAAGCTGCCCGGTGTGCCGTTGCACCGGCCGGTCTCCACGAAGAACACCGTGCCGCTGGTGCCCGCCTTGAGCAGCGCGTACTGCTTCTCGGCCACGGCACTCGACCGCGACGACGCGCTGACTGCAGGCCGTCGAAGTCGATCTTCACCGGAGCCGCGGCGGCGCCGCGCGCTTGTCGCGCGGTGGCCTTGCCGGACTTGCGTACCGGATGTGGCTTCGTGTCGCCATCGCCCCTGGCATCGCCCGCCGTGACGCGCCGCTGTCCTCGTCGCTCTCGGGCAACAGCGGGCTCGCTACGCCCTTCTGCAGCATGGCGACATAGAGCCCGTAGTCTGGCCTCGTGGTCGTAGCGACGTCATGTCGAGCCACTGCGAGCGCAGGCCCAAGTCGGTGGATGCCAGGAACCACAGGTACTTGCCGCTCGGCATCGAACACCGGGTACAGCGGCGTCAGCGAGCCCGTCCGTGACCTGGTGCGTCTCGCCGGTGACGACGTCGGCGATGAACACGGCGCGGAACATCGAGTTCAAGCGCGCGGCGTATGCCGACCCAACGCGAATCGGGGCTCCACGCGGGGAAGAGCGTGCGCTGCGGCACCATCCACGGCTCGCGGCCGAGCGTGCTGCGCCTTGCTCGTGGCCACGTCCAGCACCCACACGTTCAGGTCGGTGTCGTGGTACGAGGAGCTTCTTGGAGTCCGGCGACCAGGTGAGCGTGTAGTACTGGCCGTTGCCGCGGAGCGGGATGGAACGCGAGGGCGTGATGCCGTCCGGCGACCTCGACCACGAGCTGGTACTCGCCCGAGCGGTCGCTGAAGTACGCCGACCGACTTGCCGTCCGGCGACCACGACGGCGTCGCGCTCGGCCGAGCCGCTCGAGCGCGACAGGTTGCGCACGTCGCCCTTCTCGGCAGGGATGCTGAACACCTCGCCGCGAGCTTCGACCAGCGCGCGCTTGCCGGTGGGCGAGAGCGCGAGTCGAGGCCATCCAGCGGCCGACGTCCGCCCAGTGCGGCAGCATCCACGGCAGGTCGGCCTCGGCGGTGAGGTCCAGCGACGCGCTCGATGCGCCGCCGGCGGGGTCCAGCTCGTGCACGCAGCCCGCCTGCTCGAACACCAGCACGCCCGCGCCGGCTCTCGAGCGTCTTGACGTCGAAGTCGGTGAACTTCGTGAGCTGCTTCAGGTCCTTGGACGCGGGGTCATACGACCAGATGTTGGCGACACCGTCGCGGTCGCGAGATGAAGCACACGGTTGCCACCCAGCCAGACCGGGTCGATGTCCTCGGAGTCGGTCCACGGCGGGGTGACCGTTTCGAGTGTGGCGAGGTCGGTGATCCACACCGGGCCGGTTCTGGCCGCCGCGATAGTTGCGACGCTCCTCGTCCCACGAATCAGTCATGCGGTAGGCGACGCGCTTGCCGTCGGGGAGAACCGGCCTTGGTAGCCGCGCGGCAGGACGAGCGGTTCCTCGGGTCCGCCCGCGGCGGGCACGGTGTAGAAGCGCCACGTCGGGCGCCGGCGCCCACGCGCCTGCTCGGCGGCGAACAGCACCGTCTTGCCATCGGCACTCCAGTCCTGCGCCATGTCGTCGCCCGGGTGCCAGGTGAGCCGCTTGGGGAGCCACCCGTCACGGGCACGACGTACACGTCGAGGTTGCCCGCGTATTCGCCGCTGAACGCCACCCACTGGCCGTCGGGCGAGAAGCGGGGGCCCGAGGCATGGCCCTGGAACGTGGTGAGCTGCCGTGCAGCGCCGCCCGCTCGCGGCGCGATCCAGATGTTCTGCGCGTAGGCGAACACCACGTGATCGGCGCTCACGTCGGGGGAGCGCAGCATCAGTGTCTGGGCGGCGAGGGCGGGGGTACTGAGTACGACGGTGGCGAGCAGGGTGGAGAGCAGGAACGATCGCGGGCCGGGCATGGCGTTCCTCGGGGAGGGGAAGGAGGGGGCGTGGGTTGCGGACGGGCAGGACTGCCCGCAGCCTACGGCTCGCGCTGCCCGGCGTCACCGTGAGGAATCGCCCTCAATCGCCTAGAAACGCCGAGGGCGGCGTCCTTGCGGACGCCGCCCTTCCAGCGTGAAGCGGTACTCGAACGAATCAGGCCTTGCGGACGTTCGCCGCCTGCAGGCCCTTCGGCCCACGCGTGCACGTCGAACTCGACTGCCTCACCCTCGGCGAGCGTCTTGAAGCCGTCGCCCTGGATGGCGGAGAAGTGAACGAACACGTCCTCGCCGCCCCTGCTGGGAGATGAAGCCGAAACCCTTCGCCTCGTTGAACCACTTCACGGTGCCACTAGCCACTTGAAGCTCCTTGATACCGGGCCCGAGGGCCCGCTCTACGCCGCTATACACGCCGCGGCCGCGTCCGGTCCGTTTGACCTGTCTCCTGCCTGCTTGGACCTGCTTGTCCGGTCACAAAAAACCGCCCGAGGAGTCTCGGACGGAATCGAAGGCCGGGGGCACATCCACACACAACCGGAGACAAAGGGCAGTATGGGTGGGGTCAGGAGATCCTGCCAGTCAAGTATTTGTGTGGTCACTTAAGCTAATGCGCTGCAACAACCTCACGGCCTGCGGTAGCTGACTGGCTCCCAGACCGGCCTCCAAAGGGGGCCCACCGGCGGTCTTGGGGCCCGTCGATCCGGCCGGCGGGCTGTCGGCAAACCCCTGCGATGCGTCAATGCCGCCCGGGTCAGGCGCTAGCCTGTCGCTCATCGACTCTTTCGAGCCACGAACCTGACCAGGATCGGGGGCAACTTGAGCTTCATTCGCAGGAATGCGGTCATGGAAGACCTTCCGCGGATTGTCGAGATCTACAACCACGCCGTCGCGACTCGCGAGAGCAGCTGCGACCTCGAGCCGGTCAGCGTGGCGTCTCGCGAGCGCTGGTTTGCCACTCACGCCGGCAGCCGGCGACCGATCTGGGTCGCGGAGGACGCTGGCGCGCCCGAGCGCGGCGTCCTCGGCTACCTCGGGTTCTACCACTTCATGAACGAGCGGCCCGGCTACTTCATCACGTCGGACCTGGCGATCTACCTGCATCCGAGCATCAGGGGAAGGGGCTGGGGACGTAGCTGCTGGGAGAGGCGATCCGGGAAGCGCCCGCGCTGGGGATCGAGGTTCTGGCCGTGACCATCTTCGCGTCGAACCAGGCGAGCATCCGGCTCTTCCAGCGCCATGGGTTCGAGCGCTGGGGATTCATGCCCCGCGTCGCGCGGTTGGGAGACATCGAGCGCGATCTGGTGATGATGGGACGCCGGCTCCAGGACTGACCGACATCAACCCGCGCGGCCACGCCATGCGCAGCCGACCGTCAGCGCACGCGCCAGACGGTCACGGACTCGATCTCGCCATTGCGCCAGGACCACGGTAGGTAGCCCAGCCAGTTCGAGTAGAAACCGGCGCCCGCCTCACGACTCATCACCCGGCCGAACCGCGAGTCCACGCGCAGGCTCGCCAGCGGAAGTCGAGCACGGCGCGAAGCGCTCAATGCGGACGCCTCCGGTGGGAGGCGCTCGTGACGATGACATCGCCCGATGCGGGAAACGGCGCCGTGCTTGCGAGCATGCTGGCTCCGGCCTGCATCGCGTACCACTGCGAACCCCAGGCGCCGCTGTACCAGACCCGTTCGCCCGCGCGGACCCTGGGCGCGATGAGCTCGCTCGCGACGCGCCGGCCCACCTGCGTGAACTCCGAGTCGGCGAGGACAATCAGCACGCTCAGCACCGCGCCCACCGCGACCGTGGCCCATCCGACCGCGGGATTCAGCCCGGGCATCCTGACGGCGAAGCAATCGCGCCACGAGCAGGGCCACGGCCGGTGCCGAGGGCACCAGGTACTTGGGTGGGACGTGAACATAGGCGAGTGTCGCCAGCGGGATGAGCAGCCACGCTCCCAGCCACAACTGGTCGCGGTCGGCCCGTCGGCCGGCATCGAGCAGCACGTCCGCGATCGCCGCCACTCCGAGCAGGGCGATCAGGGCCATCCCGATGTTCATCGCGGGCCGGGCACCCGCGAGCAGGACCACGGCGGCCAGCAGCACGATCGTCCACAGGATCGGATCTCGCAGCATCTGCCGCCAGCGCGCGAACACCCACGGCAGGGCGAGGGGGCAGTACGAGCACCCAGTGAGCTGCGAACGCCGCGAACTTCTTTGGGAGCTTGTCGGGCTGGAACCTGGCGAGCGTCGTGCTGTACAGGTCGCCGCTCGCATGCCCCGGATCCGCGGTGAGTACGTTCACCGCGAGGATCATCGTCATCGCGAACAACAGCGGCGCCAGGCCCTCCACCCGGCGTGGCCCAACCCAGGGGAGCGTGGGCCTGCCCAGAGGGCGAAGCTGCTCCGATCGCCACGATCAGGACGAGTTGGGGTCGCGCGAGTGCGGCCAGGCCGAAGGCCAGTGCCGCGGCGATTCCCTGGTGCCAGCGACCGTCGTCGCGCCAGGCCAGCATTCGCTCCATGCCGATCACGGCGAACGCCATGGCGGGCACATCCGCCATGCTCGTCGTGGCCATTCCCACCGCGGCGGGCGTACTCGCGAGCAGCAGACCCGCCAGGCGCGCTTCCGAACGCTCGAGCCCCAACCGCAAGCCGATCATGACCGTCGCCAAGACCGACAGCAGCATGAGCAGCAGTGGCGCGAGATGCGCCGCCCGCTCGGCACCACCCAGCAGGACGGACGGGCACCCGAGCAGGTACGCCGCGACGGGGCCGCTGACGAGGCTGCCCGAGACACGTATGCGCTGGCCGTCTGCGACCATGTCAGAATGCCGTGGGATGCAGCGGATCGTGCAGGACGTGCTGCGCCTGCAACAGGAACGTGACGTCGTCCACCGCGTGCGCCTTGCCGAGGAACGGAACGAGCAGGCAGATCGCGAGCAGGGCCCCGGGCCAGAAGGCTGCCCATGGGTGCGGCTGAGCCTCACTTGCTGGCGCGGGTGCGTGGCTGAGCTTCGCGCCCCCGCGCGAGGCAGCGACGACGCCTCGATCGCTTTCGTTTGGTCACGGACTCCAGCCATCCCCTGGGCGCATGGGTGGCCTCGAAGTCGCAGGGGTTCAGCATCGCGACTCGGTGCCGGCTAATTTCGCGACGCGCACTATAACAGTCGGCCCCGGAAGCGCCTGAGTCAACGCTGACGATGACTCGCTGCTGAGCCCTGCGCTAGACTGCCGGCGCGGTACGTTGCAACGGCCCGTCGCTGAGGAGGATCGCGCATGGCAGATGCTCGGACCCATCGATTGGGCGGCTTGGCCATCGGCCTCGCCGTGGTCGGGAGTCTCGCGGCGATCGTGAACGAGGTCGTCAGCTACCGCCGCACAGGCGTTGTCGATTGGGGACACTGTCGCGCTGGCGCTCGGTGTGCCGATCCTCATCTACGCCGTCGCCAGGGGGCGCATCGACTCGCCAGCGCTGACACGGGCGAAGGGTTTCGGTGATGCCACCAGCGCGCGCTCGGGACTTCAGCCGAACTCGTCGGGGAGGAGACATGTTCGTCCTCATCCGGCGCGATCGCCTACGCGATCGCTTTTCGTCGGGCTCGTGCTCGTCTTCTTGCCGGCGCAGCTCCTCCCTTCCGGGATCGTGCGGCCCGGGACGTTCGGCGCAGCCCAGATCCTGGGGATGGTCGTCGCCGTCGGCGGAGGTGCGATCGCCCTGTGGTGCATCCTGAGCTTCGCCGTCGCCGGCAGAGGCACTCCGGCCCCCTTCGACCCCCTCGGCGCCTCGTGGTCTCAGGCCCGTACGCCGCGGTTCGGAATCCCATGTACATAGGCGCCGGTCTGGCGCTCAGCGGTGCTTCACTCGTCTACGAGTCGTTCGCGCTCTTGGGTTACGCCGCTGGCTTCTTCCTCGTCACCCACCTCTTCGTGGTGCTGTACGAAGAGCCCACACTTCGACGCAGCTTCGGCTCTGAGTACGAGGCATACTGTCGTCAGGTCAGGCGCTGGAGGCCGCGCCTAGAAAAGGAGAAGCGTGAAAAAGGCCAGCACAACACCGACGAACATCGATGAGTACATTGCGGCGTCGCCTCGCTGCCGTGCGGCCGATCCTCAAAGGAGATACGACGAATCGCCCGCGCTGCAGCCCCCGATGCCGAAGAAGTGATCAGCTATCGGATGCCGGCTTTCAGACTGCGCGGCATCTTGATCTATTTCGCGGCGTTCAAGCACCACATCGGCCTGTTCCCACCGGTCTCCGGAGACGCGAACCTCGAGAAGGCCCTCGCCCCATACGCGGGTCCCAAGGGCAACCTCAGGTTCCCGCTGGGTCAGGCGATCCCCTACGGTCTGGTCCAGAGAATCGTCCAGCTCAGAGTGAAGCAGGACTCCTCCAAGGTGGTGGCCAAGACCACGAGCCGTGTGCCGGCCCGAAGTGTCTCGCCCAGCAAGACCCTGCAGCGGAAGCGCAAGCGCGTACCGCTGACGGCACGAGCATAGGCGGCAGAAGAAGGAGGTCACACGTGCCAGCAGCTCCTGACCGTACGGGTGTCAGCCTTGCCCCGACGCTCTCGGTGCGTCGTGGCGCCGATGCGGTGGCGTTCTACAAGTCAGCCTTCGGTGCCGAAGAACTCTTCAAGATCGAGGGTGGCGGTTCGGTCGTGGCAGAGCTTTCGATTCAAGGCGCTAAGTTCTGGGTCGCCGACGAGTCGCCACCGCACCAGAACTTCAGCCCGGAATCCCTAGGCGGTGCGACAGCTCGCTTCGTCCTGGTGGTGGCGGACCCGAACGCCGTTCACGCCAATGCGGTGTGCTGCTGGAGCCCGCGAAGTGTGGCCCGTGCATGAAGAGCACGGATGGCTCATGGGCCGCGTCGTCGACCCGTTCGGGCATCACTGGGAGATCGGCAAAGCCGCTCCCGCGCCGGCGTCGGCGAGTAGACATCCTCGGTTCTGCCGCGCGGACCTTTGCTCGAAGCAGTGGGTCCGCTGCGCGGCGGGCGAAAAAGGCCTTCCCATGAGCATGTGGTTGCGGATACCAGCGCTGGTTCGGGCCGTCGCGGTGGGTCTGGTCGCGGCATCGCTCGGTACGCTCCCATGGGCGTACATGGTCGCGGCGAACTACCAAGTACCTGCCCACCGTTCCGTGGGCCACACCCGCCATGGCGTGCATCCTGGTCGCGTGGTGGCTCTACTTCCGCGAAAGGGCCGGGGCTGGCCCAGCACCACCGCGAAGGCAAGACGGCGCTGTGGACGAGCGAACCCGAGTGCCAGAGCATCTGTGGGGAGCGGCCCTTGGCGCGGGTGCGCTGGGCCTGTTTCACGACGCTCCTCCTCCAGGGCGTGTTGGGCCGACTCGTCACGCTCCCCACAGCAGCAGGAGCTCGATCCTTCGCAGTATCCGGTGCTTCTCCGTCTTGGCACTGGGTGGTCATGAGCGCTGCGGTGGCAGGCGTTGTCGAGGAGACGGCGTTTCTGGGGGTACATCCAGGGCGGCATCGAGCGGCGCCACGGATTGGCGACGGCGATTCTCGTCACCGGTGGCCTATTCGGTCTGATCCACTTCACACACCCGGAGGTTGGCCTCGTGCTCCTACCGTACTACCTCGCGGTTGCGACGGTTTACGGCCTCTTGGCGGCTGCGACGAACTCGACGTATCCGAGCATGGTCCTGCACGCATGGGGCAACGTGTTCTCGGCGTTCAGCCTCTTCACTCAAGGACGATCGGAGTGGCAGTTGACGGCCACTCCACCGCCGACGATCTGGCAGACAGGAGTCGACGGAGCATTCTGCGACGAACCTGGCGCTGTTGGCGCTTGCCGGCACTAGCCACGGTCCTGGCTTACCGCGGGCTGTTCAATGCGTCGGTCATCTCCACGCTTGACCCGCAGTGACCACCTTCGCGTCTCGAAAGCGCTGTGGGAGCGAGTCACGCATCGCGGCGAGCAAGGTGCACCAACCGAAGGAGAGCTCCGATCATGCCGGACGATGCGGCCGCGGTGACGACCGAGGTGTTGCAGGCTTTCGCCGATGCATGGAATCGTCATGACGATCGACGCCATCATGGCATTCATGACCCAGGATTGTGTCGTTCGAGGCCTCTGCGGGCCCCGACGTGTGTGTGGCACTCGATATGCCGGCGCCGACGCCGTGCGAGCCGGCTTCGCGGACGTGTGGGCAACCTTCCCGATGCGCATTGGGGTGACGCCCGTCATTTCGTTCGAGGTGACCGGGGAGTCTCCGAGTGGATCTTCACGGGCACTCCGCTCGGATGGCACTCGCGTCGAGGTCCATGGGTGTGACGTGTTCACGTTCAGGGACGGCAAGATCGCCCTCAAGGACTCCTATCGGAAGAACCGTCCGCCCCTGGGCAACGCCACTCGATGAGCCGGGAGTCGAGCGGTCGAGCACAACCTGGTTGATGTGCGCCGACGTGAAGGATCTCCCATGAAGACCTGCAGCCTTCTATCGGCACCGCGGGTCCATCATGCTGTCGCTGGCCTGCGCCTCGATCCTATTGATCGGAGCCTGCGGCGCGCGACGAGACCTCGATTCCCTCGAGCGAAGATCACCCGCCTCGACGGCACGAGCATCGACACGACCGCGTTGACCCAGGGGATAGAGGCGCTCACGCGCGCGGCCCACGTTCACGGGCTGACGGTCACGATCTTCAACAGGGCAGAGCGGGTCTACTCGCGCGCCTTCGGCTTCGCTGATCTGCCGAGCCGGGAAGCCGCTCCGCACCGACACCGAGATGTACGGCGCGTCGCTCAGCAAGGCGGTCTTCACCGTGCTGGTCATGAAGCTCGTCGAACAGGGCGTGCTCGACCTCGACAAGCCACTTCAAGATTACGTGAGCGAGCCGCTGTGGCAGAACCGCGCCACCACCTGGCACGAAGACCTGAGCGACCTCCGCACCGACCCGCGCTACCGGCGCATCACGGCGCGCATGTGCCTGAGCCACACCAGCGGCCTGCCCGGCTGGCGCTGGTTCGAGCCGGACCAGAAGCTGCGGATCCTCTTCGAGCCCGGAGAGAGGTTCTGCTACTCCGGCGAAGGAATGACTCTCTTGCAGGTGGTCATCGAGAAGGTGACCGGCCAGTCACTCGAACAACTGATGCAGGAGCATGTGTTCGGACCGTACGGCATGCGCACGTCGAGCTACACGTGGCAGCCGCGGTTCGAGAGCGGACTACGCCGTCGGCCACGCGGCGGACGGCAAGGTGTACGCAAAGGACAAAGACAATGCGGCCCGCGCGCCCAGCACGCTGCGAGACGACGACCGACGACTACGCACGGTTCATGGGGGCGGTGCTGCGAGGCGAGGGACTCAGGTCAGCCTCCTGGAACGAGATGTTCAAGGCGCAGGTGCGCATCCGCACGAGGACGCAGTTCGGGCCGGGGGCGGCGGAGACGACATCGGTGAATGACGCGATCGAGCTCAGCTATGGGCTCGGGTGGGGGCTGCAGCGGACGCCATATGGCTGGGGCGCGTTCAAGGAAGGCCACGGCGACGGGTTCCAGCACTACTCCATCGTGTACCCGGCCAAGCGGCTGGGCTTACTGTTGATGAGCAACAGCGACAACGCGCGCGAGCATCTTCAGTCACCTGCTCGTGCTGACGATCGCCGACTCGTTCACGCCGCTGGAGTGGGAGAACTATGTGCCGTATGACCGAGGGAACTCCGGTGAGATGGGTGTCCGGTTCACCCGTTCGCCACCTGCCTCGCCTCGTACGATCGGTACTGAGCGCTTCGGCCAGCTGCAGCGCAGTGACCGCGCGACTCGCCCGAGAGATCGGCGATTGTCCTCGCCACACGGATCGCACGGTGCACCGCACGCGCACTCATGCCGCCTCGGAGCCGGGTGGCGCGGTCCTCTGTCGACCTCTATGTTTGGAGCGGGCCGCAACGTCGCGCCACACAGCCCAGACGTTCTTGGTCCGCGCAGTCGTATGAACGAACGGAGCATCGACAATGAGCATGAATCACGAGCACCCTAGCTCTTGGCGGCCGGCGGCTTTCGAGCGCCGCCGGCATCGCGCGACGCTCTTGGCGGTGATGCTGGTCGCTGCAGGAAGCGCGTCAGCGCAAACCGCTGCGCCCGCAGGCCCTAGCCGCCAAGCCCGCGTCGGACTCGACGAACGGTGACACAGTCCCAGGAAGAACGGTCGAGCTATTCGATGTTCGATGCCAGCGGCACGGGATTCCTGGTCGGCGCGAACGAGTTGGGCGAACTGCGCATCGGCGGCTACGCGCTCGTTCGCTACATCAACCAGATGCCGGCGGATCAGGAGTTCACCGATCACCTCGGCAACGTGCGCCCCGTCGATACTCGCCATGACCTGGAGTTTCATCGGGCCATGCTTCATTTCAGGGGCTGGCTGATGTCACCGAAGTTCCGCTACCAGATCACCTCCTGGACCGTCATGTCGACCGACCAGACCACCCTGTTCGGATTCATGGGCTACCAGTTCAACAAGCAGTTCAACCTCTACTCCGGCACGGTCGCGGTCGGCGGCAGCCGGTCGCTGTACGGCTCGCACCCTTACTGGATGGCCCACGATCGCGTGCTGGCCGACGAGTACTTCCGCGGCGGATTCTCGAACGGCGTGTGGGTGAACGGCGAGGCGGTTCCTGGGCTGTGGTACCACTTGACGGTCGCGAACAACCTCAGCCAATTGGGCATCGCCGCCAACCAGCTCGATCGTGGTCTCTCCTCAGGAGGATCGCTCTGGTGGATGCCGACGACGCACGAGTTCGGTCCGAATGGCGGCTATGGCGACTATGAGCACCACGAGAACCTGGCGACGCGATTCGGCATGACCACCGCGCGCAGCCGCGAAACCAGCCAGCAACTCAGCGACAACCGCCCGGAGAACACCCAGACGAAGCTGGCCGACAGCGTGCCACTGTTCGAGACCGGAGCGCTCGCCACGGGCGTCACCGGTGAACGCAGGCCGACGTACGGCTCCTTTCGTTCGACGCTGGGATGAAGTATCGCGGCATCTTCATCCAGACCGAGCTCTACAACCGCTGGATCAACGGCATCGACGCCGACGGCGTGCTGCCGGTGAGCGAGATCGTCGACAAGGGCTTCTACATCCAGTCGGCGTTCTACCCGATCAAGCAGAAGCTCGAAGTCTACGGCTCGACGTCGTGGATCTTCGGCGACAAGGACGCCGGCTACAGCGACAGCCACGAGTACCTGGCGGGTGCGAACGTCTACTGGTTCGTGAACCGTAATGTCCGGTCGAACGTCCAGATCATGAGCGATGTACCGGTCGCCGGCCAGCAGCACGTTTGGGTTCTACGTCGGCGGCCAGAAGGGCCCGACCATTTCGGTGGCCACCTCGATGCTGTTCTGAGGTCGCGACCGTCACGTTCTCGGGCGGTGTTGACGATCGAGCTCGAAGCTCAGAGCGTCAGCTGAAGTCGGGCCTGGAAGAACTGTGTGTGGCCCTCGAGATCGAACCGGTCGAGCGCGGCGTAGCCATAGCCCATGTTGACTCGCACGTTGTCCGAGAGGTGCCAGTTGACCATCGGCGTCACGCGCCACAACCTCCTCCGCGGATGCTTCCCGCGTCGAGGTCGATGAAGGACAGGTGCAGGGCCGCCTCCCACGCGCCGGGGCCCCCTCGAACACCGGTCCGGTTGGGCGATATCGGAGCGAAGTAGCCTCCGGGCGCGTTGTAGCCGCGCGTCTCCCGGTGATGAGCCAGGTCGCGACCACATCGCCCGCTGTGGAACCCTGCTTCCGCCGCCGGTCGCGTCGACGCTCTGCCAGTCGTACTCCCTGCCGAACAGCCACGGGCCTTCTCGATGAGTAGATCTCTCCGCCCATCGTCTGCGCGTGATCGGCCGCGATCGCGCCCGTGTCGACGAAATAGGGTGACTGGCCGTCTTCCGGCTTCGAGCGGAGTCGCAGAGCTGCCCTCGTCCGGATGGCCGCCGCGGGCCATCACCGCGACGTGGAGCACCTGCTTGTCCTCATCCGAGGAGATCGGCAGCCATCCGATTCGCGTGACGACCTGATGGTCGTAGCTCGCGAAACTCTCGTCCTCCGACAGCTCGTCGGCGAACGCGCCGAGGCTGAAGAAGACGCGACGCTCCGGGAGTAGCCCGACCACTTCAGTCCGTCCGCGAGAATCGGCACGAACGCGTCGAGCGCGGGGACCGCTCCTGCGTCCAGGTGTGATGGCCGGCCATGACCTTGACCATCGAGTAGCCTTCCTTGGTGCGGCCGATGAAGAGACTCCCTTTCGCTTCGGGAAAGCCGATCTGGAATCCGGTGCAGCGAATGCGCCAGACATCGTCGTCGGTGATGTCGTACATGTAGTTGAAATCCCAGGTGATCGGTCGTTCGGTCTGGAATCGGCCCCGGAAGAAGATGCGGGCGTCGCGGACACCCATGTCCGGGTTGTCGATCGACACCTGCTGCTTGCTCTCCGTGTTCTGCAGTACGTGGCGACGTCGCTCAGGATCCCAAGCCGAACCTGACCGTGGAGACCAGCCCTTCGTACTCGTTCCGCTTGACCAGCTTCCGGCGCGGTTCCGGGTCGTCGTCCTCACCTGCATCATTCGTGGTGTCGATGGTCGCGGGGGCTGCTGCCACCGGCGGCTGGGAGGCGCACCACGCAGGCGCGCCATCGCAGGACCACCAGGAAGGCGGCCATGATGCGAACGACGATCATGTCTCCCCTTTCCGGAGGGCGGCAACGGTTCAAGGGCGCTCAGGAACTTCTGGGGAACCGAGAATGCATAGCCCGGGCTGCTCTCGGGTCATCGCCCGAGATGCAAGCCGAGTACAGCAGAAGCCACTGCCCGAGGACCTGGTTCGCAGGATCGCTGCGATCGGGCCCACGGGATGTCAGGTCGGACGTGAGGCCCGACGCTTTGCAGGTGACTTCTTCCAGAGCGGGCGTGGACGGCCTGATCGGATCTCGTCCGGCGTGCGCGCTCAGCTCCTCGATCTGGAGGACGGCCTCGGGCCAGCGCTCACCCAGCGTCCCTGTGCCTCGCCTCGTACGCGCGGTACCGCAGCGCCTCCGCCAGCTGTAGCGCGCTGATCTGCTGCTCGCCGCCGAGATCCGCGATTGTGCGCGCCACGTCGAATCGCGCGGTGCACGGCCCGCGCGCGCTCATGCCGCCGCGCAGTCCACCGCGTCCGCGACGAGCCGAATGCCCTCACGGTCCAATGGTGCGTGATCGCGAAGGAGCGGCGCGGGGCAGCTGCGCGTTCATCCAGCCGCGCGCTCGCGCTGGATGGCGCGCGCGGCCATGACGCGCGGGCGCACGTCTGCTGACGACTCGCCGGCACCGCGCGGCCATCAGACTCTTCCGGACGTGAGCGCGGTCACCTCGATCTGCAGATCCAGCCGGTCGAGGATCGGCCCGCTCACACGCGCGGCGTAGCGCACGCAGGTCGCGCGCGGTCCGCAGCGGCAGCCGCGCTTAGGATGCCCGAGCCAGCCGCAGGCGACACGGATTCATCGCCGCCACGATGAGCGCCGCGCGGGGAAGCGGGCGTGCACCGGCACGCGCGATGGCGACCTCGCCGTTCTTCGAGCGGCTCGCGCAGCGCATCGAGCAGGCTGCGCTGGTACTCGGCCAGCTCGTCCAGGAACAGCACGCCGCGATGCGCGAGCGACAGCTCGCCGGGGCGCGGCGGATTGCCGCCGCCCACGAGCCCGCGCGCGGCTACACCGAGTGATGCGGCGAGCGGAACGGCCGGCGTGCGCATGAGCCCGCGTCCGGGCGCTCGCAGCCCGACGGCCGAGTGCAGTCGCGTCACGACGAGCGCCTCGGCGTGCTCGAGCGGCGGAGCAGCGCAGCGGCGCAGCCGCGTCGCGAGCATGCTCTTGCCGCAGCCCGGCGGGCCGACCAGCAGCACGTGGTGCCCGCCCGCGGCGGCGATCTCGAGCGCGCGGCGTGCGACCGCCTGGCCGCGCACGTCGGAGAGGTCGTCCTCCCTCTCGGCATGCGGGTCAGGCGGCGGGCCCGCGCGCGACAGCTCGTCGCCGCGCAGCCACGCCACCGCCTCGAGCCCAGGTGGTGCGCGGCGTAGCACCGCGAGAGCCCTCGACGAGTGCTGCCTCGGGCGCGGCCTCCGCCGGGCACACGAGTGCGCGCGAACCTGCGCGCCACAGGCTTCGGCCAGCGACAGCGTGCCGCGCGTGCCGCGAAGCGTGCCGTCGAGCGCGACCTCACCAGAGCGCCGCGCGTGCTCGAACCGCGTCGAGCGGCGCCTGCTCGGTGGCGACGACAAGCCCCAGCGCCAGCGCGAGGTCGGCTGATGCGCCCTCCTTCCGGCGATCGGCGGGGGCGCAGGTTCACCGTCGACGCGCCGGTCGGGTGGCGTGAGGCCCGCGTTGCGCAGCGCCGGCCAGACGCGTTCGCGCGCCTCGCGCGCGGTCGCGTCGGGCAGGCCCACCATGACGAAGCCCGGCAGCCCGGGCCCCACGTCCACTTCGCAATCCACCGGGAACGCGTCCAGACCCCAGAGCGCGGCCGTGCGCACGCGGGCGAGCATGCCCACCTCTCGCGGGGACGGGGCGGGGAGACCACTGCAAAGAGCCGTGCGACTGCGCCAGCCCGCCCAACCCTCGCGAAACGCACCGTGCCGACACTTGAGCGGTTCCGGAGTGGTCAACGTGTCCGCGGGGTGAGCAGGCGGGCGATGGCCGCGGCACCGGTGCCTGGAGGGAGCGCGCGGCCCCCGGCGAAGCTGCAAGCTCGCGGCCGCGTGCGGAGAAGGCGCCATGAGCCAGATGGGCCTCGAGGCCCGGCGCGGCCGCGTGGCCGTGCCGCGGACGCTCACGCAATCGTCTCGACGTCCGCCGGCCTGGATGCCGGGCCAACGGAGGAGAAGCACGGGCTCGCGGTCACGCCGGCGCCCTGCCGTCGCTCGTGGACGAACCCCTGACGGCCGCATTCCAGAGCCGCCAGCGGCGCGGCGGTCCCGGTCACGCCTGGGAGGTCCATGGCTACAACACGCCGTCAGCGGCACGGTCGAGCGCCGAGATCATCCAGGACGAGAACGGACGGCACCACGCGGGCTCGAGGCGGCGGCGAGACGTTCCGGCCGGACGAGCGATTCCTGATCGGGTCTGGGCTGGCCGAGCGAAGGGCCGGGCTCGCGCGAGTCCTGGCGCGACACGGCCAAGAGCCGTGGCTACTCACCCCGGCGATCGGCGTGCTGCTGCTGTTGTTCCGTCTGCACTGGGCTGCTCCTGGACGGCGGCCTCGAACGCCTGCTCCTGCCGGTGAGTCCGCTGCTCGCCCGCGCCGCCCGGTGGCGGCGGAGTTCGCGTGGCGACTCGGAGTCACCGGTCCTCACGTGGCTCGGCGAACACGCTCCGTGGTGCCGGCAGGCTGGCGCGCGCCGCGCTTCCTCGCGCCGTTCTCGGGCCCAGCGCGGGCGCGATCTGGCTCTTCCGGTGCGGGCGTGATGCTCTTGCCATTGACCGCCTTCTCCGACTCCATCCGCGCGACCGGTATCGCGCGATCCCACCACAACGCGTGCCGGACCTGGGCGGCGGGCGACTCTTGAAGGAGCTCGAGAGGCGAGCTCCACCAGCACCGCGTGCGCGCGTCCGGCTGGACGTGATCGGGCACAGCATGGGAACGCTGCTGCTCATCAATGCCGTTTCGCGTCATGTCCGACTTCTTCCACGGGCGGCGGGAGCGTGCGGTGCGCGCGGCAGCGATGCCGGCGCCCTCGCGCTTCGGCGAGATCGGCCGCGACGGCACGTTCCAGCTCCGGAGCCTGATCCTGTGCGCGCCGGACCTGCCCGCGGCGATGGCCACGTGCCGGACCCGCAACAACTACTTCCTCTCGGCGCTGCGGCGGAGATCTCGAGACCGTGCACGTCTTCATCGAGTGATCGCGACCTCATCCTCAAGTGGCCGTCGTCGATCGCCAACCTGGGTGAGCGCGAGCCGCGATTCGACATGGCGGGCCGCAAGCTCCGACAAACCACCTGGTCAGGCACGGCCGGCGTTTGCTCGGCCGGCCGGACTCCCAGGCGGCGTGGACGATCTGGCCGATGACACGACCGCTGCTGCGCGTATCCCTATCCGCACGACCCGCTGGGACAGCGTCAGCACCCGCGTTCGTGCACTTCCACGACGCACCACCGACGTCAGCGTGTCGGATCGCCCCGCGCATGCTGGGCGCCTGGTTCGGTGTCGAGCCCGGTGCTTTGTGGTTGCCGGCCGCGCGCTCGACAGCGCGCTGCTGACGCGGGCTCGGGGAGCGCGGGCGTTCTCTGCTGCTCGGCCTGGTGGCGCGCCCGCTCTGGCCGCGAGTTCGTGACCACGGGATTCTGGGGTGGTGTGATCGGCGAGCTACTTTGGCGAGAGCCCGCCCGACGCTGATGATGTTCGCGGTGTTCTGGCGTGCCTGGAACCCGCATCGTCGGCTTACTCATGTTCGGCCAACGGCCACGCCAGGATCTGCCGGGTGCTGCGCGACCCGAACGTGGTGTCCCGCCGCGCGACTCGGCGGCATCCCGCTGAGGAAGCCGACGGCCCGATCCGCTACCGCTTGGTGCGCGTGTCGGTCTAACCGTTGGCAGCGTCAGCCGCCGGCTCGCGCCACTACTTGCGGAATCCTCGAGAGCAGGTCGCGCTCGACCGCCGGGAGCGCGGATCTCCTCCCCAGGTCGAGACCTTGCCGGAACACGTAGCCAGGCGGCGCCGTCGGTGATGTTTCACGGGCGCCCAGGCCGCCTCGCTGCGTGTCTGGCGCTTCCCGCGCGGCGTCGATCGCACCGAGCACGATACGGGCGAGGTCGCATACCACGGCCCTGAGTGCCTGCCTGCGTGCGTCCTCGCCACGTCCAGCCTTCAGTGTCTGCCCACGCGCGCAGCGCTCGAGGTGGGTTCTGCTCGTCGAGTAGCCGCGCCTCTGGCGAGCTGAACACGCGCTTTCGCCACCCGGCTCGCGCAGCAGACTGCGGAAGCGAAGTCGTTGCGAAGCCTCCACCACACCCGTAAAAAATCGGCACGGCGGCCTCGTACTGGCGGAACGCCGAGTCCGCGCGCGCCCGGCCAGCGCCAAGCGCCACGGCGCGACCTTGCAGGCCGCCGGGATTGTCGGACTGGTAGGCGAGCACCGAGTCGTAGGCCAGCAAGCGCCAGCGCGGCGCGTCGCCGGCGACCCACGCGCGCGCGCCTGATGCGACGAGATGTCCGACCCGGCAGCGGTCCTCGGCCCGTGACTTGCGCTCGCGCGGCTTGAGCTGCGGCTCAGCGATAGCGGCGAGCCCGGCGGCCCGCGTGCCACGCGGCGTCGGCGAGCCCGGTGCGATGCGGTTGCCGCTCGACGGCGCGCGGCCACCGGCGCGGACGGCGACGGTCTCGGCCTCGGCGGCGCGGTTCCGCCGAGCACCAGGGCGTTCGACGAGCGAGACCCATGCGCCGTCTCAAGTTCGTCGGACTCGACGGCCGAGCGCCTCGCGGTAGAGCGGCACGGCCCGGCCAACCTTGCCGACGGCTCCAGGCGACTGCGGTCGTCTGCCGCCGGCCGGCGTACGCGATCGGGTACGACGAGGGAGACGTCGGTCGCAGCGACATGGGCTTCCGGACCAGCGTCTCGAGATCGGGATCGGTGCGAGCCAGCCGCGCACCGCACCTCGCGCGGATCGTACGCATCGCGCATGGCAGAGCAGCGAGTTCGCTCCTTCGGCGAAGTACTCGTACACGCTGCCGCCGGCGTAGCGCGACAGGAAGCCGCTCCTTCGTCTGCGTCGTCGCGCTCCTTGGCGTGCCGGTAGCAGCTCCTGGATGACGCGCGAATCGTCGGCCGGTGAGCACGCCGTGCACCTGGTGCGTCAGCTCGTGGAGCACGGTGTTGTAGCGGTCGAAGATCGTGCGCTCGACGTCCTCGATGCCGGTCACGGTGTGATAGCCGCCGCAGCCGCGCACGTCGTCCCACAGGCGCGAGTCGTAGTTGATGCGCGTGGTCGCGCAAGGTCTCGAGGTTCGGGCACTCCGACAGCAGCATGTAGAGCGGCTTGATGTAGTAGGTCGAGCCCGCCCGCGACCAGCACCGGCATGAACTGCCTTCCACGGCGCGACCGACAGCGCGACGCGCTTCTGGTGCCGCGGCGAGAGCGACGTTCCAGTTGGCGCACGAAGCGTCTCGATGCCCGGCACGTCGGGCATCGGGCGCGCGGCGAAGCGCTGCTCGTAGTCGGCGCGGTGCACGTCCACGGCGAAGCCGCTGGGCCTCGAGCGCCTTGGCGAGCACCGCGTGCGCGCGGCCGTACTCGGGGCATGTCGCGAGCGCCGCGAAGCAGCCGTCGCGCGCATCGCGCGAAGCGGCCGTCCTCGAAATCGAGCGACGCGAGCCGCACGCGCGCGTCGACCCAGCCCGGGTGCGCGCGCGACGAGCGCCGCGTACGCGGCGCGCGCGTCCGTCGCGCTGGCCGCGCCGCGAGCTGCGGCGTCGGCGTGCGATCAGGCGCTGCGCCCGGCGGCGTCGGCGAACGCCGCCGGATAGGCGGCGAACGAGCTGCGTGTAGTTCTTGCGCGCGTAGCCGTTGCCGAGCAGGTAGTGGGCGCATCGCTGATAGGGAGCGAGCTTCACCGCCCACTCGCCGGCCGAGATGGCCTCGTCGGTGCGCCCGAGCCGGATCAGCGTCTCGGCGAGCACCATCAACACGCTCGACGACGCGTCGTCGGCCAGCGATTCCTTGAGCGTGGCGTGAGGGGAGTGAAGGCCGTCCCATCTCGCGGTTCTTCTTGCTGCACCAACGCTCGGCCGGCGAGCGCGGCGTGGCGCGGCCGTACCGGGCGGGATGGCTCCCACCGGCGGCGCGCTCTTCGGCGGGCACCACGATGGCCTTGAGCGCGCGGGTGAACAGCGAATCCGTGGGGCGCGCGGATTGCTCGAGCCGGTCATACGTTTCCAGCTTGCCCGCCGCGAGCAAAGTTCGGGCACGCGAGAACGGCGTCCGCGCTCGATGGGACCGCGGCGCGCGCGTCAGCGAGTCCACGCCCGCCGCGTCGCGTCGCGCGCCACGCGCCAGGCGTGAAAGCCGAGCGCGCGCGCTCGCGTTCGTGCGCGGTGGGGGCCTCGCGGGGATCGCGGCTTTCATGGCCAGGCGCAGTGCGGCGAAATCCTGCCGTGCGGAGCATCACCCGCGCGCTGGGCCACGGCGAGTCTCGCGCGGATCGCCGGTCGCTTGCGCCATGAGCTTCGCCGCCTCATCGGGGCCGGCCCGTCGCGAGCAGGCAGCCCCAGTCGTTCCGGCGCACCGGCTCACGCTCGGTGCGTGCAGCAGCCGCTCGCTTCGCGCCCTGAACTGGGCCGCGACCGGCGCGAACAGCCCGTCGTGGCAGCGTCGGCGCGCTCTGGGGCCGTTGCGGCGGCAGACAGAAGAGGGAGGAAGCACATCGCCAGGATCGCGAGCGGGCGAAGCTGAAGCCAGGTGGGCACGGGGACTGCGATCTGACGCAGATGCTCGAGCGCGCCTCGGGTAGGCGGCGGGAGTTCTCCGCCCCGCCCGGGAACTCGCGAGCGAGCCCTGGTCCCGCAGCACGGGCGGGCGTAAAAGCCGCGACCGCGCGGCAGCCGGCCTCGAGGGCGATCCCTGCGGGAACATCGTAGCTGGCCTCCCGGCGTGTCGCCGGGCCGGCTTCCGCTTCGATCCGTCGACGGCGGCCACGGCGCGCTCTGCACCGGGCCGGTGTCCGCGCGCCAGTCAGTTCCCGGAGCAAGCGACGCCCAGATCCACGTCGTCCGATGGAGTCGAGGCGGGTCAGGTTCGTTGAGCAGCGGCTGCCAGCCGCTCTTGACGCGAGCGCGCCAGTCGCCAGGTCCTGCGCGGGCGGCAGTTCCCTGCAGGAAGACGAACGCGCGTGCCGGCCGCGATGCGCGCCCCAGCGCAGCCGCGGTCGTAGCCGGCTGCCGCCGCGCGTTCCTCGCGCCGCGCCGACAGTACTTGCTGCAGCGTCGGTGGTCTCGCCGCACACGGTCTTCCAGCGTGTCTCGACGTCCTGGCGCGCGGTCGGGGTTCTCGCGACGCAGCGGCGTCGGAGACGAGCTGAGTAGCTGGCCGACGTCGCCCTCGGGCGCGTACGACGTCCACAGCCACGCGGGCACGCGTCGTAGCGCGGCAGTGCTGCGGTCCTGCGCCATCGGTGTCCGTCATACGTGGCGAGCACCTGCACGTTCACGTCCACTTCCGATCGCGTCGCGCACGCGGGCCACCACCTCGATGGGCACCTCGACCCAGCGCGCGACCTGGCCGTCCTCGCCCTTCTGCACTGATCCGTGCGCGACGATCGCGGTCGCGGAAGAACTGCAGCTCGTCTCGGCGCGCACCGGGCCCACCGGCGCCGCGCACACGACGCGCTGGGCGCCGCCTTGCGGCCGATGCGTCACGGCCTCGTCGCGGGACAGGCCGGCGAGGTGCGCGACGCGTGATGCGGCTCGTCACCGGCGTCCGGCGCCGAGTATGCGCGTGAACTGCGAGCCCGCGGCGGCGCCAGCGCCCGCGCCAGCGCGTCACGCCACTGGGCGCCGACCTCGATGCCCGAAACTCGCATCCTTGCCGCATACGCGAACGGCAGCACGGCGACGCGTGGTGAGGGCCTGCTCGTAGGCGCCGCCGGCCAGCTTCGCGGCGTCGCGTGTAGCCGGGCACGTAGCGCTCGCATTGGTGGTAGCGGTCGAACGCGGCCCTTGGGCCGGTGCGAGCCATCGGCGGCCTTGCCCTGCGCATATGAGCGGCCGTTCGCGGCCGCACGCGGATGGCGCGAACTCCTCGGCTGGACCACGTGGCGCGGGACTCACCGTGGTCGTGAAGTTGGCGGCATTCGGCGCGGAACTCCGAGAACTCCAGCACCTGCTCGGCGGCCCGCACGCCGTCCACGCCGGGCGAGGCGCGTGGATCCGGCGCTGCCAGTCGGCGGTGATCACCTTCCGGCCGACGGCGGCGGCGCCGCCTTGGCGCGCGGGTTCATGCGGCTCGCGGTCGAGCGCGCGCGTGGCGAGGCGCCACGCGTTCCACACGTCACCGTCCGTGAAGTTCCTTCTTGTTCTGCTCGGCGAGTTTGTTGGGGCCGGCATACATCCGGCGGCGATACGCACGCGGCCAGCAAAACAGATAATACGATCTTCCGGGTCAGGCGGGGGCCTCCTTGACGAAGGACCCCAGCGTTATCGGCCGGCTCGCCGCCTGGCCTCGATATCGAACTCGTCGCGCGCGGCGCTCCGCTCAGACTTGCAGCAGCGCCCGGCGTGTGCTGCTGACTACCGCAGCCGCGCCAGCTGGGCGTGGTGCGTATGCGCCCCACGGAGTACAAAGCGAGCCGTGCGAGGTGGAGCCCGGCGTCCGGTCTCGCGGCCGGCGGACCTGGCGTCCGTCCCAGCTTCCACGCGTGGGCTCCGGCGGCAAAGCGACTCCGTGCGACGACCACGCGGCGGCCCGCAACGTCCACGACCTCCAGCCGCACGGTACCGGCGGCCGGCAGGGTGAACGCGAGGCTTGCGGCCAGTCGCGACGGGTTGGGTCGCGGTCGCTCGAGCGCGAGCCGGGCGGGACCACCAGGCGTCCACACCCAGAGTTTGATCGTGCACTTCGAACAGCCTCGCTCGCGGAAGTACCGGCGTTGGTGGCGCGGCGTCGCGCGCCGTGACGCGGACCACGCGCTGTCCGTGGGAATCGCGGGGGAGTGTCCACGCCTGCGTACCGTCGTTAGCGAGTCCAGCGCGATCGCCTGCCACGGGCCGCCCATTCCGTGTGCCGACCACCACGCGTCCACGGACGTCACGCCGACGGCGTCGGTCGCCGTCCACGTGATGTCGTGGGTGGATCCCATGTCCCACGACTCGCCGCCCTTGGGAGCGTTCAGCGTCACCGAGGAGCGGTGAAATCGCCCGGGGCGGCTCGCGCCTCGACGCCCACAGCGTGGCGTTCATGATCAGCACGCTGTCGGCGATCTCCGCCCCAGCCGCCGAAGATGCCTCGCCGAGTTGCCCGGAGTCGCTTTCGCCGTCAGTCGATCGGGGATGCTCGTCGCCCAGGAAGAACATCGCGGCCACCTGCCGTAGCGCGCGACGAGGCGGCGGCTACGTGATGCTGGTCGTGCTGGCCTTCGCGCAACGTCCGAAGTCATCCACACCCTCGCTTCGCGCACACTGGGTTCGTGCGCGGGCGAGATCGTGAATCGTGGTGCGCCGTTGTGGAAACGCCACGTGCCTGGGTGTGCGACGCCGACGGGGCCGCGCAGTGATGCCGTCGGATCGGCGCCGCGTTCAGGTTCGTGGAGGTCTGCACGAGGCGCTGGTAGCTTGACGCTCGCCGGCCGCATGCCCCCACGCACGCTCCAGCAGCAGCGTGGGGTCCAGGCGCTGCTCCAGATCATGGGCGAATCGGAACCCGTCGTTGTTGCGGTCCGAGATGCGATGGTCGCCCACGGCGTATCAGCCCGGCCGCCGCCGTAGTACGGCGAAGGACAACGGCGGCTGGTCTTCTCCGAGGCGCTGGAACACCGGTGGTGTTGGGCTCGGGCACGATCGCGATCGCGTTCGACAGGTCGATGCGGCTTGCAGCGGCTTGGCTGCGCCGCCTACGTGCAAACGCGGGGCGCTGCTGAGCGTCACGGCGGAAGCCGCGCTTGACCAGTGGTCCACGCCCCAGGACAGGATCGCTCCGGTCCAGCAGGTGCGCGGCGTGACGGCACGCGATGGCCGACTGCGGGGGCGACGGGCGTGGGCTGGCTGTCGTCGATCACCCAGTCGAGCGTTGCCGGCCTGCTCGGCATGGAAGTTGTCGAACAGCGCGCGCCCAGCCGCGGCCGCGGGTGAAGCTGGCGCAGCGCGAGCCTGCGAGGGCCAGCGGGGCGATCGGCGGCGATCGGGTCTCAAGCTGGAAGGCGCGTGAGTCAGACGGGTGCGGGTGGCGGGCGCGCAGCGCAGCACGCGAGCGGGGAGGCCAGGCCGGCGGGGTGCTTCGAGCCCCTGATTCTATCAACCGGCCGGCGTTCCCGCCGCAGCGCGCCGCGGCGCCCTACTTCTTCTCGCCGGAGCGGCATCACCACCTGGCAGGCGAGCCGCCACGTGGCCGAGGGCCGCAACTGCCACGGCACGTACCTCGGGCGGAATCCGGTGCTGCCGCCGCGCCGGTCACGAACGTGCCGCACGTGTAGCCCAGGTCCCCGGACTCGGCGATGACCGCGCCGTCGAGACCAAGCTGTGCCTGCGCCTCACGACCGGCCAGCGCGTTCTGTGCGCTGCTGCGGCCCGACCTGCGCTGCATGCCTTCTGCGCAACACGACGATATCGTCGGTGGCGCACTTTGCCGAGGGGCTGCCGGCACGCTCTGGCTGGTCCGAGACGCGCGCGAAGCTGGCGTCGGCCTGGCGGAGCGATTGCCGCGCGGCGAGCGGCTGCGAGCCGAGCTTCACGCCCGGCACCGGCGCGGAGTAGGTCACCGTGAGTCTCGGTCGGCGGCGGGTGCGTGACCGATGCCGCAGTCGAGTGCCACCTCCATCGGCCCTCCGACGTGCGCCGCCACACGCTCATGTACTGCCATGCGCCTCCGCCTGGCTCGCTGCGGTGCTGTCCTTGCGCCACGTCCACGGACCCGGTGCTCCAGCCCAGCTTGCCGTCGGCGCTGATCGCGGCCGGACCAGGTTCCACGCCAGCAGCCTGTTCCAGCCGCGCGGCTGCTTCTCGTATTACCGTGCCCGATCATCGGTCCCGGCCGGAACACGATGCCGGTGTTGAGAGCCAGTCAGGAACCCGTCGCGTACGCCGAGCGGAGCGGACCGTCGCCGCGAACGCACGCTCCTGGGCGACGATGACCGAGGCCGGGTCTGCCGGTCGCCGACGTCACGGCGGCGGGGTCAGTGCGAGCGCGCACTAGCACCGCCACTGCGGTGAAGAGACGTCGGCGCACGGGTCCTCCGGGGTCTGGACTCGGGGGAGCTCAGGGATTCGAGTGCCACAGCTTCGGCTCAGTGCTAGCAGATTGAAGGCATGCGCACGAGGCAGCCGCTCCGGGAGCGGTCTCGCGAATGACGACCGCGGCGAGGAGCCGTCGAGAACGGGGCCAGCGCCGGCCCTTGCCACGAGCCCGCACGCGGCCTCTCGGGCCCGCTGTCGATGCGACCTTCCGGGGAGTGTCCGACAGATGTCACCTCGATGCACATTGCACCGGATTCAGCGAGAATCCGCTCGCCGCCCGTGCCGCGCTCGGAACGCACCGAAACCCCCTGTCCGCTGTTTTCACCCTGGGAGGTCGTCCTGGAACCTCGATCGAGTGCGACAGGCCGCCGAAGCACGTGCCGCACTGGAGGTGACGCGCTCGAGCGCGCCCTCGTGAGCCTGCTCGGGCGCCGAACGCGCTCGTGCCGAGGCGCAGGGTATCGCGCGCTCGCTGGAGCCTGCGCTTGCGACCGGCTCCGGGGCGGGCAAGGGAGAAGCTCGCCGCGCTGCTCACGGTGACGCGCGCGGTGAGCAACACGCTCGACCTCAACACCATCCTGTCCACGATCGCCAAGCAGATCCGCCAGGTGATCCAGACCGACGAGTGCACGGTGTTCCTGTTCGATCCAGTCGAGAACGTGCTGGTGCCCGCCGTGTGCGACGCGAAGAGCTACGCGCAGGAGATGATGGCGGTGCGCCTGCGGCTCGGCGAGGGCATCACCGGCACCGTGGCGGTGACCGGGCGCGGCGAGATCGTGAACGACGCCGAGGCCGATCCGCGCGCGATCACCGTGCCCGGCACGCCGCTCGAGCAGAGCGCTGCGCGGTGCCGTTGTGCGTGCCGCCTCGCGTCGCAGCGAGCACACGCTCGGCGTGGATCACGCTGTCGCGCAGGTCGGACCGCGCGGGTTCCAGCAGGGAGTATCCTCGAACTGGCCACGCTGTAGCAATACGTAACTGAACGAAGTACAA
>ERZ1370068.8030-contig-6912_pt1 | contig 37860 bp, 38 predicted proteins | sample MGYA00561227_ERZ1370068 | MGnify/ENA primary metagenome ERZ1370068 (study PRJEB38410, sample SAMEA6850437) | metagenome | study: Metagenomic assessment of the ecological functions of the soil: analysis of the soil microbiota associated with the...
GCGACACCCATCCAGGCGCGGCGGGTCAGCGGGGGCGACGTGTCGTCCGGATCGCAGGTTGGCTGCCGCAGCCGCGGGGCTCCGGCGGCCGGCGCCGTCGCGGCGCTTACGGCCGCGGCTCCGCCGACCGAAGCCGGCGAGTGTGGTCTTCCCCGCGAGATCGGGGAATCGGCGCCGCCGGCGGCCGCGGGGCCGGCGCCGGACGCGCGGCGTGCGTCGTCGCGGCCGGGTTGAGTACTTCCGTCGCGGGCGCGCTTTTGAGGCGCTACCTTTGGCGCTTCGGCGTTTCCGGCGTCTTCTCGTCAGCCATGCTCTGTCACCTGCAGTTCACCCTTCGCGGTTCTCAGTTCTCCGTTCGTGTTCACGTTCCGTTCGAGGTTCAGCTTCCGTGTGCTCGGTTCGCGGTTGACGCTCCGTGACGAACCTGAACACGAACCGACGAAGGAGAACCGAGAAGCGTGAACGACTACAGCGCGCCTACCCCATCGTCTTGAGCGCTTCGAGCGCCGCGCGAGTGCGTTCGCAGGCTGCGGTCCTGCTGGCTCAGCCCTTCGACCGACGCCTTCAAGGCCGGGTCGTTGAGGGCCGCCGCCGCGCGCAGGCCGCTGATCATCACGTCGGCCGCGGATCCCTGGTCTTCGTATTTGCCGCACGTCGCGCTTGACGGTCTGCTCGACGAATGTGCGGTCGAGCATCTCCCCGCAGCGCCGGGACGCCCTCGGCGCTGTCGTGCCGCGCCAGAGCCACGGCGGCGTTCCACCGCACGTCGGCGGCATCGTCTTTCAGGGCGCGCGCGAGCGTCGGCGACCGCGCCTCCGCCGGGCAGCGCCCCGAGCGCGTAGACGACGATCTTCCGGACGCCCGCGTCCGTCGAGTCGAACAGCGGAACGAGCCTGGCGACCACGGACGCGTCGCCCGAGGACCCAAGCGCCCAGATCGTCATGATCCGGGCCTCGTTGATGTCGATCTCGGACCATCCGTTGATGCGCGAGACGATGTCGGGCTCCACGGGGTGTGCCGGGCTCATCGAGCGCCTTGGTCAGGGACGTTTCGATGGCCTCCTTTGGGGAGAGGCGGCTCGAGCCGGCCGATGGCGAGAGCCAGGTGGCGCCGGATGCGGGGATCGCCTTCCTGGCTTTCCGTCGAAGGCCTTGACGAGGTCGGGGACGAGCGAGCGATCGGCGCGGGACCTGCGGGTTCCTCCATCAGCCGCGACAACTCGTAGGCGGCGGGCCACCGACGGCTCCAGCCGCCATAGCGCACACCCGGAGAGTGCTTCGGCCGCGGACCGCTCCTCGGTGAGCAGCGAGCGGAAGCCGACGTAGACGAGCACCGTCACGCCGACAACAGCCAGCGGGATCAGAAAGAATTGAACGGCGAGAGCGGGCGCGGCGGCGAGTGGATTCCGAGGCGCGTCTCCGCGCTCGACGAGTTTTTCCATGTACCGAGGATTCTGGAGGCGCCGGACCACCTGAGGCCGCCGCAAGTTTTACTACGTCTGAGCTCTTAAGGGTCAACTCGCACCGGTCGAGCGCTGGTCACTTATATATCTTTGGCAATGTCACGCCGGTCTGCGCCTGGGTGATTTCGCCTTCTTGTCGCGTACGACACCTCGCACGGCTCGTCGCTCTGGAAGAACAGCACCTGCGCGATGCCCTCGTTCGCGTAGATCTTCGCCGGCAGCGGCGTCGTGTTCGAGATCTCGAGCGTGACGTGCCCTTCCCACTCCGGCTCGAACGGCGTCACGTTGACGATGATGCCGCAGCGCGCGTAGGTGGACTTGCCGAGGCAGATCGTCAGCACGTCGCGCGGGATGCGGAAATACTCGATCGTCCGGGCCAGCGCGAACGAGTTCGGCGGGACGATGCAGACGTCGGCCTTGATGTCGACGAACGACTTCGGATCGAAGTTCTTCGGATCGACCACCGTGTTGTAGATGTTGGTGAAGACCTTGAACTCGTCGGCGACGCGGATGTCGTAGCCGTACGACGACACGCCGTAGGAGACGACGCCGGCGCGCACCTGCTCGTCGACGAACGGCTCGATCATCTTGTGCTCGAGCGCCAGTCCGCTTGATCCAGCGGTCACTCTTAATCGACACTGGCAGCCGTATTTGTCAGCCCGTTCGCTCCGACCTCCTCGTTCGCGGGACGGTCCCCACTGGTCGAACGCCGAACGCCGAACGCGAACGAAGTCCGTCAGCGTCTGAAAACGCGAATATCAGCGTGAGCAGAATACTCAAGATGATGGAAGTGGTGAGCGGAAAGTAGAACGCGAAATTCCCTCGTTTGACGGCGAAATCGCCGGGGAGCCGCCCGAATGGCACCCCAGCATCACCAGCAGGCCTATCCCGCTGATGACGAGGCCAGCGATTAGCAGCAGCTTGCCCACATGCGACCTCTGCCGCGCTCGGCTGCCTCAGCAGCGTCCTCGTCAGATCAGTTCCACGCCCGCGAAAAGTAGCCGATCTCGTAGGCGCCGTCTCCGGCGCATCCGATCCGTGCGTGGCATTTCGTTCAATCGACTCGGCAAACTCCTTCGCGCAGCGTGCCGGCATCCGCCTTCGCCGGGTCGGTCGCACCCATCAGCGTGCGCCGCTTCTTGATAGCGCGTCGGGGGCTTCCGGCACGAGGACGACGGCCGGTCCGGACGACATAGAAGCCGGTGAGGCTGCCGAAAAACGGGCGCTGCGCGGTGCACCGCGTAGAAGCCTTCCGCCCGCGCCTGTCAGACAGGCTCGCGTCTCGCATGGCACGGATCTGGAATCCCTCGTCTTCGATGCGCTGAATGAATCCGGCCACGCGAGTGCGCCGCGCCGGACGGCGTCGGGTTTGATGATGGCGAGCGTCCGCTCGGTCATATTCGAGCCGATTATAGCAGGCGGCGACCGCTACCACTCGGCGCACGGACGGCGGCGGCCGAGTCACCGAGGCCAACGTGATCGAGCGATGGCGGACGAAGCCTCAGGACGATCAGGACGCACACAGAGGCGCGATCGAGGAGAGATCGGCCGTCCGCCGGACAAGCAGACGGGCAACGCCGAGCACAGGGCCCAGGGCATCGACGACGGACGGGCGTACCGAACGATCCGGTCGCGACGGCGGAGGATCAGCATCGGGGCGAACGAGGACGAGACCTGGCAGGGGGTAGCGGCGAACGCGCGCAGTTTGGAGTTTGCATGCGCGAATCTAGGAATCATGACCGGGCGTGGTCACGAAGTCCTAATGTCTGGTTCCGAATGCCTAAGTGCGCTATCTGAGCGCAAGCTCTCCATGATCTCTTCGAGCGCTCTTCCGGTCCCGGCCTGACGTCCGGCTCGAAGCGGCAGCGTCGCGAGCGGCTCGTCGACGACGTTCAGCTGCGTCGAGGAAGTCGTCGCGGTCCGGCTCGATGTAGATGAGGCCGGTCGCGAACTCGCCGCGGCGCGCGGTTTCGTGCAGCCGCTTCAGCGCGCGTGATCTTGTCGGTCGGGTCGTAGCTCTCTTCGAGCTTCTTCAGATACAGCTTCGACCCGTCGTGCATCGTCACTTCCTGGGTCGAGCCCGGCTCGTAGTCGACGGCGATGTCCTCGAAGAACGGCACGAAGCTGACCTCCTCGACCGGATCGTCGTGATCCTTCACGTAGGCGTAGCTCTTGGTCGAGCCCTTCGTGGTCGTTGAAGGTGACGCACGGCGAGATGACGTCGAGCATCACCGTGCCGCGGTGCGCGAGCGCCGCCTTGAGCAGCGAGAGCAGCTGCTTCTTGTCGCCCGAGAACGAGCGCGCGACGAACGTGGCGCCGAGCTCGACGGCCAGCGCGCAGGTGTCGATCGGCGGCAGGTCGTTGACGACGCCGGTCTTCAGCTTCGAGCCGAGGTCGGCGGTCGGCGAGAACTGCCCCTTGGTCAGGCCGTAGCAGCCGTTGTCCTCGATGATGTAGATGATCGGCAGGTTGCGGCGCATCAGGTGCACGAACTGGCCGATGCCGATCGCGCCGGTGTCGCCGTCGCCGCTGATGCCGATGGCGATCAGCTTCTTGTTGGCGAGCATCGCGCCGGTGCCGACCGACGGCATGCGGCCGTGGACGGCGTTGAAGCCGTGCGAGCCGCCGAGGAAATACGCCGGGCTCTTGCTCGAGCAGCCGATGCCCGACAGCTTGACGACCTGCTTCGGATCGATGCCCATCTCGTAGAACGCGTCGATGATGCGCTCGGAGATCGCGTTGTGGCCGCAGCCGGCGCACAGCGTCGTCTTGCCGCCCTTGTAGACCTGCGGTTCGAGACCGATTCGATTGACCTTGAGTGGTGTCGCCATCGTGCTATTCGCCCACCCGTCATGCCCGCCGACGACGCCGGCGCGTGCGGACCGTTTTCTTCGCCACTTCGAACCCTTCCTGCGCCAGCACGTCGTCGGTGATGCTGCGGGCGTCGATCGGCAGGCCGTTGTAGTGCAGCACGCTGCGCAGCTTCGTCTGCCGCTCCGGCGTGAGCTCGAGCTTCATCAGCTGCAGGAGCTGCGCGTCGCGGTTCTGCTCGATGACGTAGACGCGCTCGTGCGCGTCGATGAACGCCGTCGAGCTCGTCGTTGAACGGATAGCGCGCGCAGCCGGAAGTACGACGTCTTGACGTCGGTTTCCTCGCGCAGCTGATCGCGGCTCTCGCCGATCGCCCAGTGCGACGTGCCGTAGCCGATGAAGCCGATCTTCGCGCTCGGCGACTGTCTCGACGACCGGCTTCGGCACGAACTTGCGCGCGCGTCTCGAACTTGCGCGACAGCCGGTCCATGTTCTCGACGTAGTCGTCGGGCCGCTCGCTGTACTGCCCCTTGGCGTTGTGGCCGGAGCCGCGCGTGAAGTAGACCGGCAGGCCGTCGCCGGGAATCGTGCGGTAGGCGATGCCGTCGCCGTCGACGTCCTTGTAGCGGCCCCACTCGCCGAGCTCCTTGAGCTTCTCGGCCGTCAGCAGCTTGCCGCGGTTGATCGGCTTGTCGGGATACTTGAAGCCGTCCGACATCCAGTTGTTCATGCCGAGGTCGAGGTCCATCATCACGAAGACCGGCGTCTGGAACTGCTCGGCGAGCTCGAACGCCTCCTGCGCCATCGTGTAGCACTCCTCGACCGAGGACGGGAATGAGCATGATGTGCTTGGTGTCGCCGTGCGAGAGGAACGCGGCCTGCATGCAGGTCGCCCTGCGCCGTCCGCGTCGGCAGGCCGGTCGACGGCCCGACGCGCTGCACGTCGAAGATCACCGCCGGCGTCTCGGCGTAGTACGCCAGGCCGGCGAACTCGCCCATCAGCGAGATGCCGGGGCCGGCCGTCGCGGTCATCGACCGCGCGCCCGCCCAGCTCGCGCCGATCACCATGCCGAGCGACGCGATCTCGTCTTCCGCCTGCACGATCGCGAACGTCGCCTTGCCGGTCGCCTTGTCGATCCGGTACTTCTTCATGTAGCTGATGAGCGACTCGCACAGCGACGAGGACGGCGTGATCGGATACCAGGCGACGACGGTGACGCCGGCCATCATGCAGCCGATGGCGGCCGCCGCGTTGCCCTCGATGAGGATCTTGCCGGCCGTCTCGTTCATCGGCTCGATGACGAACGGATCCTGCTTCGTGAGGTTCGCCTCGGCGTAGTCCCAGCCGGCCTTGAGCGCGCCGGCGTTCGAGCGTGACCGCCTTGGCCTTCTTGCCCGAGCTGCTTGGCCGAGCGCCTGCTCCATCAGCGCCAGGTCGATGCCGAGCAGCTTCGCGAGGATGCCGTCGTAAATCATGTTGCGCACGAGGCGGCGCAGCTTCGCGTCGGGACAGACCGGCTGCGACGAGCTTGTCGAACGGCACCGGGTAGAAGACGAGGTCGCTGCGCAGCGCGTTCAGCTTCAGCGGCTCGTCGTAGACGACCGCGGCGCCCGGCTCGAGCGTCAGCACGTCTTCCTTCGCCGTCTCCGGGTTCATCGCGACGAGGAAATCGACTTCCTTCTTGCGCGCGATGTAGCGCGCGCTTGCTGGCGCGAATCGTGTACCAGGTCGGCAGCCCGGCGATGTTCGACGGGAACATGTTCTTGCCGGACACCGGCACGCCCATCAGCAGGATCGACCGCAGCAGGACCATGTTGGCGGTCTGGCTGCCCGATCCGTTGACCGTCGCAATCTGAATGCTGAAGTCGTTGACGACCCGCTGCTGGTTGCGGGCGGCCTGCTGTTCCTGAACCGCGAGATCTGTCGGTGACATTCTCAAGTCCTTACGGCGTATATAGATAGAGGGTTCCCGGCGGAGCTCGCCCGAGCACGGAGAATCACGGAAGTATACCAAGTCTGAACGTCTGCAAGTCTCAAGTCCAGGCGTTGAGCGTTGCAGCCGAACGTTCGAGCCTTAGACGAGCTCCTTGATCGCCGTGCCCATATCGGCCGGGACTCTTGACGACCGTCACGCCGGCCGCGGTGAGCGCCGCCATCTTCTCGGCCGCCGTGCCCTTGCCGCCCGCGATGATCGCGCCGGCGTGGCCCATCCGGCGCCCGGGCGGCGCGGTCTGGCCGGCGATGAAGCCGACGACCGGCTTCTTGAAGTGCGCCTTGATCCAGGCGGCCGCGTCTTCTTCGGCGCTGCCGCCGATCTCGCCGATCATGATCACGGCGTCGGTGTCGGGATCCGCGGCGAACAGCGTCAGCGCGTCGATGTGCGACGTGCCGATCAGCGGATCGCCGCCGATGCCGATGCAGGTGCGTCTGCCCCAGCCCGAGCCGCGTCAGCTGGTGGATCGCTTCGTAGGTGAGCGTGCCGCTCTTCGACACGATGCCGATGCGGCCTTCCTTGCAGATGTTGCCGGGGATGATGCCGGCCTTGGCCTTGCCCGGCGAGATGAGGCCGGGACAGTTCGGGCCGACCAGCCGCGTCGCCGGGCGCTCCTTGAGGAACGTCATCGCGCGCATCATGTCGAGCGTCGGGATGCCCTCGGTGATGCAGACGACGAGCGCGATGCCCGGCGTCGGCCGCTTCCATGATCGCGTCGGCGGCAAACGGCGGCGGCACGAAGATCACCGACGCGTTCGCGCCGGTCTCCTTCACGGCGTCCTGCACGGTGTCGAAGATCGGCCAGCCCTCGTGCGTCGTGCCGCCCTTGCCCGGCGTCACGCCGCCGACGACGGTCGTGCCGTAGGCCGCCGCCTGCTTGGCGTGAAACGTCCCTTCGCGGCCGGTGAGGCCCTGGACGATGCAGGCGCGTCGATCTTGTCGATGAGAATCAGACATGGCGATCACGAATCGGCCGAAGCTTCAGCCGCTCGCCGGCGAGCTGCCACGACTTTCTTCGGCCGCCTCGTCCATGCTGTCGGCGGTGGTGAAGTTCATGCCGCTTTCCCTCAGCAGGCGCTTGCCTTCGTCGACGTTGGTGCCTTCCATGCGGATGACGATCGGCACCGGCACGCCGAGCTCCTTCACCGCGGCGATGACGCCCTGCGCCAGGACGTCGCAGCGCAGGATGCCGCCGAAGATGTTGATGAGCACCGCCTTCACGTTCTTGTCCGACATCAGGATCTTGAAGGCGTTGCGGATCTGCTCGGCGTTGGCGCCGCCGCCGACGTCGAGGAAGTTCGCCGGCTCGCCGCCCGCCAGCTTGATGATGTCCATCGTCGCCATCGCGAGGCCGGCGCCGTTGACCATGCAGCCGATGTTGCCGTCGAGGTGGATGTAGTTCAGCGAGAACTTCGACGCTTCGATCTCGAGCGGATCCTCCTCGCCGAGGTCGCGCAGCTCGCGGATGTCGGTGATGGCGGTAGAGCGCGTTGTCGTCGAAGTTCATCTTGGCGTCGAGCGCCAGCAGATCGCCCGCCTGCGGTGACGACCAGCGGGTTGATCTCGAGCAGCGACGCGTCGGTGGCGACGATACGCGTCGTAGAGCGCCGACACCAGCTTGACGAACTTGTTCGACCTGCGGCGCCGTCGAGGCCGATCGCCGAAGCCGAGCTGCCGCGCCTCGAACGGCACGATGCCGACGCCCGGATCGATGTAGACGCGGACGATCTTCTCGGGCGTCTTCGCGGCGACTTCCTCGATGTCCATGCCGCCGGCGGCGCTCGCCATGATCACCGGCTTGCCGGCGGCGCGATCGAGCACGATGCTCAGATAGAGCTCGCGCGTCATCTGCAGCCCTTCTTCGATCAGCACGCGGCCGACGACGCGGCCTTCGGGCCCGGTCTGGTGCGTCACGAGCGTCATGCCGATCATGCCGCGCGCGATCTGCTCGGCCTCGCTCGGGCGACTTGGCGAGCTTGACGCCGCCGCCCTTGCCGCGGCCGCCGGCGTGGATCTGCGCCTTGACGACGACGACGCTGCCGCCGAGGCGCCGGGCGATCTCGCCGCCTCGGCCGCGGTGAACGCCACTTCGCCGCGCGGCACGGGCACGCCGTGGCGCGCGAGAATCGCTTTCGCTTGATACTCGTGAATTTTCATACGGCAGCCGTGCGGGCCGGCGCGGAGGTTCGTGGACGGGCGCTGCGACGCTACTCAAACTCCTGATGCTAACTTGCGCGTGCTCGACGACGCAACAGTAAACTCGAGCGATTGATGGCCTCTCGACACGGGCATGTTCTCGATCGTCGGTCGGCACGAAGATCGTCATCGGCGTCACCGGCATCGCGCTTTTCCTCTACCTCCTGATTCACATCGCCGGCAACCTGGTGGTCTTCCTCGGGCCCGCCGCCTTCAACAAGCTACGCGTACATGCTCGAGGAGCAATCCGCTGCTGCCGGTCATCGAGATCGCGCTGCTGCTGGTCTTCCTGATCCACATCTACAAGACCGTCCGGATGTTCCTCGGCAACCAGAGCGCGCGGCCGGTCGCGCTACGCGCAGAAGAAATACGCCGGGCCGCCGAGCCGCAAGTCGTTCGCGTCGTCGACGATGATCGTCTCGGGGCTCTGGCTGCTGGCGTTTCTCGTCGTCCACGTCAAGGCGTTCCGCTTCGGCGCCGAGCAGGAGTGGCCGGCCGGCGGGCGCGATCTGTATCGCTCAGGAGATGGAGAGCGTTCGCCAACCCGCTGATCGTCGGCTTCTACGTGCATCAGCATGGTGGTGGTCGGCTCGCACCTGTGGCACGGCATCTCGAGCGCGTTCCAGTCGCTCGGCCTCGACACAGCCGGCGTGGACGCCGCGTTCATCCTGCCCGCCGGCAAGGTGATCGCGGTCGCTGATCGCCGGCGGCTTCATCGTCATCGCGGTGTGGGCCCACTTGCACAGCGGAGTCCGGTCATGAAGCTCGACGCGACGGGTGCCGGCCGGCCCGATCGCGCGAGAAGTGGGACCGGCACAAGTTCGAGATGAAGCTGGTCAACCCGGCCAACAAGCGGAAGTACACGATCATCGTCGTCGGCACCGGCCTGGCCGGCGCGTCGGCGGCCGCGTCGCTCGGCGAGCTCGGCTACAACGTCCTGAACTTCTGCATCCAGGACAGCCCGCGCCGCGCGCACAGCATCGCCGCGCAGGGCGGCATCAACGCCGCGAAGAACTACCAGAACGACGGCGACAGCGTCTACCGCCTGTTCTACGACACGGTCAAGGGCGGCGACTACCGCGTCGCGCGAAGCGAACGTCTACCGGCTCGCGCAGCTGAGCGTCAACATCATCGACCAGTGCGTCGCGCAGGGCGTGCCGTTCGCGCGCGAGTACGGCGGGCTGCTCGACAACCGCTCGTTCGGCGGCGCGCAGGTGTCGCGCACCTTCTACGCGCGCGGCCAGACCGGCCAGCAGCTGCTGCTCGGCGCCTACCAGTCGCTGATGCGCCAGGTGCACGCAGGCAAGGTGCGGCTGTTCGCCGCGCCGCGAGATGCTCGACCTCGTCGTCGTCGACGGCAAGGCGCGCGGCATCGTCGTGCCGCAACCTGGTCACCGGCGAGCTCGAGCGCTACGCCGGCGACGCCGTCATCCTCGCGACCGGCGGCTACGGCACCGTCTACTACCTGTCGACCAACGCGGTGAACTCGAACGTCACCGCCGTCGTGGCGCGCGCACAAGCGCGGCGCGCTCTTCGCGAACCCGTGCTTCACGCAGATCCACCCGACCTGCATCCCGGTGACCGGCGACCACCAGTCGAAGCTCACGCTGATGAGCGAGAGCCTGCGCAACGACGGCCGCGTCTGGGTGCCGAAGAAGAAGGGCGACACGCGCCCGCCGGAGCAGATTCCCGAGGACGAGCGCGACTACTACCTCGAGCGCAAGTACCCGAGCGTTCGGCAACCTCGTGCCGCGCGACGTCGCGTCGCGCAACGCCAAGCAGGCGTGCGACGAGGGCCGCGGCGTCGGCGACAGCGGGCTGGCGGTCTACCTCGACTTCACGGACGCGATCAAGCGGCTCGGCCGCGAGGTCGATCAAGGAGAAGCTACGGCAACCTGTTCCAGATGTACCAGAAGATCACCGACGAGGATCCGTACAAGGTGCCGATGCGGATCTACCCGGCGATCCACTACACGATGGGCGGGCTGTGGGTGGACTACAACCTGATGAGCAACGATCCCGGGCTGCACGTGCTCGGCGAGGCGAACTTCTCCGACCACGGCGCCAACCGCCTCGGCGCCAGCGCGCTGATGCAGGGGCTCGCCGACGGCTACTTCGTCATCCCGTACACGATCGGCGACTACCTCGGCGAGCAGCCGCTGCCGAAGGTCACGACCGACCACGACGGCGTTCAAGGACGCGGCGGCCAACGCGCAGCGCCAGATCGACACGGCTGCTGTCGATCAAGGGCAGCCGCGGCATCCGCGAGATCCACCGCGAGCTCGGCCGGATCATGTGGGACGACGTCGGCATGGCGCGGACCGAGGCAAGCCTGCGCCGCGCGCTCGAGCGAGATCCCGAAGCTGCGCGACGAGTTCTGGCACAACGTCTCGGTGCCCGGGTCGCGCCGACAACCTCAATCAGAGCCTCGAGTACGCCGGCCGCGTCGCCGACTACCTCGAGTTCGCCGAGCTGCTGGCGCATCGACGCGCTCGCACCGCCGGGAATCGTGCGGCGGCCACTTCCGCGAAGAGAGCCAGACGCCCGACGGCGAAGCGCTGCGCGACGACGAGCACTACTCGTACGTGGCGGCGTGGGAGTTCAAGGGCGTCGGCGAGCAGCCGGAGCTCCACAAGGAGCCGCTGGAGTTCGAGGAAGTGCATCCGACGCAGCGGAGCTACAAGTAGAGCTGGTGAAGGGTAAGTTGGCGAATGGGTACGTCGAATCCAGCTGCCAGCTCCCAGCTCGCCAATCCTCGTGACGAGGATCACGTGAGGCTGAAGCTCAGAATCTGGCGGCAGACCGGCCCGACGGCGGCAGGGCGGCTCGAAGACTACGCCGGCCGACGCACGTCTCGCCGGACATGTCGTTTCTCGAGATGCTCGACGTCGTCAACGAAGGGCTGATCGAAGCAGGGCAAGGACGCGATCGCGTTCGACTCGGACTGCCGCGAAGGCATCTGCGGCATGTGCAGCCTCGTCGTCAACGGCGTGCGCGCACGGACCCGACCGCGGCACCACGGTCTGCCAGCTCCACATGCGCCGCTTCAAGGACGGCGACACGATCACCGATCGAGCCGTGGCGCGCCAAGGCCTTCCCGGTCGTCAAGGATCTGGTCGTCGATCGGAGCGCCTTCGATCGCATCATCGCGGCCGGCGGCTACGTGTCGGTCAACTGTCGGCGGCGCGCCGGACGGCAACGCCATCCCGATCCCGAAGGACGTCGCCGAAGTCGGCGATGGACTCGGCCGCGTGCATCGGCTGCGGCGCCTGCGTCGCGGCGTGCAAGAACGCGTCGGCGCACCTGTTCATGAGCGCGAAGATCTCGCACCTCGCGCTGCTGCCGCAGGGCCAGCAGCGAGCGCTACCGCCGCGTCGTGCGCGATGATCGCGCAGGCCGACGCCGAAGGGTTCGGCAGCTGCTCGAACGAAGGCGAGTGCGAGGCGGTGTGCCCGAAGGAGATTCCGATCTCGAACATCGCGCGCATGACGCGCGAATACGTCAGGGCGCAGCTGTCTCGTATGCAGTGTCCGGCTTTAGCCGGACCGTGACGCTGCGCCTGACTCTCAACCCACCCGACGGTAGCGTAGAGCCGGAAGTCGGTGACGAGCTGCGAGCTCGCCGCCGGCGGCGCGTCGGTCGCCTCGAGCCGCTCGATCCCGCGCGTCGAACTCGGCCTCGGACAACACCGTCAGCTGCGAGGTGAACGACGCCGCGATCATCCGCGCGAGTCTTCGCCTCGGCGTAGGTTTGCACGCGCTTCGATGCGATCGGCTTCGTGCGAGTCGGCCCAGGCGAAGCCGGCGTAGGTCAGCTCGCCGCGCAGCGTCCGCACGCGGGCGTAGCGGCCGCGATCGATCTCGCGCGTCTCGATGAAGTAGTCGTAGACCCACCACGAGTCGTGCTCGCCGTGCGGATCCTTGCCGATGGTGAGGAGCCCGCCGCCCGGCTTGAGAGGCGGCGCGCCTCGCCGAAAAACCGCGCCCGATCGGCGAAATGGTGCAGCGCGTTGACCGAGAAGATGCGATCGAAGGCGCCGTCCTGCCACGGCAGGTCCTCGGCGCGCGCCCGCACCAGCCGCGCCGCGGGCGCCGCGAGCGCGCCCGCGCCGAGCATCGGCCCGGACGGATCGACGCCGGCAGAGCAGGTGACGCTCGGCTGACGCCTTCGCGCTACGTGTCTCGGTCGAGAGCGACGAGGCGTCGGCGTTGGACGAGCGCGCGTTGTCGTTCGTGTCGGGCGAAGGCGCGTCGTGTGATTCGTGTCGGGCGAAGGCGTCAGCCGAGCCTGGATCTCCGCCAGCCAATGGCCGGTGCCGCAGCCGACTTCGAGGATCGCGAGCGGCGTTGTGTCGCCGAGAAAGTTGAGCAGCGTCTCGCGCACCCCGGCGTAGTCGTAGACACCGTAGCGCGCGTCGAAGACGTCGGCGATGGCGTCATAGTCGGTGACGCGGCTCTCCGCCATCGCTACGCCGTGGTCGGCCTGGCCGGGAGTTCCAGAATCTCGCGAGCGGCCTGCGCATCCTCGGCGCGGACGAGGACCTCGAACCCCACCCGGACCACGCCAGGGCCGGCCGCATGCCGCCGCCGGAATCGGCCCGCACCATGGCGTCGATGCCGGCCGCGTCGAGCGCGCTCCTGGCCAGATCCGCTTCCGGCTGGCTGCCGAACGCGTGCACGACGATCAGATCGTCTTCTTCCATCCGCTCATTCTATGGGACTACTCGCTGCGCAGCGCGGTCATCGGATCGACGGCGGCGGCCGCCGCGCGCCGGCAGGTAGCTCGACGCCAGGCCGGTCACGCCGAGCACCAGGGCGATCGCAAACGGCGTCACGACATCGCTCGAGATCACGCCGAGCAGCCCCGCCTCCATCAGGCGGCCGAGCGCGATCGCCGCCGTCACCCCGATGGCGAGGCCGAGCGCGGTCAGCCGCGCCGCCTGCCCGAGCGCGAAGCCGGGTGACGTCGCCCCTCGTCGCGCCGAGCGCCATCCGCACCCCGATCTCGCGCACGCGCTGCGCCACGAGGTAGCTCATCACGGCGTAGAGGCCGAGCATCGCCAGGACCAGCGCGAGCATCGCGAAGCTGCCCATCACGCCGGCGACAAACTGCAGCCCGATCGTCTTCTCGCTGAGCGCCTGGCGCATCGGCATGACGTCGAAGATCGGCTGCGTCGGATCGACCTGCGCGAGCGCGCGGCGCACGTCGGCGACGACGGCCAGCGGCGCGCCGGTCGTGCGCACCGCGCATCATCAGGCGATCGTCGAGCGCCTGCGTCGCCGGCCGATACAGCGTCGGCGAGTTCCGGCGATCGAACCAGTCGTGAATCACGTCGCCGCAGATGCCGACCACCGTCGCCCACGGCTCGCTGCCCAGCCGCACCTGGCTGCCGATCGCCCGCCCCTCGGGCCAGTAGCTTCTTCGCCATCGACTGGCTGACGACGACGACCGGCGTCGTGTCGTGGCGATCGCGCGGTCGTGAAGCCGCGCCCGGCGACGAGCGGCGTGCGCAGCACGTCGAAATAGCCGGCGCTCACGGTGCGGTAGTCCACCGCCGGCGCCAGCGTGCCCTCGGCGATCGGCTGGCCGGCGAATCTCGACGCGGCGCGAATGGTTGGAGTCGCCGGCCGGCAGCACGTTCGCGAGCGCCGCGCCCGAGACGCCGGGCACGGCGTTCAACGCGTCGATCGACGCGCCGGCAAACTGCCGGCGGCTCTCCGCATCCGCGTAGCGCGCGTCCGGCAGCGCGAGCTTGAACATCAGCACGCCGTTCGGGTCGTAGCCCTGCCAGTCCGCGAGATAGCGCGTCACGCTGCGCACGCTGAGCAGCGCGGCGACGAGGAGCGGCATCGCCAGCGCAATTTCCGCGACGACCAGCGCGCGGCGCAGCCGCTGGCGGCCGGGGCCGCTGCCGGTGCGTCCGTCCGACTTCAGGGCGTCGGCGACCTGGCCGCGCGACATCTGCAGCGCCGGCAGGACCGCCGAACACCAGCGCCGCGACGGCGCCGAGCGCGATCGTCACCGCGGTCATCCGGCCGTCGACGCGCCATCTCGTTCCAGCCGGCCACGAAGCGGATGATGCGCGCCGGCATGAAGCCGCGGATGACCGTCAGGAAGGTCCAGGCCGCCGCCAGCGCGAGCGGCACCGCCGCCATCGCGAGGAGCAGGCTCTCGAGCATCGACTCGCGGATGATGCGGCCGCGGCTCGAGCCGAGCGCCAGCCGCACCGCCATCTCGCGCGCCCGCTCCGCGCCGCGCGCGCGAGCAGCAGGTTGGCGATGTTGGCGCACGCGATCAGCAGGACGAAGAGCGCCGCCGCCTGCCACAGCGACAGCGATCGCGTCGGGCCCGATGTCGCGCATCCCCGCCGCGACGGTGTAGACCGCGACGCCGCGAGTCGCGGTTCTCGCGCGGGAAGTCGCGCTGCAGCCGCGCCGCGATCACCGCCATCTCCGCCTGCGCGTCGGCGAGGGTCCGTCGCGGCGCCGAGCCGGCCGACCGACGGTCAGCGAGCGTGCTGGTGCGGCTGCGGCGGCGTTTTCGGATCGAACGCGAGCGGCGCCCAGATCTCGGCGCCCATCGGAAAGTCGAAGCCCGGCGGCATCACGCCGACGACCTCCGACGGCGCGCCGTCGACGAGCACGGCCTGTCCGACAATCGACGGATCCTGCGCCGAAGCGCCGCCGCCACAGCCCGTCGCTGAGCAGGACCTTCCGGTCGCGGCCGAGGTTCTCCTCGTCGGCGAGGAAAGGCGCGGCCGAGCGCCGGCCGGACGCCCAGCGCCTCGAAGAACCGCGGCGAGACCCGGAACCCGATCGCGTGCTCCGGCTCATCGCGGCCCATCAGGTTGGCTTCCCACCACTCGAACGCCGCCAGATCCTGGATCGACTTCCCGTCGAGATCGCGCCGCCAGTCGAGGAAGTTGGCCGGCGTGACACGTCTCGCGCTTGCCGGCGTCGTTCGGCGAGGTCTGCACCGGCATCACGATGCGATCGACCGTCGCGCATCGTGAACGGGCGGACGACCAGCGCGTCGATGATGCCGAAGACGGCGGCGTTGGCGCCGATGCCGAGCGCCAGGCGTCAGCGACGACGGCCGCGGTCATCAGCGGACGTTTGCGCAGCGAGCGCGCCGCGAGCCGGAGATCCATTGCCAGGCGGTCCATGGAGTGGCCCTCGGTTTCGGGGAGACCGTGGGCGGTCCGGAACAGATCGAGTCGCGCCGCACAGCTGCAGCGCCTGCCGCAGTACCAGCGGCGCGCCGTGCGGCGCCGCAGCCGCGCGTGGACGGCGGCGTAGGCCTCGTGGCAGATCGCCGACGATCTCGTCGGCGATACGGCGACGCAGGCAGACCGCGCGCTCGAGCAGGCGCTCGACGAGCCGCGGCGGACGCGGGTTCACGACGACGGCCCAGCTCGGACTCGAGCCCGCCCAGAGCCCGAGGAGCACGCGCCGCGAGTGGCGGAGGACGCGCCGGCCGGTCGGCCGTCACCGCGAAGTAGCGGCGCGCCCGCCCGCCCCGCTCTGGCAGCGGCTCGCCCATCGTCGATCGCAGGCAGCCCTTGACTTCCAGCCGTTCGAGGGCGCGGGTGTGAGCGCGCCGCGGGCGATGCGCCGCCTGGCAGGCGGCCTCGAGCTCGTCGCCGATCGGGCTGGCGCAGGCCGTCGCCGGCCAGCCGCAGGACGATCAGGAGCAGCAGCTGCTCGAGCTCGCCGAGGTAGACCTCCTCAGCCTTCATTGTAGGCATTATGGCACGCAAAGCCTGCGGCGGGTTTGTTCTGCCCGGGAGCATCTCACACTCGCCGCCGGGGCACTCACGTTTGCGGCGAGCATCAATCACAGAGGACACAAAGGACACAAAAAGGTAGAGAGGCTTCTTTGAGGTGACCGCTAGGCTGGCAAGCTGCGCATCCCGCCGCGTCATGATGGGCTTCCTCGCAGCAGAAAGCGCGGCTGAATCGCAACACCGTGGGGCCAATGCTTTCTAATGGTTGCGTTCCGTGCCGCTCTTCCCGGCGGCGAGATTGAAAAAGGCCCGGCCCGGCATCGGCACGGCCGACAGTGCTGGCCCGGCAGGTCACAGACCTGTGGTTTCACCCGAGGTCGGCGTGCTGACTCGAAACTCCCTGAGACTTCCTTCCTTGATCTCCCCGTGACCAGATGGGTACGTGGAGCGTGACCGCGCTTCGGCGGCGCCACGCCGCACTCCCCTTTTTGTGGGTCCCGAGGTCCTTTCTGTAGTTGAATCCACGCCGCCGGGCGAGCTAGACCCCGATGACCGTCCAACGAGCTCCTTGACCGACGGCGGCGGACTTCTTGAACGCGGCGTCCTCCTCCGGCGTCAGCGTGATCTCGATGATCTGCTCGACGCCGCGCGCGCCGAGCTTGCACGGCACGCCGACGAACAGATCGCGGACGCCGTATTCGCCCTGCAGGAACACCGAGCACGGCAGGATCTTCTTCTTGTCCAGCAGGATCGCCTCGACCATCTCCGACGACCGACGCGCCCGGCGCGTACCAGGCGCTCGTGCCGACCAGCTTGCGTGATCTCGGCGCCGCCGTCGGCGGTCCGCGCGCAGATCGCGGTCGATCGTCGCCTTGTCCATCAGATCGGTGATCGGAATGCCGGCGACCGTCGAATAGCGCGGCAGCGGCACCATCGTGTCGCCGTGGCCGCCGAGCACGAACGCGTGGACGTTCTCGACCGACACGTTCAGCTCCATCGCGATGAACGTGCGCATCCGCGCCGAGTCGAGCACGCCGGCCATGCCGATGACCCGCTCGCGCGGGAACTTCGATCAGCTTGTAGACCGCCTGCGCACATCGCGTCGAGCGGGTTGGCGACCGGGATGATGATGCAGTTCGGCGAGTGCTTCACGACCTGCTCGGTGACCTGCCTGCATGATCTTGTAGTTCACGTTCAGCAGGTCGTCGCGGCTCATGCCCGGCTTGCGCGGCACGCCCGACGTGATGACGACGATGTCCGAGTTGGCGCTCTCGGCGTAGTCGCCGGTCCGCCGATCACGCGCGCAGTCCGACCCGCAGATCGGGCACGCCTCGAGCATGTCGAGCGCGACGCCGGCCGCCTTCTGATCGGCGATGTCGATGACGACGACATCGGCCAGCTGCTTGTCCGCGATGCCGCGCGCCACCGTCGCGCCGACGTTGCCCGCGCCGCCGACGACTGTCACTTTGCGATTCATCGATGCTCCTGTCGAAACGTCAACGCAGAGGCCGCTGAGACCGCAGAGATCTAGCTCTCTCTGCGAGCTCTCGCGAGCTCTGCGTCGGCTGAGTCGCTTACATGTGCTTGATAATGGCGTCCCCGAACTCCGACGTCTTCAGCTCCGTCGCGCCGTCCATCAGGCGCGCGAAGTCGTAGGTGACGCGCTTGGCGGCGATCGCGCCGTCCATGCCCTTCACGATCGAGGTCGGCGGCCTCGGTCCAGCCGAGGTGGCGCAGCATCATCTCGCCGGACAGGATCACCGAGCCCGGGATTCACCTTGTCCTGGTCGGCGTACTTCGGCGCCGTGCCGTGCGTCGCCTCGAACACGGCGTGGCCGGTGACGTAGTTGATGTTGCCGCCCGGCGCGATGCCGATGCCGCCGACCTGCGCCGCCAGCGCGTCGGACAGATAGTCGCCGTTCAGGTTCGGCGTGGCGATGACGTCGAACTCGTCGGGCCGCGTCAGCACCTGCTGCAGCGTGATGTCGGCGATCGCATCCTTGATGACGAGGCCGGCGCCCGGCTTCCCGTCGGGAATCCTGCACCACGGCCCGCCGTCGATCTCCGACGGCGCCGTAGAACTCCTTCGCGACCTGGTAGCCCCAGTCGCGGAAGGCGCCTTCGGTGAACTTCATGATGTTGCCCTTGTGCACGAGCGTGACGCTCTTGCGGCCGTGCTTGACCGCGTAGCCGATCGCGCTGTGCACCAGGCGCTCGGTGCCGAGCTGGCTGATCGGCTTCAGGCCGATGCCGACCTCGACGCCGACCTCGCGCGTTCGGCGCGCCGATCGACTCGAGCTGCGCCTGCCACTCGCGCGCGGCCTCGCTCGATGCCGAAGCGGATCTTCTTGAACTCCTTCGGGAAATTCCTTCGCGAAGAAATCGAGCACCTTCTGCGCTTCCGGCGTGCCGGCGGCGTACTCGATGCCGGCGTAGATGTCCTCGGTGTTCTCGCGGAAGATCACCATGTCGACCTTCTCGGGATGCTTCACCGGCGAGGGCACGCCCTTGAACCAGCGCACCGGGCGCAGGCAGACGTAGAGGTCGAGCATCTGGCGCAGCGCGACGTTGAGCGAGCGGATGCCGCCGCCGACCGGCGTCGTGAGCGGCCCCTTGATGCCGACGAGGTACTCGCGGAACGCCTCGACGGTCTCGTCGGGCAGCCAGTTGTTGAACTGCTTGAAGCTCTTCTCGCCGGCGTAGACTTCCATCCACGCGATCTTGCGCTTGCCGCCGTAGGCCTTCTCGACCGCGGCGTCGAAGCACGCGGACGCTGCGCGCGCCAGATGTCGGGGCCGGTGCCGTCGCCTTCGATGAACGGGATGATCGGATCGTCCGGCACGACGAGCTGTCCGTTGCTGTCGCGAGATTGGCTGTGCGTGCATAAATGTTTTTAGGTCAGGTCACCTGCCGTTCGCGGAAGATTTCCGCGAACACTGTGGAAAACTCTGTGGAAAACGCACGCGCGTTTACGCCGTTGTGACGCTGCGTTCCGAATGTTTTAGCGGTTTGCACCACGTCAGGGCGAGATCGATCGACGCATTCGCGAGCGACCAAAACCTCGGATTATACTGTACAGGGCGCATGGAGAGTCGACTGATGCACTGCATCATTCACGAATGCGCTCGTCACTCGTCGCGTTGCACGGTCGCTCGCTGCCGATCGCGCTCGCGGCGCGCACGGCCACGCAGCACGCAGCATCCGGCGGGCGGCGCGCATCAGCATCCGCAGGCCGCGAAGCTGAAGAACCCGGTCGCCGGCCGACGCCGCGTCGATTGCCGCCGGGACAGAAGATCTACGAGAAGCAGTGCGCCGGCTGCCACGGCGACACCGGGCAAGGGCGACGGCAAGATGGGCGCCGAGCTCAACCCGAAGCCGTCGAACCTGACCGACGCCGACTGGAAGCACGGCTCGACCGACGGCGAGATCTTCACGCGTCATCCGCGACGGCGTGAAGCCACCGGCATGAAGCGGCTTCGCAGCGCAAGCTGACGACGCACCAGATCTGGAACGTCGTCAACTACGTCCGACATCGCATCGGACCCAAGCCAGGCCAAGTCCCATTGAAGATCGTCGTCGCCGACGACCTCCCGGCGTCGGCGCTGAGCTGCTCCGCGCCGAAGCCGGCTGGGTCGTCGACGCGCGCTCCGGGCGCAAGCCGGCGGCGCTCGCCGCCGACCTCGCGGACGCCGACGCGCTGCTCGTCCGCAGCGCGACCAAGGTCGACCGCGGCGCTGATCGACGCGGCGCCGCGACCTGCGCATCATCGCGCGCGCCGGCACCGGCGTCGACAACGTCGACGTCGCCGCCGCCAGCGCCCGCGGCATCCTCGTCGTCAACGCGCCGGGCGCCAACAGCATCAGCGTCGCCGAGCACGCCTGCGCGCTGATGCTGGCGCTGGCGCGCATCGGTGCCGGCCGCCGATCGCGCGATGAAGGACGGGCGATGGGAAAAGAAGACGTTTCTCGGCACCGAGCTGCGCGGCAAGACGCTCGGCGTCGCCGGCCTCGGGCGCATCGGCCAGGAAGTGGCGCAGCGCGCGCGCGCGTTCGGCATGCGCGTCGTCGCGCACGATCCGTATCATCTCCAAGGAGATCGCCGCCGGCCTCGGCGTCGAGCTGATGTCGCTCGACGACGTCTGCGCGACGGCCGACTACCTGACGCTGCACCTGCCGTCGACGCCGGAGACCAGACATCTCTTCAACGACGACGCGCTTCGCGCGCGTGCAAGCCGGGCATCCGCATCATCAACACGGCGCGCGGCGAGCTGATCGACGAAGCGGCGCTGCGCCGCGCGATCGAAGCAGGGCATCGTCGCCGGCGCCGGGCTCGACGTGTTCGAAACCGAGCCGCCGGCCGATTGGTCGCTCGCCCAGCTGCCGCAGGTCGATCGCGACGCCGCACATCGCGGCGTCGACCGAAGAAGCGCAGGAGCTGGTCGGCATCGAGACCGCGGCGACGGTTCGCGATTTCCTGCGCGACGGCATCGTGCGGAACGCCGTGAACTTCCCGTCGATTCATCCCGACGAGCTGCAGCGGCTGCAGCCGTGGATCCGCCTCGCCGATCAGCTCGGCGGCGCTCGTCGTCGCAGATGGGCACGGCGCGCATCGAGGAGCTCGGCGTCCGCTACTACGGCGCGCTGGCCGAAAGCCGCGGCGTCGACGTGCTCGCGGCGAGCGCCGCGGCCGGCGTGCTGCGGCCGATTCTGTCGAGCGGCGTCTCGATCGTGAACGCGCGCGCCGCCGCGCGCGCGCGCGGCATCGACATCGTCGAATCGCGCAGCTCGCGGCCGCGCCACTTCACCAGCCTGCGTCTCGATCAAGCTGCACACCGACGCCGGCGAGCGCTGGGTCGAAGGCACGGTGTTCGAGCCGAACAGCCCGCGGCTGGTGTCGGTGCGCGGCGTCGAGCGTCGAAGCGCCGCTCGGCGGCACGATGCTGATCATCGCCAACGACGATCAGCCGGGCGTCATCGGCGAAGTCGGCACGATTCTCGGCCGCCACGGCGTCAACATCGCGAACTTCGCGCTCGGCCGCGGCGACACCGGGCGCGATCGGCGTCGTCAACGTCGACGAGGACGCCGGCGCACCCACGGCCGCTCGACAGCGCGGTCGAAGAGCTGCGACGGTCGCGGCGATCCGCGAGGCCTGGGTGGTCAGACTGAGCATCTGAAGAATTGCACGTGGAGTTCCTGTGCACTGGCAATTCAGCTGAACTTAATTCACGGCGACCACCCGCAGCGCGCCAGGATGCATCGCGCGCGTGAACGCGCGTCCCGCCCACCACCGGCTCGCCGTCGACGTGAAACGTCATCGGCTCGCTCGGCTTCGATCGTCACCTCGCGGATGCGGCTGGATCGTGCAGCCGCGGATGCGCGGTCGACCGTGCCGTTGAACAGCCGCGGCAGCTGGCACGATCGTCGCCGAGCCGCGAGCGCTCCTCGACCACCACCAGATCGAGCAGCCCATCGTCGACGCGCGCGCCGGCGCGATGCGCGCGCCGTTGCCGAACTGCGCGGAGTTGGCGATCGTCACCAGCATGCGCGCGTGCGTCGATCGTCGTGCCGTCGGTGGTGATGCGGTAGTCGCGTCGGGACGTAGCCGGCGAGCGCGCGCGCGGTGATGCGCGACGTAGCCGAGCAAGCCGCGGCGCGCGTCGCGCAGGCTGAACCGCGACGCGACGTGCGCGTCGACGCCGATGCCGGCGATGTTCGACGAACAGCCGGCCGTCGATCTCGCCGACGTCCATCGGCCGCGGCGCCGCCGCCGAGCGCGTTGGCGATCGCGGCGCTCCGGCTGCCGGATCGACGCCGAGCTCGCGCGCCAGGCCGTTGCCCGATCCGGCGGGCACGATGCCGAGCGGCACGTCGCCGAACGCGAGCGCCGACGCGACCTCGTTGATCGTGCCGTCGCCGCCCCACGCGATCACGAGCCGCGCGCCGCGCCGCGACCGCGGCGTGCGCGAGCTCGCGCGCGTGCCCCGACCGCTTCGGTGACGAACACCTCGACCGCGTCGCCGCGCGCCTCGACGCACCGCGCGCGCGAGCTGCGCGCGCGTCCGCGCCGCCGCGGACGGGCGCCGCCGGAAATCGGGTTGATGATGATGGCTACGGACACAGAAAGTCTGAAGTCAGCAAGCTCGAACTCTAAGCGTCAACGGTGAGCACTTCGAGCCTCGAAGTTGAACGTGGCGAGCGAGCTCATCGCAGCGCAAGCCGTCGGACGGTGTTGTCGTCGACGATCGGCGAGCTCGACGACGTCGGCGGAGATCTTCGACGACGCGGTAGCGCAGCGGTGACCGCCTCGCCTTCCTTGACCATGAAGAGCTGGCCGTCGCCCGAGATGATCGCGGTGCGGATCGGGCCGTCGGCGCCCGCGTCTTCGGCGATGCCGGCGAGCTTCAACGACGGCAGCGCCGGCGGCGGCGCGACGATGGCGGCGGGCGTCGCCGCGGCCGCGGCGCGAGCGCCGGCTGCGGCGCGGCGCGCGCGGCGGCGCGGAACGCGAAGAGGTTGCGGCCCGGCTGCCGCGGCGACGACGTCGGACGCAGCCGTTCGTGCAGCCGCGCGATTTCGCTCGCGAGCTCGGCGCCGCGCAGCTCGATCGCCGGCGGCCGGATCGATCGGCGCCGGCGGGATCGCGTGGTTCGACGTCGCGGCGCCGGCGAGCCACGCGCGCGAGCGCCGCGCCGACGAGCACGATCGTCGTCGTCCGCTTCAGGTTCATCGCGCTGCTCTCCCGGATCGTAGCACGCGCACTTTGACGGTGTGCTATTATTCGTCGTGCACCCTGCATCGACTGGTTCTAAGAGTCGATTCGGTTCCTCCGCTCAACATCGTCGCCGTCATCCCCGCCCGATACGCCTCGACGCGACTTCCCGGCAAAGCGCTCGCCGACATCGACGGCCGTCCGATGATCGAGCACGTCTACCGGCGCGTCGCCGCGTCGCCGGTCGTCGTCGCAGGTCATCGTCGCGACCGACGATCTGCGCATCGCGACGCGCGTGCAGCGACTTCGGCGGCAAGGTGCGGCTCACGCAAGGCGACGCACGAAACCGGCACCGACCGCCTCGCCGAAGTCGCCGCGTCGCTCGACTGCGACGTCGTCGTCAACGTGCAGGGCGACGAGCCGCTGATCGATCCGCGCGCGATCGACGAAGCTGGTCGCGCCGTTCGTCGACCGATCCGTCGCTGCAGATGACGACGCTCTACCGCCGCATCCACGATCGCCGCCGAGCTGAACAACCCGAACGTCGTCAAGGTGGTCGTCGACCGCGGCGGCTTCGCGCTGTATTTCTCGCGCGCGCCGATTCCGCACGTCCGCGACCCGCGCGGCGGCTGGCCGCCGCTCTATCAGACATATCGGCCTCTACGCGTATCGCCGCAGCGCCCTGCTCGTGCTGGCCTCGCTCGAGCCGACGCCGCTCGAACGCGCCGAATCGCTCGAGCAGCTGCGCGCGCTGGAGCACGGCATTCGCATCAAGGCGGTGGAAACCGCGCTACGAATCGTTCGGCGTCGACACGCCCGGAGGATCTCGAACAGGTGCGCCGGCTGCTGACGGCGCCGACGTCGAGCTGACACGACGATGACACATGACGGACGAGACGACGACCCCGAAATACATCTTCGTCACCGGCGGCGTGGTGTCCTCGCTCGGCAAGGGGCTGGCGGCGGCGTCGATCGGCTGCCTGCTCGAAGGCCACGGCTACAAGGTCACGATGCAGAAGTTCGACCCGTACATCAACGTCGATCCGGGCACGATGAGCCCGTATCCAGCACGGCGAGGTGTACGTCACCGACGACGGCGGCGAGACCGACCTCGACCTCGGCCACTACGAGCGCTTCACCAACACGCGTCACGACGCAAGAACTCGAACTGGACGACCGGCAAGATCTATCAGACGCGTCATCCAGAAGGAGCGGCGCGGCGACTACCTCGGCCGCACCGTGCAGGTCATTCCGCACATCACCAACGAGATCAAGGACGCGATCCGCGCCGTCGCGCGACGACGTCGACGTCGTGCTCGTCGAGATCGGCGGCACGGTCGGCGACATCGAGAGCCTGCCGTTCCTCGAGGCGATCCGCCAGTTCCGCCAGGACGTCGGCCGCGACAACTCGCTCTACGTCCACCTGACGCTGGTGCCGTTCATCGGCGCCGCCGGCGAGCTGAAGACCAAGCCGACGCAGCACAGCGTCCGCGATCTGCGCTCGATCGGCATCCAGCCCGACATCCTGCTCTGCCGCACCGATCGCTTCCTCGACTCCGACATCAAGCGCAAGATCGCGCTGTTCTGCGACGTCGACGAAGAAGCGGTCATCACCGCCAAGGACGTGCTCGACGATCTACGAAGTGCCGCTCGTGCTCGCGGCCGAGGGCCTCGATCGGATCGTGCTCAAGCACCTGCACCTGCCGCAGACCGAGCGCCGGATGCAGCCGTGGGAGGAGCTCGTCAGCCGCATCAAGAACCCGGTCGACGAGATCACGATTCACGTCGTCGGCAAGTACGTCGGCTACGAGGATTCGTACAAGAGCCTCAACGAGGCGCTCTATCACGGCGGCTTCCCGCACCGCGCTGAAGGTCAACATCAAGTGGATCGAGGCCGAAGCGCTCGAGGAGCCGGACGGCGCGGCGCTGCTCGACGGCGCCGACGGCATCCTCGTGCCCGGCGGCTTCGGCAATCGCGGCACGCGCGGGATGATGATGGCGGCGCAGGTCGCGCGCGAGCGCGGCATCCCGTACTTCGGCATCTGCTACGGCTTCCAGTGGGCGACGGTCGAGTACGCGCGCAACGTCGCCGGGCTCGCCGACGCCGACTCCACCGAGTGCAACCCGGACACGCCGACCAAGGTGATCTACAAGCTGCGCGATCTGCTCGGCGTCGACGACCTCGGCGGCACGATGCGGCTCGGCAGCTACGCCTGCGAGCTGACGCCCGGCTCGCTCGCCGCAGCGCGTCTACGGCGCGACGCTCGATTCACGAGCGCCACCGCCACCGCTACGAGTTCAACTGCCTCTACGAGCGCACGCTCGACCGAGCACGGCCTGCGGATCTCCGGCCGATCGCCCGACGGCAAGTTCGTCGAGATCGCCGAGCTGCCCGGCCATCCGTGGTATCGTCGCGGTGCAGTTCCATCCCGAGTTCAAGTCGAAGCCGACGCGGCCGCATCCGCTGTTCGCCGCGCTTCGTCGGCGCGCGCATGCAGCACAAGACGGCAGCGACGCGCACGGCGGCCGCGGTCGAGCCGGTAGGCTGGCAGTGCGACGTGGCAGGTCGGCAGGACAGGCGGTAGATCCGCATTCGACCCGACCTGCCCATCCCGCCCGTCCTGCCCACCCGCCCGCGTATAATGCCGCCGTGACCCCGTCGAGCTGGGCGACATCACGATCGGCGGCGGCAGCCCGTTCGTGCTCATCGCCGGGCCGTGCGTCATCGAGAGCGAGCAGCACGCGCTCGACCTCGCCGGCCGGCTCGTCGACATCGCGCGGCGCGTCGGCGTGCCCGTTCATCTTCAAGGCGTCGTACGACAAGGCGAACCGGACGTCGGGCCGCTCGTTCCGCGGCCCGGGCCTCGACGAAGGACTGCGCGTGCTCGCCGGCGATCAAGTCGCGCTCCGGCGTGCCGATCCTCACCGACATCCACGAGCCGGCGCAGGCGCGCGCCGGCCGCCGACGTCGCCGACGTGCTGCAGATTCCGGCGTTCCTCTGCCGGCAGACCGATCTGCTCGTCGCCGCGGCGCAGACCGGGCCGCGTCGTCAACATCAAGAAGGGCCAGTTCCTCGCGCCCGACGACGTGACGCACGCGGTCGCGAAGGTGGTCGACGCCGGCAACCCGCGCGTCATCGTCACCGAGCGCGGCACCAGCTTCGGCTATCACAACCTCGTCGTCGACATGCGCGCGTTTCCGATGATGCGCGCGCTCGGCGTGCCGGTCGTCTTCGACGTGACGCACAGCCTGCAGCTGCCCGGCGGCGGCGACGGCGTGACCGCCGGGCAGGCGCGAGTACATCGAGCCGCTCGCCTCGGCCGGCGTCGCGGCCGGCGTCGACGGCGTGTTCCTCGAGGTGCACGAGGATCCGTCGCGCGCGAAGAGCGACGCGCAGAACGCGCTGCGCCTCGACCTGCTCGAGCCGCTGCTCCGCCGGCTGATGGCGATCGACGCCATCGCCAAGCAGCGCCGAGGCGCGCGCTCCATGGCTGATCGCGCGCTCGCGCGCAAGGTGCTCGAAACCGAAGCGGCGGCGATCCTCGCGCTCGTCGACCGGCTCGACGAGCGGTTCGACCGCGCCGTCGCAGCTGCTGCGCGCAGTGCCGCGGCCGCGTGATCCTCACCGGCATGGGCAAGTCGGGCATCATCTGCCGCAAGATCGCCGCGACGCTGACGAGCACCGGCACCGCCGGCGTTCTTCCTGCATCCGGCCGAAGCGATCCACGGCGACCTCGGCGTCATCCAGCGCGACGACGTGGTCGTGGCGCTGTCCTACAGCGGCGAGACCGACGAGACTGCTGCGGCTGCTCGAGACGATCCGCCGGCTCGGCGCCAAGCTGATCGCGATCACCGGCGGCCGGCGCTCGACGCTGGCGCAGGCGGCCGACGTCGCGCTCGACTGCAGCGTCGCCGAGGAAGCGTGCCCGATGAACCTGGTGCCGACGGCGAGCACGACCGCGGCGCTGGCGCATCGGCGACGCGCTGGCGATGACGCTGCTCGTCGAGAAAGGGTTCCGCCAGGAGGACTTCGCCAGCCTGCATCCCGGCGGCAAGCTGGGCAAGCGGCTGATGCGCGTCGAGGCGCTGATGCACGCGCGGCAAGCAGTGCCCGATCGTGCAGCGCCGACACGCGGATGCGCGACGTGATCTACGAGATGTCGAGCAAGGGGCTGGGCATGACCTGCGTCGTCGACGGCGACGACGACGCTGCTCGGCATCATCACCGACGGCGACCTGCGCCGGCACATGGAGCGCGGCGCCGACGATCCTCGAGCTGACGCGCCGGCGACGTCATGACGCGCGACCCGGTGTCGATGCCGCGCCGACACGCTGGCCGCCGAGGCGCTGAACATCATGGAGCAGCGCAAGATCACCTCGATCGTCGTCGCCGACGACGGCACGCCGAGCGCGTCGCCGGGCGTCGTGCACCTGCACGACCTGTGGCGGATGGAGATGTTCGTGAGACTCGAGGCCGAGTCGAGACTGTCGAAGCGCAGCGGCGCGGATCAAGCTGCTGCTGTTCGACGTCGACGGCGTGCTGACCGACGGCAAGATCCTGCTGCACGCCGACGGCACCGAGAGCAAGCAGTTCGACATCAGGGACGGCATCGCGCATCGTGTGGGCGCAGCGCGCCGGCCTGACGGTCGGGCTTCTGTCGGCGCGCACGTCGGCCGACGACGCCGCAGCGCGCCGCGCAGCTCGGCATCACGCTCGTGCATCAGGGCGTCGCGAGCAAGCTCGACGCCTACGAGCAGATCGTCGACGAGCTGATGCTCGACGACGACGCAGGTGGCCTACATGGGCGACGACATCGTCGACCTGCCGGTGCTGGCGCGCGTCGGCCTGGCGGCGGCGCCGGCCGACGCGGTCGACGAAGTGCGAGCGCGCGTCCACTGGGTGAGCCGCTGCGCCGGCGGCGACGGCGCCGCGCGCGAGCTCGATCGAGCTGATCCTGCGCGCGCAGGGCACTGTGGGACGATCGCGTGCGTGCAGTCGTACCTGGCGACGCGCAGGATCGGGAGCAGCCGCGCATGAGCTGCTATGCGCCGCTGCTCGCCGCGCTGGTCGCGCTGCTCGCCGGGCTGACGATCGGCAAGGCGTGGGAGCGCTACAAGCTGCGCGACGGCAAGTGGATCGATCGGCGGCGCGCGCGCGAGTCGCCGCACTACATCCTCGGCCTGAACTTCCTGGTCGCCAACCAGATCGATCTCGCGATCGAGGAGCTGAGCCGCGCCGCCAGCCTCGACGCCGACGCGCTCGAGGTGCACATGATCCTCGGCAACCTGTATCGCGAGAAAGGACAGGTCGGCAAGGCGATCACCGTGCACCAGCGCCTGCTGCAGCGGCCGAGGCTGAGCAAGCTCGAGCACGCCTACGTGCTGCTCTGCCTCGGGCTCGACTACAAGCGCGGCGGCTTCGTCGATCGCGCGCTCGAGGCGTTCAACGAGGTGCTGCGGCTCGATCCGAAGAACGAGTACGCGCTGCTCAACCTGCAGAAGCTGCACGAAGAGCAGCACCAGTGGACCGAGGCCTACGACACGCGGCAGCGCCTCGTCGAAGCTCGCCGACATCGACGCGCGGCCGCAGAGCCAGGCGATTCTCGCGTTCCTCGAGAACGAGATCGGCCTCGAGGCGATGCGGCGGAAGGACTACGCGCGAGGCGACGCGCCGCTTCGAGGCGGCGATCGATCTCGACGCGCGCGCCGTGCCGGCCTACCTGAACCTCGGCGACGTCCGCGTCGCCGCAGGGCAACGAGCAGCGACGCCGCGGCGATCTGGGAGAAGCTCGATCGAGGTCGCGCCGGATCGCGCCTACCTCGCCTTCGATCGGCTCGAGGCGCTGGCCGTCCGCACCGGCAACCCCGAGCGGTTCACGCGGCTGTGCCGGCGCCTGATCGACGACAACCCGCAGGACTGGCGCGCGCGGCTCGCGCTGTCGCGGCACCTCGCCGGCGAGCGGCCAGCCGCAGCGAGGCGCTCGACCTGCTGTTCGCCGCGCTCGTCCAGAACCCGCACGCGCTCAGCATCCACCAGGCGATCTGGCGCGCGCTCGGCCAGCTGCACCACCCGGCGTCGCTCGTCGATCGCTACGGCGAGCTGACCGCAGCACGCGGTCTTCTATCTCGATCCGCACGTCTGCATGCGCTGCCGCTACCGCAGCACGGAGCTGCTCTGGCAGTGCCCGCACTGCCACGACTGGAACACGTTCGTCGAGGAGCGCATCGCGCCGGCGCAGGACACCGCCGAGGTGGAAGTCTGACGAGGCCTCAGCTCTGCAACTCGAACTCTCAACGTCCTGCAGGCGTCGCTAAGATCTCGTCGACCTGAGCGTTCGGTCTCCTCGAACGTCCCGTCGGTGTTGATCACGAAATCGGCGCGCGCGGCTTTCTGTTCCGTCGGCCACTGCGCCGCGAGGCGCTGGCGCGCGGCGCTCGTCCGTCAGTCCCCGCTCGACGGAGCCGCGCCAGCTGCGTCTCCGGCGAGCACGTCGGTCACGACGACGCGATCGAAATCCTTCTCGGCGCCGGTTTCGTACAGCAGCGGCACGTCGACGACGGCGAACGGATCAGTCGCCGATCAGCTCGAACGCCGCGCAGGCCGGCGGCGATCGCGCGGTAGACCGCCGGGTGCACGATCGCCTCGAGCTCGCGCCGCGCCGACGGATCGGCGAACACGATCGGACCGAGCTTCGCGCGATCGACGGAGCCGTCCGGCGGCGAGGACGTCGGCGCCGAACCGCGCCGCGATCGCCGCGGTCGCTTCGGTGCCGGCCGCGGTCACGCCGTGCGCGAGCGCGTCGGCGTCGAGGCACGGAACGCCGCGGCGGCGGAACTCGTCGAGCACGTAGCTCTTGCCGGTCGCGATGCCGCCGGTGAGCGCGACTTTCAGCATCATGGGCAGCCAGCGGTCAGGCTGAAGCGCGGACCCTACGTGCTCAGGTCGGGCTAGCGGCACTGCCCATCCTGAGCCGCCTGGCCCACTCCGATGCCCATCCGCGCTCTCGCTGCGCGCAGCGCGCAGCGTGTTCTTCAGCAGCATCGCGATCGTCAGCGGCCCGACGCCGCCCGGGACCGGCGACAGCGCGCCGGCGACCTCGGCGACGTCCGGATGCACGTCGCCGACGACGATCGAGCCGCGGCGCTCGAACGCCTCGCGCCGCTTCGAGCCGGGCGGGAACAGCCGCTCGACGATCGCGCGGTCGGTCACCGGCGTCGTGCCGACGTCGACGACCGTCGGCGCCCGGCTTGACGAACGCCGCGCGTCACGAAGCCCGGCCGGCCGATCGCCGCGACGAGGATGTCGGCCTCGCGCGGCGACGCGCGGCAGATCGGCGGTCCGCGAATGGCAGATCGTCACCGTCGCGTGGCGGTGCAGCAGCAGCAGCGCCATCGGCTTGCCGACGATGTCGCTGCGGCCGATGACGACGGCGCGCGCGCCGGCGATCGGCGATGCTGCGATCGCTCGAGCAGCTCGATGACGCCCGACGGCGTGCACGCCGCGAGCGTCGCGCGGTTCTGCACGAGCCGGCCGACGTTGATCGGGATGGAAGCCGTCGACGTCCTTGTCCGGATCGATCGCGTCGAACACGCGCCGCTCGGCGTCGGCGCCCATCGCCGCCGGGCAGCGGCGACTGCACGAGGATGCCGTCGTGCACGTCGCTGCGATTCAGCCGATCGACGACGCGCGAGCAGCTCGGCGAGCGACGCGGTCGCCGGCAGCCGCTCGAGATCGGCGCGCAGCCCGGTCTCGCCGGCCGACTTCAGCTTGTTGCGGACGTAGATCTCCGACGCCGGATCGTCGCCGACGAGCACGATGCCGAGGCCCGGCGGCCGGCCGGCGCGCGCGGTGAACGCCGCGACCGCCGGCGCCGACCTCGGCGCGAATCTGATTGCGCGACCGCCGCGCCGTCCAGCACCCGTGCCGGCACTCAGGCGCCGCCGGCCTCGCGCTTCGAGCTGCTTGAGCGACTCGGGCCGGCCGAGCACGACCAGCTTGTCGCCGGCGCGAATCGCGTGTCCGGCTCGGGGTTGAACTCCATCCGGCCGATCCTGCCGCTGAATGCCGACGACGATGACGCCGAAGCGCTGCCGCAGGTTCGCCTCGAGGATCGATCTGGTCCGCCAGCGCCGAGCGCGGCGCGATCGTGATCTCCTCCATCGCGAGCTCGAGGTTGTCGGCGCTCGGTCGCCAGCTCGACGAAGTCGACGACCGCCGGGCCGCAGCGCCGTCTGCGCGATCTGCACGGCGCCGATCTGATACGGCGAGATCACGCGGTCGGCGCCGGCGCGCTTCAGCTTGATCGTCGCGTCCTCGGTCTCGGCGCGGCCGACGATGAAGAGATCCGGCCGCATCACGCGCGCGCTGAGCACGGCGTAGACGTTCTCGGCGTCGGTGCCGACCGCGGCGATCAGCCCGCGCGCGCGATCGATGCCGACGCGCTTCAGCACGTCCTCCGCGGCTGGCGTCGGCCTCGACCGCCGAGCGCGCCGTCGTCGATCGCCGCCTGCAGGCGCTCGGGATCGCGCTCGACGACGACGAACGGCACGTTCTGGCGCTGGAACTGCGCGCGCGACGATGCTGCCGATGCGGCCGTAGCCGCAGATGATGAAGTGATCCTTGATCGGTCTCGAGCATGCGTTCGTGCCGGCGCCGCTGCAGCCGCTTCGGGCAGCCCGCCCTCGACGACCACCGTCGCGAGCAGCGTGAAGGTGTAGAGCGCCGCGCCCACGCCGCGAGACGAGCAGCGACGACGGTGAACGCCTGACCGGCGCGCGACAGCGCGTGAACTTCGCCGTAGCCGACCGTCGTGACCGTGATGACCGTCATGTAGAACGCGTCCCACGACGCTCCACCCTTCGATCACCATGTAGCCGACGGTGCCGCCGGCGATGATCAAAGCAAGAAGGGCGACCGCGAAGGCCCGGGCCCTGCGCCCGGAACCAGCGGTCGCCCTCTGACAGCCGTCACGAGTGACGCGTCAGCGCCGCGCGCTTCGCCGTCGGGCTGCGTCTGCGAGCCGGCTGTGCTTGATGCCGTAGCCAGAAGTAGAACACCAGGCCGATCACCAGCCAGACGCCCAGCCGCAGCCAGTTGGTCCAGCCCAGCCCGTAGATCATCGCGCCGCAGACGACGATGCCGAGCGATCGCGACCAGCGGCAGCGCCGGCACGCGTGAAGCCGCGCGCGGATCTCGGGCCGCCGCACGCGCATGATCCACACGCCGGCGCACACCAGCATGAACGCGAACAGCGTCCCGATGCTCGTCATCTCGCCGACGATGTCGCCCGGGATGAACGCGGCGAACAGCGCCGTGAACACGAAGAACAGCATGTTCGACTTCTACGGCGTCTGGTAGCTCGGGTGGACGTCGGAGAACACCTTCGGCACCAGGCCGTCGCGGCTCATCGAGTAGAACACGCGCGACTGGCCGAGCAGCATCACCAGGATGACCGACGAGAACCCGGCCAGGATCGCGACCGTCACGAACTTCGACAGCCACTCGTAGCCGGTCATGTAGCTGCGTGATCGCGAAGGCGACCGACGCCTCGCTTGCCCGGCGGTCCGGAAGTCCTCGACCGTCGCGACGCCGCTCAGCACGTGCGAGAACAGCGACGTAGAGGATCGGTGCAGACGACCAGCGAGCCGAGGATGCCGATCGGCATGTCGCGCTTCGGGTTCTTGGCCTCCTGCGCCGCGGTCGAGACCGCGTCGAAGCCGATGAACGCGAAGAACACGACGCCGGCCGCGCCGAGGATGCCCATGATGCCGCCGTAGGCGTGCGTCGACGCCCTGCGGCGTCGTGTAGGTGCGTCGCGCGTCGGGAATGTACGGCGTGTGGTTCGCCGGGTTGATGAAGCCCCAGCCGATCACGATCACCAGCAGCGACGATCGCGACCTTGGTGACGACGATGATGCTGTTGACGAACGCCGACTCCTGCGTGCCGCGGATCAGCAGCAGCGACAGCAGCAGCAGGATGACGATCGCCGGGATGTTCATGATGCCGTGCACGCCGCGTCGCCGCGCCGTCGATCTCGAACGGCGAGTGGCACCACTGCGTACGGCATGCTGCAGCCCGAAGTACTCGAGCACCTTGTTGAAGTACTCGCTCCAGGCGATCGCGACGGTCGCGGCGCCGACGGCGTACTCGAGCACGAGGTCCCAGCCGATGATCCAGGCGACGAGCTCGCCCATCGTCGCGTAGGAGTAGGTGTAGGCGCTGCCGGCGATCGGGATCATCGACGCGAACTCGGCGTAGCAGAGGCCGGCGAACGCGCAGCCGACGCCGGCGACGATGAAGCGCGAGCGTCACCGACGGGCCCGGCGCGCTCGGCGATCGCCGCGGCCGTGCGCACGAACAGGCCGGCGCCGATGATCGCGCCGATGCCGAGCGCGACCAGCGACAGCGGACCGAGGGTGCGCTTCAGCGTCGCCTCGCCGCTCGCCGCGACGTCGGCTCGAGGCCAGTCGATTGACTTGGTCCGAAACAATGCGCCAGCCACTATCTGTCCCTCTCAGTCCATCGATTGACTGCCGATGCCACGACCCGGCCGCCGAGCAGGCCAGTCTGGTAAGACCCCGCGATTATACGCGGCACGCAGGCCGGCTCGTCATTTGACGCTGCGTTGCGCGAACGGCAGGCCGGCGACACTGATCCGGACCGTCGACTTCGCGGAAACGACGGCGCCCCGGCCAGCAGCGTCGAGCGCCGGCCCAATAGCTCCTGGTCGAAGTACTGCCGCGGACGATCGCGCTGGTGATCTCGCTGGCGCGCGCACGGGAGCGATCGGGCCGAGCACGGGCCGCTCGCGGAGCGGCCCGCCCCAGAACGCCATGTCGCTGAAGTCGAGGTGCCGGGTGTCGCGCACGTCGACCCGGTAGTACGGGCGCGCCGCGCGCCGATAGATCGCGTCGCTCGCGCCGCGTCGTCCGGGCCGCGCCGAGTAGACCATCAGGAACGGACGCGGCATCGACTTGTCGATCATCGTCCCCGTACTGCGGGATGCCGTCGAGATTCAGCCCGCGCCCGGCAGCGGCGATCTTCGAGGCAGAACTGGCCCGGCGGTGACGCCGCCCATCGAATGGCCGAAGACACCAACGCCGGCGTGATGTCGAGCCGCGCGGCGAGCCGACCGGCCAGGCTCGTCGGACGGGAGGCTCGACGAGCCGGTCGAGGACCAGCCTCGTGTCGTCCACCCACCGCCGCAGCGCGCACGTCGGTCTTGCGGAGCCCTGCCGAGATATCCGCGCAGCAGCCGGAGCTGCTCGGCGTCGTCCGCCGTGCGCGTCACCGCGGCCATCGTCTCGTCCTCGGGGCCCCACTCGCCGAAGACGTCGCGGATCGCCTGGCAGCAGCTTGCCGGCCTCGTCGAGCAGCGTGACGACGCGGCCGTCAGCCAGCGTCGCGCGCGGTCGCTTCGTACGGATGGACGACGCTGAGCACGGCGTAGCCGTGGCTGGCGAGATCTTCGAGCAGCGCGGTGTACGCGCTCGGAATGCCGGTGTAGCCGTGGGAAGACGAGGAGCGCGGAATTTCGCGGCTGGCAGCCAGCGCGGCGCATCGAGCTCGGCGTGCGTCCGCACGCCGCGCGAGCTCGTCGAACGCCGTTTGCGGGCGCCGAAAAGCGTCGCGAAACGCCGCGCACTTCGGCGAAGCCCCTCGCGCGAGATACGGCGCAGGACCTGCCGCGGCGGTCGCCGCCGCGCGGATACCAGGCCAGCACTTCCGACCTGCGCGGAACTCGCCGGAGCGCGCTGAACGTCTCCCGGCGCGCGGCGGTCGGTCAGCCGCCACGACGTCGTGCCGACCGGATCGTCCGGTGGGCGCCGGCAGCTCGAACGGGCCGGCAGCGGCGCCGCAGCGCGGCCGCCGCGAGCATCGCTGATCGCCGCCATCGTCGCGGCCAGCCGCAGGTCTGCTCATGTCGAGCCGCAGTGCGGCTCGGTCTCGACGTCCGCCTGGTGCCGCAGCGCGGCTCGAGAAAGTCGCGCGTCCGCCGTCTCAGGGTCGCCGGTGGCCAGCAGATCGCCGATGACCGCGACCGACGCGGCGCCGGCCTCGATCACCGAGGCGGCGCGTTCGAGCGTGATGCCGCCGATCGCGACCAGCGGCAGTCCGCGCCGCGCGCGGTCCGCCGCGCCGCGTCGCGGACCATGCGTCGAGGCCGATCGCGTCGTAGCCGGTGGCCTTCGTCGTCGTGCCGAACACCGGGCCGATCGCCACGTAGCTGATCGGCTCGACGAGCGCCTGCTCCAGCTGCTCGACGGTGTGCGTCGAGAGGCCGACGATCGGCGTCGGCGCCGACGATCGCGTCGCACCGCGGCGACGGCGACGAGGTCGTCCTGGCCGACGTGGACGCCGTCGGCGCCGCGACAGCCGGGCGATGTCCGCTCGATCGTTGACGATGACCAGCGCGCCGCGCGGCATGCGCGAGCTCGCACGATCGCCGTGGCGGTTTCGAGCAAGCGCCGCGCCCGGCATCGCCTTCGCGCGCAGCTGCAGGAACCGCGCGCCGCCGTCGAGGAACGCCCGCGCCAGATCGAGCGGCCGCCAACCCGCGCGCGCGGCCGCCTCGGCGTCGACGATGGCGTTCAGCGGGGAGGCTGCAGCGTCTGGGAGCGAGATCAGGATCCGGACGATCAGGCATCAGACGGCTTCGGCGAGGCGGCCGCCGCCGGTGTTCGGGCGGGCGAGGAAGCGCTCCATGAACGACGTGCTCAGCTTGCCGGCGACGAAGTCCGGATCGGCGAGGATCCGCAGGTGCAGCGGGATGGTCGTCTTGATGCCTTCGATGACCGTCATCTCGAGCGTCCGCCGCATGCGCGCGATCGCTTCCTGGCGGTCGCGGCCGTGGACGATGATCTTGGCGATCATCGAGTCGTAGTACGGCGAGATCGTGCACTCGGAGTGCGCGAAGCGTCTCGACGCGGACGCCGGGCCCGCCCGGCACGCTGAACACGTGGATCACGCCCGGCGACGGCACGAACGTCTCGGGATCCTCGGCGTTGATGCGGCACTCGATCGAGTGGCCGGTGAAGGTGACCTCGCTCTGCTTGAACGACGAGCCGCTCGCCGGCCGCGATGCGGATCTGCTCCTTGACGATGTCGATGCCGGTCACCATCTCGGTGACCGGATGCTCGACCTGGAGCCGCGTGTTCGCTTCCATGAAGTAGAAGCGGCCGTCCGGGATCCATCAGGAACTCGAACGTGCCGGCGTTGGTGTACTGCACCGCCTTGGCGGCGTCGATGACGATGCCGCCCATCTTGCGGCGCATCTTCTCGCTGAGCGCCGGCGACGGCGACTCCTCGAGCAGCTTCTGGTGGCGGCGCTGGATCGAGCACTCGCGCTCGCCGAGGTGGACGACCGTTGCCGTGATGGTCGCCGAGGATCTGGAACTCGATGTGGCGCGGCGACTCGACGTAGCTTCTCGATGTAGACGTCGCCGACGCCGAACGCCGCCTCGGCCTCGCGCTGCGCGGTCTTGACCGCGTGCGACAGCTCGGCCGGCGCGCGCACGACGCGCATGCCGCGGCCGCCGCCGCCGGCCGTCGCCTTGACGATGACCGGATAGCCGATCTCCTTGGCGAGCTTGAGCGCCTTCTCCTCGCTGTCGATCGGGCCGTCGCTGCCGGGCAGGATCGGCACGCCCGCCTTCTTCATCACGCGGCGCGCGCGCGCCTTGTCGCCCATCAGCCGGATGACCTGCGGGTCGGGGCCGATGAACTTGATGTGGCACGCCTCGCAGACTTCGGCGAGATAGGCGCTCTCGGACAGGAACCCGTAGCCGGGATGGATGGCGTCGGCGCCGGTGATCTCCGCGGCGCTGATGACCGCCGGCACGTTCAGGTAGCTGTCGGCGCTGCGCGCCGGGCCGATGCAGACGTCCTCGTCGGCGAACCGGACGTGCAGCGAGTTCTCGTCGGCCTCCGAGTAGACGGCGACCGTCTTGATGCCCGAGCTCGCGGCACGCGTAGATGACGCGCAGCGCCACTTCGCCGCGGTTCGCGATCAGGATTTTCTTGAACATGCGCCGCTCGGCTGAAGCCTCGCGCCGAGCCTGCAGCTCCACTCGTCCTGATGGCGAACAGCCGCTCGCCGTACTGCACCGGCTGGCCGTTCTCGACGTAGATGTTCGACGATCTCGCCGTCGTACTCGGAGTCGATCTCGTTCATCAGCTTCATCGCTTCGATGATGCAGAGCACCTGCGCCCTTCTTCACCGTCGAGCCGATCTCGACAAACGACGGCGGCGCCGGGCTCCGGACGAGCGGTAGAACGTGCCGACGATCGGCGACTTCGACCACCGCCAGCTCGATTTCGGCGTCTGACCGCCTCGGGGCTGGCGGCCGCCGAGAGCGCGCCGGCCGGCCCGGCGCGGCGCCGTGCGGGGCCCGCGCGCCGGAGCGGCGACGCGGCGCCGCGCGGCGCGCCGGGAGCGTGGCGTGCTGCGTGCCGTTGCTGTCCTTGCGCACGCTGCAGGCGAAGCCCATCGTGCTCGAGCTCGAATTCGGCGAGCTCGTGCTCGCGCACGAGGTCGAGAATCTGTTTGATGTGATTCAGGTCCATCAGACTTCGATCAGCTCGGTCGTGACGTCGGTCAGCACCTCGACCCCGTCGTCGGTGACCAGCACGTCGTCCTCGATGCGGACGCCGCCCCAGCCGGGCAGATACGCGCCCGGCTCTATCGTGAAGACCATGCCCGGCGCCACCGCCTCGTCGTCGGCATCGACGTCCGGCCGGCGCCGCGTGATCCGCGGATCCTCGTGCACCTCGACGCCGAGGCCGTGGCCCGTCCCATGACCGAACGCCTCGCCGAGGCCGTGGCCGGTCAGCGTCGTCGCGCGCCGCGCGCGTCGATGTCGAAGCGCGAGCGGCCCGGCGCGACGGCCGCGACGGCGCGATCGCGCGCCTCGCGCACGGCGGCGTGGACCTCGCGCGGCCCAGTAGCAATACGTAAC
>ERZ1370068.8781-contig-7609_pt1 | contig 37851 bp, 56 predicted proteins | sample MGYA00561227_ERZ1370068 | MGnify/ENA primary metagenome ERZ1370068 (study PRJEB38410, sample SAMEA6850437) | metagenome | study: Metagenomic assessment of the ecological functions of the soil: analysis of the soil microbiota associated with the...
GGTACTTTGATTCGAATTCCCGTATTGCTCGATCAAAAATGCCGCCGGCGGACGGGTCGGCGGATTCCCGATCCGAGCGCACCTGGCCACCGAGCGGTCGACGAGTCGCTGCGCCGACCGGCCCGGCAGCCGCTGGCTCGATCCGGCGTTCAAGCGCGACTGCCAGACCTGCCACATGCAGCAGCACTGCTGGGCGCCGGGCTACGGCGCAGACCCTCTATCCGTGGATAGCCGACGCCCGCCGCTGTCGATCGGTCTCGATCGACAGCCCGCCTCGCACGCTACTTCCAGCCATCACTTCGTCGGCGGCAACGCCTACGTACCGGGATGATCGGCTCGAGCCTCGACGAGGTCGGACGCGTCGAGCAGTATCCCGAGTTGTCGATCTTCAGCTTCTCCTGGAGCGATCCGCGCAGTCCGTATCACAACGCCTACCTGGGCGAACGTCGGCGAGCGCGGCCCGGCCGACGCATCACGCGCGTCTCGCACTGGGATCGGCTGCGCCACGTCCTGGATCTCGATCTCGGCGCCGACGTCCGACCCGGTGACGGACGCGTGCCGCTGACTGATCAAGATCACCAACAGCGGCAGCGGTCACGACTTCCCGACCGGCTTCCCCGACGGCGTCGCCTGGCTCGCCGTCCGCGCGTTCGACCTCGCCACCGGCCGCGAACTGACGATCGAGGACTCGGTGTGGAAGCGGCGCTCGCTCGGCGTCGGCGGACTGACGCCGGCGAAGATGCGCGACCCGAATTTCCGGAAGTGGCGACGCTGGACGATTCCCGCCGGCTCGCCCGATCCGTACCCGGTGCAGTTCAAGGCGGTCGCGTCGCTCGGCGACGGCTGTCCGACGCTCTGAGCCGCAATGCGCGCATCCGCTCAACCTGTCGGTGAATCACGACGGCGTCCGATCGACGCGAAGGGTCAGCTCATCGATCGATCGGCGCCAGACCGCACGCCGGCTCGCGGACCTCGCCGACGGCAACGGCGACCCGTAGCGGCGATGCTCTATCCTGCGCGACAGCCGGCTGCGTCCGCTTCCGCGTGCGGCGCCACCGCCTCGTCGATCGATACGCAGTCGTCGTGCCGCCTGACGTCGTCGGACCGATCGCCGTGGTCGCGGCGGTGTACTACCAGTCGGTCGAAGCGGTCGCGGCCCAGAAGCTGCTCGGCAACCTCGCTGACCTCGACACCGACGGTCGTGATCGAAAGCTGCGTGCTCGGCGGCGCGTGCGACGGCCGCGTGCCCTCGACCGAGCCGGCAGTCGTCGAAGGTGCGCCGCCGGTGCCGATGACGGTGAAAACGCGCGTCGTGCACGTGCGCGGCGAGCACGGCTGCCGTCCGCGCCGTCGATCGCGCGACGCTATCCGGAGCCGGCACGCGACGGCGGCGCTCCGCCGATGTGGTCGTGAAGATCACGTTCTCCGAGCCCGTGACCGGTGTCGACGCGCGCACCTTCACGCTGACCGATCCGTCGGGCGCGACCGTCGCGTCGTCGATCGATCAGATCGGCGATGGCACGTGGGCGCTGTTTCCGGATCACGTGTTCCTCCGCCCCGGCGGGGTACTATCGGGCGCGGCTCGCCCCGGCGTGTGCGGCGTCGATGGCGCGTGTACGCGCAGGCAACCGCGCATGGCAGTTCCAGGTCGCGGCCGGCGCGCAGTCTGTCACCGCCGACACCCGCGTTCCGCTCGGGGTTCCCGGCCGCGTCCGCGAGCCGGCGCAGCCCAGACGGGTGATCGACGAAACAGATAGGAGCTTCGACTTATGCGTATTCGGAACGTCGCTCGCGTTGTGGTTCGCGTGTCATGGCTCGTGCTCCGGTGCGATGGTCTGCGTTCGCGTCGCACGGGCGTCCGCGCAGAATCGGCTCGGCGGTCACTTCGGCTTCGTGCTCCCGCTGGTCACGTGCCTCGACGGCGCGACCACGACGATCGGCGACGACTTCAAGATCGGATTCCCGATGGGCATCACGGTGAAGGAAGACGGACAAGCTGTGGCCTTCGATCTCGAGCTCGTGCCCGTTCATTCAGAACGAGCCGCTGTTCGTGTCGCTGACCGTGCATCCAGGCGTGATCTTACAGCGCTCGAGCATGGGCTGCGCGGCCGGCGTTCGCATGGCGTTCGACGTCAACGAGGCGTCGTGGGGCTTCACGCCGCTGCTGTCGAAGAGCTTTCCGATGAAGGATGGATGTGCGTTTTTCGCCGAGTTCGACCCTCCCGATCAGATTCCAGGAAGCCGCGGACGGCCACGGCTTCACCGCGGTGACGATGGCCGCGCACTTCGGCTTAGGGTTCTGACAAAGGCAGCTCTCGGCTTTTGGCTGTCGGAGCTGACAGCTCGAGCCGGAGCTGACATCGAGTTGAGCGCTGAGAGCCGCTCATACTGCGCGGATGCCGTGGGTCTCGATCCTCCTCGGCGGTGTTCTGGCGGAAGCCGCCGCGATCCTCCGCGCTCGTCGGGCTGATCGTCGCGCTGGTCGGGCCGGCGGATGCTGCCGCCGCTCTGAACCTACGCGCCGAGCATCTGGGCCAATGGGTCGGGCCGATCGGCGGCGCCGCGGCGTCTCTGGTCGCGGCGTTCTGGTGGCGCGTGGCGCGGCCGGAGTCGAGCTCGCGACGGGCACAGCCGTCGGCATCGTCGCCGCGTCGGTCGACGTCGCGATTCTCGCCGCGTCGCGCGCGCCGTTCCAGCCGTTGTTCATCGTGTCGAACGCCGGGCGCATCCTCGCCGGCGGCATCGGCGGCTGGCTGGCGGCCCGCCGCCGCCAGGGCCGGCGCCTCGTGGTCGTCCGCACGATTGACGCGCCGATCGACGTCGTGTTTCGCGCCGGTCGCCGACATCGCGCAGTTCTCGCGGGCGCTGCCGCATCATCGTGAAGGTCGAGTTCCTTTCAACTGCGCGCCTCGGCGTTGGCACCAGGTTTCGCGAGACGAGGCTGATGAAGGGGAAAGAGAACGTCACCGAGCTGGAAGTAACCGAGTAAATCGAGAACGATCACGTCCGCCTGGTCGCCGACAATCACGGCATCGTCTGGGACAGCGTGTTCGCGGTCGAACCCGACGGCGCGCGGACACGTTTGACGATGACGATGGACGCGAGGACGAAGCGGCTGATGCTCAAAATCATGCTGATGCTGATCGGCGGGATGGTGCGGAAGGCGGTCGAAGCGGACATGGACATGGTCCGCAGCTTCTGCGAACAGTCGATGTTGGTTCGGCGGCCCCGAAAGGGCCGCGCACCATTCTGCGAACGTCCGGCCTGGAGCTCGGTCGTGGGGCGGCCCTTTCAGGGCCGCCATCCAATCACTCCGAGCGCAATGACTGAAGCAGCGGCGTGCGCAGCGCCGCTCGTGTGGCCACCAACGACGACATCAGTCCCGCCGCGAACACCGCGCACCAAGCAGCAACGCGCCGGAGCCGGTGACCGGCAGACGGCCGCCGCGCTCGGCGATCGCGGGCACGATCGCGACGGACGCGCAGGCGATCCCAGATCGCCAGGCCCCACGCCAGCAGCAGCACGATTCTCGGCGACGACGATCGTGAAGATGTCGCGACGGCGGTAGCCGACCGCGCCGAGCAGCGCGAGCTCGCGGCGCCGCTCGAGCACGTTGCGCAGCACGACCGCCGCAAGACCGACGCGTGCCGACGAGCAGGCCGAGTCCGCCGAGCGTCTGGAACGTCGAGAAGTACGTGTTCTCGACGCGGTGGAACTCGGCGAGCCGCGCGGTCGTCTCGACCGCATCGGCGCCGAGGTCGCCGCGCCCTGCTTCGATCGCGGCCGCGACCTGCGTCACGCGATCGGCGGGCGCGTCGACGAGCAGGAACCGGTAGCCTTCCTGCTCCGGAAACAGCCCGCGCGAAGTTCGCGTCCGACATCAGCAGCTCGCCCTGGAAGATGCTGTCGGCGAGCGCGGCGACGAGCCGCAGCCGCAGCGGCCGGTGTCGCGGGTGATGACGACGTCGTCGCCGAGCTGCTTGTGCAGCACGTAGGTCATCGAGTTGGCGTCGGCGATCACCGGCACGGTCGTCGGCGCCGAGATCCGCGCTCGAGCAGCAGCCACGGGTTCGCGCGCTCGGCATCGGTCGACGCGACGGAGCCCTGAAACGCGAAGCGGCCCGACGTCGATGAAGCGGTGGCTCGCGCCCGAGCACGCGCGGGTTGCGCGGCTCGTACAGATTCAGGCAGCTGGCATCGTCTCCGGGCAGCACGCGGAATGGCTCGATCGCGATCCGATCGTCGCGCGAGAGTCCGATCGCCTCGCGGCCGTCGCGGCGAGTTCGGATCGTTGACGATCGGCAGCAGCAGATCGACGAGCAGCGGATAGCCGCCGACGCCGGACTGGCGATCGGTCGCCGGCGATGCCGTCGCGGCGAAACGCGTCCGACCGCGATCAGGATGAACGTCGCCGAGGCGATGACGCCGATCGCGAGCACGCTGCGGCCGGGACGGTCGGCGGCGTTGCGCACGCCGATGCGCCACACCGGCCAGCGGTGGACGGTCGTCTGCGAACGCGGCGGAACGCGCAGCCAGGCGGTCACGCGCGCAGAGGCATGCGACGAGCAGCGAGGTGCCGGCGCCGAAGAACGCGCCCGTCGCGATCGATCGCGCCGGCGCGCTCGCCGCGAGCAGGACCGCCGCCGAGCACGCGCGAACACGATCGCGGCGATCAATGCCGTGTTCAGTACTCGTAGGACGGGCCTGTCAGGCCGCCGTCCGGCGGCCCTGAAGGCCGGCCTACGACATCCGCGACCAATGTCTCCAGCCAGCAAGCTCCGCTCCGACAGACGCGACAGCACGCGCAGCGTCCACCAGATGCACACCATCGCGGCGACGAGCGCGCCCGCGCGCGCCTGCGGCCAGCGATACCGGCGACACGTGCAGGCGCAGCGCGCGTCGTGCCGACCGCACCGGACCACCACGTCCGCAGGCCCGCCATCATCACCGCGCCGTAGCGCGACGGCGCCGGCGATGCCGAGCACGCTGCCGATGAGCGGCGAGCACGAAGCCCTCGGCCGAGAACAGCCGCCGCACGCGTGCGCCGCGTGAACCCGACCGCGCGCAGCAGGCCGACTTCGCGCGCGCGCTGTTCCACGCCGAGCCGGAAGAACAGCGCCGCCAGCATCAGCGCCGAGACGACCAGGAAGAAGCTGAAGTAGGTGAGCTTACTCGCCGAAGTCGGTGGCGCCGCGCGACGCGCGCCAGACCGTCGGCACGAACGTCGCGGACCGCGAGACCCATCGTGAACGGATCGATTTCGGCGCGCAGCGCGGTGCGCGAATCGCTGTTCCCCATCGGCCGGCGATTCAGCCGGCAAACCGGGCCACGCGCACGGATGTCCGATCGCCGAATCGCGACGCGCCACAGTCGCTGTCCGACCTCCAGCGGGATGAACCCCTTCGGCGTGGTCCGGTCATCTGTCCCAGTAGTCTTCGTCGATCTTGTGCACGCGTTTGAGGATCGATCGGAAACGGCGGATTCCAGTCGGCGAACGTCTTTGCTTCGCTGATGCCTGGATAGACCGGGGCGAGATCGCGATCGGCGGCGGCGCCGGCGATCGGCACGATCGCCACGACCTGAAAATCAGCGGTGCGCGTCAGCAGCCGGCCCGGATCTTCCCAGACGAAGTATTCGATCGTGACCGGCTCGCCGACCTTCACACTCAGCTCGCGCGCGGTCCAGTCGTTGAGCACAATCGGCGGGCTGGATGGCGGCCCTGAAAGGGCCGCCCCACGAGTGCCAGACGGACTCTCCTCCGGAGCGGCTGGCGCGCCGGCGGGTGCCTGGTAGGGCGGCCCTTTCAGGGCCGCCGAGCTGATAGCTCAAATCCATCGCCGTCACCAGCGAGTACGGCACCTGACGATCGCCGTGTCGAATCACGTTCGCGAGATAGGTGAGGATCGCCTGCGTGCGCATCGATGCGGCGACCGCGGCTGCATCGATCGCCTTCACGCGCGGCGGATCGACGAGCCCGGCCGCGCTCTCGACGGCGGTCGCGGCAGCCAGGGCGCGAACCGACACGCCCACGTCCTCGAGCGCGAATCTCCGGCGAATCAACGTCTCGAGCGCGGCTGTGCCGCCGCGGCGATCCGCGCGCTCGGCGACGAGCAGCGCATTCACCTTGTCGGGAACCTCGAGATCCTGCTGCAGCCGCTTCAGCGGCACGAACACCGCGCGCACCTCGCCCTGCCCGGGCTGCAGCGAGAAGTCGCCGAGATCCGCCGGCGCGAGAATCGTGCGGACGACCAGGCGCAGCGACCGTCCGAGATTGTCCTTGCGCCCGTGCAGCGACTCGATCGGAATCGCCGATGGCCGCTCGACGCGGACCACGGAGATCGCTGCCGGAAGACGCGCCGATGTCCGACGCGAGCGCGCGGCTGACAAGCGCGTCACGCGCTTGCGGTCCGCGCACGCCGACCTGGTGGAACTGCCAGAACCGATCGTCGACGCCGTAGACCGCGACGTGCGACGCGCGGCGGCCGCTCGCCTGATCGGTGACCAGCCCCTGCATGACGACGATCGGCGCCACCGCCTGAACGACGCCGCAAACTCCGGATCCCGCGCCAGATCCGTGGCCAGCGCATCGCGGAAAAATCCCGACGAGAAGACCGCGCGGTCCACGCGTCCGAGCGCGCTGCAGCACGAGGTCGCGAAGGCTGCCGCGCACCGAATCGCCGACGAGGAGTGCGCCGGCCAGAACCGCCACCGCCGTCGCGACACCCAGGACGACGGCGACATTCGTCCGCCAGTAATGCGTCAGACCGCGCCGGACGAGAGTTGACAGTTTCATCGTTCTGGAATCTTCGCCGTTCGTTCTGGTGACCTCGCCGATCGTTCTGGCGGCTTCGCTGGTCGTTCTACGTTCGCTGCAGCTGTCGGTCGATCGAACTCGAACTTGATTGGAAACTTCTCCGCGAGCTGGGCACTGTGCGTCACCGACGATCAGGATCGTCTGCTGCGCGACGATGCAGATCGAACAGCAGCGACGCGACGCTGTCCGCCGACGCGCGATCGAGGTTGCCGGTCGGCTCGTCGCACAAGAGCAGCCGCGGATTCCGGATCAGCGCCGCGCGATCGCCACCCGCTGACGCTCGCCGCCCGAGAGCTCGGCCGGGCGGTGGTCGACGCGGTCGCTCAGGCCGACCTGATCGATCAGCGTCTTCGCGCGCGGCCACGGCGTCGCCGGCATCGGACGCGACCAGCGTCGGAATCAGCACGTTCTCGAGCACCGTGCACTGCGGCAGCAGGCAGTGATCCTGAAACACGAAGCCGATCGACGCGTTGCGGAACGCCGCGAGATCGTTCGGGGCGAGCTGAACGGGATTGCGGCCGTCGAGCGACACCGTGCCGCTCGTCGGCGGCTCGAGCGCGCCGAGGATGTAGAGCAGCGAGCTCTTGCCGCTGCCCGACGGCCCCATGACCGCCGCGGCATCGCCCGGCGCGAGCGAGAACGACACGTCCGACAACACGGTCAGCGGTCCGCGCGCGGTGGGATAGCTCTTGGTGAGGTCAGCGACTTGCAGCAAGGCGCGCCGGCTGTCTGGTCATGGATTCGTAGACGGCGAGTTGCGCATCCGTCGACACCTGGATGCTGTAGCGCTGGCGGACGCCGGCCGAGGCGCGATCGGCGAGCGTCTGACGTCGCGCCGGGATCGCTCCACAGCGCATACAACCCCTCGGCGAGCGCCTCGGGATCGTCAGGCTTCACCAGCAGTCCGCCGCCCGTGCGCTCGACCATCTCGGTGAACGATCCGCGCGCGCGGCTGGACCACCGGCACGCCGCTCGCCATCGCTTCGAGCAGGAACACGCCCTTCGGCTCGTCGTACGGCGCCGGCACGGACAGCACGTCGAGCGTGCGCAGGAACGCGAGCTTGCCGTCGCGGTCCACCGCGCCGTGATAGGTGAACTCGTTCGCGAATCCCGGTCTTCGCCAGGCTGCGCTTCACGGCCTCGAGATACGGCTCGTGGTCGCGCGACAGGTAGCCGGCGGCCTCGAGACGGACCGGCGCGTTGCCCGGTCCTGCGCCGGAAGATCGGATACGCCTCGGCGAGCGCGAGCAGCCCCTTCTCCGGCGCGATGCGCGCGAAGTAGCCGACGCGAAACACGTCGTCCGGCTTCGTCGCCCGCTCGTAGCCGGTCAGGTTGATCCCGAGCGGCACCACCGAAATCCGATCCGGCTGGAATCCCCAGCATCCGCGTCATCGTCGGCACGTAGTAGTCGCTGACGGCGATGAAATGATCGACCTCGCGGATCTGTTTCCGGATCATGTCGATCGCCTTCGTCCGGTACGGCTCGATCAACTGCTCGAGAAAGAGATCCTCGCCCTGCAGCGTGCAGCAGATGGGACGGGTCAACCGATCGCGCAGCGGCGCGCGCGAGGCTGATCAGCAGCGAGTTCGGCAGGTTGACGACGTCAGGTGCCGGGCTCGTCGGCGAGCCAGTCGCGCAGCTTGTCGAACTCCTTGCGCATCACGCCGCGCTCGCCTTCGAGCATCGACACGGTCATGGCGCCGAGCATCTTCGGATCGACGGACAGCGAGCGGCTCGCGAACGCCTTGATCACCGCCGGCGAATCCCACAGGCGATCGAGGAACCGCGGCGTCCTTGCGGAAGAGCGCGACGTGCTGCTGCAGGTAGACGCTGATGCCGCCGAACAGCACGCGATCCCGGCTGACGTTACGTTCGCCCGGATTGGTCGGCGTGTAGAGCGGCAAGCAGCGTGACGTCGTGGCCGCGCGCCAGCAGCTCCACCGCGAGCGCGTTGTCGCGCATGCAGCTGCCCGCAATACATCCCGGCAGCGCCGGCGGTGATGGACAGGATTCGCATCGTTACTTAATCCGCGTGGGGCCCCACCCCACGCGTAGACACCTTCGGGCCGTGGCCCTCGCGTGTATCCAGAACAAGGACGTCGCTGCGGAATCCTCCGCCCGCGCACGGCCAGCGCCTCACGCTCCGGCTTCTGGTTGTGGCGCCATTGCCACGTTTGCATCGGCTATAGCTCCGCAGTCTGAAACGCCCGGGCCCTGAAGAGAAAGTCGATGAGGTTGCCTTCGTGCGGCTGCAGCCAGTTCAGCTGAATCGTCGGCACGGGACCGAGATTCAGGCGATCGATGTGGACCGCGTCGAGCAGCGATCGGCGGAACGACGGATTGCACGGTGATCGCGCTGCACACCAGCGTCGGACCGATCGCGTCCAGCATCTTCGCCTCGGGACACTGCACGACGGTGACGAACGGGAACATGTATTCCTTCTTCGCGATCGCCGCCTCCGGCGAGTCGCAGTGGATCGACGGTCGGCAGCAGGTAGTCGGCGCTGCCCTCCTTGATCAGCCGCGGACCCTCGCGATGTGTCGGCGGTGACGTCAGTGACGCCGGGCGCCTGCAGGTCGCGATCGATCTCGCTGGCGATCGCATCGGCGACGCCGGGCACGGTGAAGGCCGCCAGGCTCGCGTCAGGATGATCCGGCGGCAGCGGGCGGATTGCGGCGAGACGCTGCGCAAGCGCGTCGGCGATCTCGCGCGTGTGACGGCTCGCCCAGATGCCCGAGCAGTTGATGCAGCCGCGGCCGCTGTTCAGGAACACGCTGTCGACCATCACGTCGAGGAACTGCTCCCAGCGGTCGACCTGGTCGTCGCCGATCACGATCTTCGAGAAGCCCGGACCGTGCGCCTGCACCGCCGGGTTGCCGCGATAGCGATCCACGGTCGCCGTCCCGCCGAAGATCAGACTGCGCCCGCAGCTCTCGAGCACCGCGGCGCCGACGTCGCCCTGGCCCGGATACACCGAGATCGCCTCGCGCGGGATGCCGGCCTGCGAAGAACGCTTCCGCCATCCGGCACGGCGTCCACGGCTCCTGCGGACCGGGCTTGAGCACGAGGCCGATCTGCAGCGGAATCACCGGCAGCCACAGCGTGTGCACGCCCGGCGAGTTCGACGGCAGCACGAGGCCGACGACCGGACTCTGCGGCTGATAGCTGATCGGCACGCCGCGCTCTTCGCCGTAGCCGCGCGAGAGCACGTCGAAGTCGAGGCCGCGCGTCAGCGACGTCAGGATGCGCGCGCATCTCGGCGAGCACGAACGCGTTCTTCTTCATGTTCGCGCGGCACATGCGCTCGGGCAGGCCCGGTCGACGCCGACTGCGCGCGCGACGAACTCGTCGGGCGTCTGCGTGCCGTCGCCCATCGGCAGCGTGCCGTTCGTGTAGAGCTCGCCGGCCTTGCCGACCCGCGCGATCAGATCGTCGATCGGGATCTCGCGCAGCACGTCGCGCGCGCGCTGCGCCTTGCGCATGTCGCGCTGAATCAGCCCGCCGTTGGCGCGGCTGACCTGCGCGATCGGTCTCGCCGGTCGCGAAATGGACGACCGGGTCCACGTCCATGCTCGTATAGGGCTGGCCCCAGCGAAGAACCGGTAAATGAATCATTGCATCTACTTCGTTAGAAGATGCCACACGAAACCACGAAACTCGACCGAAGACGACCCGAACGTTGAATCCGAGACATCTCTTCGTGGTTTCGTGTGCGTTTCGTGATCGTGTCTTGCGTTGACTTAAGTACACACCCGACCGTCGTCGTCGACGCGAAGCGCTCGGTACGGTCGCACACCGCTGATGCCGTCCCACGGATAATTGTCGCACGCCGGCTCTCGCTCGCCTTCGTCGCGCTCGAGGAAGCCCGGCATGAAGAATTCCTTCGTCAGCGTCGTCAGCTTCACGCGACCGGTCTGACCGTAGCTCGACGAGCTTGTTCGGGTCGTCGAAGTCGACGACTTCGATGACCGCGCGCGGCTGCGGCGCGTAATAGGCGATCTTGTAGTTGTTGTGCGGGCCCGCTCGGGCGCGCTGGCCGCGAGCCCCATCAGCGTGTTGCCGTAGGTCGGCGTCATGTAGGCGCCGTCGAGCAGCTCTTCGTGCGCGAAGCGGTTCCACTGCGGCGTGAACTCGGTGCCGCCGGAAAAGATTCCCGTGATGCCCGCCTTGCGGATCGTCGTGCCCATCGACTCGAGCCGAAGCGCCAGCGCTTCGAGCAGCTTCGGCGTCGCGAACATGCAGCGGATGTCGTGGCCGGCGCTGCAGGATCGTCACCGCCTGATCGATGACGTGATCCTTGTAGGCCTGCAGGTGCTCGCTCCAGCCCTTCTTGATCAGCTTGATCACCCAGCGCGGATCGAGGTCGACGCAGAAGCAGATGCCGCCGCGGATACTGCGCGAGATGCTCGACCGACGAGGCGCAGCCGCCGCGGACCCGACGGGCCGAGCATCAGCCAGTTCGAGCCCGCGGGAAAGTACTCGTCGGGCAGCGTCTCGCTGAACAGCTCGTAGTCGATGCGGAAGTCCTCGCACGGCGACGCGCGTCTTCGGCATGCCGGTCGTGCCGCCCGTCTCGAACACGAACACCGGCTTGCCGGCGAGGCCCTTCGGAATCCAGCGCTGCACCGGACCGCCGCGCAGCCACTCGTCCTCGAACGAGGCCGAACCGCTCGAGGTCGTCGAAGCCCGTGATCTCGCGCCGTGGATCCCAGCCGAGCCTTCTGCGGCGAATTCGAGCCAGAACGGGCGATCCGGTCGCCGGATCGAAATGCCAGTCGACGACCTCGCGGACCCAGGCGTCGAGCGCGTCGCGCGCCGAGACACGGTGCCGCCTGCTCGCGCATCATCGACCAACTCTGCGAAGCGTGCATGATGTCGTAGTATAGCCCTCCGGGAAAGACGTTGCTGATGGCGGCCTGGCTCGTCGTCGTCGCCGTGATGTACGCGCTGCACCAGGACTCTGGTTCTGGCGCGCCGCGCGTCCGCTCGTGTTCGGATTTCCTGCCGATCGGCCTGGCTTACCACGCCGGTGCACCGATCGCGGTGTCGGTTCATGCTCGCCTGGCTGGTCGTGCGGCGTCACTGGCCGCGCTCTCGAGGCCTGGCCGCCGAATGATTCCCGCGATCGTCGTCTTCGCTATCTCGCCGCCGTTCTCGTGCGATCGGCCTGTTCGCGCGGCGCGACCGCCGGCATCGCGGTGACGCCGAGGACTTCTTCCTCGCCGGCCGCTCGCTCGGCCCGGTCGTGTTCCTGCTGTCGCTGTTCGGCACGAACATGACGGCGTTCTCGATCCTCGGCGCGTCGGGCCACGCGTTCGCGAACGGCATCGTCACCTACGGGCTGATGGCGTCCTCGTCGGCGCTGATCATCCCGCTCGAGCCTGTTCTTGATCGGCACGCGGCTGTGGGCGCTCGGCAAGCGGCACGGCTTCATGACGCCGGTGCAGATGTTCCGCGACCGCTGGGAGTGCGGCCACATCGGGACGGTGATCTTCGCCGTGCAGGCGATCCTGCTCGTGCCCTACATCGTCATCGCGCGTGATGGGCGGCGGCACCACGCTCGCGGCGCGTGAGCGGCGGCTGGTGCCGTTCTGGCTCGGCGGCGCGATCGTCGTCGCTGGTCGTGATGGGCTACGTGTTCTTCGGCGGCATGCGCGGCACCGCGTGGGTGAACACGTTTCAGACGCGTGCTGTTCCTGTCGTTCGGCGCGATCGCGGTCGCGGTGATCGGCGCGCGGCATGGGCGGCTTCGCGCGCGCGATGGAATCGCTGCTGGCGTCGCCGGCGACGGCGCCGCTGCTGACGCGCGAGCGCGTCTCGCCGCTGCTATTTCTTCAGCTACACGTTCATCCCGCTGTCGTCGATCGCCTTTCCGCACATCGGCATCTTCTGCCTGACGGCGAAGCGGCTCGCACACTTCACGCAGGACGGTCGTCCTGTATCCGATCTGCATGCTCGCCATCTGGCTGCCGTCGGTCTTCCTCGGCGTCGTCGCCAACAAGGCGACCGACGTGCCGGCGATCAGCGCCAAGATCGAAGCGCGCGCGACGCTCGCCGCCGCCGGGCCGACGCTCGACGCCGCGAGCGCGCGACTGAACTGCGCGCCAGGCGTCAGCGGCGACGACGTGATCCTGAAGCTGGTCGAAGGCTACGCGCCGGTGTGGCTGGCGTCGCTGCTCGGCGCGGCGGTGATGGCCGCGGTGATGGCGAGCGACTCGCAGATTCTCGCGCTGTCGACGATGTTCACCGAGGACGTGTTCACGTTCTACGGCGGCACCGCGCGGTTCGGGCCAAGCGGTGCAGGTGCAGACCGGCCGCCTGTTCGTCGTCCTGCTGACGGTCGTCGCGTACTCATCGCGCTCGAGGTGCCGCAGTCGATCTTCGATCTCGCCAGCGCAGTACGCGTTCGCCGGCTACTCGGCGCTCGTCGCCGCTGCTCGTCGCGGCGCTGTTCTGGCGCGGCAGCACGAAGTGGGGCGCGCTCGCGGTCGCGCTCGTGGACCGCCGCCGCCGTGGCGGCGATCGCGATCCTGCAGTCGGCCGTCCCCGCGCCACCGCCCGGAACGGCGACGACGGTCCTGTCGATCGGCGGCATCGACGCGATCACGCGCGCGGCCGCCGGGACGATGGTGTTCGGCCTGCTGCCGGTCGTGCCGATGACGGTGCGTGTCGTCGCTGCTGATGATCGTCGTCTCGCGGATGACGGCAGGCGCAAAGGCCGGCCGCCGCGACTCTGGCGCGTTACTTCTGAGTCCGGCTAAAGCCGGACACCACGTTCTCTCCATCACCCTTCACGAAGATTCAGTAATCGTCTTGACAGCGATCGCCACGCGGTTCAGCGTGTGTTTGACGCGATATGCGCACGCTCTGGATGAATCTCGGCTGGCTCATCGTCCTCGTCGCCACCGTCGGCGCGGCCGCTGGGGCTCGACGCGGCCGGACGTCTGACCTACTTCACCAGCCTCGTCATGTGGGGCATCCCGATTCTCTATCTGTGGCCGCTCTTCAACGTCCTCACCGCGGCCGGCACTGGGCAGACGCCGCAAGGCGCTCTCGGCTTGACCGTCGCCACGATCGTCGGCCTCGGCGTCGTCCTCGATTTTCTGCTCGGACATCTGACGCTGCGGTTTCCGGGCTGCGCCGAGCGTCGCCGGCGCGAGTCCGTATCGCTGTGCCTGCCGGCCGTCGGCGGCCAGGTTCCGCTGGAAGAAGTGCTGTTCTACGCGATGGGACCGGTGGCGATGGTGCTCGTCTACGCGTGCGCCGACGAGCGGTGGCTGAGCAGAGTACAGCCCGGTCGACAACCTGCTCAACGTCAAACTCATTCAAGTGTCTCCACAACTCGTCGTCGTCGCCGCCGCCGCCGCGGTGACGGCGCTCGTCCTCTGGCGCGTGAACGGAACCTTTCCGACCTACTTCGTGTTCCTCGCTGGCGGCGCGCTCCTGCCCGCGATCTTCCTCTATCGCGCCATCGGCGCGCTGACGAACTGGCCGGCGTTCGCCGTCACCACGCTCTACGTGATCCTCACGTCGGTCATCTGGGAAGTGACGCTGGCGATCCCGCGCGGTTGGTGGGGATATCAACCGTCGGGATGATCGGCGTCACGATCGCCGCCTGGTCGCGCGGCGACGCTGATCTTTCCTGTCGAGGCCACGGTGGTGTGGATCTTCGCGCCGTTCGCGAGCATTCTCACCTACGAGTTCGCCAAAGCGCTGACGCATCATCCGCAGTCGACCGCGGAGGCGCGCTGTTCGGATCCGATCACCAGCCGGCCTGTGGCGGTCTGAGCTCTCCGAATCCCAAATCCCGAATCCCGAATCCCGGATTCGCGATCCGAGAGCCGTGGTATCGTGAGCCGCCGCGGGCGTCTCCGCGGAATCATTTCGTCACGAGGCCTCATGTCCACCGTCACGCCTGACGCGCCGGCGACACGGCTGACGCCGCTGCACTGGCTGATCATCGTCATCTCCGCGATCGGATTTGCGTTCGACTCGTACGTGCTGCTGATGCTGCCGCTCGATCGTGCGGCCGGCGCTCAGCGATCTGCCTGCAGGTGCCGACGACCAGCCCGCTGGTCAACGACTGGGCCGGCCTCCTCTTCTACGTGCCGGCGATGGCCGGCGGCATCTTCGGGCTGCTCGGCGGCTACCTCACCGACCTGTTCGGCCGGCGCCGCGTGCTGGTGTGGAGCATCCTGCTCTACGCGTTTTCGGCGTTCGCGTCGGGCTTCGCGACGTCGGTCACGTGGCTGCTCGATCTGGCGCTGCGGCACGTTCGTCGGCGTCTGCGTCGAGTTCGTCGCCGCGGTCGCGTGGCTGTCGGAGCTGTTCCCGAATCGCAAGCAGCGCGAAGCGATCGTCGGCTACACGCAGGCGTTCGGATCGTTCGGCGGGATCATGGTGACGGCGCGGCTATTACCTGTCGGTCACCTACGGCCATCTCCCTGCCGGCGGTCCACGGCGGACACGAAGCGTGGCGCTACACGCTGATGTCCGGCGTCGTGCCCGGCGATCCCGCTGATTCTCGATCCGTCCGTTCCTGCCCGAGTCGCCGACCTGGGAGCAGAAGAAGCGGGCCGGGACGCTGAAGCGGCCGAGCTTCGGCGAGCTGTTCGCGCCGCAGTTCAAGCAAGACGACGATCGTGACGACGGTGATGATGGCGGCGCGCTACGCGGCGGCATTCGGCGCGATTCAGCAGACGCCGCGGATCGTGCCGGGACTTGCCGGAAGTCCGCGGGCTGGCGCGGCCGGCGATCGAGCAGACCGTCAGCGCCGTGCAATCGTTCCAGGAACTCGGCGGCCTCGCGGGCCGCTTCCTGCTCGCCTACCTCGCGGTCCACATCGTCAGCCGCCGCCGCGTGCTGCATCTGTTTCAGATTCCGGGCCTCGCTCCTCTGCGCGATCGTGTTTGCCTGTGGCCGGCACGCGCAGCCTGACGATGCTGGAGTGGGGCTCGTTCTTCTTCGGCATCGCGACGATCGGGCAGTTCAGCTTCTGGGGCAACTATCTGCCGCGCGTCTTTCCCACGTATCTGCGCGGCACCGGCGAGAGCTTCGCCGCCAACGTCGGCGGGCGCATGATCGGCACATCGGCGGCGCTCGTCACGACGCAGCTCGCCAACGTGATGCCCGGCGCATCGGCGCCGGCCAGGCTCGCCTACGCGTCGGCGATCGTCGGCACCGCGTCGTACGTGATCGGTCTGGTCGCGAGCATGTGGCTGCCGGAACCGAAGCAGGAAGAGCTGCCCGACTAGGGATTTGGGATTCGAGAGTCGGGATTCGCGATGTTGCTAAGCGCGGCCATCGGTGCGCTGGTGACGGCGGCGGTGAGCACCGTCGGCGACTATCTGTGGGCGAACGCGCTGCCGCACGGCATCCCGATCTACTGGTTCGCGCACGGGGCGCTGCTCTTCTTCACGGTCGGCTGCTGCCTGGGACTGCCGTCGCAGAAGCCGCTCGTCGGCGGCGCCGGTGGCGTGGCGATCGGTCTCGCGGCGACGGCCGGCTATGCGCTCATGCGTCCGGCGCTCGGCTACACCGGAATCTTCGTGATGTTCTTCGCGCTGTGGATCGGCCTCGGCCTGCTCGTCGGACGCGTGCTGCAACGGCGGGACAAGACGAGCGTCGTGCTGATGCGCAGCGTGCTCGCCGCGATCGGATCCGGCTGCGGCTTCTACGCCATCTCGGGGATCTGGTTTCCGTTCAACCCGCACGGCTGGGACTACGCGAAGCATTTCCTCTACTGGACGCTCGCCTACTTTCCGGGCTTCGCGCGCGCTGCTGCCGTTCCCGTGGCCGCAGCGGATCGACTGGGCCGTCAGGCTCGCAGAGGGACGGCCTTCAGGCCGTCGCTAACTCGCGCTGGCACGCCCTGAGGGCGGGCCGCCAGAACGCGAGCTACCGTCGTCCCGATTGCAATCAAACGATCGTCGCTGCGTAGAAAGATCTGGCCGTTCGAGATCGCCGGCGACGCGATCAGCCGCTCGCCGACGTCGTTGCGCGCGACGATGCGCGGCTCGCGGCCCGAGCGCAGCACGATCGTCTCGCCGGTCTCGCTGACGAAGTAGATCTTCCCGTCCGCGGCGACCGGCGACGCCGAGAAGACGCCGTCGACGCGTTCCTGCCACACCTTCTGGCCATTGGCGGCGTCGATCACCGTGATCGCGCCGACGTCGTTGGCCATGTACAGCAAGCCGCCGTCGTAGACCAGCGACGAGATGCATGGCGCGCCGGTGTTCACCTGCCAGACGACGTGCGAGTTCGCGATGTCGCCGCGGCCGCCGGGACGGATCGCCATGTACGGGCCGCTGCGATACCCGCGGCTCATGTAGACGACGCCGTCGTGGAACGTCGGCACGGGGATCGGAAACTGATTCGATCCGCCGACGTGCCACAGGAACGTCCCGGCTGCGCGGATCGTACGCATCGACGCGCTCGCTCGAAGTTGACGATCAATTCCGGACCCGATGCGGCCTGAACCACGAACGGCGTGGTATACGACGACCGACCGCGGCCGCGATCCGTCTTCCAGCGATCCTTGCCCGTGCGCGCGTCGACCGCGAGCAGCATGACGCCGGCGCGTGATCGCACAGCAGGATCAGCGAGTCCTGAAAGAGCGTCGGCGAGCTGGAATGACCCCAGTTGATGTCGAACGGCGAAATCTCCTTGCCGAGGTGACGCTCCCACACGACCTTGCCGGTCATGTCGAGCGCGACGATCTGGCCGGTCCCGAACCAGGCGTAGACCATCTGGCCGTCGGTGACCGGACTCGGGCTCGCGAGGTTGTGTTTGTCGTGCACCGCGGAAGCGGCCCGACCGCTTCGACGCGCCGCTCCCACAGCCGCCGTCCGTCGCGCGCGGTTGAACGCTTCGACGACGAAGAAGGTGCGATCCGATGTTGTCCGTATCTTCGCCGCCAAGCGCGCGCTCGCCGGCCGCGGCCGCATCACCGCCCTGCACGAGCCGCGGCCCCTGCCGCGTGATGCCGTCGCCGATCTGCGAGGTCACGAAGACGCGATCTCCCCAGACAATCGGCGACGACACGCCGAGCCCCGCCAGCTGACGCCTTCCACGCGACGTTCTCGGTGTCGCTCCACTTGTCCGGCAGATTCTTCTCGTCGGCCACGCCGTTGCCGTGCGGCCCGCGCCACTGCGGCCAATCCGCGGCCATGACCGGCGCGGTGAGTGAGATGAAGAGCGCGAGGACGATTCGTAAGGATTGCATTGCGAGAGTCTAATACACAACGCCGCGCTACTCCGCCTTGAGCAACTCCGCGGTGTTGACGCGTCCGGGCGCGGCGCGCCGGGCCGTAGGCGCTGACGAACGCGCCGGTCAGGAGCAACGCCGCGACGGACGCCACGATCCTGATGTCGAACGCCGGCGCGTCGACGATCAGACGGCGCAGCGCGATGGTGCTCAGCGGCAGCAGCGCGAACTCCGGCGACGACGCCGATCGCGACGACGACGAGCGCGTCGGTCGTGAGACCGCGGACGACGTCCGCGGGACGCGCGCCGAGCGCCTGGCGGATCGCGAACTCGCGCGCGCGGACGACGACGCTGTGGGCGACGCGCGCATAGAGGCCGACGAGCGTGAGCAGCAGCGTCGCGATCCCGAAGAGCGAGACGATCGTCGTCTGCACGCGCGGGCTGCGCCAGCCATTCGGTGCGGATTTCGTCGAGCGGCCGCACCGCGCCGATCGCCTGCGAGGGTCGATGCGCGCCACCTCCTGGCGGATGGCCGCAACCGCCGCGGCGGACGAAGCCGATGGCTCGACGATCAGCGTCATGAACGGCCACGCGTTCTGCTGATACGAGAGATACAGCACCGATCTCGGCGCGCGGATCCCCGCTCAGTGGTTGCCTGACGTCGCCGACCACGCCGACGACGGTGATCGGCTTGTCGCTGCCGACGAGCGTGATGTGGCGGCCGATCGGATCGTCGTTCGGCCAGTAGCGGCGCGCGAGCGCGGCGCTGATCACGGCGACGTGCGGCGCGCCCGCACCGTCTCGACGATCGATGAGGCGTCCACGCACCAGCGGGATGTCGAGGAGCGGGAACGCAGACGGATCGACCGCGCTCGCCAGCGCCGTCTGCGCGTCGGTCGATACGGCGCGACCCTCGATCGAGAAGCGCACGTTGCCGAGCGGCCGCGCCGGCGGCAACGTAGCTGGCGGCGCCCACGGCTCGAATCTCGCCGCGTGCGGTGAGCGCCGTCAACAATCGATCGAAGAAGACGCGCTCGCTCGCCTCGTCTCGCGTAGCGGATCTCCGACAGCGACACTTCCACCGCAACCGTCGCATTCGACGTGCGCGAGACCGTGGTGAGCGCCGAGAGGCTCTGGAATCGCAGCAACAGTCCCGCGGCCGACGACATCAGCACGATCGAGAGCGCGACCTGCAGCGCCACCGTGACCCGCCGTCCGAGTCCGTGCGATCCCCACGTCCGCTTCGGCACGAGATCGCGCGATCGACGGACCGCGAGCACGCTGGGCACGAGAGCGGTTGCCAGTACGCTGACGAGCAGCAGCGCGGCCACGGCCACGACGACGCGCGCATCGACTCGCGGCTCGAAATCGTAGGGCACGGAGGTGGAGACGCCGGCCGCGCCGAACAAGTGCACGAACCACGTCGCGATCACGAGTCCGCCGGCGGTGCCCGCGCCAGCCCACACCAGCGCCTCCGCCATCAACTGTCGAACCACCGCCGCCATCGTCGCGCCGAGCGCCATGCGCACGACCAGTTCGTGCCGGCGCGTCGGCAACCATGCCAGCAGCAGGCCGGCGACGTTGATCCACGCGACCGTCAACAGCACGAGCACCGCACCGCCAAGCACCACGAGCGCCTTCGTCGAATCGCCCAGCAGCAAGTCGCGCAGCGGCAGCACACGCGCCGTCCATTCCGCCGTTGTGTCCGGATGATCGAGTTGCAGCTGTCGATAGATGGTTCCCAGCTCACGCTCGGCGACGGAGGCGGGGACACCGCTGCGCAGACGCGCGATGACGCCGACGAGGTGGAAACGCCGCTCGCGTTGCTCATCCGCGGTCATCGTCCAGGGGATCCAGATCTCCGCCCTGTCGATGGTCCGGAAGCTGGCCGGCATGACGCGCGATGACCGTGTACGACTCGCCGTCGATGCGCACGAGCGCGCCCGCGACGCGTGGATCGCGGTTGAACAGCCGCTGCCACACCGCATGCCCGAGCACGACGACGTGGTTGGTGGTTGCGAAATCAGTCTGCTCGAGGGTGCGACCGAGTGCCGGCGGGACACCCCAGAGATCGAAGAACCGCTCGGTGACTTTCAGACCGGAGACGCGTTCGGGCAGCGCCGCGCCGGCAATGCTGCGCATCGATCGCGTACGTCACCGGCCGCGTCGCGGAGTCCCCTGACGCGTGACTGACCAGTCGAGGAAGTTCGCCGGCGGCACCGCCATCAACCCGCGCTGCGGGTGCATTTCCATGACGAAGACGAGCGCGTCGGCGTCGCGGTGCGGGAGTGGGCGCAGCACGGCGGCGTCGATCACCGCCCACATCCCGCCGGCAAGCCCGACGCCGAGCGCCGTAACAGCGCCGCGATGAGTGTCGGCACCGCCGGACGTCGCGCGAAGAGGCAGAAGAGCAAACCGCATGTCGAGTGCGCCCGCTCGTAGAGCCTCAACGCCGCAGCCGCGTCGAACGGCCGCGGGTTGAACGATGCCGGTCCATTGTTTCGCGGCGTCGGCCGCGAGCGCCGGAAGACTCTCGCGCGGCACGCCGATCTCGCCGAGCGTTTCCGGCAGGTCGCCGGCGCGGCGAAGATCCTCGAGGCGCGCCGCCAGTCGATCTGCCGCCTCTCTGTGAAGGTCCGGCTGAAGCCGGACACCACTCATGTCCAAGAGGTTCCGATATCGCCCTTCGACGTGTTCGGCATTCCAGCGGACGACGTGCGGCAGCATCACCGCGATGGCGACGCCGTGCGTGGTGCCATGGTGCGCGGTCAGCGGGTTCGCGCAGGCGTGCGTCGCGCCGAGCATCGACTGCTCGATCGCGATGCCCGCTTCGTGCGCGCCGAGCAGCATCGCGCCGCGCGCGACCAGGTCATTCGGATCCGCCAGCACGCGCTCGTAGTGCGCCTCGAGCAGCCGCCACGCATCGCCGGCAAAGAGATCCGAGATCGGCGTTCGCTTCGCCGTAACGAACGACTCGACCGCGTGCGAGATCGCGTCGTAGCCGGCGATCGCCGTGACCTGCCGCGGCTGCGAGACGGTCAGCGCCGGATCGAGAATCGCGACGCGGAATGCCGCCTTCGGATCGCCGCACGCCATCTTCACGTGCGTCTCGCGCGTCGGAGATGATCGCGTAGGACTGCGCCTCGCTGCCGGTGCCGGCGGTCATCGGAATCGCCGATCGACGGCAGCAGCGGCCGCGACGCCTTGCCGTGTCCCCAGTAGTCGCGCATCGTGCCGCCGTTGGTCAGCACGAAGTTGATCCCCTTGGCGCAGTCGAGCGAGCTGCCGCCGCCGAGCGCGACGATCGAATCGATGCGCGCGTCGGCCGCGACAGCACGGCCCGCCTCCACCATCCGCGTGTCGGGGTTGGCGTCGAACGCGTGAAAGGCCGCCGACGCGATGCCCGCCGCCTCGAGGATCGCCGCGCGCGCGCCACCTGTCCCGTCGCGACGATGCCGGGATCCGCGACGATCAGCGTCCACGTGTGAACCCGAGCTCGCGCGCGAGCTCGCCGAGCCGCGCCAGCGCGCCCTCGCCGAAGACGATACGCGTGTGCAACTGGAAGTCGAATGGACGCACGGCTAGGCCGGGGTGCGGAGATCCGCCTGGCCGATCGCACAAGGGACACCGGACGCCAAGGCCTTGATCTGGTCTGACCTTTGTGTCCTTGGTGGCCTTGGTGCTGAATCAGCGCCGCGAGGAGGAATCGAAAGTCGCATTCAACTCGTGCGTTTCGCGATCCGATACAGCTTCGACGCGGTGCGGATGATCAGGCTGCCGCGCGCGACGGCGGGAGTGGCGAGGGTCATCTCACCGAGCGAGTTCGTTGCCGAGCACCTTGAAGTCGCGTCCGGCCTGAATGACGTAGGTATCGCCGTCTTCGCTCAACGCGAAGATCCTGTCGTTGTACGCCCACGGCGACGCGGTGAAGCCGGCGGCCTCCGCGGTGATGCGCTGCTTTGCTGTAAGATCTCCTGCCCCGTCTTCGCGTCGTGGCAGGTGAAGAAGCCGCGATCGAACAGCGTGTAGAAGTAGTCGCCGTAGACGAGCGGCGCGAGGGATTGTAGGTGCCGAGCGTCGCGTTCGACCAGACGACGAACGGGTTCGACGATTCGTCTTTCTCGAGCGAGATGTCGCCGGACGCGCCGGGACGGATCGCATAGACCGGCTGCACGGCATCAGCCGGATAGCCGGAGCTGATGAACAACACGCCAGGACCGGCGAGCGGCGTCGGCACCTGAATCGTCGTCATCCCGGTCAGCGTCCACAGCAGCTTGCCGTCGAGATCGTGCGAGCGCACCTTCTGCGTGCCGGCGGTAACGATTTCGGTCCGCGTCGCCGTTCTCCCACACGAACGGCGTCGTCCAGTTGCTGCGCTTCGTCGCGCGCGGTGCGCCACAACTCGTTGCCGGTCTTCTTGTCGAACGCGGCGATGAACGATTGGTCGTCGTTGTCGTTCACCACGATCACGCGGATCGCGATAGAGCACAGGCGATCCGGCCGTCCACTCATCCGCTGCGGACCTTGAACGGCCCCATCGGCTTCGACCACAGTGGCTTGCCGTCCACGTCGAACGCGAACAGCCCGAGGTTTCCGAACTGCGCGTAGACGCGCTCGCCGTCGGTCACCGGCGTCTCGGACGCATAGCTGTTCTTCTGGTGCTTCGACTCGGCCGGGACGGCGGTCGCGACGGTGCGCTCCCAGCGAGTCTTCTCCCAGTCTTGAAGTCGACGTCATAGAGCACCCAGCGGTGCGGATCGGTCGACGTCGCCAGGTCGCGCCCGGACATCGGGCCGCCGAACGACCGCGGCGTGTAGGCGGGAATCTCCTTGAGCGCTTCTTCGCCGCTCTTGGTATTGACCGCGCTCGTGACGAAGACGTGGTCGCCGGCCACGATCGGCGAGCTCCAGCCGCGGCCCGGCACGTCGAGCTTCCACGCGACGTTCTGCGTCGCGCTCCACGTGTCGGGCAGCGTCGTGTCGTTGGCCGCGACGCCTGACTTGGCTCCGCGAAACTGCGGCCAGTCTTGATCGGCAAAGACGACGGTCGAGGCGAGAAGAGTCAGCGCCATGACTCTCCAGCACTGAGGACACGGAGGACACTTCCTCCGCGGTGGAGAGTTCAGCCGCAGCATCCGACTTGTCATCGTTTGTGACTCTTTGGCTGGCCGAAGCGCGAACAATATTACACTCAGGTCGTGCAACGAATTCTTTATACCGTCGTCGCCGGCTTCGGCGTCTTTCTACTCTGGGGCCCCTTCCCCCGGACTTCCCTCGTTGCTCGCGGCGGCCGATCCGAATGCGGAACGCTTCTGGGCGCAGTGGCGCGGTCCGTATGCCACCGGCGTCTCCGGAAGTACGCCGATCCGCCGATCGAATGGAGCGAGACGAAGAACGTCCGCTGGAAGGTGGAGATTCCCGGCCGTGGCTCGTCGTCGCCGATCGTCTGGGACGATCGGATCTTCCTGCTGACCGCCGTGCCGGTTGGTCGTGACCGGCGCCGGCCGTGCACGCGCCGCAGGGCGGCGTGCAGCCGCGCGATCGACATCGCTACGTCGTGCTCGCGATCGATCGCAAGACCGGGAAGACGCTGTGGGAGCGGGTGGCGCGCGAAGAACTGCCGCACGAAGCGACCCATGGGACAACGGGACCTACGCGTCGAGCTCGGCGATCACCGACGGCCGGCGCGTGTTCGCGTGGTTCGAGTCGCAAGGCATGTATGTCTACGACATGGACGGCAAGCTGCTCTGGTCGAAGGATCTCGGCGACAAGAAGATGCGCAGCGAGTTCGGCGAGGGCAGCACGCCGGTGCTCCACAACAACCGCCTGATCATCGTCTGGGATCATCAGGGCCAGTCGTTCATCGTGTCGCTCGACGCGCGAAAGCGGACAGGAGTTATGGCGCGTGAACCGTGACGAGATCGACACGTGGGCCACGCCGCTCGTCGTCGAGCACGACGGCCGCGCGCAGGTCATCGCGCCGGCGATGAACAAGGTGCGCAGCTACGACTTCGAGACCGGCACGGTCGTCTGGGAGAGCCCGGGCGTGACGATGAACCCGATTCCGTCGCCGGTGTTCGAGGACGGAATGGTGTTCGTGATGAGCGGTTTCCGCGGCAACATCCTCAAGGCGATTCGTCTCGCCGGCGCGCAGGGCGATCTGTCGAAGTCGAACGCGATCGTCTGGTCGCTGGATCGCGACACGCCGTACGTGCCGTCGCCGCTGCTCTACGACGGCGTTCTGTATTTCCTCAAGACCAACTCCGCGATTCTCTCCGCGTTCGACGCGAGACCGGCACGCCGCATTACCAGCTGCAGCGGCTCGACGGGCTGTCGGAGGTGTTCGCGTCGCCGGTCGGGGCGAAGGGACGCGTCTATCTGCCGGGACGCGAAGGCGTAACGCTGGTGATCAAGCACGGCGCGACGTTCGAAGTGCTCGCGAAGAACAAGCTGGACGAAGGATTCGACGCGTCGCCGGCGCTCGTCGACCACGAGATCATCCTGCGCGGCTACGAGCATCTCTACAGCATCAGCGAACAGCGCTGATCCCGTTTCACGACCAGACGTCGGTAGCGCAGCCCCAACATCCACCTCCGCCTCAACTCGTTTTCCAAATGCCGAGCAAGCGGCGAACGACGACCAGTTCGCCGACGTGATACGCCGTGTGGTCCGCCACCAGAAGCAGCTCGCGCAAGTAGGTCTGGCCGCTGCCGTGCGGAATCTTCGCAAAGAGATCGATCGACGGGTCGGCCGCGAGATCCTGCAGCGCCTTCAGGTCCGCATGAAACTGCCGTATGCTCTCGTCCCAGTCGGCGGCCGACTTCGGGGCGGGCGACGCGGGCCAGTAGTCGTCCGGCCACTTCATCTCCTGGTCACTTCGGGTTGCGGCAGAAGTCGAGGATGTCGTGCTGCGCCATCCGCAGATGTTCGAGGAGCTGCCACGCTGAATACGGCGCGCCGTCCGGCTTCTTCCCACACAGCTCGGCCGGAATGCCCTCAACCGCTGTGTCGAACCCGACGTGAGCGTCTTCCCAATCGAGCACCTTCCGGAGCTGTTCCCGCAGTGCCGCGTCGTTCGTCATCACGTGCTCACATCTCAGTAGGCCGGCCAGATGCCGGGAGTGGCCAGTTCAACCGATCGATTCTCCGGATCGCGGAAGTAGATGCTCTGATCCGCCGCGCTCCCAGCGGACGCGGCTTTCGATCGGAATCCCGAGCTGCACGAGCCGCGTCTCCCACGCCGCGACGGTGTCGGCGTCGATCGCAAACGCCAGATGGACCGGACCGCCGCCGTCGTGACCGGGCACGAGGCCGCCGGCGGTGTCGAGCGGACCGGTATTGCCGCGCTGAAACAGCAGCAGCACCGTTCCCTCCCCGACTTCCATCGCGATCAGGCGATCGCCGGTCATCATCGGCGTCGCGCGCGAGCAGCGTCTGGTAGAAGGCCGCCGTCGTCGTCAGATCGTCGCAGTAGAGCACCGTCTCCAGAACCCTGCGGACACGCGCCGTCACCTCAGCGCCTCGCCAGCGTCATCTTCATCCGTGCTTGGTCCGCAGCGTGACCACCGGCTGCGGTTCGACCGGATGTCCGGGCACGGTGCGAGCCTCCACCGCTGCGCGATGGTCGCGACCACGAGGACCAGCTCCATCCACGCAAACGATTCGCCGATGCAGCGGCGCGGGCCGCCGCCGAACGGGAATACGCGAACTGCGGCAGCGTGGCCTTGAAGTCCGCCGTCCAGCGTGCCGGATCGAAGCGGTCGGGCTCGGCGTAGTAGCGCGCGTCGTGGTGAACGATGTACGGGCTCATGATCGCATGATCGTCCGCGGCGGCGCCACGTACTCGCCGATCGGAAATTCGGCGATCGCCCGTCGGCCGACAATCCACGCCGGCGGGTAGAGACGCATCGCTTCGGTCACAATCCTCTCGGTGAAGGTCAACGCCTGCAGATCGGCGACCGCCGGCAGCCGTCCCTGCAGCACACGATCGACTTCGGCGTGCAGCTGCGCCATCGATCTCGGGCGACTGGCTGATCAGAGTACCACGTCCACGTCAAGGCGTTGGCTGTCGTCTCGTGTCCGGCCAGCAGGATGGTCATCGCTTCGTCGCGCACCTGCTTGTCGCTCATCCCGCCGCCGGCGTCGTCCCCGCCTCCTCGTCCTGCGCGCTGAGCAGCATCGAGAGGAGATCGCCGTGGTCGCGGCCGCTGGCGCGCCGCTCCGCGATCATCGAATAGATGATCCGGTCGAGGCGTGCGCGTCCCTCCTTCGCGCGACGCAGCTTTGGAATCGGCATCCGCTCCAGGAGATCGACGAACGGAAGCATCGTCGTCCAGAAAGACTCCATCACGTCGTTCATGGCGCGGCCGACTTCCGCCGCCTGGTTCTCGATGTCCACGTCGAAGAGCGTCTTGCCGGCGATCGACAGCGTCAGCCGCATCATCTCCTGCGCGACGTCGAGCGTCTCACCGTCGCGCCACTCCTGCCGCGCGCGATCGGCGTACTGCACCATCGTCCGGCCGTAGCCGGCGATGCGCTCGCGATGAAACGCGGGCTGCATCAGGCGGCGCTGGCGCAGGTGCATCGCACCCTCGCTGGTCAGCAGGCCGTTGCCGAGCAGCCGCTTGGTCGCTCCAGACCGCGGCTCTTGGTGAAATTGCGATTCTGCGTGACGAGGATCTCCTTGATCTGCTGCGGATCGCTGACGAGAAAGATCGTCTCGCCGCCGATGCGATAGGTCACGAGATCGCCGTAGGTGCGCGCGAGATTGGTAATGAACGCGAGCATGTCGCGGCCGGGCCAGTAGGCGGCGCGCTGGAAGAGCGAGAGTTTGGGACCCGGCGGGAGTCGGGTGCCGGTGGCGCGGCGGGCGGTGCCGGGTGCTGCGGTGACGGATGCCATGGTGCGCGTGCCTCAGTGCGATCCTCTCACGGACCGGCCGCGCGCGCACCTCTCGAGCCGCTCGATCGTCACAGCAGCGATTTGATCGCCGCCTCGAACGTGTCCTTTCCCGTCAGACCGATGTGCTTGGCGCAGATGCGGCCATCGCGGCCGATCAGAAACGTCGTCGGCAACGCGAACATCGGCCCGTATGCGGCGTCGACGTCTTCACGATCCTCGCTGTTGAGGATGGTGTAGTTCATCTTGTACTGACTGGCGAACGGCGCGGCGCGCTTGAAGTCGTCGAGGACAACCACGCCGACGACTTCGAATCCACGCGACTGTAGCTCGCGTACAGATCGATGAAGAACGGAATCTCGACCTTGCACGGCGCGCACCACGTCGCCCAGAAGTCGAGCAGGACGACCTTGCCGGCGTAGTCCGACAGCTTGACCGGCTTGCCGTCGAGATTCTTCAGCGTGAAGTTCAGATTGGCCTTCTTCGCGTCCGCGGGACACGCGGCCGCGGCTGGCGCCGCGACCGATGCCGCAGGGCCTGACGAGCCTGAAGAGGGTGAGCGGTTCGACGACATCCGCGGCGCGGCAATCATCAACGCGGCCAGTCCGACCGCCCCGAGCACGACAATGATTTTGGATGCAGCCATAGGAGCGGAGAACACGAATGAACGCCGGTCTATTCCCAACGCCGCGATGCTGACGCCACACGTCCCCATCAGACGTAGGGCACGCCCTTCAGGGCGTGCCGCGGTGGTCGACGACGACGCGATGATGCGCCACGTCGCGATCGAAGTCGACCAGCATCCGTGCGGCGCTGTCGTGCACGACCGCCGTCTCGACCGCCTCGCCCGCAAACGCGCGGACGGACTCGAGCGAATCCCACCATGTGATGACGGTGACCTCGACAACGCCCTCGCGGTCGCGTTCGAGCAGCGTCACGCCGCGATAGCCGTGGATCGCGGCGAGATCCGGCACGACGGTCGACTGTAAATACGCGGCATGCTCCGGCCGCACGATCGGGGGTCGCCCGCGCCTTCCACACGCGCGCGATCATGGCGTGCTTGCGCCGATGACCACGTTCCACGGACGCACGCGCCAGCTCTTGACGAGGCCGCTGGTCACGTACGGATCCGCGCGCGCGAAACTCTCCGCCGTGTCCGCATTCTCCGCGCGAAATACGAGCAACGCGCCGTCAGGCGGATTGCCGAGCGCGCCGGCGAGCATCAGCTCGCCGCGCGCATGCGCCGCGTTGATCAGCTCGAGATGCGCCGGGCGGTACGCCATCCGTTTTTCGCTGAAGCCCTCGACGACGTCGGTCATCAATGCGAAGTAATTCATTGCGATGATTTCACCGGCGCCACCTGACGCGCGAATCGGAGATCCCACACGCGATCCTGGACGACGCTCAGGCCGGTGATGCGGCCACCGGTGCGCCGGAAGATAACCAGTCCGAGTTGCGGCGCGGTGAATGCGTCGGCGTAGATCGGCGTCAGCGTCAGCGTCGTGTCGGGACGGCGCCGGATCACCAGCGCGCCGCCATCGATCGCCGCGGTCAGCGTCGTCTCGGCTTCGTCGCTCACGTAAGAGCCCGCGAGATCCCGGAGGATCTTCAGCGGCCGGCTTCACTGCCGGCGGGCGGTCGTATGTGTCCACGCGGCCGAACGCATCGGTCGTTCGTACGCCGCGTGCGTCGAACTCATAGGTCTGATGCTGCGCTGTTTCGAAGCGCGACGACGACATCGCGATCAGCTTGATGCCCGCGTTCGGATTCAGACCATCGGACGCCCCGCGCTCGACGCGCAGGCCGCGGAGCGGGGCGTTGGGGTCCCGCGGAGCGCGTCCGGGGGTAGGGGCCCCCGGATTGATCGTGATCTGGCGAGATCGTCAGCGGGACGCCGGTCGCGGTGTTGCGATACAGGCCCGACATGCGATCCACGTCCGCGGCAGCCAACGCGTAGGTGGGGTTGGCGGCGCAACGGCCTTCGCGCGGCCGCCCAGATAGACGTCCGCGACGGCGCGTCCCGCCTGCATCGCAATGGCGCTGCTCACGTTGCACAGCACCGCGACCGACAGATGCTGATCCGGATAGCGCGCGAGATCCGCGCGGTAGCCGGCCGTCGATCCGCTGTGATCGACCTGGCGCACCCTGTGTAGGTGCGGTTGTAGAGCCCGAACGCGTAGTCGTGCGCGCGGCCGTCGCTGAACTTCCCCGACTTGCTGCTGCGCGGCGACGAACGCGGCGTCACCCACCACCGGCGTGACGAAGTTCTCGTTCCACGTCAGCAGATCGCCGACAGTCGTCAGCAGTCCGCCGTTGCCGTAGACGCTGCTCGAACGGCATGTCGGTGTGGAAGCCATCGAGCTTGTCGTCGTAGGCGACGGCGCGGTCCTTCACCACCCGCGTGTGATCGTCGCGCCACGAGGTGTGCGTCATGCTGCAGCGGCTCGAAGATGCGCGTGCGGGTGAAATCCGAAAAGGGCATGCCGCTCACGCGCGAGACGATGATCGCCGCGAGGTTGAAGCCGGTGTTGCTGTGCGACCAGCGCGTCCCAGGCGGAAAGTTCAGCGCGTGCTGACGGCTGACGATCTCGAGCACGTGCGCGTGCGTGTACACCGCGTCGTCCGCGGCCAGCCGGCGATGCCGGCGACGCTGCCCCAGTCCCGCAGTCCGCTCGTGTGGTTGAGCATGTGGCGGATCAGTGAGCGGCGTTCCGTAGTCCGGCAGTTCGGGAACGTATTTCTTGCACCGGATCGTCGAGCGACAGCTTGCCCTCGCGCGCCAGCAACAGCACGGCGGCCGCCGTGAACTGCTTCGACACCGAGCCCGCCTCGAAGATCGTGTCGGGCGTGTTCTGCACGTCGTGCTCGAGATCGGCCATGCCGTACGCCTTCGCGAGCGCCGGCTTGCCGTCGCACGCGCCACGCCGACGGCGCAGCCGGGCGTCGCCGTCGTCCATTTCGCGAAGATCGCGTCGACCTGCGACGCTTCGTCCGCGGCGATGCGCGGGCCGACAACGAGGACGCTGGTCACGACGGCCACGAGAAACGCCAGCATGAGTCGATGCTTCATCAGAACCTCACCATGCGGCCCTGAGAGGGCCGCCCCACGAGCGACACTCAGCGCGCGACGAACATGCAGGCGGCCGCTTCAGGGCCGCCGCGAGGCAGATCAATCTCCCCACACCTCACGTGCCGTCGCGACGACGCGTTCGAGCTTGGCCCACTGCTGATCCTCGGTGATGTCGTTGCCTTCGACCGTGCTCGAGAAGCCGCACTGCGGACTGAGGCACAGCCGCTCGAGCGGCACGTAGCGCTGCTCGCGTCTCGAATCCGATCGGTCAGCTCGGCGCGACGACTCCGAGCGTGCCGACCGTTCGTCGTCACCAGGCCGAGGACGACCGTCTTGCGGTTCGGGACGAAGCGCAGCGGCGCGAAGTCGCCCGACCGCTCGTCGTCGTACTCGAGAAAGTAGCGTCGACGTTCAGGTCGTTGAACAGCACCTCCGCCACCGGCTCAGTAACCGCCCTCCGGCGACCCACGCGCTGCGGAAGTTGCCGCGGCACAGATGCACGGCGATGGTCAGGTCGTCCGGACGGCCATCGATGACGGAGTTGATCAGCGCCGCGTAGGCACGCGGCAGCGCATCCGGATCGTCACCGCGCGCCTTGACGCCGGCGCGCATCTGCGGATCGCAGAGGTAGGCGAGATTGGATGTCGTCGCAGCTGAATGTAGCGGGCGCCGGCGCGATACAGCGAGTCGATCTCGGCGCGGTAGCACTGCGCCAGATCGGCAAAGAACTCGTCGAGGTCCGGATAGGCGTGCAGATCCACCGCCTGCCGTCCGCCGCGGAAGTGGACCATCGTCGGCGACGGAATCGTCACCTTCGGCGTCCGCGTCGTGACCGATCGCAGGAAGCTCGAAGTCCGCTTTCTGAATGTCCTGCACGTGACGGAGCTTCGCCCGTCACCGACAGACGCGGCGGCGCGAAATTGATGTCGCCGCCCTGGCGTTTGAACTTCGTCTCGATCGCGCCGCTGACCGTGACGCCTTCGAGCCCGCTCGAGAAAATCGACGTGGAAGAACGTCCGCCGGTACTCGCCGTCGGTGACGCTGTGCAGGCCGACCGACTCCTGCCGCTTCACCACGTCGCGGATGGGATCGATCTTCGACGCTCACGCAACTGCTGTTTGGAAATCTCTCCCTGCCGGAACCGATCGCGCGCCTCCGAGAAGAGGCCTGGGCCACGCAGCAGGCTGCCGACATGGTCGGCACGGAACGGTGGATTCGTCTTGGACACGCGGGTTACCCCGCGTGAGTGTATCTCAAGGCTCCTTGCGCGCGTCCGGCCGTTCGCGCCACGGATCGGCGGCGATCAACGCGTCCGCCGCCGCGGCATCGACCGGACGGGAGAAAGTAAAATCCCGAGAAGACCTCGAACTGGCGATGGTCGATCGCGTTGCGCAGGTCCGTTTCGGCGGCGCAAGCACGACACCGCGCGCTCCCAGCAGCAGCGGAGGCCTGGCGCGTCATCGCGTGACGACGGCCTTTCCGAGCGAGCGTTTCGATCTTCGCGAGCAACTGCTCAGAAGCCGACCGGCTTGCTGTCGAAGTCGTCGCCGCCGGAGGCAGAGCGCAAGATCGCGATCGTTGGTCATCGCGTGCGGCGCTCAAGACGATGATCGGGACTCTGGCGCGTCGCCGCGTCGCGCTTCAGCCGCCGCGTCCCCTCCGCACCCGTTGATGCCGGGCAGCCCGAGATCCATCAGGATCAGATCGGGCAGCGCCGTCCGTCCGGTCTCGACGCCCTGCAGTCCGTCCGCGGCCGAGAGGATGCGGTAGCCGCCGCTCGAGGCGGCGCGACAGCGCGTCGCGGCTCGGTTGGTTGTCAATCGACGACCGTGATCGTCGCCAGCGGTGTCACGCCGATGCCCTTCGCACGGCCGCCGGCGTCGTCGATTCGACAGATCGGTCAGCAGCGGCGCACGCCGCCGTCGACCGCGGTCGCGGGCAGGTGGACGAAGAACGACGATCCGTGTCCGGGACGGCTCTCGACCGAGACCGATCCGCCCATCAACTCGCGAAGCGCGAGACGATCGCGAGGCCGAGCCCGGTGCCGCCGCTTTTCCGCGGTGCGTCGTCACGTCGGGCCTCGGGTGAACGCGCGCGAAGATCGTCCCGATCTGCTCGCGGGTCATGCCCACGCCGGTGTCGGTGACGGCGAACTGGATGGTCGCGCGGCCGCGGACCGTCAGTCGCCGCACATCGATCGCAATCGCGCCGTCGCGCGTGAATCTGGCGGCGTTGCTGAGGAGGTGCTGCAGGATCTGGCGCGTCTTCCTCAGATCGCGCTCATCGCGCCGACGTCGGCGCCGCACTTCACCGTCAGCGTGTTGTTGCGCTGTTGCACCAGCGGTTCGACGGTGTCGACGAGGCTCGCCGGATCAGCGCGCCGGATGTCGATGTCGAAGCGCTCCGGCGCGATCGGCTCGTGGGGTTCGAGGTTCACCGACATCAGAGACCGGCGTCGAACAGCGGGCAGCCGAACACGCTCGTCACTGTGCGCTCGGCGCGTTCACCGCCAAGCAGCGCGACGAGCGATCGGCGCCCGGCGTTGTCACCCGCATGCCCCCTCGATCCGGTGATGCCGCCGTTGAAGCGCAACGCGCCGCCGCCAGTCGTAGAGCAGCGCCTGACCGGAGGTGGCGCTGCCGAAGCGCTGCGCCTCGAAGTCCGTCGTCATCGCGCACGAGCGTGACGCCGGGAATCGCAGGCGGCCAGTCTTCCACAGGCTGGTTTGGCTCCCAGCCGTTCGCGACGCCTCCGGTTCCAGGAACAGCGACGTAGGTTCTCGGCCGAGTGCTGGCGCGCGCGAGGACTTCGGCCAGCTCCGTCGAGGCTCGCCGGTGTGCAGGAGCAGTCGAGGATGCGCGAGCAGGATCAGCGTCGGCGTGCCCGGCGTTCGCGCGAGCGCACTCGACACCGGCCAACGCTCCGGCGCGGTCGCCCGTACGCCCGGCGTGGGCTGTCGTACCGCCAGAGTATCGACAGGCTGGCGGCGGCAGCGACGAGCCACAGCGCCGTCGAGATCCAGGGCCACGGTTGCGATCGTGCGCAGATCTCGCGATCCATGAGTTCCCCCGTGCAGTGACTGACAGTGGTGCGACTCGATGGTGCAATACGGACACCACATCGGCGAGTCGCGTCGGGACTCGCACGATGTCTTTTGCTCACACCTACTTGTCGCGGTCGCGTCGCGATGCGCGAAGGGGCGCGGGGCTCGCTTCCGTGTTCCGATCAGGAGCACGCGCACCAAAAGCTTGACGCGTGATGCGGTGTGCCCTACCGCGAACGTGGATCGCGCGCGAGGGTCAGCGGCTGTGTGAGGCTCTTCCCGTTCACGGTCAGCTTCACGGTGTAGGTGCCGGGCGCCGACGGCGGCGGAGCGCCGCGGCCGCCGCCTCCACCACCGCCACGTCCGCCGCGTCCACCCGCCGGCGGCGTCGGACGGAAATCCCAGACGAAGCGATGCATCCCCGGCGACGCCGCGAGGCCTCCTGCGGCCGCTGCCACACGGCGTTGACGACGAGCGTATTCGGATCGAGCGGCGTGCATCGGATCGGCGCTCGAGTAGCGGCGGAACGGTCTGGCCGCCGGCGTTCAGAATCTCGAGCGCGACCGGACCGCTCGGCGGCGGATTTGCAGGTAGTAGTCGATGATCGCGCCGACCGGCGGACTCTCGGCCCACGGCTCGTCCTTCTGCGTCGGCGTCCCATCGTCGGTCGCCGCCGGGAAGATGATCGCGTCGGACGGCTTGAAGAGAAACGCGTCGGCTGTGCGTGACCTCGGATCCGATCTGCCGCAGCACGCTGACGTCGTCGAGCACCCAGAAGCCGCGGCCGTGCGTCGCGACGATGAGATCGTTGTCGTGGAAGGCGAGATCGCGCATCGACGTCGCCGGCAGATTGAGCTGCAGCGGCTGCCAGCTCGTCGCCGTCGTTGAACGAGATGAACACGCCGAGCTCGGTTCCGGCCACCAGCAGGCCGCGCCGCTTCGGATCTTCCTTGACGGTCTGCATGTAGACGCCCGGCGGCAGGCCGCGCGTGATCTTCTGCCACGACTTTGCCGCCGTCCTTCGTGCGGTAGATATGCGGCTCGTTGTCGGTCAGGCGATGACGATCGACGGCCGCGTAGGCTTCGTTCGCATCGAAGTGCGACGCGTCCATCATCACGACCTTGCTCCACGGCGTCAGCTCTTGCGGCGTGACGTCCTGCCAGCGTCTTGCCGTCATCCTGCGTGACGCTGATCAGCGCCGTCGTCGGTGCCGATCCAGAGGAGCGGCGCGCGCAGCGGCGACGGCGCGATGGTGTAGACGACGCCGCCCTTGCCGCGCGCCTTGTCGACGTCGCCGGCGGTGGCCGCGTCGAGATTCGGCGGATCGATCGGATTGGGGCGCGTCAGGTCATCGCTGATGCGTGTCCAGTGCTCGCCGCCGTCGACGGTCTTGAATACGAACTGATTGCCGAAATAGAGCGCGTGCGGATCCGCCAGCGAGAAGACCAGCGGGTTGGTCCACGTGTGCCGGGCGGGCGCCGGCAGGTTCACTTCAGGCGTGACGTTCTTCCGCTCGCCGGTTTCGACATCGCATCGCTCGACGGTGCCGCCGAACAGGATTTTCGGATTCAGCGGATCGGGCGCCGTGTAGCCGCCTCGCCGCCGGCGCACAGCGGCTCCCAGTCGCGCATCGTGATGTTGGCGAACTTGCCGCGCGTGCGGACGCGGACCGCGCCGCTGTCCTGCTGCGCGCCGGTGACCCAGTAGGGAAGTTGTAGTCGGGCGCGACGTGATAGAGCTCGGCGATCGGCTGATTCAGCCACGAGCTCCACGTCGGATGATCCGTGCAGGCCGTCGACGCTGATCACCGCGCCCTGATCGCCGCCGAGAATCATCCGGTTCCCGTCGTCCGGATGGATCCACAGCTGGTGATAGTCGTCGCCGCCGGGCGATCCCTTGAACGGCTCGCCGAACGTGCGGCCGCCGTCGCGCGATCGATAGACGCCGGTGTTCGAACGAGTAGACGAGATCGGCGTTCTTCGGGATCGACCACGACCTTGCCGAGAATACCAGCCGCGTCCCCAGATGCGGCTGTCGCCGGACGCCTTCGTGAACGTCGCGCCGGCGTCGTCCGATCGGTAGAGGCCGCCGTCCTTCGCAGTCGACGATCGCGTAGACGCGGCTGCGGATTCGACGGCGCGACGGCGATGCCGATGCGGCCGAGGCCTTCGGTCGGGCAGACCGTCGGTCAGCTGCTGCCAGTTGGCGCCGCCGTCGGTGGACTTGTAGAGGCCGCTGCCCGGACCGTACGACGGCGGGTAGACGCTCCACGGCGGACGGCGGGTGTTCCACAGCGAGGCGTAGATCGTCTGCGCGTTCGCCGGGATCGAACGCGAGGTCGATGGCGCCGACGTCGTTGCTCTTGAACAGGACCTTCTGCCATGTCGCGCCGCCGTCGCGCGGTGCGGAAGACGCCGCGATCCGGGATTCGGCACCGTAGACGTGCCCGAGCGCCGCGACGAAGACGACGTTCGGATCGCGCGGGTCGATGATGACTTTGCCAATCTGTCGACGTGTTGTCGAGGCCGATGTGCGTCCACGTCTTGCCGGCGTCGGTCGACTTGTACATGCCGTTGCCGTACGAGATCTGCGGAACGCATGTCGGCTTCGCCGGTGCCCGACGTAGACGATGTCGGTGTTCGAGGCGGCGACCGCGATCGCGCCGATCGACGCGATCGGCTGCGAGTCGAAGATCGGCAACCAGGTGCGGCCGGCGTTGGTCGTCTTCCACACCCCGCCGCCGACCGATCCCATGTAAGAAGACGCTCGGCTGTCCCGGCACGCCGCTGACACCGTTGACGCGCCCGGACCGGAACGGCCCGATGCTCCTCCAGCGCAGTCCCGAGAAGAAGCGCGGGATCGACGCGGCCGTTCTGTGCGTGGAGATAGCTCGCCGCGAACGGCGACGCGATCGCGATTCGCCATCAGTGCGCGCGCAATAGTGCGGGAGATCGACATGATGGAGCTCCGTTGAAGACGCGCGAAGAATATCACTCGAAAGCTTTCACACACGGAGGAACGGAGTTAACGGAGGACGAACGGAGGCTGCGTTCGACGCATGGGCCGGCGAAGCCAGCCCACCAGATGGCGGAGATCGATCGCGGAAACGAATCGCCGCCAGAAAACGCTATGCGATAGCAATACAGCAATTCGGTGTAGCGTTGGTGCGTATTGCTAGCGCCACCGAGACGGGTTGTCCGCGGGCGCAACCATCACCTATATCAGGCCACCTTCGGTCCAAGCCGGTCTCAAGGCACCCGCTACAAAAGTGGGCCCACCTGGAATCGAACCCAAGACATGACCGGTTATGAGCCGGCTGCTCTACCGTTGAGCTATGGGCCCCGATCGTCATGGGGGTCGGCGCGATGCATCACGACTCAGGAAGCTCCGCAGCTTCTTGGAGCGTGACGGATGGCGCAGCTTGCGCAGCGCCTTGGCCTCGATCTGTCGGATGCGCTCGCGGGTGACCGCGAAGTCCTGGCCGACCTCCTCGAGCGTGTGCTCGCAGCCGTCCGACGAGGCCGAAGCGCAGCCGCAGCACTTTCTCCTCGCGGGGCGTGAGCGTGTTGAGGACCTTGTTGGTCTGCTCGCGCAGGGCACAGGCCGATGATCGACTCGACCGGCGAGACGACCTGCTTGTCCTCGATGAAATCGCCCAGGTGACTGTCTTCCTCCTCGCCGATCGGCGTCTCCAGCGAGATGGGCTCCTGGGCGATCTTGAGCACCTTGCGCACCTTGTCCACCGGCACTTCCATCTTGGTGGCGATCTCTTCCGGGGTGGGCTCGCGGCCCGAGCTCCTGGACGAGCTGGCGCGAGGTGCGGATGAGCTTGTTGATCGTCTCGATCATGTGCACCGGGATGCGGATGGTGCGCGCCTGGTCGGCGATCGGCGCGGGTGATCGCCTGGCGGATCCACCACGTCGCGTACGTCGAGAACTTGTAGCCGCGGCGGTACTCGAACTTGTCGACCGCCTTCATCAGGCCGATGTTGCCTTCCTGGATCAGGTCGAGGAACTGCAGGCCGCGGTTCGTGTACTTCTTGGCGATCGAGATCGACGAGCCGGAGGTTGGCCTCGACCATCTCCTTCTTGGCGATGGCCGCCTTGCGCTGGCCCTCGCGGATGATGGCCATGACCCGCTTGAGTCTCGTCGGCCCGCGCGTTGGCGCGCGTCTCGGCGGCCTTGATCTCCTGCTGGGCCACCCAGATCTGCTGCGCCTTGGGGCTGGTGAACCGCTTGGCCGCTCGTAGATGCGAGGTCGTTGACCGCGCCGTTGCCCTGGGCGGCCGCCGGGTCGCGGAACGAGACGTAGATGAGGTTCTGCACTTCCTCGGCCGAGGGCCGGCGGCCGTTGGTCCACAGCTGGATCACCCGCTCGGCGCGCTCGATGTCGTCGAGCAGGTCGCGCAGCCGCTGCACCAGGCCGCGCCGTCCGGGCTCGCTGTCCTCGCGGTCGATGATCTGGTTGCCGATGTTGAGCGCGCGGAGCTTGTCGAGCACCTTCTGCTGGCGCTGCTGGGCCTGATGCTCGATGCGCTTCCACGCCGGATCTCTTGCCTGCGCGGCCGCCGGCGGCCGACGCCTTCTGGCGGAAGCTGCGGGCCTGGTCGGAGCTGTCGCGCTCGCGGAGCAGCCGGTCGACCATCGCGAACGCCGCGGTGACCTGCCGGGTGAGGTCGGCTTCCTTTTTCCTCTCGGTGAACTCTTCCTCGTTGACGTCCACGACTGCCCGGCCGAGATGTCGCATTGGCGGCGGAACTCTCAGGCTGCGGAAGCGCTCGAGCGCGGTTGAGCGCGAGTCGCAGCCTACTTCTTT
>ERZ1370068.5461-contig-4488_pt1 | contig 37849 bp, 49 predicted proteins | sample MGYA00561227_ERZ1370068 | MGnify/ENA primary metagenome ERZ1370068 (study PRJEB38410, sample SAMEA6850437) | metagenome | study: Metagenomic assessment of the ecological functions of the soil: analysis of the soil microbiota associated with the...
GATGTACTTCGTTCGGTTACGTATTGCTCAACCGGATCTCACCGTGTACGTGCTCGATTGGGACTTTTCGATGATCTACGCGCTGGAGCGCGGCGCTGCTCCCAGGCTGCGCCTGGCCTGGGGCACGCCGGCGCAGTTCCGCTTCGCCCTCGATGATTGTCGCCCGATCGGCGGAAGCGCATCATCAGAAGATCGTCGTCGTCGACGACGCGGTGGGGGCTGGTCGGCGGCTTCGACTTCGGCGCCGGTCAGCTGGGGCACGCCCGAGCATCGGCCGAGATGATCCGCGCCGCATCGACCCGTGGGGGCGTCCATATCCGCCGCTTGCACGACGTTGCAGCTGGCGGTCGACGGCACGAAAGCGGCGGCGCTGCTGGGCGAGGTGGCTCCGGGCGCGCTGGCGGCGCGCCGCGGGCGAGCTTTGCTCATTCCAGCCGCTCCGTCCGGGCTCGACCCGTGGCCGGAGAGCGTCAGGACCGGACTTCCGCGCGAGTCGACGTCGCCATCGCCCGGACCATGCCGAGCTTCGGCGACGAGCCGGAGGTCCGCACGAGAAGTCGAGGCGCTCTACGTCGACGCGATCGCGGCGGCGCGGCGGTGGATCTATATCGAGAACCGGTACCTCACCTCCACGGCGGTCGGGGCGGCGTTGGGGCAGCGGCGCTGCGCGAGGTCGACGGGCCCGAGATCGTCATCCTGCTGCCGCGCGAATGTCAGAGGTGGCTGGAGGAGACGACGATGGGGGTGCTGCGCGCGCGCCTCATGCGCCGCCTGCTCGATGCCGACCAACAGCACCGCTTGCGGTCTAGCCACCCGGACGTGCTTCGGTCCTGCGGCGATCGCCGCCTGACCGTCCATTCCAAAGGTGCTGATCATCGATGACGTGCTGTTGCGGGTCGGATCGGCCCAACCTCAGCAACCGCTCCATGGGCGTCGACACCCGAATGCGATCTCGCCATCGACTGCGACCGGCTCCCCTCCGCTTTCGCGGCGCGTATCGCCCAGCTGCGCAACCGATTGCTGGCCGAGCACGTCGGCGAGCCGATCCGAGCGCGTCGAGGCGCTGCTGGCGGCCGAAGGCTCGCTCATTCGTGTCGTGGAGCTGCTCAGCAGTCCGGAGCGCGGTCTGCGGGTGCTGGACTGGGACGTCGAGCCCGTGAGCTCCGACAGCATCGTCCCGAGCTGCCGCGGTGGTGGACATCCCGAGCGGCCGGTCGACGTCCGAAACGCTGCTCCAGCGAGCTGATGACGCGCCAGGGTTGAGCCCGCAGCCGCCACGCGGCGCCTGCCGCAATTCGTCGTCGCGGCCTTGGCGTGCGCGGCGGGCCTGCTGGTGACCGTGCTGCTGGTCGCCGCGCTGACGTAACCTGTCCTCCTGGAGGGCGCGCGGGTTTGTGAAAGAAATGCTGGATGCGCTGTGAGGACCGCCCCCTGAATCAGGCCCCCCTGGGACGCGGGCGGCCGCGCTGCCAGCGAGCTCGAACGGTTGCGGGCCAGGGCCCAAGAATCTGATGCTAGCTGGGCAAGCGTGGGCGCCGCATAAGACGACGTCGTTGTCGCGCACAGCAGATGGGCCGCCCGCGGTCCCAGGAGGGCAGGTCCCAGGGAGCCGCGCAACTATTGAGCCATTGTAATCTTGCACGTCGTCCACACCGCTGCTTCCTCCCTATCTCTCCGCATCCGGCGGCTTTGGCGTACAGACTCTGCGTACAGCGAAGGGGAACCGTGTTGTCCGATAGGCGTGCCGCCGAAATCTGGCCGGGCCGACCGTCGCCGCTGGGCGCGACGTCCGACAAGCTCGGCGTGAACTGCGGCGCTCTTCTCGGAAGTGGCCGAGCGCGTCGAGCTGTGCCTCTTCGACGACGAGGGCACGCGAGAGCATCACGTCGACCTGCCCGGAGATGACACGGCTACTGCTGGCACGGATATCTTCCCGACATCAGGCCCGGCCAGCGCTACGGCTATCGGGTGCATGGAGCGTGGGCGCCGGCCGAGGAGGCAGCGTTGCAACCCGGCCAAGCTGCTGCTCGATCCCTACGCGCGCGCCATCGAGGGGCAGGCTGACGTGGAACGAGGCGGTGTTCCCGTACCACTTCGACGACCCCGAACGGCGCGGCGAACAGCGAACGACAGCGCGCCGTTCGTGCCCAAGTCCGTCGTGGTCGACCCGGACCTTCGAGTGGAAGGCGATGACGCGCCGTCGCCAATACCGCGCTGCACGATACGGTCATCTACGAGCTGCACGTGAAGGGCTTCACCGCGCGCCATCCCGACATCCCGCCCGAGCTGCGCGGAACCTACGCCGGCCTCGCGCACCCGGCCGCCATCGAGTACCTGCAGTCGCCTCGGCGTGACGGCGGTCGAGCTGATGCCGGTGCATCAGTTCGTTCACGACGCCCATCTCGCCGAGCGCGGCCTGCGCAACTACTGGGGCTACAACTCGATCGGCTTTCTCGCGCCGCACAACGAGTACGCGTCGAGCGGGCAGCGCGGCGAGCAGGTCGCAGGAGTTCAAGGCGCATGGTGCGCGCGCTGCACGGCGCCGGCCTCGAGGTGATCCTCGACGTCGTCTACAACCACACGGCCGAGGGCAACCACCTCGGCCCGATGCTGTCGTTCCAAGGGCATCGACAACGCGGCATACTACCGGCTCGTCGGCGACGATCGGCGCTACTACATGGACTACACCGGCACCGGCAACAGCCTGAACATGCGCCACCCGCACGTGCTGCAGCTGATCATGGACTCGCTGCGCTACTGGGTGACTGGAGATGCACGTCGACGGCTTCCGCTTCGACCTCGCGGCGACGCTGGCGCGCGAGCTCGCGACGTCGACCGGCTGTCGGCGTTCTTCGATCTCGTCCAGCAGGATCCGGTCGTCAGCCAGGTGAAGCTCATCGCCGAGCCCGTGGGACGTCGGCGACGGCGGCTATCAGGTCGGCAACTTCCCGCCGCTGTGGTCCGAGTGGAACGGCAAGTACCGCGACACGGTGCGCGATTTCTGGCGCGGCGAGCCGGCGACGCTGGCGCGAGTTCGCCTCGCGCCTCACCGGCAGCTCCGATCTCTACGCGACCACCGGCCGGCGGCCGCTACGCCAGCATCAACTTCGTCACCGCGCACGACGGCTTCACGCTGCGCGACCTGGTCTCGTACAACGAGAAGCACAACGAGGCGAACGGCGAGGAGAACCGCGACGGCGAGATCGCACAACCGCTCGTGGAACTGCGGCGCCGAAGGGTCGCAGCGACGATCCCGACGTGCAACGAGCTGCGCGCCCGCCAGACGCGCAACTTCCTCGCCACGCTGCTGCTGCTCGCAGGGCGTGCCGATGCTGGTCGCGCGGCGACGAGCTCGGCCGCACGCAGCGCGGCAACAACAACGCCTACTGCCAGGACAACGAGCTGTCGTGGGTGCGACTGGGAGCACGCCGACCTCGAGCTGCTCGAGTTCGCGCGCCAGCTGATCCGCGCTGCGCCGCGAGCATCCGGTCTTCCGCCGTCGCGGCTGGTTCCAGGGCCGGCCGATGCGCGGCGCCGATGTGGCCGACATCGCCTGGTTCACGCCCGACGGCGAACGAGATGGCCGACCAGCACTGGCAGGAAGGATTCGCCAAGTCGCTTGCTGCTGTTTCTCAACGGCAGGGCGATCTCACAGCCGCGACGCGGCGCGGCGCAGGCGATCGTCGACGACAGCTTCGTCGCTGCTGTTCAACGCCCATCACGAGGCACGTGACGTTCACGCTGCCGTCGCGCCAGCTGCGGCAGCCGCTGGATCGTGGCCGTCGACAGCAGCGCCGCGAGCCTCAGTGACGAAGCGCGCGTATCACCCGGGCGGCACCGTCGACGCAATCGCCGGCCGCTCTGATCGTCGTGCTGCGCTGCGAGCCGCTGATACGGCGGCTCCGCCGCTCGTCGCGACCTATCGGCTCCAGCTCCACGGGGAGTTCGGCTTCGATCGTGCGGCGGCGGAGGCCGGATGCCTGGCCGCGCTCGGCATCAGCCACGTGTATACCTCGCGCCGCTGCTGCAGGCTGGCGCCGGCAGCGCAGCGCACGGGTACGATGTCATCGATCCGCCAGCGGGTCAGCGATCATCTCGGTGGCCCGGTCGGTCGCACGCCCGACACCGACGCCGCGCGCGCGACCTCGGCTTGGTTCTCGACGTCGTCCCCAACCACATGGCGATTGGTGGCGTCGGCAACCGTTGGTGGTGGGACGTGCTCGAGAATGGCGCGGCCAGCCGCTACGCGCGCTACTTCGACGTCGACTGGGGAGTCCCCCGAGACGAAGCTGCGCCACCACGGTTGCTGGTGCCCGTGCTCGGCGATCACTATGGCCGGCTGCTCGATGCCGGCGAGATCCGGCTCGGCTACGACAGCGGCCGTTTCGTGATCGGCTATGCGGACCACGCGTTGCCGGTCGCGCCGCGCACGCTCTGACGAAGCTGCTCGCGGTCGCCGGCGCGCGCGCGCCCGGCCTCCGGGCGATCTGGCGGCGATCGGCGACAGCGTTCGGGGCGCGCCTGCCGGTCGGTCTCTACCACTCGCCGCTGATGCGCTCGCTGCATCACGCGTCCTACACGTTCGAGGAAGCGGTTGAGCCACCGGCTGACTCGCGGGACCAGCGCCACCGGATGGTGCCGGCATCACGGCCGCTGATGTCGTTCAGTGGACACGGAAGCGCCCGACTACGTCACGCGCGCGGCTGATCGCCGCCAACCCGCAAGGCGAAGGCGGCATACGACCAGCGCCATGCGCGCGGCCTGGGACGCCACGAACCGGCTGCTCGCCCTCGACGTGCCGCTGGAGTTCGCGCTCTACGTGCTGCCGAACGCGCGAAGACGCTGAGGCTCGTGGAGATCGGGATCACTCCCTCGCCCTGCTCCGCAAGTGGACGATGCGGACGTGTCTTCAACGCCCAGGAAGAGATCTACCTGGCGTCCGATGGACGAGTTGAGCGAGGCTCACGAGTGCACCCGCGGCTGGCGCGCTACGTCGGCCCGCCCTGCGTCGTCCGCAACGGGCTGATCTCGCCCCGCTGCACCGAGGGCACGCATTTCTGCGGCATTCGGTCTGGCGCGATTTCCCACACGCGGTGCGGCGGCTCTAGCGATGTGGCGGTTCGAGCACGAACTCGAAGTCCTGTTCCGCGACTGTGACCCGTTGGGTCACGTCAATAACGCCGTCTACCTGACCTATCTGGAAGCCGCCCGCTTTGCCTGGTGGCGCAACATGTTCGGGTCGCAGGGGACTCAAGGAACACGGCTTCATCGTCGCGCGGTGGAGATCGACTACCGGAAGGCCGCGCTGCCCGGCGACCGGCTGCCTCGTCGCGGCTCCGCGTCGAGGACATCGGCCGATCGAGGCTTCAAGGTCGGTTACGAGGTCCTGAACGCCAGGACGCGCGAGCTGGTAGCCGAGGCGAAGAGCGTGCAGGTGGCTTTCGACTACGCGCAGGGCAAGTCCGTGCCGATTGCCGACAGCCTGCGCGCGGAAGCTGGAGTAGGGCAGAAGGTCCTGCCCCACGAGCGTCACCACGCGGTGGAAATTCTCATCGCCTGCACGACCTTCGCTGTCCGGCCGCTTCACCTTCACTTCGATCTTCACCTGCCGTGGATCGCCGCCGGGCTTCCACGGCGACGCAGTACTGCGACGCCAGCAAATCCCATGCCACGCTCGAGCTGCGCCGCGATCGACATCGTCGTGAACACGCGCTCGTGGAACCCCGCCGTCCGCGACGGCATCCAGCTTCAACGCGTCCTGCAGCCGCGCGTCCTGATCGCCCGAGTTGAGACACCACTTCCACGGCCGCGCATGTCGGCGAAGGACGCCGTCGGGAGCAGCGACTGCAGATCGACCGTGACGCGCTTCCATCGACGCGGAGGTGACGATGACAACGGCACCGTGCATGGTCGTCGAAGCCACCGGCGTCTCTCGAGCTTCGACCAGCGTGTCGAACCGCCGCACGTTGGCGCCGAAAGCGCAGCCGCCCGCATCTTGTCCGTTCAGCGGCCTTCAGGTCAGGTCCCTCATCGACGATGCGCCTGGGATGGTCGCTCGTGGACCACACCGTGAACCCAGTGCCGGCCGGCAGCCGCTTCCAGAAACGCACGACTGCGCCGCGGGCACGACGTCGGACGCGTAGGCGCCGCCCATCGCCGCGCTCGAGGTCGAGCACGAGGGCGACCTCGAGCGGGCGGGCATCGCGCTCGGCCCGGACGCAGTGGGCCGGTCGGCGCCGCGTCTCCTGCACCACGATTTCATCCCGGTCTCAGATCCGTGACGGCATGGCCAATTCTTGTCGGTGACGACGGCTGCGATGACGAGCTGGTCGGGGAAGGGTTGACGCCTGCGGGCTCGAGAGAGCCAGGACAGCGGTGACCGGCGTGTATCAGCAACATGACGCGCGGCCTGCAGGCCCCATCCTACCCGACGGCTCCCCACTTGGCCGGTCCGGACGAAGTAAGATCCGGATCAGCGTGTTCGAGTTCGGCATGCGCGACCAGGATCGTGCCGGGGCGTCTGCAGTGGACCGCGCCGGCGCGCTCGCGTCCGAGCTGGGACGGCGGGCCATCGTCATCGCCGACGCCGAGGGCTGTTCACGGGCGGCCGCATCACCGCACTCGCGACGTCGCTTCAGCAGGCTGGCGTGGGCCTGCCTCGGATCGATCGAAGTGGGGCCGGCGTCGAAGGCCGAGACCGCCGCGGCGGGCCAACGGGCAGGGCGGATGGCCCGTGCCCGACCTCATCGTCGTCGCCGGCAGCGATCGCGCGTTCGATCAGCTCGCGTCCCAGTGACGTCGTCCCTGCCGATCATCGGCATCCCGACTTCGGCGGCGAGCGGACGGGGAGCGGACGCTGCCGGCTGGTGATCCTCGATCCGGAGCTGTCGGTCGATCGTCCCCGACGCGCAGCTGGCCGTCTGTCGGCGATCACACGCGATTTCGCGTGCGATCGAGTCGTGGGTGACATCGCGCCGCAGCCCGATGTCGGACCTGTTCGCGCGCGAGAGTCGTGGCGGCTGCTGTCTGCGTCGTCACCTGCGCGCGCTCGGTGGCGGCGGGGACCTCGAGGCGCTGAGCGACGTGCTGCTCGGATGCCTGCTCGCCGAAGCGGCGTCGTCGCAGTCCGGCGCTAAGGCGCGCTCGAAGCCTGCGCGCGGCCGATCACCTCGAGGCGTCGGTGAGGCCGCGGCGCTGGCCATCCTGCTGCCGGAGGTGGTCCGATGGAACACTGCGCGTCGTCGCCGACCGCTACGCTGAACTGGCGGCCGTGCGCGGCGAGGCCCGTCGCCCCGAGACGCTCGTGGCGAGAGCTGGAGGATTTCGTGCTGGCCAGCGGCTTCCCGGACGTCCTCGGCGCGGCCGGCATCGTCGAGCGCGACCTGCCGGCGCTGGCCGAACTGTGCCGCTGGCCGAACCCGCGGCCCTCAACAACCCGAGGAGTTCGATGTCGCCGGCGCGCTCGAGCGTTACGCGCGGCGACCTACTAGGGAGGTGCGACATCATGTCGTGGTCGAAGATCGTTCATTGCGACAATCTGCGGGCTCGCGGTACCGGTGTGTCGGCGCTCGTACTGCGATCGTGCGCTGGCCGACGATAACGAAAGGAGCGGCCGCATGCCCGCGTCGTTCTACGCGCTGAGCACGGCGCGCCTCAACGGCCAGCCTGTCGGATCTGAAGGATATGTAGGGGAAGGGTCGCGCTGGTCGTCAACACGGCGAGCAAGTGCGGGTTCACGCCTCGCATAGATAAGGGCCTCCAGGAGCTCTACACCGACCTGCGCCCTCGCGGCTTCGTCATCCTCGGGTTCCCGAGCAACGACTTCGGCGGGCAGGAGCCAGCGGCACGGCTGCGAGGAGATCAGGACGTTCTCTGCGAGCTGGAACTACAAGGTCACGTTCCCGATGTTCTCGAAAGTAGTGACCAAGAAGCCGGCCTGGACCAGTCGCCGATCTACACGTGGCTCGGGCAGAGCGGCAACCTCCCGCAGTGGAACTTCAGCAAGCATGCTGATCGGCAAGGACGCGTCACATCGTGGCGTTCTTCCCGAGCAAGGTGACGCCCGACGCTCCCGAATTGCGCGCACGCGATCGAGAGCGCGCTCAAATAGGGCGCCTGGCGGAGGGGCTCAGCTGGCGCTCGCGAGGGCGTCCTCGGCGGAGGGCTTCGCGGAGGAACGACAGATGCTCGAAGCACGCGATCGCGATCGACCGGCGGACATCGACGATCGGCACCGGCCTGCGCCGATGCTCGAACAACGCCCTCGTCCGGCGCCGCCGTCGGTGATGGTGATCTTTGGCGCATCCGGGGATCCCACCAGGCGGAAGCTCGTTCCGGCGCTGCACAACCTGCGGCGTGGCGGGCTGCTGCCCGATGAGTTCGCCGTGCTCGGCGTCGCCAGGCAGCCCCTTACGGACGACGACTTCCGCGAGCGGATCAGCGAGCAGCTCGCCGATTCCACGAGCCGGAGCGATCCGGCCTGCCGGCAGTGGGTTCTCGAGCGCTCCTTCTATCTCGGCGGCGACATCGAGCAGCCGGGCATCTACGAGCAGATCAAGAAGCGACTGGCGGACATCGGACGCCGAGTTCAAGACCGGCGGCAACTATCTCTACTACCTCGCGGTGGCGCCGGCGCTGTTCGCCCCGGTCGTGCAGCGTCTGCGGCGAGTCGGGTCTCACGGAGCAGGCGGACAGCCGCTGGCGCCGCGTCGGTGATCGGGAAGCCGTTCGGCGTGGATCCTCGCGTCGGCGCGCCGCGCTGAACCGCGAAATCGCGCAGGTGCTCACCGAGTCGCAGACCTATCGGATCGATCACTACCTGGGCAAGGAAACCGTCCAGAACATCCTGGCGTTTCGCTTCGGCAACGGCGTGTTCGAGCCGATCTGGAACCGGCGCTACATCGATCACGTGCAGATCACCGCGTCGGAGACCGTCGGCATCGAGCAGCGGGGCGGCTACTACGACAAGTCCGGCGCGCTCCGCGACATGGTGCCCGAATCACCTCGTTTCAGCTGATCTCGCTGACGGCGATGGAGCCGCCGAGCTCGTTCGACGCCAACGCCGTGAGACGACGAGCAGACGAAGGTGCTCCGCGCGATCGAGCCGTGCACGCCGGACGGAAGTGCTTCGACGACGACCGTGAGCGGCCAGTACGGGCGGGCGTCGTGAATGGGCGAGGCTCGCACGCGCGTATCCGATCGGAAGACAAGCGTCCCTCCTGATTCGCGTACCGAGACGTTCGTCGCGCTGAAGCTGCTACGTCGACAACTGGCGCTGGGCCGACGTGCCGTTCTACCTCCGCACGGGCAAGGCGCTGCCCAGAAGCGCGAGACGACGATCACGATTCAGTTCAAGCGGCCGCCGTTCTCTGCTGTTCCGCGACACGCCCGTCGAGCAGCTCGATCCCAATCGGCTCGTGCTGCACATCCAGCCCGACGAAGGGATCGTCGCTGCAGCTTCGGCGCGAAAGCTGCCGGCCCGCAGCTCGCGGCTGGGCAACGTCGACATGTCGTTCGACTACGCCGACTACTTCCGGAACGGCGCCCGAGCACCGGCTACGAGCGGCTGCTGCTACGACTGCATGACGGGCGACGCGACGCTGTTCCAGCGGCCGGACATGGTCGAAGCCGGCTGGACGATCGTCGAGCCGATCCTCGACGTGTGGAAGGCGCTGCCCGCCCGCGACTTCCCGAACTACGCCGCTGGATCCTGGGGACCGCGTGAGGCCACGGAGCTCATGGTGCGGCGGACGCCAGTGGTTCGACGCATAGCGTCGTCGGCGACACGCCGCTCCACCCCCAAGACCGCGACTGATGGGCAGGACGCCGTCCATCGACGTGGCCGGCCTCGGAGATGGACGAGGCCATCCGCGCCGGCAGCTACAGAGCGGAACGGCCGACTTCATCCGGCGAAGCGTCCACGGGGCGACACTGCGAATCGACCTCGGCGCGCATGTTGGCGTTCACACGACACTGCTGGCCGAGCTCGTCAGACCCGCCGGATCGGTGATCGCCGATCGAGCCGAACCCAGCCCATGTCGTGCGCCTCGACGCAGCCGTTCGGCCGCTGGTGCTGGCGGACCGGGTCACGATAGTGACAGCGGCGGCGGGCGACGCCGCTGGCGGCATCGCTGCTCGTTCGGCGCCGGGGCAGGCGTCACAGCATGCCTGGCCTCGCCGCCCGGGCGCGCCACCGGCGCGCTGGAGGTCGTCGAGCACGTGCGCGTCGTGGGGGTCGACGACGTGCCGCGGCGCGGGCGGGTGTCGTTCATGAAAATCGACGTCGAGGGCGCCGAGTCTCTCGCGCTTGCAGGGGCCTCGCGCTGCTCGCATCGGATCGCCCGGTCGCTCGTCGATCTCCACCCGCACCTCGCATGCCCATCGTCAGCGGTGAATCCCCGGCCACTTGATCGGCTCGACTGGGCTTCTCGGCTACCGGTGCCATCTGCTCGGCGCCGGCGTGCCGTCCACCGGGATCGACGACACGCCGTCGACCGTCACGCCCGTCGTCTTCCTGCCGGATGCCCTCGATTCCAGGACTCCACCGAATCCCGGCCGGTAACCCCGGCCCGCTGACGGGCGAGGCAACTGGACGTATCCCGTCACGGGCCGTGTGCCGACGATCATCGATGCCGGTGTGGGCCTCGCGGCCCACATAGAGGCGATCGCCGCCGTGCTCGACGGCGTCGGCCAGCCCTGCGTCAGATCGTCGTAACCCACGATCACCGTGACCACTCCTCGGGACCGTGACGCTGCTCGCTCGCTGGCCGGACGCGCGATGCCTGAAGTGGCTGTCGAGCGCTGAGCTGCCGACGTCGCCATCCTGGACTCCGTTGCGGGATGGCGAGACGATCGAGGCCGGTGATGATCGCTCTCCTGATCGTCCACACGCCTGGTCACGCGCCAGACCACATCTGCCTGTGGCACGAGGTGTCACGGACGCTGTTCGGCGGCGACCTGCTCGTCGAAGGCGGCACGATCGTGGTTCCCGGCGGCAGAGGCGGCAATCTGCCGGCAGTGCTGGCATCGCTCAATCGCATCGCTGCGCGCTCGAGCCGCTCGTCGTCGCTGCCGGCGCACGGCGAAGTCATTGCGCGCCTGCGGCCTGCTCATCGAGCAATGCGGCGCGCACCGGGCCGTGCGCGAGCGGCAGGTCGTCGCTGCGATTGCGGCCGGCGCGGATTCCGTGGCGGCAATCGTCGACCGGGTGTGCCTGACTTGACACCCGAGCGTCGAGCCGCCGCCGCTGAGACGGTCGTGGCTCATCTCGACAAGCTCCGAGAGGAAAAGCGCGTCGTCGAGACAGACGGCCGGGTTACGCTGATCCGATGAGCGACACGTCCAGGGGATACGCCGACTCCCGAGCTTCTGGTCACTGCGGCGGAGCTCTCACGCGAGATGCGCCGAGGCGTCCGGATCGCCTGTTGCTGCTGGACGTCCGGCCGCGCTCACCAGTTTGCCGCCGGCCACCTGCCCCGCACGCGGTCCACCTGGATCTGTTCGGCCTCAGCCTCACAGAACGGCGACCCCGGCGCCCCTCAAGTCGTTCCTGTGGGTGATTGAACATCTCCTCGCCAGCCGCGGTGTCAGCGCCGAGCTGCCGCGTGTGGTGGCGTACGAAGAGACGTCGGGCATCCTCGCCGCGCGCGCGTTCTGGTTTCTCGAGTTCTTCGGGCACCCCAGCGTGCGCGTGCTCGACGGCGGCACGCGCGCGTGGCAGGCCGCCGGGTTCGCCCTGACCACCGAGGCCGATGCGCCGAAGGCATCCGAGTGGACCGGCACGCGGAGGACGGAGCTGCTGGCGACCTGGAAGGACGTCAGCGATCGGCTGGGCCGGGCTGACGCGGCCATCCTCGACACGCGCGTCCGACGGCGAGTATTGCGGGACCACGGCTCGCGCAGCGTCGCGGCGGCGCCATTCCTGGCGCGGTGCACCTCGAGTGGACGCGCAACCTGGGGCCGGATGGCGCGTTCAAGCCGGCCGCGGAGCTGCGCGCCATGTGCGAGAAGGCGGGCATCACCGCGGATCGCGAAGTGGTGCCCGTATTGTCAGGGCAGGCGCATCGCGCCGCGCACACGTATCTGGCGCTGCGGCTGCTCAGTGCCCGCGGCTCCGCAACTACCTGGCATCGTGGCGCGAGTGGGGGATCGCCTCGATCTGCCCATCGAACATCCCGACACACCGTGAGGACGGACTCTCAGTGAACAACAAGGTCGTTGATTTCATCAATCTCCATCGGGATCGTCACGTCGAGGAACTGAAGGACTACCTCGCGATCCCGAGCATCAGCGCGCTGCCGCAGCACAAGGGCGACGTGGCGCGGTGCGCCGAGTGGACGGCAAAACACCTCGAGCGCATCGGACTCACCGGCGTGCGCCTGATCAGAGACGCCGACGACATCCCGTCGTCTACGGCGAGTGGCTCGGCGCCGAGGGCGCGCCGACCATCCTCTTCTACGGCCACTACGACGTGCAGCCGGTTGATCCGCTGGACAAGTGGATCTCGCCGCCGTTCGAGGCCACGGTGCGCGACGGCGAGATCTACGCGCGCGGCAGCGCCGACGACAAGGGCCAGATCTTCATGCACTTCAAGGCGATCGAGGCGCATGGCTGAAGTCAGAACGGGCTCGCTTCCGGTGAACATCAAGGTCGTTCATCGAGGGCGAGGAGGAAGTCGGCTCGACGCATCTCGACGACTTCGTGCGCAAGAACCGCGAGACGCTGAAGGCCAGACGTCGTGGTGATCTCCGATTCGCCGATGTTCGATCGCGGCATCCCGTCGATCTGCTACGGCCTGCGCGGCCTGGCGTACTTCCAGATCGACGTCACGCGGCACGAAGCTCCGATCTGCACTCCGGCTCGTTCGGCGGCGCCGTGGCGAACCCGGCGTTCGTGCTCGCGCAGATCCTGGCGCAGATGAAGGACAGGGGCGGCCGGATCAAGATCCCCGGCTTCTACGACGACGTGCGGGCGCTCAGCGACGAGGAGCGCGCAGCGTGGAAGAAGCTGCCGTTCAACGAGACGAAATGCCGCAAGGAACTCGGGTGCGCCGAAGCTGTTCGGGGAGAGCGGCTACTCGACGCTCGAGCGCGTCTGGGCACGGCCGACCTTCGAGGTGAACGGGCTGCTGTCAGGCTTCACCGGCGACGGCGCGAAGACGGTGATTCCGGCCACCGCCATGGCCAAGGTGAGCATGCGGCTCGTGCCCGATCAGTTGCCCGACAAAGATCGCCGAGCTGTTCGAGGCGTACATGAAGAAGGTCGCGCCGAGGACGGTCGAGCGTGACGCTGACGCGGATGCACGGCGGGCAAGTCCGTGGATGACCGGGTTCGACAACCCGTTCGTCCAGGCGGCCGGCCGGGCGATCGAGCAGGGCTTCGGCAAGGCGCCGGTCTTCAACCGCGAGGGCGGCTCGATTCCCGTCGTGTCGACGTTCCAGGAGGCGCTCGGCGTGCCGTCGCGTGCTCTTCGGCGTCGGCCTGCCCGACGAGAACGCGCACGCGCCGAACGGAAGCTCGATCTGGCCAACTTCCACGACGGAATCATCGCCTCGGCGTTTCTCTACGACGAGGTCGGCAAGCTGCGGTGAGGGATCCGGTCCCGGCGCTGGCGGCGTTCTACGGGCCCCTGGTCCAGCCGCCCGCCGACCCTTTCGGCGCCTACGTCTGGGAAGTCCTCGGCATGAAGACGACGCCGGCGCGCCGCGACAGCGCGTTGTCGGCGCTTCGGCGCGTGCCGGCGATGACCCCGACTCGATGCGAAAGCTGGGTCGAGGCAAGCTCGAAGGGATCGTCAGGCTGTGCGGGCCTTTCGTGGACGAGCGGCTCAGCGCGCTCGAGACGGGCATCGACGTGTTCCGGCGCCGGCGGAACCTGCAGGAACAGCTGCAGGGCCCGCTGCGCGGCGCGTGGCTGGCCGTCAGGACGCCGCGCGTCGGTGACGGCGCCGCCGCTCGCCTGCTGCTCTTCTCGTCGCCTCACCAGCTCGTGCCCGTCGATGCGCCGCTGACGCGGCTGGCGGTTCGGCTCGGCCTGGTGACGCCTGTCGACAACATCCGCCGCCTCTCACGATCCGTTCGTCGCGCTTTCAGTGCCGCGCTTCCTCGTGATCACGCCGCCTTGCGCCGCGCGATCGTCTACCTCGGCCACCACGCCCAGAACACCTGCGTGGAGTTCGACCCGCACTGCACGATTTGCCCGCTGGTTGCGGCGTGCCCCGAAGGCTCGCGCCGGGCCGCGGAGCAGGCTGGCCACTGAGTCACGGATACGTCGCCGCCGCGGCGCGGAGACCTTTCGCCACGGAGACGCGGAGAACACGGAGACGTTCTCTTGGGGACGCCGCAGAGCCTCGGAGAGCGCGGAAGTTGTACTGCCGGGGCCACCGTGAGAATCACGCTCGGGCACTGGACGCCAAGAAATGTTCCGCGTTCTCCGCGTCTCCGTGGCGAATTGATCTCCGTGCCCTCCGTGGCGAACGCGCGGCAGCGTCAGTTGAGCGACGCCGAGAGCGCCGGCGCAGCGCTTTCACGTGGTCCCACACTTCCTTCACCTCGCCTCGCCCCGCCTCGTCCTGCGCGTCCGTGCGCTGGAGCCACGATTCCAGGTCGCCAAGCGGCCGACGCGTAGTCCCGCAAGTGGCTGGCCAGCGGTCCGCGATCCTGAGCTCGGTGAGCGCCGACGGGTCCAGCGCCACGAGCAGCTCGGCGATGTCGCGCGCCTGCTGGAACGATCGCATCCGGACGAACGATCGCTTCAGGTTCAGCAGCATCGCAGCAGCACGATGGCGCGCTTGCCCGCGCCTTCGAGCATCCCCGGCTCGAGCAGCTTCTCGGCGCCGGCGTGGGTGCCGCAGCAGGCGCAGAGCAGTCGTCCTCGCTCAACACGGCGCCGCCGCTGGAACGGATCGACGATGAGCGCCTCGGCGTCGCCGGGCTCGCGCGCGGATCAGCGGGGCATCGCAGGAGGAAGTGGCCTGGGAAGTTCACGCCCTCCACGGTGAGGCCCGCGCGGCGCGCCGCCTCGATGAAGACGACGGCGAGTGAGAGGGAATCCCGGTGCGGCGGGCAATCACGTCGTTGAGGAAGCTGTTGCGCGGGTCTTCGTAGTGTTCACGGTTGCCGGTGAAGCCGAGCTGCCCGAAGAAGAACTCCGAGATCACACGCAGGCGCGTGCGCCGTGGCGGATGTCCGCCCAGGCCGACCTCGAGGTGCTGCCGCGCTCGTGCTCCCATCACGTCGAGCTCCCCGACCCACTGAGCCGGCTCGAGTCGCGGGTAGGCGACCTGTGCCAGCGTCAGGGCGGCGCCGACGGAGCTGTCGTCCGGGCTGTTCACCTCGCGCAGGAAGTCGTCGACGAGGCCCTCGCGCATGTCAGGCCTTTCGGTTCCCCGCCCACGGCGCCGGCGACGAGCGCTCCGAGCCGATCAACCGTGACGTGCGAACGTCCGGCAGGATCAGGTCGGCCTCGAGCTGGCTGGCGGCGATAGCTGGTCGTCACGGCCGATTGTGCGCAGGCCGCGTCCCGCGCCGACTGCAGGCCCCAGTGCGAGTCCTCGATGCCGACCGATCGCGCCGGCGCCAGAGCGGCCGGCCCTGCCGCTCCGACAGCAGCTCGACGGCCCGCGCGAACGGATCAGGCGCGGAGCTTGCCGCGCGGTGTCTCGCCAGCCGCGACAATCACCGGCACGACGCCCTCGAGCCCGCCGCCGGCCAGAATCATCTCGATCTCGTGCCGGAGCGCACCCGACGCAATGGCGATGGGGCACGCGTCCCCCACGGCGAGCACGCAGTCCCGCGCGCCGGGATAGAGCACCGGGTGCTCCGGACAATCGACTGGAAGAGGGCCGTCTTGCGATCGATGAGCGCCGCCAGCCGGCCGTTGCCGATCGACAGGCCCTTGTCCCGCGCCAGCGCTTCGAACACGCCCACGTCGTCGTAGCCAAGGTAGCGGCTGTAGTACTCGTCGCTCGTGAACGTCAGTCCTTCCTCGGCGAGCGAGCCGCTGGTAAACGCCGAAGTGCAGCGGCTCACTGTTGGCGAGGACGCCGTCGAAGTCGAACACCACGGCGTCTGGCGTCATCGTGTGGCCGCCACCGGCGCGACCGCGTCTTTCATCTTCTCGCCCGCGCGTATCGGCATCTGCAGCCGATTCTCACGCGGCGAGGTACGGGCAGTCGTAGGTCGGGTTGTAGTAGCAGTACGGGTTGTAGGCGCGGTTGAAGTCGATGATGTAGATGCCGGTCCTGGTGCGATCGAGGTCGAGATAGCGGCCCGCCGGATAGGTCTCCGTTCCACTGGTCAGGTCGGTGAACGGCACGAACAGCCGATCGAAGGACTGTGAGCCGGCTTCGACGAAGGCGCCGAGCGTCAGCGACTGACCTTTCAGCGAGAACTCGAGACGGCCGACTCGCTGCATCTGACGCCGCTGACCGGTCGACGTCGGCATCTCCATGGTGGCGCCATCGGTGGCCACGCGCAGGACCGCAGGCACGCGGTAGCCAGCGCCGCCGGAAAATACGCCAGCGGCAGGATCGTCGACTGTTTGTCCGGAGGAATTGGCGTGTCGGGCTGCCGAAGGGCGGCGTCTTTCGATGCCCTGAAGGCGGCTATCTCACGCGAGTATGTGCCTTCGTCCTCGACCGGTTCTGGAGAGCAGGCCGCGCACACGACGAGCAGCGAAAGCACAGCCGGGGCCAGCCTCTGACGCGTCACCGCGACCAGAATACCAGAGCGCCGCGCCTCAGAAGATATACGCGCCGCGCGAGACGATGGCGTCCGACAGCAGCCGCCGCGCGGGGACAGCACTGGCTGGCGTCAGCCGAAGCAGTCGCCTGAGGGCCGCGAGGTTGCCCCGGAGCGTGTCGCCCTCAGAGAGCGCCGCGAGCACGTGACGCGCCGTCACCTCGACCCGAAGCACCGCATCGCAGACGAAGGCTGATGCCGCCGCAACGTGCAGCGCGCCGTCGCTCGCGCTGGAAGAGGCCTGGGCACGACGCACCGCGCTTTCGGCGGCATACGTGATCAACGGCCAGATCGGCCAGCCACAGCAGGACTTCCTGCTCGCTGGTCAACGCCTGGCCGTATCGCTGCAGTGCCGCGCCCATCGAGAGGATCGTCACCTTCTTGAACGCTTCGACGGCCCGCATCTCGGAGGCGAGCGGCGACGGGCCGTCGTCATCCACCCGCAGCACAGGAGGGCTGAGCACCTCGTCGAGCAGCCGCTTCGCGGCCGGGATCAGCGCCAGATCGCCCTTCATCGCGCGCTTGATCAGCATTCCCGGCACGAGCAGGCGGTTGATCTCGTTGGTGCCCTCGAAGATACGGTTCACCCGCGCGTCGCGGTAATGGCGTTCCGCGGGGTAGTCGTGCACGTAGCCGTTGCCGCCGTGGATCTGGACGTTCTCGTCGAGCACGAAGTCCAGCGTCTCGCTGCCGGCGATCTTCGCGATCGAGGCCTCGATCGGCGAATTCCTCGAGCGCGGCCAGCAGCGCCGGCCGTCGTGCGCCGTCGTGCGGCGCGCCAGATGTGCGCGTCGATCAGGCCGGCCGTCCGATACATCAGCGCTTTCGAGCGGCGTACGTGCGCGCGGTCATCTCGCCGAGCTTGTGCCGCATGGCGCCGAAGCGTCGCGATGGGCTGCGCCGAACTGCCGACGCGTCGCCGCGTAGCGCGCCGATTCGCCGATCGCGCAGCCGCGCAGCCGCCGGTGCACATCGCGCCCAGCTTGAAGCGGCCGAAGTTCAGCACGTTGAACGCGACCTTGTGGCCCTTGCCGATCTCGCCGAGCAGGTTCGTCCGCCGGCACCGTCACGTCCTGCAGGATCAGCGGCGTCGTCGACGAGCCGTGCAGGCCCATCTTGTGCTCTTCCTTGCCGCTCGTGACGCCGCCGAACGCGCGCTCGACGATGAACGCGGTGAAGTGCTCGCCGTCGACCTTCGCGAAGACGATGAACAGATCGGCGAAGCCGCCGTTGGTGATCCACATCTTCTCGCCCGTTGAGGACGAAGCTGCCGTCGGGCTGGCGGTCGGCTCGTGCGCGCGCTCGAGCGCGTCGGAGCCCGACCCGGCTTCGCTGAGCGCGTAGGCGCCGATGAGCTCGCCGGCGACAGAGGCCGGGCAGGTATTTCGTGACTTCTGGTCGTCGGTGCCGAACAGTCAGGAGCGGCAGGATCGAGTGAGGTTGGCCTGCGCCGCCGCACGTCGCGCCGAACGACGCCGCGCGCGCGATGCCGCTCGCTAGACGATCAGCGAGGAGACCTTGTCGAGCTCGACGCCGCCGTAGGCCTCCGGCACGTCCACGCCCAGCAGGCCCAGCTCGCCGCATCGCTTCAGCGAGCTGGCGTGCGAGCGCCCAGTCCTTCTGCTCGAGCGCGTCGAGCGCCGGGGCAGCACCTCCTGACCGACGAACTCTTCGGTCGGTCCGCGCGATCAGGCGGTGCTCGTCGGTCAGCTGCTCCGGCGTGAAGACGTGCGCGGCGTCGGCGGTTCGAGCAGCCAGGCGCCGCCGCGTGGAGGCTGCTGCTGACGTCGTCATCGAGGATCGGCTCCGTCCACTCGGCTCTACATCCGTTCGAAGATGCCCGCCGCGCCCATCCGCCGCCGACGCACATCGTCACCAGGCCGTAGCGCGGCCTGCCGCCGTCTGCATCTCGTACGAGCAGCGACGTCGTCAGCTTCGCGCCGGTGCAGCCGAGCGGATGCCCCAGCGCGATCGCGCCGCCGTTCACGTTCAGCCGATCGGGATCGATCGGCAGCTCTCGCAGGCAGGCGAGCACCTGCGCCGCGAACGCCTCGTTCAGCTCGACGAGATCGATCTGATCCAGCGGTCAGGCCGGCCGAGCGTCAGCACCTTGCGGACGGCCGGCACCGGGCCGATGCCGAAGCGCTCCGGCTCGACGCCCGCGGTGGCGTACGCCGACGAAGCGGCGCGAGCGGCGTCAGGCCGAGCGCCTTCGCGCGCGTATCCGCCGACATGATCGAGGACGGCGGCCGCGCCGTCGCTCGTCTGCGACGAGTTGCCGGCCGTCACGGAGCCGTGCGGCGTGGAACGCGGGCCGCAGCTTGGCCAGCGCCTCCGGCGACGTGTCGCGCCGCGGCCCTTCGTCCATGCGCGAACGTCGATGTCGCGACCGCCGGGCTTCGGCCGCCTTGCCGTCGGCTGGCGAACGTGCGACCGTCAGAGCGGCACGATCTCTTCGTCGAAGCTGCCGGCGTCGATCGCCGCGAGCGCGCGCTGGTGGCTGCGCAGCGCGAAGGCGTCCTGCGTCTCGCGCGAGATGCCGGATTCGCGCGCGTGGTTCTCGGCGACGAGGCCCGTGGTCAGATACACGTCCGGGTAGCGGTCGACGAGCGTCGGGTTCGGCGCCACCTTGTTGCCGCCCATCGGCACCAGGCTCATCGACTCGGTGCCGCCGGCGACGATGGCGTCGGCCCGCCGCAGCAGCGATGCGCTCGGCGGCAAGCGCGATCGCCTGCAGGCCCGACGCGCAGAAGCGGTTGACCGTGACGGCCGACGCCGACGACCGGCACCCCTGCCCGCAGGCTGGCGATCCGCGCGACGTTCAGCCCCTGCTCGGCCTCCGGCATCGCGCAGCCGATGATCACGTCGTCGATCTCGGCGGCGTCGAGGCCCGGCGCGCGCCGCAGCGCTTCGGCGATGACGGCGGCCGCCATGCTCGTCCGGCCGCGTCGTCGCGGAGCGTGCCGGCCGGCGCCTTGCCGGCGGCGGTGCGGACGGCCGAGACGATGACGGCGTCGTGCATGTCAGTTGGCCGAGTCTAGTCGCCGAGCAGATCCTCGATGCGCGTCGCCGACCTCGCTGCACCTTGCCGTCGAACAGGTGGCTGGCGCCGTCGATCACGACCAGCTCCTTCGGCTCCTGGCACGCGCGCGAATAGAACTCGCGCATCCGCTTCGAGCGGGCAGATCTCGTCGAATTCGCCCTGGATGAAGAACTTCGGCTTCGTGCTCGTTCGCGACGACGCTCGAAATCGTAGCGGTCGAGCGGCGGCGCGATGCCGATGAGCGTCGCAGCACGCGATCGTCGGCGGCGCCGCCGGTCAGGGCGATCCACGCGCCGAACGAGAAGCCGGCCGCCCACAGCGCCAGCGTCCGGATAGCGCGGCGGCCATGAAGTCGAGCGCCGCGCGGAAGTCGTCCATCTCGCCAGCGCCCGTCGTCCCACGCGCCCGTCGCTGCGTGCCGACGCCGCGGAAGTTGAAGCGCAGCACCGCGCACCCGATCCGCGCGAGCGCCTTCGCCGCCTGATACACCGACCTTCGTGTGCATCGTCCCGCCTTCGATGGGCAGCGGATGGACGAAGACCACTGGCGGCGCGCACCGGCTGGCCAGGCGACAGCACCGGCGGCTCCAGCAGCTGCCTCCAGTGCGGCCGGCGGGGCCCTGAATCTCGCGAATGGTCTCGCGTGCCATCAGACCGCCGTCCTCCTCGGGGCCGGGCGCGCCGTGTCTGGATACCGCGAGGCGAAGTCCGGCGATCAGGTTCGCGAACTCGGCCGGCCGCGTGATCATCCCCATGTGTCCCGTTCGCTCAAGGACGGCGAGCCCGCGCCGGAAATGCGATCGAGGTAGCGGCGGTGAGCGCGGGCGGAACCGTCTGGTCGAGATCCTCGGCGCCGGTGATGACCAGCGTTGGCGCGTGCACCTTGCGCACGTCCGCCTCGAAGTCGACGTCCGCGAGCCGTTCCATGCGATCGCGCATCCGGCGTGGTGACACGGGCGCCGTGAGGACGCGCCACCCCCTGGCGCGCGGCGAACCGCGCGCGATCGACCAGGCGCGGGAACGTCGCGTGCAGTTCCGGCGACACCCGTCGCGACGATGCGAGCAGGAAGACGGGGAAGAGCAGCACCGGCGCGCGCCTTGTAGGAAGTCGTAGCGCGCGTCCGGCTGGTAGTCGGGAGGGAGTGCCGAGGCCAGCACGAGCTGCTTCACCGTGTTCGGGCGCATCGACGCGTACGCGCAGCGCGATGAGGCCCCCGTAGGACACGCCGCACACGATCGGCCGACTCGACGCGCGCCTCGGCGAGCACGCGATCCACCTGCAGCGTGTGGCTGTCGAATCCGAGCTGCGGCTGCAGCGGATCGCCGCTGGTCCACTCGCCGGCGAGCGTGAAGCTGAGCACGCGGAAATGGCGCGCGAGGGCGTTGACCGTGGGCTCGCATCCATTCCCAGCGGCCTTGCATGCCCGGGATCAGCACGAGCGGCGGCCCGTTCCCTACGTCAATCGTCGTTCACTCCTCGGGGACAGTCCCCGATCTGCGCCGACCTCGGGGACAGTCGCCCCGCGATTGCTGCGAGGACTGTCCCCAATCTTATTCCCCTTGGGGACTGTCCCTGAGCTTAGTTGCGCAACGGCTTGCCTGTTTTCAGAGTGTGCGCGATGCGTTCGAGCGTTTTCTGCTCACCGCACAAACTGACGAATGCCCTCGCGCTCCAGGTCGAGCAGCCGCGTTCGCTGACTGTCGTCGCATGCGGCACGTCGCCGCCCGTCAGCACCTGCGCCAGCTGGCGTCCGATGGGCGCGTCGTGGTCCGAGATGCGACCGGCGCGCCAGGCCAGGTGCAATGCCGAGGTTCAGCGCCGCCCGCAGACGATCTCGCCGCCTACCCGCACCGCGCGACGGGGCGCAGGCGGCTGGTATCCATCCCGGACGCGATCGAGCGCGTCGTTGCTTCGCGTCGGCGATGAGCCGATCGCGGTTCATCGTCACGCCGTCGACGTCGCGCAGGTAGCCGATGGTCCGCCGCGTCGTGGGCGCTGGTGCCCACTTTCGCGAAGCCGATCGTCTCGAATACCCGCTGCACAGCAGGCAGCAGGTCGGCGTTCCGGCGGAAGATCCTCGACCGCGCGCGCGAGCATCTCCTTCGTTCCGCCCGCCGGCCGGGATCAGCCCGACGCCGACCTCGACCAGACCGATGTACGACTCGGCCGCCGCCTGAACGCGATCCGCGTGCAGGGCGATCTCCGCAGCCGCCGCCGAGCGTCAGGCCAGCCGGCGCGACCACCACCGGCACCTTCGCGTATCGGAGCGCCGACGTGGCGCCCTGGAAGCGCGCGCACCATCAAGTCCACCTCGTCCCAGTTGCCCTCCTGCGCCTCGAGCAGCAGCAGCATCAGGTTGGCGCCGGCGGAGAAGTTCACCGCCTCGTTGCCGACGACGAGCGCCGGAAGTTGCGTTCGGCCTCTGCCACGCCGGCTGCAGCATCTGGATCGTGTCGCCGCCGATCGTGTTCATCTTCGAGTGGAACTCGACCGCGAGGACGCCGTCGCCGAGATCGACGAGGCTCGCGCCAGGGTTGCGGCGGACGACCGGCTGCGCTCGTTCGCGGTGCGAAGGATCTGCAGGCCCGGGGCCGCCGGGCGGAATCGGATTGCTGCGAAGACGACTGGCGCCCGCCGCGGATCCGCTCTGCCAGCATCGGCGGCAGCGGCGCATCGCTGCCAGCGCTGGAACGCCATGCGGCCACGACTTCGCGAACGCCGATGGCGTCCAGCGTCTCGAACGGCCCGAGCTCCCAGCCGAAACCCCCACTGCAGACGCGCGATCGACATCGTCGATGCAGTGCGAGATCTCGCGGCGTCACCTTCGGCGCAATACACGAGCGTCGGCGCGAGCGTGGCGCGGAGAAACGCGCCAACCGCGATCCTGGCCGAGGAACGAGCGTCCTGATGCGGCTCGCCAGTGGAATCGATCGACTTGCCGGCTTCGATCGACGGCGCCAGGCGCCGGGCACGGCGGCCGGCATCGAGCGTGGCCGGATCGATGGCCTGTAGATCTCGTCTCGCCGCCGGGCTGCTTGACGCGCCTGTAGAAACCGTGCCCGGCCTTCTCGCCGGTGAGCCCGGCGGCAACCATCCGCTCGAGCAGCGGAGGCATCCGGAAGTCATCACGATCCGCCGCGGGCAGCCGGTCGTGCAGATTCCTGATGACCAGGGCGCAGCACGTCGAGGCCGGCGATGTCGAGTGTCCCGCACGTCGCGCTCTTCGGCCGGCCCAGCGCCGGGCCGGTGATCGCGTCGATCTCCTCGACCGTGAACTCGCCGCGCTCGGGCACGTCGAGCATGCGCACGACGCCGTGCAAGCGCGACGTGGTTCGCGATGAAGTTCGGCGTGTCCTTCGCCAGGACCACGCCCTTGCCGAGCCGATGGTCCGCGAACGTGCGGATCGATTCGACGACGGCCGGGTCGGTGTCGGCTGTCGGAATGACCTCGAGCAGGTGCAGATAGCGAGGCGGGTTGAAGAAATGCGTGCCGAGCCAGTGCGCGGCGGAAGTCCGCGGTTCGTCCCTGCGGCGATGTCGCGAATCGAGATGCCGGACGTGTTCGAGCTGACGAACGTACCTGGGCGCCTCACCTCGTCCACGCGGGCAAGCAACGCCTGCTTCACGTCGAGGCGCTCGACCACGGCCTCGATGATCCAGTCGGCGCCGGCCACGCGCGGAAGATCCGTATCGAAGCCGCCGAACGAGACGAGGGTGGCCACGTCCGCGCCGTACAGCGGATCGGGCTTCAGCTTGCGGGCCCGCTCGAAGCCCTCGCGAGCGACCCGCGCGTCGAGATCGAGCAACAGCGCGGGAACGCCGGCGTTGGCGAAGTGCGCCGCAATCTGCGCGCCCATCGTGCCGGCGCCGAGCACGGCCACCGATGTGATCCGCGTCACGGGCATCTCAGGAACCTTCGGCCAGTCCGTGCAGGAGCGTATCATCACGGCTGGGAGGCGCGGCCGACGTTCAGGCGTGAGCTGCGAACCGCGACAACACCAATCACTTCCACCGCGTCAGAATCGCCTCCCGCTCGAAAATCAGCAATCCCGAAGAGCAGCAGGAAGAACCACACGACGGCAAGGCCCGCCAGCACCAGCAGCCCCATGCCAGTGGTCAGGACGAACGCGCCGGACATCTGCGCCATGAAGAGCCCGGTCAGCGGCAGGATGAACAGTGCCCCGAACTGCTGGGCCGTGCGCGGGTCGTTCACGCGCGCCGAGACGAGCACGCCCACCTGCAGGGCGACGCCCGAGGTCATTGGACCCAGCCCCAGGACCATGAGCGCGGTCTTTGCCGACAAGCAGCGCCCGCAGGACGCCCGGTTCTGCGAAGAGCCAGACGCCGGCCAGGTAGATGCCGGTCGTGAACAGCATCAGCGCGATCGCCGGCAGCAGCGCCCCGATGACCTTCGCCAGCAGCAGCTCCGCCGTCGTCAGCGGCGTCGCGAGCAGCGGCTCGAGCGAGCGCCCGATCTTCTCGCCGACCAGGCTGTGTCCGGCGAACGTGATGGCGCCCGTGACCGGCACGAGCAGTGTCATCACCAGGAACCGGCTGAAGATGAACGCCTGGACGGCGGCCTCGGCGCTGAGATCCGCGATGCCAGGCAGCTCGCCGGTGACCTTGGTCAACGACGCGACCAGGTCCGCGTCGTCCGCCAGGCCGTGTCCCGACATCCGGGGCGCGACGATCGCGACGAAAAAGGGAAGCGCGGTCGTTATCAGGCCGACGACCAGCACGGGCAGCAGCGCCGAGCGGTTCCGCACCACTTCGGCCAGCTCCTTGCGGAGCAGGGGCGGCAATGCGAGCGGGCACGATCACGGCTGTGAAGGCTCCTCGCCAGCCGACTGGCCGACCAGGGCAAAGTAGACATCCTCGAGCGGCCGATCCTCGGGTGCGACGGAGACGACGTCGGCGCCTGCCTGCACCAGCGCCCGCACGACGGCGGGCGTCCCCGACTCGATGGCGTCAAGGCTGAACGTCACGTCACTGCCATCCGCGCTGACGTCCTTCGCGCCGGCACCTGTGACTGTCTGAACGAAGCGGCGCGCATCTCCGTGGACCCGGACGCGCACCCGCGCGCCGAAGATCCGCCGGCGCAGATCGGTCGGACTCGCGATCGCCAGAAATCGGCCGCGCAGCACGCCGACGCGATCCGCCAGCCGTTCGGCCTCGTCCAGGTTGTGCGTGGACAGAATCACCGAGTGGCCGCGCGTGCGCAGCTCGAGCACAGATCGCGCACCAGCCGCGCGCTTTGCGGGTCCAGCCCCGATGTGGGTTCGTCCAGCAGCACGACGGGCGGATCGTGGAGCAGCGTGCGGGCGATGGCGACGCGCTGCTTGAGGCCCTTCGATAGCTCCGCGCCCAGGCTGTCCGCTCGTTCCGAAAGCCCGAACCGCGCGAGCGCGCGCTCGACGACCCCGTGCGGATCGTGGAGCTGGTGGAGCCGCGCGTAGGTCAGCAGGTTCATGCGGACGCTGAGCCGTTCCCAGAGGCCAGGCGCCTCGGTGAGGAAGCCCACCTGGCCGCGCACCCGGTCGATCGACTGTTTCGTCAGCGGCACCCCGCTACCGACGCCTCGCCCGCCGTCGGCGCGATCAATCCCGCCAGCATCCGCAGCGTCGTCGTCTTGCCTGCGCCGTTCGGGCCGAGCAGGCCGAAGACTTCGCCCTTGCCGACTTCGAAGGTGACGTCTTCAACCGCCAGCCGGTCGCCGAAGGTCCGCGTCAGGTGGCTCGCGACGATCACGCGGGCCTCCGGAGCATCGACACTGTCGCGAAGCTCGCGGCGGAGATCACGAGCCCGAGCGCAACCGGTGGCCAGCCATACAATCCACGGCCCGCAGTGGCGACGTGGATGGCCAGCGTCAACGGTGTCCCCGCGGCGACCGAGACGAGCGCTGCCGTCGTGCCCGGGCGGTGCCAGAGCAGACCGGCGACGACAGGCACGAAGAGGGCGACGGTCAGCAGGCTGTAGAAGATCTTCAAGGCGTCGACCACGGTCGGCAGCACGAGCGCCATGGCCAGGCCGGCTACTCCGGCGGCGATGGCCGAGCCCCGCGCAACCCGCAGGATGCGGGCGTCGTCGGCTTCGGGGGCGAGGAAGCGCCGGTAGAGATCCTGCGCCATCGACGTGGACAGCATGAACAGGACCGCGTCAGCCGCGCTGACCTCGGCCGAGAAGACGGCGGCAAGCGTCAGCGCTCCGACCAGCGGTGGCAGATCCACGGCGAGCAGCGTCGGCAATGCCTGATCGGGCGACGCCAGTGCCGGATGCAGCACCCGCGCCACCATGCCGAGGGTCACGGGTACGATCGCAAACGCGATGCAGCCCGACCGCGTTCGCGCCAACGCCGATGCGAACCGACTTTGCGCTGCGCGCCCCGCACCTTTCTGGACGAGCCCGGGCGAGACGATGAACGCCGGCGCGAGGAGCGCGATGAACCACAGCGGCGATCCATCTGCGCCCGCGAGAGAGAGATATCCGTCCGGCAGGCCCCGCGCCTGTGACAGCGCTGACCATCCGCCGACCAGCGCCAGCGCGATCGGGACCGCAGAAAGAAACCCCACGAGCTTGACGGCCAGTTGCACCAGGTTGACCCACGCCGAGGTCAGCAGGCCGCCGGCCACGAAGTAGACGACCACGACGACGGCAGCCGCGAGCGCGCCCGCCCATCGCGGCAGCCCCGCGACCACTTCGAGGATCGACGACGCGCCGAGCAGCTGGCCGGCGAGAATCGACAGGAGATGAACCAGATGATGATGCTCGACACACCGCGCACGGCGCCGCCGTAGCGCCATTCCAGCCAGTCGCCCAGCGTCAGAAAGCCGCGGTCGCGCGCGATGGTCCACAGCCGTGGCCCGGCCCAGGCGGCGAAGACCAGTGAGCCCAGGCCGGCCGGGCATTCCACCACCACCCGCCGAGCCCGATGCGATAGCCGAGGCTCGCGGCGCCGATCGTCGAGCCGGCGCCGATGTTCGCCGCGAGGAACGTCGCGAAGACCAGCGGTGCGGGCAGCCGACGGCTCGCGACGAAAAAGTCGCTGGCGCCGCGCAGCCGGCGCCTGATCCAGAGGCCGACGCCGATCTGCACGGCGACGAAGACCGCGAGCAGCCAGACGTAGAGCGACATCAATCAGCGCGGGAGATCGCGCGCGGCGGGCAGCGACGGCAGGCCGGTCGCCGCGCGGGCCGCCGAGAGGATGGCCTGAGCCGTGACGTCGGCCGCGAGCGATCCGACGACGAGCAGGTCGGCGCCGCGCCCGAGCGAGCCCGTGGCGATCGCAAACGCCGTGTCGCCGTCGGCAGGCGTATGCACCGGCACAATGGCGCGCGCAAACCCGTCGTGCGCCATCTGCGCCACCTTGGCCATCTGCGTCTTGGTCATCCGCGCGTTGGTTGCGACGACCGCCAGCGTGGTGTTGGCGCCCGGCTCCGCACCGCCGAGCGCGCCGGCACGCAGCAGGCGGCGAACATCGGCCATCGACTTGCCGTCCTCGGTCCGGACGCCGGCCACGAGCTGGCCGGTCGCCGGGTCCACGACATCGCCGATGGCGTTCACGGCCACGAGCGCCGAGACGATGAGGCCGTCGGGCAGGCGGATCGCTGCCGTCCCGACACCGCCCTTCATGGCGCGCGCCATGCCGAAGGCCTTGCCCACGGTGGCGCCGGCGCCGGCGCCGATGCTGCCCTCGGCCACGGGCGCGGCGGTTGCGGCCGCGGCGGCGCGATATCCGCACTCGGCGTCGGGCCGGATGCGCGGGTCGCCGATCAGCAGGTCGAAGAGGATCGCAGCCGGCACGATCGGGACCGCACGTTGCGGACCTCGAACCCGCGTCCATGCTCGTCGAGCCAGCGCTGCACGCCAGTAGCCGCCTCGAGGCCGAACGCGCTTCCACCAGCCAGCACGATTGCGTTGACGCGCTCGACGGTGTTCACCGGATTCAGCAGATCGGTCTCGCGAGTGCCCGGCGCGGAGCCGCGGACGTCGACGCTGGCCACGGCCGCCGGGATCGACGAGGACCACCGTGCACCCGGTCGGCCGCGCGCTGAGCGTGAAGTGGCCGACGGCGAGGCCGCCGACCGCCGTCAGCGTGTTGTTGGTCTGGCCGGACAGAGGCTGGGCGACCCAGGCGCTGGCGAGCAGCCAGCGTCGCGAGCATCCACCTTCGCGGCAGGCGCCGCTCCGGCGGACAAGCGCGACGCACCTCGCGCACCCCGCGCACCCGCGCACCTCGCGCACCGCGCCTCAGTTCACCAGCGGCCCGCCCTCGGGCTGCGGCAGCTCAAGGAAGGGAACCGGCGAGGCGTGATGCACGACCATGCGCCAGGCATTGTCATGGCGCACGAAGATGTTGGTCGCGCGGGCCATCGACGACACCATGCGCCCTCGGTCGTGTTGGCGATCCGCTCGTCGCACCCTACCCAGGCGACATCGCCGATGAGGCGAATCTGCACGTCCGTCGGGGCCACCATGAGCGACCCTGCGGCGGCGAACAGGACGCCCCAGCCTCGCGCACCGCGTCCCAGCCTCGAATGGGGCCCATGCCAGGATGCACGCACTCCACCCACTCGGCCGGAAACCACAGGCGCTCCATCGCCACGAGGTCGCGGTTGGTGAGCGCCCCGTAGAAGAACGAGTTGGCGTCGGCGACGGACTGTTGATCGGCCGTCAATAGCATCGGCGCATCTTAGCTTAGGGGCGGAAGATGTAGCACCCCGGGGTCACCAGCAGTCGCCCGTCCGCGGCGAACGAGAGGTGAGAGGGACGGATCTCTCCCGCGCCCCTGAACTGGACGGTCCGCCGCTTCTCGCCGCTCGTGTCGTACACGTAGGTGAACGGCACCGACAGACTGATCCAGAGCGACTCCTGACCATCGACGGCGGCGTCGCGCACCACGAGCGGCACCAGCGGCAGCGATGTCGTGTCACGCGCCGAGGGCGTCGACCACGTCGTCGGCTGTGCCGCCATCCACTGGTCCAGCTCGCGGCCCTGGATCACGCGCTCACATCAGACGGCCCATCGCGTCGTATCGGCGGAAGCGCGGCTCGCCGGTCTGGAAGACGAAGTAGTAGCCGCCTGATGGAATCGCCAGCGGCAGGCCGGAGTTGAGCGGCAAGGCGAACGCGGGCATCATCGTCATGCGGCGTCGCGCGAAGCCGGCCGATGGTCCTGACCTCGGCTCCGTCGTAGTCGTGTATCGGCAAACAGCGCGCCCGTGGTGGGGCATGCTGAGGAGAACCGTCTGGCGGCGGCGTCGCGTGCAGCGAGACTGACGCCGTTGAGCGCAAGGCCCTCGAACTGGATGCGCGGCTCGTCGCGACGCGGCAGCCAGAAGCCTGCCAGGCGCGAGCCGGTGGCAGTGAACACCTGCACCCGCTCCTGCCGGTCTGGCGCGTCGCCGACGATGAGCAGGCCCTGCGGATCGACGTCGAACCCGAACGGCTGCAGGATGCGGCCCGACTCGCCGCCGATCTGCACGATCGGTGCGCGCCGCGCTCATCTTGCGGTCGACGGCCACCAGCGTGTGCCCCCGCCGGTCGAATACGACAAACTCGCCGTTTGGAATCGCCGCGAACGCGGCTGGTTCGGCGAGCGCCCCTACGATGTGGGGTGGCAGCGCCGCGACCGATCGAAGCGTGTCGACAGCGCCGGGATCGCCGGCCGACGCGGCCAGAGCCGCGACCGCGGCCGCCGCAGCGGAAAGGCGCCTGACGATCGTGTAAAATCGAAGGCTGGGCATCACATGCCCCTCCGGCACCGCTCCCCGGGCCAGGGCCTGAAAGTCCGGTCCCGTGGTGTGCGCCGTCGGACCTGTCGGCCACATAAGCATTGCATGGGTGAGCGGGCACAGTTGGCGCGGCGAAGCCGGGGATTCGTCGCCGCCCTCGGGATTCTTGCGGTTTCCGGCTGCGGCGGCAGCGGCAACGGTCCCACGCCAGTGCCGCCTCCCGGCGCGCCGACGGTCAGCTGTCCCGCCAACATCCAGGCGTTTGCACACAACGGCACGCCGCCGAACGTCACCTTCGACACGCCGGTCGCGCAGGGCGGCCAGACGCCGGTCACCGTGGCCTGTGCGCCGGCCTCCAACACGCACGTTCCCGTGGGCATGGCAGCCGGTCGTGTGCACCGCGACCGACTCGCGCGGGCAGACGGGCAACTGCGTCTCGACGTCACCGTCAACGCGGTGCCGGTGATCGCGAAGACGAACTTCATGGCGTTCGGCGACAGCATGACGGAGGGCACCACCTCGCCCGCGCCGATGCTGCTCGACGACGAATCCGTCGGACGCGTATCCCTTCAAGCTGCAGGCGCTGCTGGCCGAGCGTTATCTCGATCAGACGATCGTGATGACCAACGAAGGCCGCCGGGCGGAAGGCGAAAGACGACGTCAGCCGCGTTCGTCGACGCCCTGCGCGCCGATCACCCGCAAGCCGTCCTGCTGCTCGAAGGCGCCAACGACCTCAACACGTATGGCGACGACGGCATTCCCGGCGTCCTCGGCGCGTTCGAGCGGAATGATCAAGGAAGCGAAGAGCCGCGGCGCCGAGGTCTTCCTGGCGACCCTGCCCTCGCAGAACCCAGACGGCAAGAACGGGCACTCCGCGGGACTCCTGCCGAAATTGAACAGCGGCATCGCCGACGACCGCCGCCGACGAGGGCGCGCGGCTCGTCGATCTCTACGGCCAGATGGGGACGTACGTCGGCTACATCGGCGTCGATGGCCTGCACCCGACGCCGGAGGGCTACACGAAGATCGCCGAGATCTGGCGCGACGCGATCCAGGCGGCCTATGAGCAGCCCGCGGCTCCGGCAGCCCACGTCGATGCCGGAACCGACAGGCTTCCGACGCCGGCGGTAGTCGATCAGACGTACCGCTTCACGCCGAAGAGAAGCACGAGGCCCGACGGGTTGTAGCCGTTCCTCGTGTCGCCGACGAACTGATACCGCGCTTCACCCGTGAAGGTTGAATTCCGGTTGAAGAAATACTCGACCCCGCCCAGCAGTGCCCCGCCCAGCTTCGACTCGGAGCTTCCGAGGTCGCGGCCGTTGTCCTTCAGCTGGATCACGTGAGCGGCGATGCCGGCCCCGGCAAACGGGTGCCACTTGCCGCCTTCCCAGTTGTAGATCACATCGCCACCGAATCGGACCTGCCGAAGCGAGTCGGACGACTCGCGATGGAAGGACGGGTCGGTCCAGTCCACGCCGAAGCGCACGCCAACGCGAGACGTCAGGTAGAAGTCGCCAGTGGCCTTCGAGATCGAGGGCTGTTCCAAATGCCGAGTCCTGCGGCACGAAGAAGCCGATACCGCCCTCGACGGCGATGCTGCCCTCGGCCGGCTGGCGTTCGGCGTGGTGACGGGTCTGAGCAAGAGCCGGCAGGGGAGCCATGAGCCCGGCAATCAGCATGAGCGTGAGCGCACGAGTACGCATGAGATCCTCCGGTGGACCTCATACAAAAGCGCCTCCATTTCCAGCTCGACCACGGGAACTGATTGTCGGCTTTCGAGTTTCTCTGAGATGCGCCGCCCCACGGCCGAGGCGCGTGCGGCAACTGCCGTGTGAGGATTACGCGGCTAGTACTGCCTAAACGTCCCTGATGGCGTGCAGCACGTCGGCCGACTGCGGCAGGATTTCCTCTTCGAGATCCGGCGCGTAGGCGACCGGGCAGTCGAGCGCGGCGACGCGCCGGATGGGCGCGTCCAGGTGGTGGAACAGCTCGTCGGCGATGCGCGCGGCGATCTCGGCGCCGAAGCCGCACGTCAGCTGATCCTCGTGCGCGACGATCACGCGGTTGGTCTTCTGCACCAGCGCGCTGATGCCGGCCCAGTCGTAGGGAATGATCGTGCGCAGGTCGAAGACGGCGACGCTGAGGCCTTCCTTCTCGGCCTGCTGCGCCGCCAGCAGCGCGCGCTGCACCAGCGCGCCCCACGTGATCACGACCACGTCGGTGCCCTCGCGCCGCACCGCGCCCTTCCCGAACGGGACCATGTAGTTCGGTCCGGGGTACTCACCCTTGTTGTAGGTCTGGCGATACAGGTGCTTGTGCTCGAGGAAGAGCACCGGATCGTCGCACCGGATTGCCGTGCGCAGCAGTCCGGCGGCGTCCTGCGCCGTGCACGGGAACACCACGCGGATGCCGGGGCAGTGCGCGAAGATGCTCTCCCCGACTGGCTGTGATACGGCGCGCCGCCGCGCAGGTAGCCGCCGATCGGCGTGCGGATGACCATCGGGCACGAGTACGTGTTGCCCGACCGGTAGCGCAGCATCGTGATCTCGTCGCGGATCTGCATCATCGCCGGCCAGATGTAGTCGAAGAACTGGATCTCGACGACCGGCTTGATGCCGCGGACGGCCATGCCGAACGCACGCCCGACGATGTTGGCCTCGGCCAGCGGCGAGTTGAACACGCGCGCGCCGCCGAACTTGCGCTGCAGGCCGTGCGTGACCTTGAACACGCCGCCCTTGCCCGGGATCTCGGCCAGGTGATCCTCGCGGCTGCAGTCCGCGACGTCCTGCCCGAAGACGACGATGCGCGGGTCGTGCGCCATCTCGTCCTGCAGCGTGCGGTTGATGGCGGCCACCATCGTGTCGGCCTTGCCCTGCGGCTCGATCGGCGTCTCGAAGCTCGCCGACGAGGGGTCCACGTCCGGCGAGAACACCCAGTCGGCGGCCGACGATCGCGGCGGCTTCTCCGCGGCCAGCGCGCGATCGGTCGCCTCGGCGATCTCGCGATCCACCTCCGACGGGATCTGCTCGAGGTCGCTCTCGGCGGCGAGACCTTCGGCGAGCAGGAACTCGCGCATCCGCCGCACCGGATCGCGCTCCGCCTCGGCCGCTCGCTCCGCCGCCGTCTTGTACAACCGCTCATCATCCGAAAGCGAGTGGGAGTACGGACGCACGACTGATGCGTGCACGCAGCGCGGGACCGCGGCGTTCGCGTGCCCACTGCACGGCCTCCTGCATCGCGCGAAGCTGGCAAGGAAGTCGCAGCCGTCGACGCGCAGGACCTTCAGGTGCGGGAAGCGATCGACCAGCGACGAGATTGCGCCGCCCGGCGTCTGCGCTTCGACGGGCACCGAGATCGCGAAGCCGTTGTCTTCGACGAGGTAGACGACGGGCAGCTGCCGCGTCGACGCGGTGTTCAGCGACTCCCAGAACTCGCCTTCGCTCGTCGCGCCGTCGCCGAGCGCGAACAGTAGACCACTTCGTCGGCGTGGAACTTCGAGTCGCGATCGGGAATCGTCTCGACCTGCTCGTAGAGCAGCCCCGGCTTCGGCGACGCCAATCGCGTGCAGGCACTGCGTGCCCGTCGGGCTGCCCTGCGAGACGATGTTCAGCTTCCGGCTGCTCCAGTGCGACGGCATCTGGCGGCCGTGTGACGCCGGATCGTCCTTCGCGCCGACAGCCTGCAGCAGCATGTCGTACGGCGTGACGCCGAGCGTGAGACAGAGCGCACGATCGCGGTAGTACGCGCAGAGCCAGTCGCGGCCCGGGCGGATCGTGAGGCCCGCGGCGACGAGGATGCGCCTCGTGGCCGGCGCCGCTGATCTGGAAGAAGATCTGGCTCTGGTTCTTGAGCTGAACTTCTCTGTCGTCGAGCCGCCTCGACGTCAGCATCAGCCGATAGGCGTGACGCAGTTCGTCGGCCCCGAGGTCTGTGGCTGTCGACGAGTGGTTGGAAGAATCCGGACGAAGGTGCGGGGTAGTGTGACGGGTGGCCGAAACCTTCATCAGGCAGCCTCGACGCAGACGGACAGCAGGGGCTCGCGCCCCGCACACAGCCTCCGATTATAGCACCGGCCCGATGCTATAATCCGCCCGCTCCAGCCTCGTCAAACACTCAGAGACCTCGATGCGTCAATCACTTGCAGTCATCACTGCGCTTATCCTCGTCATTTCCGCCGGGCCGGCCCTGTGCCCAGCGGTCGCCTCTTCTTCCCGACGGCAGTACGGCGCGCTTGTCGAACGAGATTTCGGGCGATATCGCCTTCGAGCACATCCGCTGGCTCACGCACTATCACCGGCCGATGGGCGGCAGCGAGGGCTTCGAGGCGGTCGCGAAATACGTCGAGCAGAAGGCGCGCGAGTACGGGCTCGAGGGACGTGCGGTACATCCCGCTCAAGTACAGCTCGAACAGCTGGTCCCCACACCTCGGCGAGCTCTGGATGACCGAGCCGTATCAGCGTCGTCTTGCCTTCACGCCTCGAGACGGCGCTCTCGATGGCCGATTACAGCAGGCCGACCGACATCAGCTCGGCCGAGCTCGTCGGATGTCGGCGCCGGGGCAGACCGACGCGGACTACACGGGCAAGGACGTCGCGGGCAAGGTGGTTCTCGCCAGCGGCGCGCTCGCCACCATCGTCGAGCAGGCCGTCTGGAAGCGTGGCGCGCTGGGCGTCGTCCACTTCACGATGAGCCGCTCCGATCTGCGTGGACCAGATCCCTGGGAGCGGATTCCGGTGGAGAACGCGGACAAGACGAAACAGGGCACGTTCGCCTTCGTGCTGTCGCAGCGCGAGGGCAAACGCGTCTGCGCGCGGAGCTTGCGGTGTCGAAGGCGCCGCACCGCGTCCGCGCGAAAGTGGAGTCGTCCTTCCGTGAGCCTGCCAGCCAGGCCATCGTGGAAGCCGTGATCCGCGGCACGACGATTCACGATCAGGCCATCGTGCTGACTGGGCACCTGCAGGAGGAGCGGTTCTCGGCCAACGACGACGGAAGCGGCTGCGCCAGCGTGCTGGAGATCGCACGGGCGTTGAAGCGAATGATTGACGATGGCCGGATCGCGCGGCCGGCGCGTGACATCCGCTTCTGGTGGGTGAACGAGATCTCGGCCGAAGAGCAGTATCTCGCCGACCATCCGGACGAGCGCCGGAAGGTGCTCGTGAACATCAACCAGGACATGGTGGGCGCGAAGCAGTCGGCCGGCAGCCGCGTGCAGTTCGTGACGCGGCCGCCAGCATCGCGGCCCAGCTTCCTCGGAGACGTCGTGCAATCGATTGTCGAGTCCCTGGTGGAGGGCAACACCGCGTATCTCGCCGCCGTCCAGGCGCGTCAGATCCGTCCGGGCGGCGACCTGGCGAGCGGCGGCGGCGCCGCCACGGAGGAACAGTCATTCAGCCGGCCGATCTTTTCCCGCCTGGGCACGCGCGAGCGCTACGACGCGCGAATCGTTCCCTTCCACAACAACACCGACCACCAGGTGTTCAACATGGCGCCGATCGGCATCCCGGCCGTCACGTTCACCAACTGGCCAGACGACTACATCCACTGAGCGACGACGACCTGTGGCAGATCGATCCGACGCAGTTGAAGCGCAACGCGGTGGCGGTGGCAGCGTCCGCGTGGTTCATGGCGCACGGCGGGCAGCAGGGAGCTGCGCCTGCGCTGGCCGGCCAGATGGTGGGCCGGGCCTCGAGCGGATCGAGCCACGACACCCGGCGCGCGGATCGAGCTGGCGGCCGGCGGCGACATCGCGGCCCGCGAGCGGGCGATCGCGCTGGTCGGCGAGACGCCGCGCGCGAACAGCGCGCCGTCGAGGTCCATGGCAGCCTCTCTCGAGCGACTCCACGTCCCTCGTGTCGTCGGCGCTTGCACAGCTGCCGACGTCAGAGCGCCGCGATGGGCGCGCCTGATCGCTGCTCGCGCCGGCGTCCTCGGCGCCGGCGCCCACCGTGGCGAGCAGGAGGCCAGACTCGCGCGGTGCCATCGTTCGTCGACGACGTGGGCGGGCTATCTGGATCAGGCGAAGGCAAGATCAAGCGGCCGGAGGCCCTGCATCCGCTGATGGCCTTCGAAGCTGCTGAACTTCGTGGACGGCGTCCGCTCGGTGGGCGACATCTTCCGCGCGGTTGCGGCGGAAGCCGACACGGCGGGCACGTGGTACTACGGCGCCGTCACGCTGGAAGACGTCACGTCCTACCTCGACTCGGCGGCGGACGCAGGCGTTGTCACAATGGGAAGAAGCCGGCCGCGGCTGGAAGAGCATCCGCCAAGCCGAAGGGGAAGGGACGGTAGCCATGGCCGGAAGGGGTTCGACTCCATCGCTGGGACGAAATCGCGCTCGAGAAGGTCACCGAGGTCATCTCGCGGAAGATCGTGACGGGCGAGAAGGAGATGCTCTCGCAGATCTATCTCAAGCGCGGCGCGATCGTGCCGATGCACAAGCACGAGGCGGAACAGCTCACCTACGTGCTCCAGGGATCGCTTCGGTTTCTGCGTGGGCGGCGAGGATGTGACGGTGCGCGAAGGAGAGGTGCTGCTGATCCCGTCCTGGGTCGAGCACCCCAGGCCGAAGCGCTCGACGACACTCTACGCTCGACATCTTCAGCCCGATCCGCCACGACTGGTTGAACGGGACCGACGACTACTTTCGTCGCGGGCAGTCGTAGCTCCAGCCGAACTTCGGTTCGGCCGTTCAAAACTGGAAGTAGATGAACTGCGAGCCGCCGAACTCGCCGAAGAGCACGAACAGGTAGGCCAGCGCCGCGCACATCACATAGCGCGGGATGAGCGGCATGTGCCTCACGGCATCGAGGTCGTCGCGCCAGGCTTCCCACGCGTGAATCGCGACAAGTGGGGCCCGCGTAGAAGAGCAGCTGCAGGGCGTAGTGCGGTGCTTCGAGCGAGGTGTGCGTCCAGCCGGTCAGCAGCGCGCCGGTCATCGACGCGATCTCGAGAGGCCGACCGCGCGCGGAACAGGAGCCAGCCGTAGCAGGTCAGGTGGAACATCATCGCCCAGCCGACGGCCCGCGACGCGGGCCGTTCCAGCGAGCCCACCCATCGACGCGCCGACGGCAGCTCGCCGACCCACCGGTAGATCACCAGCAGCGTGCCCTGGTAGATGCCCCAGAAGACGAACGGCCACGCCGCGCCGTGCCAGAGCCCGCCGAGAATCATCGTGATCATCAGGTTCCGGTGCGTCGCCAGCTGTGATCCGCGATTGCCGCCGAGCGGGAGGTACAGGTAGTCACGGAGCCACGTGGAAAGGCTGATGTGCCAGTGTCGCCGGAGAACGCCTGCGGCGATCGCACGAAGCTAGGGAAAGCGGAAGTTCAGGCTCAGCTCGATGCCCATCCACTTCGACAGCCCGCGCGCGATGTTCGGAGTAGCCCGGAGAAGTCGCCGTAGATCTGGAAGGCGAACGCGTAGACGCGCAATCGAGCACGTCGAGCCCGGACGGGCGTGGCCCTGTGCGAAGACGGCGTTCGACCACGGTCGCGAGGTTGTCGGCGACGAACACCTTCCTGAAACAGGCCCCACGCGACGAGCCACAGTCCCCTCGACCATCTGCTCGCGCGTGATGCGTGCGCGGTGACGAGATCTGGGGCAGCAGCGCCGGCGCGCGCAGGATCGGGCCAGCGACCAGGTGCGGGAAGCAGGCGACGAACACCGCGAAGTCCAGAGGGTGTCGCGTCGCTGGAATCTCCGCGGCGGCACACGTCGATGACGTAGCTCATCGTCATGAACGTGTAGAACGAGATGCCGATCGGCAGCACTGACGTGCAGCACCGGTCAGCGACGCGATCCGACGCCGAACCGCGCGCATCAGCGCATCTGGTCTCGTGCGAAGAAGCCGAAATACTTGAAGAACCCGAGAACGCCCAGGTTGAAGCCGATGCTGCATCCACGAGCACGCGGCGCCGGCTGTGCGGCGCCGTCGAGCGCGCCGAGATACCGCGCGACGGCGTAGTCGACCACCGTCGACGCGATCAGGAGGCTCAGGAACCGCCAGTCCCACGCGGCGTAGAAGACGTAGCTCGCGACGAGCAGCAGCCAGTTCTGCGCGCGATGCGGCAGGACGCGCACAGCCCGGCATAGACGACGGCGAAGAACACGACGAACTGGATGGAGTTGAAGACCGCTGCGCGTGCTCAGGCGTGAGGTGCGCCCGGTCGAGGAACGATCAGCAGCAAGCGCCTCGCGGCAACGCGTCGTGCCCGCACGGCGTGAGGTGCACCGTGGCGGTAAAGAAACACGTCGCCGGACCGGTTGGCCGCCCTCAATGCCGGCAGCATCGATCAGCGGTACCAACAGCAATACGTAACTGAACGTGCAGTTGGCTAC
>ERZ1370068.2230-contig-1388_pt1 | contig 37842 bp, 51 predicted proteins | sample MGYA00561227_ERZ1370068 | MGnify/ENA primary metagenome ERZ1370068 (study PRJEB38410, sample SAMEA6850437) | metagenome | study: Metagenomic assessment of the ecological functions of the soil: analysis of the soil microbiota associated with the...
TTATACGTATTGCTTAGTCCCAACAGGCTTCGCATTCCAAAAGAAATCTTTGGTAAGGGAATTTCGTTATCCTTCTCGCGGGCGTCCGGTCTCAGATAATTTATGGCCCACCACCTCCGCGAACCGCCGTGAGTACCCCAAAGTTCAGAACATTGACTGTTGATCAAAAAGCCTCGACCGTAGATTTCGCTATAAGAGCTCTAGTCCGAGTTTTCACCTGAGTGAGGGGGGTGGGGAATGGCTCGCAGCCAACCCCAGGCATAATCCGTCCTGCTGAATCCGTGGATACGGTTAAAGTGATTTTCAGCCGGGCCGAAATAAAGCTCATACTTCTCTATAAGATAGGGTGCAGGTGCCTTTAAGCGCACCATCCGACTCCCGAGGCTGAAAGTGAAAGTGCTATTGTTGTCTTTAGGTAGTGACGCATCCCGAGCCAGGCATCGCTCGCGGCCGCCAACACGCACACTGATATAAAGCTTCTGCCCGTCTAGGTTTCATTGTCTTGATTAATGATTACCAGCTCGATAGATAGTGCATGGTCCGCTTGTCCTCGATTAATTTTTATCAACTATCTGCGAGCTGCGGAGATACAATTGCGCTAGCCTAAAGGAAAATGAAGACGACTGTGAATAACGGTGCACTTCCACATTGCTCTTCAGCCCCTGCATCACTTCAAGCGGTTTAACCGAGTCACCAAAATTCCCGCAAAAGCCTGGGTGCCAGCACGCTTTAGCGCTTCAATATGGTGCTTGTTTGTTCTGGAAGGAAAAACGCGATTGATTGCCCATCGAAGAATATTCGAACGTGGACACGCACAGCAATGCTGGCTTCGGTTCAGATTTATCAATGGCGGTCGGTAAAGCCCAGTTGGGGGATAATAGAGATATTTCTGATCCTCGCACTCTCTCTGATTTCATCCCACAAGCCCACAGTGTGTGATTTAGTGCTGCGCTGGTCGATCGCAACGCGGGGCGGAAAACCTGGCCAGTGATAGGGCTACGCAATTCCAGCCGGCCAATCCTCGCTTAAACAGAATTGTGAAGAACGCAACGTGCCGTATGCGACCAGGCCTCCGCACTCCAACGATGAGCCCAGACTGATCAATGGCGCCTGGTTGAGGTTATGAGCCAATGGCCGTGGAAAGGCATACAAAAGCGCAGCCAGAACAGTGCCGCAGATACAGCCGCCAGTAATCGTTTGTCCAGTGGGGCGATTTCGCAGAGTCTCCTGGTTCCTGGCAGGCGACCGGCGCTCTCAGGTAAAGCGACGCGAGACGAAAGTGCTGCACCTCGAGCAAAAATGATTTGCGCGCTGGAAACAAACAGGATGAGACGCATTTACCGGCACTCCCGGGACAATCAAAATCCAAATGGGCTCATTCGTGGATTACCCTCAACTTGAAAACGGCTGGACACCGCTGCCGCAAATCGGCGGCTTACTGGGGCACACGACCTTCCAGAAGCACGGTGTGAGATGAGCGCCTTATATATCACCTACAATGGGTCGATGCAACGCTGCAATTTCGCGAGTGGGTATATTTCAGATCGTTATTGTTCTTACAGTGTTTCGATGGATAACGACGTTTCGATCAACAAGCTGGTTTGAGCCATGTTTGACTATACGGGTTATGCAAAAATACGAAAGATGTATTTGCATTGACGGCTCGCACTGCTTTACAGTGGTAGCCCCAGGTAAACAGGACTGACATCTTGGACCAGGGTCTCGCGTCACGTTAGCGGCCACGCCTGAGTCGGAACGTGACTTCGTGAAAGCGATGTGGCGGGGGACCCCCTTCCTCCGGCACGGGTCATGATTCTGCAATCCTCGGTTGAACAATAAACGACGATGTGACAGCCCTTCGCCAGCACAGCATTCACCACCTCAAAAAGACCAATAACAGCCACGAAAATCGCAGAATCGCTGGTAGACCGAGTCGTTTGACGTGAAATTGCTTAAGACGAAGATTGATCGTGGTGCGGTGCAGCGCGGTACAAACCCGCTCCCGCTAAGAATTACTGACAAAACACGCGCGCCAAAACGGTAGTGTCTTAAGCTTGAAAAAGGCAGGCGATGGGTCTTAGACCAAAGGCTTAAGACCCAACACTACACACCGCCTCTTCCTTCTCTGGACGCCGACGCTCTTCGCCTTCGCCATAAAGTCCTCAATGTCCGATATCTTCCTCGGCAGCGCTGCACTCATCCACTTCACGCCATCCGGAGTGATGAGCATGTCGTCTTCAATACGAACGCCGATGCTCTTGGTATTTTTCAAACGCTGGACGCTAACAGCTGTCTTGAACTTCTCCCAGTCTTCCTGCTTCCAGCCACAAGGCATGTAATCAAGCGCGTCTGGACGAACATAAATTCCAGGCTCGTTTGTGAAGGTCACTCCGGGTTCGAACTTTGCTCCGCTACCAACGTCATGAACGTTCATGCCAATCCAGTGTGATGTTCCGTGCATGAACCAGATACGATGTTGATTCGAATTCTTATCGGTTATCAGGCCGAGCTTGAGCAGGCGCGTCTTTGATGACTTCCGTTCCAGCGCGGTTTCACGTCTGAAAGAGTGGCGCCTGGCCTTGATGCAGCTGCTGCTACTGCTTCCTGCGCATCGTAAACAATCTGATAAACCGCCGCTTGTGCCGGTGAGAACTTGCCGTTTACAGGAAACGTTCGCGTGGATGTCTGACGAATAGTGTTCGTACTCAGCACCAACGTCCATCAATAACAACTCAAGCCTGATTTGACCGGACCTTGCGATTCTTCGTAGTGCAACGTCGTGGCATTTGGTCCACAACCGACAATGTCCGGATATCCCCAGCTGTCAGCGTTTCTGAGCTTGAACGTATAAGTCATCTCCGCGTCAACTTCGTATTCCCACTTTGCCTCGCCGGCGGCAGCCCAGCGCGCGCTGATGCGCTTCGACGCTGATGTCGATCGCGTGTTGCAACAGACGCAGCTCCATCGGTGACTTCTTCAATCTCATCTCAACAAAAACCGGCCAGACGTTCTTGAGACTGAAGCCCGAAGCGGTCTTGACCCAATCGGTGGCGAACCGCTGTTCTTGTTTGTACTCCCTGCTGTCCATTTCGCGAGTCATCAAAAGATACAACGCGGCTTCATTTTTACCGGCGGCGTCCAACAGTGGTTCAAAGCCATTTCCATTTGCCATCACTGTTCCAGCAGGTAAGTCTGACATGAAAATGTTGTCTTGCTTCGGCCTGTAAGGCTGACGGTTGCGAAGAGCCTTGATGAACGGTTCAAACTCGGTCGCCGCCCAGATTTCCTTCACTCCATGAAATCTCATTGGCTTCCTGCGCACTGTACATATGACCTGTCCACGTTTCGGCGGCGGGATTTCGACGCGGCAAAAACAAAATCTCCGGCGTCTGTGTGTTACCGGGAAGCAGAACCAACGTAGCGCCCTTTGCTTGAGCATCGTTAGATAGAACAGGTTGTTCTCTTGTCGATACTTTGGTAGTCAACGCCGTTTGCATAAACTCTCGGCTCGGTGCTGAATAGCACGAGTAATGACTTTGGGCCAATGTTCTGCGCCACGCGAGCTCGTCGCTGAGCTAACTCAGCCAGTCTTTCTTTTGATCAAACACTGGCGCAGGAGGCGTGATTCGAATCACCGCAGCAACCTGTTTTCTGGTTTCCCGCTCGAACTCCGAAACTGCCTGACGCCAAAACCGCAAAGGCTGCGCTGACCGCCAGTGACACACAACCAGCCGGAGTTTTTATAGACTTCTTCATTAGACTTCTCCTCAAAAACGAAATTTGTTCAGCATGAATTGTTCCTGATAGGGCCAGGAATCCCTACTTGAGCAACAGTGATGTGAGCAACGCAGAATGAAATGTTCGATTGCGACTAGGGTCGTTGCGGTCGTTCCGGTCGTTGCCTGTTCGGCTTTTGGCCCGGAGCTAGCACCTGCCTGCGACCGTCCGGGAAATCGTAAACGCGCGAACCATCCGGCGAAGAAATGACCTTCGAACCATCAGGAAAGTTACGGATCACAACGCCACCCGGTCCGACCTGAACATTGGCACCCCCACGAGGGTTGGGCCTCGGCCGACCGGGGGCAGACTGTTAGGGATCTCCCGGTGTCGGAGTTGTCGGGGTTTCAGCCGTCATGTCCGCTGGTTTCCGCTCGCGATGGTTGTGGAACGGGCGTTGGAGTTGGCGTCGACTGCTTCCTGGGCTCAGGCGTCGGCGTTGGTGTCTCGGCTTTTCGTACCGGCTTAGTCTCGGCAGCCGTGGCCTTCGGCTCTGCAGTTGGTTGTATCTTTGGGTCGAGATTTTGATTTGGACGAGCTGTCGGTTCCGGAAGTGGCAGCCTGGCTCGGCGCAGGTGAAGGACCTGGTGGCACCAATTGAACAACTGATGCGTTCTGCTTCTGCGTCAGGTAAAAACCCATCACACAAACCGCGAGCAACAACGCGCCACCTGCTAGCACCCACGGAAGAAAACCTCGTCGCGGCGAACCGACAAAAGGTCGAACAACGGTGGTTTCACCCGCAGCAACAGTTCGTTGCTCGGCAGCCAACTGAGTCGATAGTACTGGCGATCCTGTTAACGCCACTGTTGGTGACGTCGCTGTCGATCCAGGCGTTCGCAGGATTGTTTGCGCTTCGCCGCGATTGATAATCGTGGAAGTCTGATCGGTTCGATGAAGCGCCTTCCGCATTTCCGAAGCACTTGCAAATCGTTGTTCCCGATTCTGAGCCATCGCCTGCTGGAGAACATTGCTGACTTCAGGAGCAACCGCCGAGGTTTAGTTCGGTAGCAGACAACAATGGATCTGGTTGACCATTAACCAGGGCAGCAGCACGGTAAGAGCGTCTGGCGGCTTGGTGCCAGTGAGGAAGTGGTAAATGGTAGCTGCAAGCGAATAGAGATCGCTGCGTGAGTCGGTTCCCAAACCCTGGATCTGTTCGAGGGAGCGTAGTTAGGCGTGTAACCAAAAATACTCGCTGCCGTTGTGACGCGAGAAATTTCTCCGGCCTGACCTTTAGCAAGACCGAAATCAAGCAGGATGATCTGGCCGCGTGACGTAAGCTTCAAATTCTGAGGCTTGATGTCGCGATGAACGATTTGCGGATCCTGAGTATGGAGATAGTCGAGCGCGTCCAACAATTGATCGGCCCACGTCAAGAACCTGCTCGGCGGGAAACGGGCCACGCCGCTGGGCCATCATCTCCGACAGGTCATCGCCCGGGATGAGTTGCATCACGAGAAATTGGCCTTCGCCTTCAGAAAAATGGTCGCTCACTCGAGGTAGTGCCGGGTGATGCAGACGCGCTAGTAAACGGGCTTCGCGCTCAAACTGCTTTCGCAGACGTTCATCCGCGAAGAACGTTTCTTTCAAAGCTACAATCGTATCAAGCCGCTCATCCATAGCTTCGTAGACGGTACCCATGCCGCCCTGACCCAGCTGGCGCACAATTTTGTAGCGACCCTGAAGAATTGTGTGTGGCTCTCAGCATCGATTCACTCTTACCCGCACAATCTATTTTGACGGAAACAATCTGCGGAAAGTCGATTAACTTCAACTAACGGAGAAGGCTAACAAGCGTCGTCATTATACACAGCACATCAGTAACAAGAAATCTTGGGATCATTCGCGATATTCGCGTATTCTACGGCGCGTGAATGACAACATACCACTACGCCTCTGACGTAATCGACGTTGGAACAAGTAAACGCCGTCGATGGCCAATCGTACTGATCGTCCTCCTCGCCGGAGCCCTGCTGGCAACCTCGCGTCTGCTATCAGTTTATATTTCGGCGATCTGGTTTTCTTCTCGCTCGGCTATTCTTCGGTTTACTGGTACATCTTCAAGCTGAAGGTCGGTCTCTTGATTGGCGCCGCTGTTTTGACCGCTCTCTTTCTGGGCGCGACGTTTTGGTTGTTTCAGCGCTTGTTTGGGTCATACGCCTTCGAACAGAGAACGATCGTACTCAACAACCAACCGTTCAAGTTTTCACCCGCAAAAGTTATTCGACCACTGGGCTGGGTTCTGTCCGTAGTCTTCGGGCTGGTTTACGGCGTAACCGTCAAGAGACGACTGGCAAAAGTTTGCGTTGTACTGGCACCAACCGGCAACTAGTACGAGCGATCCAATCTTTGGCAAATCTCTCGGCTTTTATCTGTTTTCACTACCAGTGTACGAGGCAGTCAGCACATGGTTCTTAGGGGTCAGCTTCATCATCCTTTGCGCGGCACTCGCATATTCGCTTCTGGGGCTGCCGCAGAGAGTACTGAAACCAACTGTGCGCTGGTCTTCGGGCGCCGCATTTCGAGCTGTGTGTTGCGCACTTGCACTCTTCCTCGTCGTTCTTAGTTGGCGAACCTACCTCGCCCGCTTTCCATTTCTTTGGGACGACCATCAAACATTTTGCCGGGGTCACCTACACGGAAGCGCATTATGTCTTACCGGCGTTGTTGATGGTTTGCATCGCATTGATTGTCGCAGCCGTCATTTCGCTGGTGAATGCATTCGCAGTGCGTCGCTTTCGATTGCTGGTCATTGCGCTTTCTCTTCCACTCGTCGTCTATGTCATCGGTGTCTTATTAGTACCGTCGTACGTTCAGAGCTTTATAGTGAAACCAAATGAACTTGATCGCGAAACACCATTCATCACTCACAACATCGAATGGACGCGAAAAGGCTTTGGGCTGGATCAGATAGAGCTACGCGACTTTCCCGCAGAGCCCACGGTCCAGGCTCTCGACTACGCTAATAATCGCGAGAGCTTTGAAAAACATCCGGCTCTGGGACTGGAAAGCTCTGCAAGACACTCTCAAGCAGATACAAGCAATTCGCACTTACTACGACTTTCAAGATGTCGATGTTGACCGCTACTCCGTATCGGGTCAGATGCGGCAAACCATGGTGGCCCCGCGCGAGATTAACGACGCCAAGCTTCCCGAATCCTCGCGCAACTGGGTAAACGAAAGACTGATCTATACACATGGCTACGGCATCACGCTATGAACAACGCCAACGGCTTCACGCCTGAAGGCCTGCCGCAGTTTGTGATCTCAAACATGCCGGTGGAATCTACTGCACCGGAAACAAAAGTCACGCGACCCGAAATCTACTTTGGTGAACTCACTGATCGAGATGTCTACGTAAAGACCAAACAGAAGGAGTTTGATTACCCGCAAGGCGATACGAACACCTACACCAGCTACCAGGGAACGGGTGGAATCAAGATTGGCGGTGTGCTGCGAAGGACGTCTACTCGCATGGGCTGTCGGTGATCTGAGTAAGCTGCCTTTTTCTGACGATGTGACAAGTGAGAGTCGCATCCTGATTCACCGGCGGATTAGTGAGATCGTTAATGGAATCGCCCCGTTTCTCACTTACGACAAAGATGCCTACATCGTGGTATCAGCCGATGGACGCTTGTACTGGATGATCGATGGGTTTACGCAGTCGGCCGAGTCTTCCCTATTCAAGTCATCACAATTTTGACGGCAGAAGCGTCAACTATGTGCGCAACTCGGTGAAAGTTGTAATCGATGCTTACAACGGAACGGTGCGGTTCTTTGTTTTCGACAAGCAGGATCCGATCATCGCTGCATACCAACAGATCTTTCCAGCCCTCTTTGAAGACGCGGGAAACATGCCGGCGGACTTGCGTGCCCACGTCAGATATCCGGAATCACTCGTTCGCGCGCAGGGTGAAATGTACGGCCTTTACCACACTCAAAGTCCACAGGTGTTCTTTCAACGTGAGGATGTTTGGAGTGTTGCCAATCAGATTGGCGTCAATGCAGAAGGCAAAAAGGAATCTCGTCCGATCGATCCTTACTACGTGATGATGCAGTTGCCCGGTGAGCAAAAGAAGAACGAATTCGTTTTGATGACTTCCTTTTACGCCGGCAAGTCGGAACAACATGATTGGTTGGCTGGCTGGACGTTGTGACGGCGAAAACTACGGGAAGCTTCTCGTTTACAATTTTCCAAAGTCGCGCTTGATTGATGGTCCGTTGCAAATCGAAGCTCGAATCGATCAGAACGCGCAACTGTCAGGTCAGTTCACACTTTGGAATCAGCAAGGCTCAACGGTCATACGTGGCCATCTGTTGGTAATCCAATCGGAAAATCACTCGTTTACGTCGAACCGATATATTTGCAAGCGGAACACGAGCCCGATGCCGGAGTTACGCCTGGTCGTTCTTGCGACTCAGGACAAACTTGCATACGGGCAAAACTTCGCTGAAGCGATGAACGGACTATTTGGTGAAGCAGCCAAGGCACAAGAGGAAACAAAGCCTCAATCGGAATCGTCTCAGCCACCCGCTAGTACTGCTCAGCCAACTCCATCGCCTGCCAATACACAAAACTTGCAGCAGTTGGTGAACCAGGCAATTCAGGAGTTTGACGATTACCAGAGATTAACTTCTCAGGGAAAACTCGCGAGAGGCTGGACAGAAACTGGAACAGCACAAACATACGCTGGAAGAGATTAGGAAATTGACCGGGAAGTAGTTACCACTCGCTCGCAGTCTGCGGCTGCGCTTTCGTGCAGCGGCTCTGCCGCTTCCGTGCGGAAAGCCTCCGGCTTTCCGGACGGCACTCAATCCATGCGGCTTTCGCCGCCCGAGGCAGAGCCTCTTTCATTTTGGGGCCGACCGGAAAGCCGGAGGCTTTCGCCGCACGGACAGCGGCAGAGCCGCCCACTTCCTCAACCGATCTTCTGCTTCAACTTATTAGCCTTCGCTACTGCGTCTTTATGTTCAGCCACAAACTTCGGATCCGGCGTCATCGTGAGTACTTCGTCAATCAACTTCTTTAGCTTCCGCGTCACGGTTTTCGGATGCGTAGGCTTGCGCCAGGTAGTACTTCATCAATGAATTGTTCGGTGTGATCGCGAGTCCCTTCTTCAAATAGTCGATGGCCTTCGACGTGTCACCACCCAGAACTTTCGGCGCCTGCAGATACACCCGACCCAAAGCCAGATAGGCGCTTCCGCCCTGGAACTTTTCATCGAGTTTGATAACCGTTTCCATCTCGCTGCGAATATCCTGCACCCGTCGCGAGACTAGCCAGCGTACTGTTCTGAGCATCGCCTCCGTAATTGGCGCCTAACCAGAAGTGCCCTTCCGGTTTACCGCCCTGGAGTTTGACTGCCGCTTTCCCGGCCTCGATTCCCGCTCGGAACATGTCATCCTTTTCGTCGTCATTGTCAGTGTGGTCAGCAACATAGAAAGCGGCGCGCGATAACTTCCAGGCTGCCTCGTAATTGCCATAGTCCGCAGTTACGGCTTGCCTCAGGGCCGCGACCGCAACTCTCGCCTTCGCCATGTTTTCACGTCCCTCGTAAAGTTGGTCGCCTTCAGCGATTTTGGCTGTTGCTATCTTCTCGTCACCCGAGTCGACCGCATTTGGAGCCACAGCTACCTCTTTATGGCAGGCAGTCGAGGACAAAAACACATAACTAAGCCCGAGCCAAGAGCCATAACTTTGAAATTTGCTGAGTAGTTTTTCAATTTCCTCATTCGATGTTCTCCGATTGTCTAGCCATAGCATACAGTTTGTAATAGTTTTTCCCAGCCGTTATCCAAACGGCAGTTAATACGGTATAGTGGTCTCCCACTAAGGTTACGCCGCGCGGATCGGTGCATGAGAATTGAGGAGGAGAGCTTGGCAGGGGCTGCATTCTACGATTTAGAAGGAACTTTGGTCAGCACGAACCTCGTGCATACCCTGGGCTTCTACGCGAAACGTCAAACGACCTTGCTCCAGAGCTTCACGAAGAGCGCTACCACGTTTCTTAGCCTCCCTGTTTTTGCGGTCACCGACCAGTATAGCCGAAAAGTTTTTAACGACCTCTACTTCAAACGCTACAAGGGCCAGTCCGAGGATCGACTCCGTTACTTCGCGCAGGACCTATTTGACGACGTCATCAAGCCGGCCGTCTTTCCCGGCACTTACGAGTTAATTGAAAAATCCCGGAGCCTGGGTCTGCGACAGGTAGTGATTACCGGCGCCCTGGATCTGTCAGTCAAACCGTTAATGGAACATCTAGGGATTACTGAATTCGTAACGAACCGCCTCGAATTTGTTAACGGATTAGCGACGGGCCGTTTGCTGCCGCCCGTGATGGCAGCAGCAACCAAAGCGTCATGGATTCGAACCTACAGCGAACGCGAGGGCATCAGCCTTAGCGATTCATATGCCTACACTGACAGCATGAGCGATCTGCCGATGCTATCGGTAGTTGGTCACCCGGCCGCGGTTAACCCCGATATGCGTTTGCGGCAGACCGCACTCCATCACGACTGGCCGATTCTTGATCTCAAGTAGATACCGGACAGCATTCATAAAAGTTCATGGCACTCCAACTACGAAAGAAAACGCACGAATCAGTTATTTACATCGATCGCGACAGCGCGCCGCGAATAATACCGTCCGGGAGAGGACTTCATTCTTGAGGATCTCCCCAATCGGTACGCGGGTGCTGTATCCCAACCAGCCGATAAAAGGTCTGCCGAATCGCGAAGCCGCAATTCGCTACGCGCTTAATCATCCTCACGGATGCGATCCACTCTTCGCTCAACTCGAGCCGGGAATGAAGTTACGATCGCGGTAGACGACATCAGCTTGCCTTTACCCCCGATGGCCACGCCTGACATTCGCCAGACGGTTTTGGAGATCGTGTGCGACATGTTGGCCGGCCATGGTGTGGACGATGTACACATCATCATCGCAAATTCCCTGCACCGGAAAATGACTGAGTGGGAAATGAAGCGAATGGCCGGGCCTCGTATCTTCAACGAGTATTATCCGGATCGCTACTACAACCACGATGCCGAGTGGAAAGACGGGCTCATAAAGATTGGCGAGACCAAGCACAAAGAGCCGCTTACCTGAATCGCCGCGCGGCTGAAAGCGACCTCCTCATTTACGTCAGACCTTAATTTCGTTCCAATGGATGGCGGACACAAATCAGTAGCGGTCGGCTTATGCGATTACGAATCCCTCAGAGCACACCACGATCCGCAAACAATCCGAGAATCCGACAGCTACATGGATCCGGCGCGTTCGGAACTCAATCGCAAAGTTTGCCGCCTTGGCAAGATTGTTGATGAACACCTCAACGTTTTCATATCGAGACTCGCCATCAACAATCGCATGTATGGAAGCGACATGGACTTCCTTATCAAGAATGAGGACGACTTCACTGCGTTTGATCGCATGAAGTTCGAAGCCATGCGCTACACGATGAGCAAGCTACCGCGACCGGCACGGCGAAAACTTCTGCACTCTCGACCTGCTCAGTACGAACTGATTGCCTGTCATGCCGGCAAAACTGAACCGGTGCACGAAAAGATCATTGCCAAGGGTTTTGAACAGTACGCGGTTCCAGTTCGAGGACAGGCTGACATTCTGATCACGGGCATCCCTGACATTTCCCCTTACAACGTCTACTCGATTCTGAATCCACTTACTCGTGCAGGTGATGGCGCTTGGTTATCACTTCAATTTCTATCGAAACAAACCGCTGCTGAAAAAGGGTGGCGTCATGATTCGTTCATCACCCGTGTTACGACGATTTCGATCATCAGTTTCACCCGAGTTACATCGAGTTTTTCAATCGCTTACTACCGGAGACGCGCGATGCATTCGTGCTTCGCGAGAAGTACGAGCAGGAGTTTGCCAACAATCCCAGCTACGTGGAGATGTATCGACGCGGTAACGCCTATCACGGAGCACACATCCGTTCTTCATGTGGTACTGGGGCGAGAATGGCCGCCAGCATGCTCGGCAAAGTGATCGCCGCCGGCGCTGAAAATGCTCACGTTCCAGGATTCTTGGTTGGGAACGTGCAGACAATCTGACGGAAGCAATCGCAATGGCGAGAAGTTACATGGGCAACTCCGCCGAGATCACGATGTTGCACCAACCAATGATCGGCGTCGCCGATATGGAATAGGAAATCGACTCGATAAGCTTCAGCTTAGTCGCAGATCATGATGAATGGCACCCGAAGCGAACGCTCTGAACTCTGAGCTCAGCCTGACAAGACAGACGCATCGGACCGTGAATACGAAGTTATGAAGTTATCACCAACGGAGATTTACCAGGATCGAAAGATCTTCCTGATTGGCAGCACCGGCTTTCTCGGCAAGAGTGACGCTGAGCATGCTGCTGCATCGGTTTCCAAATATCGGCAAGGTCTACGTAACTGTACGCGCGCGTTCGCAGGAAGAGTCGGAGGCGAGATTTTGGAACCACATCATAACTGCGCCGCCCGTTTGATCCATTACGCGAACGATACGGCTCGCGCGCTCGAAGGCTTCGTACGCGACAAAGTAATCGTCAGAGGTGGCGACATCGGTGAAACCAATCTCGGCTACACCGAAGAACAAGCCCAGGAAATCGCAGACGACATCGATATCGTCATCAACTCCGCGGGCAACGTCACATTCAACCCAACCCTGAAAGCGGACTGCGCACCAACGTCGTCGGCACTCAGAACGTCATCGCGTTTGCGCGACGCATGAAACGACCCACGCTCGTCCACGTGTCGACCTGCTTCGTTGCCGGCAATCGCTCGGGAGCGGTTTGGGAAAGTGACTCGGTGCTTGGATATTTCCCCCGCAAGTCTGAGATGCCCGGCGTCGAGTTCTCAGTCGATCAGGAGATAGCCGATTGCGCAAAGCTCGCCGATCGCGTGCGTGAGGAAGCCCGCGACGCAATGATGACTGCGCGCTTTCGCGAACTGGCTCGAAAGCGTTTGAGTGAAGAAGGTCGTGATTCGGATGACCCGGATGCGCTTGGCCTGGCGGTCGCTCGCGAACGAAAAGTCTGGACTCAGAACACGACTCGACTGATCTTGGTGTCGAACGTGCGGCGTACTGGGGCTGGGCAAACATTTACACGTACACCAAGTCGCTCGGTGAACAACTTGTCGCCGCAGAGACAAACATGGTTCGCAGTATCGTGCGACCAAGCATCGTCGAATCCGCGATGTCCTATCCGTTTCCGGGTTGGAATGAAGGCTTCACGACCACGGCCCCAATCATCTTCCTGATTAGAAAAGGGCAGACTCTCATTCCGGCAAACGAGAAACTCATTCTCGATATCACTCCGGTAGACCAAGTTGCGTCAGTGATGCTCGCAGTTTCTGCACAGGCCTGCGTTGAAGAACCACGACTGGTTTTCCAGGCAGCGACCGGCGATTCGAATCCCAACAACATGGAACGAATCATTGGACTTGGTCGGACTCGATAAGCGACGCCACTTTCAAGAGAAAGAAACCGGCGACAAAACTCCTGAACAAGATTGCGGCGCGAATGGAGCCGCGCTCGGTCACTACCGAGTACTACGAGAAGATGTCGGTCCCGATGTTCAACGCGACGGCGAAGAAGGCATCTTCATTGCTCGACAAGGTGAAGACCTCGCTGGGGCGGTGGGCGCGTAGGTGAAGTAATAGATCGAGTAAAGACAGCGTCGCGCGGGTTGAGGAACTCACTGTAAAAACAACCGAAGCCTTCGACATGTTTCGACCGTTCACGATCGAGAACGCCTACGTCTTTCGATCTGACAATGTTCGTTCTCTGTTTTCCCGCATCAGTGAAGACGAGCGTTCGTTACTCACCTGGAATCCCGAAACTTTTGACTGGTACAACTACTGGCTCAACATTCATCTTCCCGGTCTCACCAAGTGGGTCTTCCCCACGCTCGAAGACGAGATGCGTAGCGCAGCCAAAGCGCGTCTACACCTATCGCGATCTTCTCGAACTCTTCGAGACGTCAACCAAGCGTCACGCGACGCGCGTCGCAATGCGTATCGAACGAGACGGACGAAAGGAACAGTACACCTACCAGGATCTGGGTGAACTGGCTAATCGTGTTGCTGGATTCCTGGCAAGTCAGGGGATTAAGCCTGGTGATCGGGTCATGCTCGTCAGCAGTAATTGTCCCGAATGGGGGATGACCTACTTCGGAGTACTTAAAGCCGGAGCGACCTGTATCCCCTGCGACCCTGAAAGTTCGACAAGCGAGATTCTAAATTTCGCACGGGCCGGTAACGCCGCTGGAATCATCGTCAGCGCAGCAATTGACCAGGACCATCCACGATTTGCGAGAGCAACTCGAAGCCCAGAGGCTCAACTCGGCTTTGGACCTTTGATGAAGTCTTCGCAATGCCTGATGAGGCAACCGAAGCACCAGCGTATTGCTCTGCTTCCACAAAAAGTACACGCCCAAAGTGTTGCTTCATTGATTTTCACCTCGGGCACGACCGGCCAGCCTAAAGGCGTGATGTTGTCGCATCGCAATCTGACGAGCATGGTATCCATGCTGTCGTCAGTGTTCGATATGACCACGCGTGACGGTGTCCTTTCTGTTTTGCCACTCCATCACACCTTCGAATTCTCAACCGGCTTCCTGACGCCTTTGAGTCGCGGTGCACAGATCACCTATTTACCGGACCTGACCAGCGACGCTCTGGCGAAGGCAATCAAGAATGGACACGTCACTGGCATGGTGGGTGTCCCAGCGCTTTGGGAGCTTCTCCATCGACGCATTAAGAACCGTCTTGTACGAACGCAGTGATTGGATTGGTAAGACTGCCGACAATCTAATTCATGCCAATGCCTGGCTTCGCGACACGACGTCCGTGAACGTCGGACAGGTGCTGTTCTATCCGATTCATGAAGGTCTCGGCGGCCGAATTCGTTACTTCATTAGTGGCGGATCGGCTTTGAGCGAAAAAGATCCAGCGCGACTTTCACGGTCTGGGCTTCACGATCCTTGAAGGTTATGGATTGACCGAAGCCTCTCCAGTGTTGACCGTCACTCGTCCGGAGAATGGAATGCTGACTGGAACGGTCGGCAAGCCTCTACCTGGCGTCGAAGTTAGGATCGCCGATCCTGATCCAAGCGGAGTCGGCGAGGTGCTTGCGCGTGGGCCAAATGTAATGCTGGGTTACTACGAAGACGAAACTGCGACGCGTAAAACCCTGGTTGAGCGTTGGCTCCATACAGGCGACCTTGGTCGAGTGGACGATGAGGGAAATCTTTATCTGGTTGGGCGTTCGAAGGAAATCATCGTGGATACGAATGGCAAGAACGTGTATCCGGATGAACTCGAAGAGCTTTACCAGGATTCGCCATACGTAAAGGAGTTAAGCATCGTTGGCTTACCCGACGGGATCGGCGAGAAAGTCGCTTGCATTGTTGTGGCTGACGACGAGTTTGACATCGCACTTTCACGGGCGGAGTTGCATCGACTTGTCGAAGAACATTTTCGCGAAGTGTCGGCTTCCCTGCCCTATTACAAACGCGTAAAGCTGATGCACTTTACCGACATTGAGCTACCGCGCACCGCAACTCGCAAGGTGAAGCGACGCGAAGTCGTTCAAATACTCGAGTCGCTCGAACAGACTCAAAAGAGTGGTCGCCGCGTGGCTAATAAAGATGTAGCGGACGCGGATTCAGTGTGGCTGCTGGGAATCGTGGCGAGCGGTTGCTAATCGGCCACGATCCGAAGTCTCAATCGAGACCCGACTGAACGACCTGGGATTCGACAGCTTGATGTTTGTTGAGCTGGCGACGTCCATCGAAAACGCTGGCGGCTCAATTTCTGCTCCTGAACGTTTCAATGAGGTTCAGGACGTGCGCGAGACTCATCAGCGTCGTCAGCAGGCGCGGCGGCACAACGACTCAAACAGGAAGTCAGAACAGACGAGCGCGAAAAGACTGACGAGATACACATTCCTTCATTTGTTAGAACTGCCGGCAACAGGGCGGGCGACCTGTTGCAGCGCATGTTCTACGACCAGTTTCTGCGCACGCATTACGAGGGACGATCAAACATTCCGCCACATACGAATTTTATTGTCGCCGCAAACCATTGTTCGCACCTCGACATGGGTTTGACGAAGATGGCCGCTCGGTGAATCAGGTAAGGACCTGGTCGCCCTGGCCGCGGCAGATTATTTCTTCGACACCAAGTACAAACGCGCAGTGATGGAGAACTTCACGAACCTGGTGCCAATGGAACGAACTGGATCGCTCCGACAATCGTTGCGACATGCGCGTTCATTCCTCGATCGCGGCTACAACGCGCTCATCTTTCCCGAAGGCACCCGTTCAATGACCGGTGTGATGGCCGACTACAAACCAGTAATTGGTTACCTGGCACTTCATGCGAAGGTTGGTGTGTTGCCGATGTATCTCGACGGCACTTATGAAGCGATGCCAAAGGGAACAACGATTCATCAAGAGCCGTGATATCGGTGCTCGTATCGGCAGGTTCCTCCCGTATGAGGAACTTGAGGAGCTGACGCGCGGCATGGCGCGCGCCAGGCTTTACCGATTGATCGCAGCGCTTCGTGAGAGACACGGTGGTAAGCCTGCGTGCGATCGCACATCGCGATCCTTTCGACGCCGAGCAAATGCGCAAACAAATGAAGACCGAGCGCAAATCCCAGCTAATCGAAAGCGAAGAACTTGAAGAGAGCGCAGCCTCGATGGATCTGAAGCGACGCTCAAACATTTCTCTTTCACTTAATATGCCAACCAAGAATCTCCCGGCAAGCGAACAGCGCGCATGACGTCGCTCACTTCGACTACGAAGCGACGTGCGGCAATCGAAAAAGCGCCAGCGTGCGGCAGCCACTGGGTGACCGGGGTACGGGATTCCTCGGTCTCATCTTGTTCGTCAGCTTATCGGAGGCGCTGCGCCAAGGATATTCGAGTCATGTCGACGCTGGGTTCCCGATTGGCCTCGTTGACCCGCTTCGGCGTCGAAACCTTTGAGGGTTCGATAATCAAATTCCGGAAGACACGAGGCTTAGCGCCGTCGAAGGCACTGGCGACATTCATCACTTGCCGGCAAAGTTTCGCGGGAACGCGCAGATGCCGCGCGAGATGTACGACATCCACGTCGAGGGGACCCGCCCGCTTTGACGCTGATGCGGCCGGGAGCTGGCGGCGCAAAGAACATCGTACTGGCGTCGACGAGCGGCACCATCGCTGTCACCAAAGACGGTGATCTCGTTCCGGACGAAACCTATCCACCGCCACTCGAGATCGTTTCGCGCTGGCCGTACTACGCCAGCAAGGCCTACCAGAGATGCGGCGGCGCTGGAACGATTCAGTGGCAAAGGTCTCAGGCCGGTCATCATGAATCGAGTCTCCTGTCGGACCCGGCGACGATCGACTGAGTTCCACCAAAGTCGTACTCGACTTCATGGCAAAAAGATTGGTGCCGTCCCAACTGGTGGGTGAGCTTTGTTTGATGCCCGTGACGCGGCCAGCTAGTTTTCGGGCGGCAATGAAAAAAGGTCGTCATGGTGAGCGTTATCTACTTGGCTCAGTAAACTGGACCTTCAACAAATTCTTCGGTCGCCTTGAACGCCTGACTAAAAATCTCTGCTCCTCGATTTGCTCTCCCTTCACGGCTGGCCATTACGGGTTGCTCACCTGGTCGACTCATTCTTCAAACAATGGAGCTTACGTCGCCGGTGGAACCTGGCGCGATCGAAATGGCGCAGTACTTTTGGTACCTCAACTGCTCAAAAGCTGCCCGGGAACTTAGTTTCAAGCCCCGCGATCCAGGTGAAACCCTCCATGACACGGTCTCGTATCTGCGTGAGAACTTTCTCGGTGGCAACGCCTTTGCCAAATAGATTCATCTCTTAAATAGGAAATTGTTGCTTTAAGTTCTTGCCTTCTGGGAACATTCTTTCGCCAACGGCGTCAAATCATCGACGCGTCGTCGCTCCAAATTGTTTTCACCTTTCGGTAGAGCGCCAGGAGATCCTCATATGCTCAGTCATCTTTTAGGAGGCGTATTCTGATCGCCACTCTGGTCGTCGGTGTCTCGATCGCATCAGCCGTAGGTCAAACAGCGCCACACAAAACTTGAAGTGGGCAAGCCTATCGAACGGACGATGGGTCTGGGCCAATCACACGTCTATTCCATCCTTCTGAACGAAAAACAGTATTTCCAGTTTGTTGTCGAACAGCGTGGTATTGATGTCTTGGTTCAGGTGTTTTCGCCAACCGGGCAAAGCCTAGCGCGAATAGATACGCCGAACGGCATTGACGGCCCTGAGAACGGATCAATCCTGGCGGCCGTTGGCGGTACCTACACCATAGTCGTGGCACCACTCGATCAAGCTGGGAACGGAGCAACTGCAGACGAGAAGGGACGCTACGAAATCAAGACGGTCGAGCTGCGCGATGCAACCTGAGCAGTGAATTAGTAGAGTGTGGGCGAAGGGCCACGGCGCGCCAAAGCAATGGCACTCCTAAACGAGGGTACTCGAATCACCATAACGGTTCATCAAGCTGCAAACCAAGATACGTTTTAAACAAACGGCTGCTCAGTTGTTGCTGGAAAACTGACGAAAAGCGCGCCGCAACGGCTCCTGTCAGGAATCGATCAAGGACTCTCAAGATTATCTTGCTTCCCCTGCCTCTCGATGCTGAGGACTACTACGAAGTGCTCGGTTGGGTGAAACAAATTCGTTACGAGGGATTCAAACACTCGCCGTTCACGATCCGGAGGCAGCGCTTGAACTTTTCCTTTCAACTCGTAAATCTATGACTGAGGATGAAGGCCCGCCATCGTATGAGGAACAACAGTTTGAGCTATCTCTCGCCGGCCAAATTGCAGCAAAAGAATCCGCAACGAGCTTTTGAGATAGCCGAGGCAAATTTGAAGTCGGGTTACTCTCCCACCCTGGTTCAGACAATTATTCAACTTCAGAGTGCAACCATCAGGATCTGTCGAGCCAAACTCAGTAAGGCACTCACCACGAAACTATTGTCTGAAACTTTTCTCCAGAACCCGCAGCGCTGGAGATGGCCCTTAACCTCTTGAGAACGGAAGCCACGGAGAAGCCTTCGAATCGAAGTGGGCAAGGTGACGCATCTGCTGCACGGACACAAATACTCGTCAACTCAAGATGCCAAGGCGCTGATTCAAAAGCACTGAACGAAGCATCGTCGTTTAAGCCAACCGCGACGGATCAATGACTCAACAGCGGGGATCCGGTTCAAATGATGATGTACTCACTCAAGACGATTCCAAATCTCAAAATCGATGAACTCGTTCCGGGATCGACTGCAGCGATAGACAAAAGCTCGTGGAACCTCGGTGTTGACGCGCAGTATGGTCAGTGGATGAAATACGAGGGCGGCAATCAACGATCCTTCAACGGACGCAGCACTTGGAAACAATCGGAGAAGCACCGGATTACATGAAGAGGTCAGCTGGTTCGTCGGCTGGCTGAAAAAGACGGCATCGACTGGAGATATCAAGCGTGCGCGAGATATCGTCAGCGACAATGTGGGAAGGATCCTCGTGAACGACAAAAGCGCCTTGCTGGACCTGGAACGACAAGCGGCCCAGAACGACGCGAACCACGGAAGAATGGAGGAGGCGCTAAAGCACATCGCCAAGCTGCCGAAGATTTCTTCCAGAGCCGAGATGATCAGCGAGATCGCAGATCGGATTGGAAAGGACAAAAGACCTCGACCGCTCTGCAGCTGTTGGAAACGGCAAAGGGTCTGCTCGGGACGTCGATCCGCTCCGAAGGATCGGAGCAGATGACTGCGCTCTTAAACCTTGCAGCCGCTTTCTCTCGCTACGATGTGAAGCGAAGCTCTGGATCGTCGAACCGCTTGTCGAACAATTCCAACGAGCTGGCTGAGGCTGCAAAAGTGATGAATGGCTTTGGCCCCGGATACTTTGTCGATGGCGAGCTGAGCTCTGCAAAGACGGCAATAGTCTGGCGTCAGATCGCTTCGCGCCGCTCGCTAGTTCGTTGGGTGAAATCAGTATCGTCGACTTTGAAAAAGCGAAAGCTGTTTCTGAGCGGGATAAGTCTCCCGGGTACGACTCTCACTCTATCTGGGAATGATCCAGCAGGTGATCCTTCCAGAGGGACTGTCTGTTAATCAGAACTCAGTTCCATACACCCACGCATTGATTATCAGCACTGAAGGCAGTAGCTATTCACCCAGGGCTGCGTACTTAAACAACCTGAATCGATAACGCTGTTGAGCTCCGTATGTTGGTGGCGATGGCACCGTGCAGCTTCTCGTCCCGAGGTTGTGTATTGGTAATGAACTTGCTCTTCCGCGGCCTTATTACGCTCATACTGGACAGCCCCAACATCTTACCGACCACTTCATGGTACTTGTCGTAGTGGATGCGTAGAGTTTTGGTCGATTGGTCGAAACTCAACAGACCGTTTTCCAAAAAGAGATTCGACCAACCAACCCAAAACGATCTGCCAGAGCATCTCTAACGCAGTCTGGAAAACTTTGGAACCTGGCGTCTCGTTAATGGTGATTAGTAAAACGTAGAAGTGTTTTCACTTGGTCTGGGGGTTTTCGTATGCGCTGTTCCCGATCAATGCTCCGCCTTCTCTCGCTTCGTGGTTCTTTCCGCGTCGCCGCTGGCCAAGCGCAAACGGCACAAAACAATCGAGACAACCTTGCAACAAGGCAGTCCTATCGAGCGAACGATGGGCGCGAACGAATCTCACAGCTACACGATTAATCCGAGCGACGAACAATATCTTCGAGTTTGTAGTCGACCAGCGTGGATACGTGTCATCGTCGAGTGTTTTCACCTACGGGCAAGAGTCTCGGTGCCTTCGATACCCTAACGCGAGCCCAGGGTCAGAGAACGTTTCTATCGTCGCCCTAACGAGCGGCCTATATCGAATCGTCGTTTCACCACTCGATTCGAACAATGTCTCTGAGCCGGGCAAATATGAAATCAAAGTCCTTGAGATTCGCGATGCAACTGAACAGGAATTAAAGGTCGGCAAAAACGAGGACGCAAGAAAAGCTAAGGGACTGGCACTTCTTAACGACATTATCGACTCGATTCCAGAGATTCGCCAACCTAGAACTCGAATCAAAGCTAAAATACAGAGCGCCACATTGCTGTGGTCTATTGATGAAAAGAAAGCCACGCAAACTGTTGAGCGAAGCGGTTACCGACGCGAGAGACTATTTCCCTGACCATCAAACCTAGCGATCCGTCTTATGACGAATCGTCCGTCTGGGCCCAGCAGATCCGCTTCGAGGCTATCCAGACTTTGGCCCTTTACGACTCCCGAAGCCGCTTTGAATCTGTTTCGCTCAACCCGACCACCCTTGGACGCTGGAGCTGATAAACAGAATCGTGTGAACGAACAGCAATCTCGAACTCGGGCTCGCGAGTCAAATCGCAAGGCGCAACCCTAAACGAGCATTCGAGCTGGCTGAAGAGAGTTTGAAAGACGGCTTTTCGGGAATGCTAACCTATACGCTTAGCGAACCTGCAGAGGGCGAATCCGGAACTTGCGGCAACGCTCGCTAAAGACATCACTGCAAAACTTCTAGACGAGAAGCTCCTTGAGAATCCTAGCGCAGCTGAGGGTAGCACTGAATCTCATCCGTAACTTTCAGGATAGCGGGAGAAAGAATGACCGAGCCTCATATTCACCGCTTTTATCTGAACAGGATTTCAGAGCGCTTTTGCAAAAGGCGGTAAGCGAAGCACTCTCCGCTATGACCAAGTGCCTCAACCTTCAACCTCGATGAGAAACGCATCGTAGTGATGAATGGAATTGCAGTCCCTAACAAAGCCTTTGTCACTAGAGCAAGCGCAGCAGAGACACTGCTCAGCAATCTTGCGGAGTTTGCGGGCAGTGATTTGGACAGCGTGGCGCTCGGCGGCTCTGCGGCATTGCAAAAGAAGCTTCAAGAGTTCCGGCGGCCCGGGTGGAGACAGGCGACCGCTGGAGAATTATGAGAAGAGCATCGCTAATGCCTCGCCGGAAGCTGCTCAAGAAGCGATCAACCAAGCGCCTCCGGAAATAAGAACTGAGCTAATCCGAAACCTTGCCGAACACAATTTCCAGATCGGAAATGTGACTCAAGCAAAACAGATAATTGCTGAAGGCATCACCAACCCGCGTGAGCGCCAGGTCAAATGCTAGAATAATTTTGAAGCGAGAGTCTGCTTACAGAGATATTGGTCTGGGTCGAATCGATGACGCACTGAAAGCACATCGCCAAGCTCGACCACGACGGAAGATCGCGCCGAGATCCCTAATGAAATAGCAAACCGCATTGGCCCAGGTCAGAAACGGCCAGCCGCACTGGCTCTGCTGGAAACGGCTCGTGAGTCTGCTTGGGACTTCAATCCAGGCAGAAGGTCCCTCACAGATGCAGGCTTTGCTGCAACCTGCTGCGGCATTCTCGCGGTACGACTCAAGCGAGGGTTCGAGATACTCGATCCTTTAGTCGATCAGTACAACGACCTTGCCGAAGCGGCGAGAACGATGAGGATGGCTTCGGGATAACATACCTATGCTAGGTGGTGTGAGCTCTTAACGCAGAACGGCAACAAGCCTCGCGAGCGTGGCCCAACAGTTCTCCTTCGCTCTTGGCATTTTGAGCCTGACTGACTTTGATCGCGCGGCGACGGCGGATACGACTTCATCTACCGGAAGTACGGCTTCCAGTTCACCTAGGTATCGTTCAACAGGCAATCATGCCGAGTGGTATCTACTCACCAAGCGTTGCAAACCAAACAACCTGAATCGATAAGCGTTGCTGTGCGCGACGGATGTTGGCCGCCACAACTCCGTGCAGCCTTGTCGTCCCACGTGGTGTACTGATCGATAAACTTGTCTGCCGCGGCCTTATCACCCTCATACTGGACAGCCAGTGTCTTCTCCAACATCTTGCCGACTGCTTTCATGATACTTGTCGTAAGTGAATGCGTAGAAGTTTTTCGGTCGATTGGTCGAAACTCAACGGACCGTTTCCAAAAGAAATTCCACTGCATTAGCTGCATCGTGTTGTATGGCTGATCGCGACGCGGCTTGTTGTTCTGTGAGCACACGAAGAATGCCGCCTGCATCAAACACTGCGCAGTTGTGCCGGAGTGTAAGTAGCCCTGTTTCTGAAGTGCAAGCTTCCGCCACAAACAGCGAGACCAGGGTCAGCCTTCTGTTTCTTCGAGCGCGTTTGAGTCGTCCTGCAACGCTTCGTTCGAGATCGCGATCGCCTTTCGTTCGATCTACACCGAGGGTAATGACCAGACTTCGGTGCCATAACGTGCGATAGAAACTGCCATCGTTTGTTAAGTCTTTTCGCCTGCTCAGCACCCACCGCAGCTGCAAATGTACTCCGAGATACTGTCGAAGCATATTGCGGATCACGCCATGATGTTTGCGCGCAAAAGAATCGTCCGCCCGTAACGCCTGGCGAGATAGCTTTCATTGAGGGCAGCATCGTGGCTGTGTTGGCTCTCGTGCCTGACCTGAAGTCAGCGAACGACGTCATAAACGCCGACGGGATGTCTTCGCGAACTTTCTTGTGGTGTTGGTATGGAAGTGAGCCTTCGAGTGCTTGCAATCCTTTCATTGCCTGCCGGAGCGCGTGTTGTTTCCTGTTGCCTTGTCAGCAACAGTGAAAACGCAAAGAACTGTTTTGACTCCCAAACAACCTCGTCGTCGTAGGTTTCGATACGAACCTATTTGGGCGTTTGAGTCTTGAACCTTCAGCTTACCCAACTTGCATCACCCGACTCATAGTCGTTCGGACAACAGATCGCGTGCACGACTGTTGCGGAGATATCTCCGCAAACTCCCAGTCGTCCTTATCGACGGCATCCGCCGCTGTGGTTCAAAAGAGTAAAAGCTCTCATCAACTCATCGGCATAGGCAACGGAATAAGGCACGGAATAATAGCCGGCTTCCTCATACAGGTATGCGGTTTCGTGGCTGATAAGAGACGCTTGAGAGTCTCTAACCTCTCGAAGCCTGTTCAGCAGATTCGGATGAAGAGTTTGGAGCGCCGGATACTTGAAGCAGCCGATTGATGTCTTCGCGTAAGTAATTTGCGCGGGCGACAATGAACAACTGCGTTCGAGGATCGATTAGATGGTCGTCGCTTCTAGCGGTGAGCTGAAAGCGAATCTTGCTGGCGATCTGTTCTTTGGTAGCGCGCGCTGATACATGTTCTTCCCCGGCGTAACCGGCTCAACTGGAAGAAAGGGTTCACGTTGGTTATCCAGCGTCGTGGCAATCGGTCCCTGGAACAATCGATAGAGTGTTAACAGGTTTTATGTGGCGACTGGCGACCTGCAGCTTTTGTCCAACTCTGACCAGATTTCTGGAACGAAGTGAGTGCCTGTATGATGTCGCTGCTCTTCGTACAACTGCTGGAATATCCGACCTACTGCCAACCGCTTTTCAACCGCCTTACGTTCGCCTTCAGTCAAATAGAGAGGTCCGGGGCGAGGCGGATAGTTTGGGTCTTATCGATAGAGGCTGACTCTTTTCGAGCGGCCAGCAACCAGAGGATAGTGTGCTTTGCGAATTGCAAGGGTGGAGTTCCGTTGGGCCATCGTGCAAACAAACATTGTCAAGACTAGCGCCGCCGCTATTAGTTTAGCCATGCATTACCCTCAGAATGAGTTTTTCATTTGACGAATGTACGAACCTCGAGTCCAGACGACGTGGAACTTGCAGCTGGGCTACGCGGCTGGAGCCGCCTCCAGTGCGGAAAGCCTCTGGCTTTCCGGCAGCTCGCGACTCTTTTGGCGTCTACGCCGCCAAGTGGCGAAGCCTCTCCTTCTATAGTAACCGAGCGGAAAGCCGGAGGCTTTCCAGCGCGGTAAACGGCTCACCGCAAAACCAATCACTTGTCCCAATTCCCTCGCGAAAGATATTTGCTCCAGTTGCGGAGTTGGCTCGGTAACACAACGCCGCGAAGTGCAACAAAACGTTTTCGCTGAGCGGCATCGCTTGCCCAGTGAGAGTTCTGCAATGCGTTCCCTCGCTCACACACATTCAAGCGTCGATTTGCACGAATCCGTCGCAGACAAGAGGTTGGTCGCGCCTACGATATGGCGCTTGGAGATTGCGCGAATATTGAAGCCTCGGCGCCGCGGTGTTGGATGTTGGTTTGCGGCATCTGGATTCATTCCGCTCACCATCTAAGCGCGTTGCTTCGTACACCGGTCGTCGGATTAGATGTAGCCGATCACATCAAGTACAAACATAGACTACCGACGATTCGACGGCGTGCCGCTTTCCAGTCGCCGATCAGAGTTTTGATGCGGTGTTGCTTTTGCTACGTCTCTCACATACACGCTCAGGATGCACGGCTACTCTCGAGACGAAGCATCGTCGCGTATTACAGGAGACGGTGGCGTATCAATTATTTATGAAGACAACCCGGCTTGCTGTGGTAGGATCAAAGCCGATCTTGCCATTGGACTCCCCACAACCTTCAATGGCAAAGAGCACGGGTCGCTGCAACATTTCAGCTTTCGAAGATGGTTGGCAAGGATGTTGCGTTAGCGGGATTGACGGATCGTGAAAAACAACGACAACGCTCACGCTGGAGAACATCGCGCATCCAGTCTCACGCAATTTCTTTGTCGTGAGCATAGATTCCACCGCGAGTTCTTCAACCCCAGCAGTTCATCAAGAACTCTGACTACCGACCGCGAGAAACCAGCGAGGGCCTAATCTCACTGTTCGGGCGACGATTCATTGGGTAGTGTTTCTGAGATGTCCGGTGAAATTCGACTTTCTGCCCGGCACAATCGGCAAACGTAGGTGACGGCCGCTTTCGCATCGCCAGGGGACGTGACTGCCACTAACCTCGAGATCGCCGGCTTCTCTCAGCCATTTGGAGTTGTCGAAGGCGCTGTGAGACGTTACTATCGATCGAAAACTTATTTCAGTGAGATCAACCTGGGCTCGAAAGTAGTGGTTGTATTGAAGACTTTCCGCGGTGCGGCACGCTCTTTCGGATATTCCAGGTTCGATCTTCCAGGAACACCGAAGCGATACTGGAGATGGCCCACTCATCCTTGTTTAACTTTGCGGAGCGAACAAAGTGAAATAGTCTTGGAGTTCTTTAGGCACAACTAAGAAACTTTGTACTTCTCGCCCTGGACACAAAGAGAACTCGTCACCAGCGCAAACTCGCTTTTCGTGCGCAGCAATCCACGGGTCGGAATTGAAACGAGACAAGCCAACAGGAAAGTAAAAGCGAAGCCCCACGGCAAAACCATAGCGAGCATGGATTACTCATAAGACTCCCCAGTTGGCGGCTCATTTTCATAAAGTCGAAGTTGTTCCAAGCCTCAACAATTTTCCCCTCGCTTACTCTGACAATCGCGATTCCAGTAAAATCCACGTCTGCCTGAGTGGCGGCGGATCCAAGTGACATCGCCACTGTGTTTCCTCGAACACGACAGCGGGCGACCACCTTGTCCCCCTCGGCAATGGTGTCTTCAACGGTTACCTCGAGACCTTCAAATGCTGCTCGAAAACTGTTTGTCGGAATTCTCTGAATGCGGCAGGCCCTTTAATATCCACGCCGCCGGTATCAGTCAGCCCGTGAATCACGGTGGTGTCGGTCAACATCTCATCGATAGCTTCGTTGTTTCCCCTTGTTCCAAACCTCTGAGAACCAACGATGAGATTAGATCTTTGTTCTCTTGCTGACATGTTGAGTCTCCCGAGTTAACGCGCGGTTGTCGAAGCATCAGGTGTGTAATCCAGAGCTGAAATACCACGGGTCAAAAAGAAAATTGCTTGCGAGGCGACGAGACGATACGGCAGGCAGAATCAACTTTCAAGGCGCGGAATCCAGCAAGCCTGCGAGAGCTACACGCCAATCACTTTGCGATCGACGAGTCTCTTGATCATTCTGAGGCAGTCAGCCTCGCGAAATGGGCAGATAGACAAAATGGATTGAATGTCCCAGCTGCCATTGATGCGTGAAAGTATGAAACCCTCACGAGCATCAGAGCTGTAGTTCCGTCAAAGCAGCAGGGGGAAACGAGTAAAGTTCAGGTACCAGGGGTGAGTCCGAGGCCAGACGCGTGCAGGTGCTTTGACTAATTTCTCTTCAACTTGCGGCAGAAGCTTTTGTGCATCGGGGTTCTTAGGATCTTCTTCCAGCACTCGCTGGATCAGCTCCAGGGCTTTCTCGGGATCCTCGTCGAGTTTTCGTTCAACTGACCAGAGGAGTTCAGTCAAACTTTCCGGTAGATCCTCAGCCTCTGCCGGAGTTGGATTAGCTACCTTCGGGTACTTCACCCACGATTTTCGCGATGCCCTTGCTAATCAGATCATAGAGTTGACCATAAACGTGGAACGCCGAAGCATGCATGTGATAACAGATCTCCGCTACCGACATTCGCTTCTCAACGAAATAGAGCACCTGGCGAAACTCCTTGCCCAACTTCAGCGACGCAGTCCAACCGGCGTTTAGTTCAAGGATGCATCTGTCTGAAGGAACCAGGGTGCGATAGCGATTAAGTTCATCTATGCGATAGATGCCTTCCATGATCACAGTAGTTGGTTCTACCTCAATCAGGATCAGGTCATCCGGCAGCTTATCATCGTCGTAGAATTCAAACTGGCCTTCAGTCCAGACAAACAAATCGTAGATCGCATCGAGCGTTCGCGATTTTTAGTACGTCCAGTACATCGCTCTCAGTCAGGAATCCCTGCTCAACCAACACTTCGCCCAACTTTGCACCGGAAGTCCTTTGAACCTCTCGAGCCGCCTGGAGTTGCGACTCATCGACCTTTCCATAATGCAAAAGTATCTGGCCGAAATACTCTCGTGGGTCGTTGGACTTTGAGCCTACGATGAGACCGTTTTTGAAGTAGACCTGCTTTGTGATCTTTCCAGGTCAAATTTCAGCGTCCCCGTTTTCCTACCTGCCGCCAGGAACTGGAGCAGGTCGGTCAAGCTCATCGTTTTCAAAGTGCCGTGGATCGCCATTATTCGTAGGTTCGGTCGTTGCTAAGCAGCACTAGGCTTTCGTTGTGAAGCTCTTCTGTGAGGAAGCCGCTCTTGCTGGACCAAAGAAGACTGAAACGCAAGCAGAGTACATTAGATTCAATTTAAACAATTTACTATCCGGTTGCGGGGCCTACGGTCAAAGACCAATTCACTCTTGCGCTAAACGCAATTAAAGGTGTCCACGAAAGCGACACCCGACTGGTTACCTGATTTTAATCTTCGACGAGGTCAGCAGATATGGCGAAACTACGAGGATCTGATTCCTCCGCAAGTCGCAACAAAAATATCAAGTTCTTTGTCTGCTCTTCATTCAAGTCGACAAACTGAACCCCGAAACCAAATCCATGTCGATGATGCTTCACTTCACCTTCAAGATACAGCCAATCGTCGTCCGGCAACATAATTCGAGAAATGCCACGATCTCACCGGTCCTCACTTCGCCGACAGCGTCTAAATAACATCCGCCTTCGGAGAGATCAGTCACTCGAGCAGAATGTTTGCCTCCAGTATCACCGTCCCAGACGGCGTCAAGACTTACACCTAACCTTGGTTTTGATCTTCGCTCATCCATATTTCATATCATCATAAAAGTTTTGGCGAGGCACGCAAGAGAAAACATTTTCGCCTTGCGCGATCCGGCCCAACCCACGCATCCAGTTTTCCATTTGCAGCGAAAAACTTAGAGCAAGTTGCGCGTTCCAGCCAATTTCTGGAAGATGACGAAACTACTTCAAAAACTATTCTTTATAGTGCAAGTGGTTCTCGCGTCACTTCTCTTGCACGTTGTAATACAAAAACGTCGATTTCAAGCAGCGCAGCGCACTCGCAGATGCTCCCGGTATGACCTGAAAAGTGGCAGGCAGTCGTCCCGGGAGTTCGCCATCGACTTCAAGGGGACCTCGCGACTCCTCAACGCCGATCTAACCACGACCTTCTTAGCCAATGCGTGATTAACCTCCGACATCGAAAGATGCGAGCCAATAAATCCGCGAAGCACTCGTCATGATCTTTACTGCGCTTAGGTCACTAATACTGACCACATCCAACTTTCCATCAGTGAGCTTTGCATCCGGTGCTATTTTCATCCCGCCACCAAAGTAGCGAGCGTTGGCGATACACAAATTCACGACCGAAAGTTGTCGTTCATTCGAGTCATCAAGTTGAACAATCACTCGCGTCGCTTCAGAACGCATAGCCGTCTGCAGCAGTGACGCGCCAAACGACACTCGACCGCCCAACCATTGCGGAGTGTTAGCCGGTAACCAGTCTGGCCCACGCGCTCTTAACGCGCTCGATTACTTTCGTACTCATCCGCAAAAGCAATTCCTAAAAGTAGCGAGTCACTTCTTCGCCAGCGTTGTCAATGAACGACACTCTTCCAACGTCTATTCGCCTGGTCCGCCCCGTCTTCAGTATCTGGGCGGCAGCGCGAGGTTGAGACGGAATCTCAAGAGTGCGTCTGAAGTCGCCGCCAGTGCCGCTTGGAAGTATTCCCAATTCGACATCCTTACCTGAATTAAGAATCCCATTCGCAACTTCAGAAATCGTTCCATCACCGCCACACGCAATTATTAGCGGCGTATCTTTTCTCGCGGCTTCAGACGCGAGTGCCGTCGCATCTCCAGCCCTTTTAGTGAAGACATTTTTGAAAGACCCAAAATACGAACCGAGATCACTGGCGAGCCTGGGCCACGCCGAGCCGGTTGCCCCGCCAGCAGAAGTTGGATTAACGATGACAGAGTGGTAGCGCCATTAACTCTTCAATGCCATCCTGGATGCGCGATCCTGTTCACCAAGTTCAGCGATCTTTTGCATTACCAGATCCGAAATCTCTTTGTGCGTACGCAATCGATCGGGTTTTTGAGCTCGTCAAGAAGGATCCATTAAAGGTCCGAAGTGAATTCTGATCGCTTCTTCGCGGTTCCAGTTTCGGGCGATCTGCTTTGGCAAACTATCGCAAAGCCCGGCAATGAAAACAGGAATGACTTGAGGCCTCGCATTCATTATCAACTTACCAACTCCGGGCTGGGCACGCAGAAAGTGTAGGGATCGTCGCTCTTATTGCGGGTTCCTTCCGGATGAAACCCGATCAGGTTTCCGGGTCCCGTCTGTGCAAGTTGCGTCAATAACCTGAAAGAGAATTTGTCGAAGACTCGTTTCTCGGGATTGGATGATCACCAGTAGCGAAAAATGCCGGATACATTGAGAACCAGCCCATCACGAGATTCACAAAAAGGCCGAGCGGCGATTGATAGAAGAACCTACCCGCACCGGAAAGAAGAGTTGCTTGCGCCACTTAGTTTCGCGAAGAGGACCGTCGACACCGCATACATGTCGAAGAAAGAACGGTGATTTGCCACCAGGAGGATGGGACGGTCACGGGAGGCGGCCTCGATGTTCTCGAGACCGTAGACATTCCATGATGTTGTAAGTCGATAAAGTGGATCCATCCGGCGCCCAGGGTCTTCTGACACAACGTCCAGAAGCGCTTCCATCTCCCCAGGTTCATGCGGCGGACAAATCGGAAGGCGAACCGCTCGAACCCTGATAGTACGGCCAATTCTTCTGGGGTGGGTTGGAGAGAATCTGTCGCAGCGAAAACTGCGATTCTCACCATCCAGAAAATCACCTACTTGTTCACCGGCACCCAGTTTTACGTCGGACTCTGTTCTCAACCCTTACTCCCGGTCATCTCGAATAGATTTAATCGATCGAGAAGTATTTCGCTTCAGGATGATGAACAATAATAGCTGAGGTTGACTGTTCGGGCTCTAGCTGAAACTCCTCGGTCAGCGAAACATCAATTCTCGAAGGGTCGATCAAAGCGAACAGTTTTTCCTGATCCTCTAAACGCGGACAGGCTGGATAGCCAAAGCTAAAACGAGGAACCACTGGTAAGCTTGATGAAACAACTTTGACGGGTCCTTCGCATCTGATCCGGCAATACCGAGTTCCTCGCGAATCCGCTTGTGCCATAACTCAGCCAGTGCCTCGGCACTTTCGACGCTCAAGCCGTGAAAGTAGAGGTAGTCAGAATAGTTGTCAGACGTGAACAGCTCTTGAGCATACTCACTGGCCCGCCTGCCGATCGTGACCAGGTGAAAGGCAACAACATCCATCTTTCCCGATTCACGAGTCGCGAAGAAATCCGCGAGACAAAAATGCTTCCCTTCCGGCTGACGCGGAAGAAGTGAAGCGTGTTCTTTCATTGAACGACTCGTCAAACACAATCAGGTCGTTGCCTTCCTGATTGACATGGAAAGTATCCATAAACAACTTTCGGGACTAACAACTCTTCACGCTTTGAGCGTTCTTTCAATTCTTCGTAAATTGGACGGACCTTACTCGTCACCAACGCTTGATACTCATCTACTGGAGTTCGTCCTTGTTTGAATTGCCACTGTCCTTTGAATAGAGCGGTTTCATTTACAAATGTGAAGACGTCGTCGAGCGGTATGTCGTCCACTACTCTTGAACCAAAGAACGGTGCCGTGGGAATTGACACATCGGAGCTAACGGCGGAGCGAATGGTGTGGGTTGTATCGCCAATGATTTTCGTAGCACCGCGAGGTTTGGCAGGCTTACGAATTCCGAGCTTCGCTTCTTCCCCGATCAAATCTTCCGGATCTTCAGCTCCTTCAGCGAGCGCCAGTATCAGCCGCATCAAGAACTTCCTTCCCGTTTCCTGCGATGCCAACCAGCTTGTCCATCGTGTGCAACCCGGCAAAAGCATCGCGCGCATAAAACAGTTTGCCGTGATAGATCGATTTGAGATCGTCTTCTACGTAACGTCGCGTGAGTGCAGCACCGCCAAGAACAACGGGAACCTTGATGCCGCGTTCGTTCATCAGCTCCAGATTCTCTTTCATTATTAGCGTCGACTTGACCAGCAACCCGCTCATACCAATAGCGTCCGCCTCGTGTTCCTCGCACGCGTCGAGAATGCTGTCGATCGTCTGCTTAATTCCAAGGTTGAAGACTTTGTAGCCATTGTTGGTCAGGAATGATATCGACCAGGTTTTTCCCGATGTCGTGAACGTCTCCTTTTACGGTAGCGAGCACCATGTTTGCCTTTAGCCGTCGCGCCACCTTTCTTCTCAATGAATGGTTCAGAGAAAACGAACGGCCGACTTCATCGCCTCCGCTGATTGCAACACAAACGGCAACTGCATCTGGCCGCTGCCGAAAAGATCGCCAACAACCTTCATGCCTTCCAAGCAGGATGTTGTTGATGATCTCGAGAGCAGAATACTGACCTAAGCGCAGTCTTCAATTCATCTTCAAGGCCTATCTTCTCGCCGTCTATTATGTGAGTCTTCAAACGCTCTTCCGACCGTTTCGCCCTTTGCTGGCTTTCTTCGAAGTCTTGGCTTTGACACCTTCAAACAGTTTGGTGAACTCGATCAGCGGGTCATAGGTGCAAACGTCACCTTCAAACTTGCGCTCATCGTTGATCAACTCACGCGCGACCTTGAGTTCCCTGTTCGCCGATGCGATTCAGAGGCTCGATCTTACTGGCGTTAACAATTGCGGCATCGAGTCCGGCTTCAACAGCGTCATGCAGAAACACTGAGTTGAGAACTACCCGCGATGCCGGGTTGAGACCGAACGAGACGTTTGATACGCCAGGATCGGTAAAAGCACCTGGCAGGTCTCTTCTTAATCTTGCGAATTCCGTCGATGGTTGCGAGTGCGTTCCTGCGGTCTTCTTCGATTCCGGTCGAGATCGGTAGCGCTAACGCGTCGAAGAAAATGTCTGACGCGGGTAGTCCAGCTTCACCTGTCGCCTGTTCGATAAGCACGCTTGGCGATTTCAAATTTCTTTTCCGCGCTTCGTGCCATTCCTCTTCGTCGATTGTTCCGATTACGACGCTAGCTCCGTACTCCTTTGCCAGATCGATTACCTTTAGGAAACGTGGGACACCGTCTTCGTAGTTTGTTGAATTGAGAATCGACTTACCGCCAGCGTGCTGCAGTCCCGCTTCCATTTTCTGCCACTCGGTAGAATCGAACATCATCGGAATCTTTGACGTTCGTTACGAGCCTGGAAGCGAGATTCGTGCATATCTTTTTCGCCATCGCGTCCGACGAAGTCGACGTTAACGTCCAGGATATGAGCACCTTCGCGTTCCTGGTCCTTACCAAGTGCGACGAGACCGTCCCAGTCTTCAACATTCAACAGGTCGCGCATCTTCTTAGAACCGCTGGCATTGACGCGTTCGCCGACGATCAAGAATGAGCGTGTCCTGTACGTAGGGTTGCTGAATATAAATTGACGACTGCAGACGGTATGAGTTTGGCGTCTCGTTGTTTGGGCGTCAGTCGTTGCATCGCTTCGACCGCGAGCTTCAAGTGAGCGGCGTAGTCCCGCAACAACCACCGACGATAGTTGACACCGAAGTCGCTTGCGAAGTGAACGAGCTGGGCAGTGAAACTTTCCGGCGTCTCGTCGTAGTGCATCTTGCCTTCAACGACCGAAGGCAAACCCGCGTTTGGCAGCACCGAAACTGGTAACGGCGCATTCTCACAGAGGTAACGGATGCTCTCCGTCATATGACGTGGGCCCGTGCCACAGTTCATGCCGATGATATCGATCGGAAATGGCGCCAATGACGTTAACGCTGCGGAGATTTCGGTGCCGTTCAGCATCGTGCCGAAAACTTCTATCGTGACTTGTGCAATCACGGGAACGCGGCGTCTTGGTCTCAGCGAAGTGAGCGAAGATCGCGGATAGCGCAGCTTTTGTCTGCAGTAGATCCTGACAAGTCTCGACGATTAGAAGGTCGACGCCGCCATCGAGTAAATCCGGCGACTTGGACCTTGTAGGCTTCTCGCAGTTCGGAGAAAGAAATGTGGCCGAGCGTTGGAAGCTTGCGACCCGGGCCCATCGAACCGGCAACCCAGCGTGGCTTTGTTGGAGTTGAATAGTCAGCAGCAACACGCTTTGCAAGCCGCGCGGCCAGGACATTCATGTCGTAGGCTTTGTCGCCAATGTCGTACTCGGCAAAGTCAACGGGGGTGCCGTTGAAGGAGTTGGTCTCGACTACGTCGCAGCCGACTTCGAGAAATGCGGCGTGGACCTTCTCGACGGCATCGGGGCGGGTAACCAAAGATTTTCGTTACAGCCTTCAAAGCGAAGACCACCAAAGTCGTCAAGCGTCAGATTCTGGACCTGGAGGTTGGTGCCCATTGCGCCGTCAAAGACGACGATGCGTTCTTTAACTGTTTCTAAGAAAGTTCGACATAAGAATTGATGATTTGCGATTGCCAATTGCCGATTTGATTCAAAGACTGTCGATTGGTTCCTTGAAAATCGGCAATTCGGAAATCGACAATCAGAAATAACTAGAAGGCCCCGCGCTAAACAACGCGGAGCCTCTCAAAACCTTGCTGCGAATTAGACTCGCCGAGCTGTTTAGCGATTATTTTTCGTGGCCGCAAGTCGCCTTAACTCACCACGTCACTGTCAAGTCGTATTGAACCATTGAGGTTAAGGGGTGTCAAGCCATTGTCGATTTCCAATTGCCGATTGCTGATTCTGTATCTGGACTTGGCGTCTTTGGTCTTGAGGTCCTGGGCCTTGATGGCCTGGCTAATCCTCGCCAACCATCAAGCCCCAAGACCAGTCAATCTGCAATCCCGACTAGTCGGGATCGATATATCCTTCTTAGCCTTTACCATTCCATCCATGCGACGTGCCATCTACCCCGGTTCGTGTTCGACCCCATCACCAAGCGGTCACCTTGATATCATCGAGCGTGGCTGCAAAGCTGTTCGATGAAATAATCGTCGGCATTCTCGCGTGAACCCTGAAAGCAACCGTTCTTCACACATCGAAGAACGCCACGAAGATGCTCAACGAGGTACTAAAGGAAATTAGTCAGGGCGGTTGCAAGTGTTCGCGTCGTGATTCCTTTCGTGGCCTGCTCGGTGAATTACGCTGTCGCGCAGCAAGCTGACGCGATCGTTCGCGGGCATACGCGCTATTTCTGATTATGAGTACGAGCTTCAGATGGCGCTCATGAACCGATCGGCTCGAGCCCAGCATTGAGACTGTGTTCATGATGCCAGCCGAACACCTACTCCTATGTAAGCTCTCGTTTGGTAAAGGAAGTTTTTCCAACTTGGTGGCGAAATCGATGGACTCGTGCCTCCGGTAATCGAGAGGCGAATGAAGAAAAAATGAATAAGGGCAACGCAATTCGCTTATTAAGTCGCGTGGTATACTCCCGACATTCAATGCACTTTTTCGGAAGCAGCAAAAACTCCAGCAACAAAAAGGTAACAATCTCGAATCGCGGATCTGGATTTGCGAATCTACTGACGAAGGAATCTTGATTCGCAAACGTTCGAGTCCAAAGTAGATTCAGATTCGCAATTTCAGATTCAGAGATTCGAGATTCTAATATGCGAAACCTATGCCCGTTAGTTCTCCTTTAAGACCTCCCACCAACGTGTCCCGCATGCGATCGTCGTCCACCCTTACGGCGATGCAGGCTGCCGAGAACTTTGCGTGCTGGCAGGCGCTGACGTTGTTGATTTTGGCGCCGGCGAACCCGACTTCGACACTCCCGACAACATCAAAGCAGCCGCGGCCGAAGCAGTGCGAGTGTGGCCGACGAAATGCACGTCAACCGGCGGACACGCGTGAACTTCAAAAAGCAATCATCAATTTCTATCGGCGAGAGTTTCAGGTTGAGTATCGAACCGTCAGAAGTAATGGGGACGTCTGGCGGTAAAACAAGCGATCTTTAATGCTGTTGTCACCCTGCTTGATCGGACGATGAGTGTCTAATTCCAAGCCATGTCGGGTGACATTTCCAGAGATTGTTGTGTTTGCTGGTGCCAAGCCAGTCTTCATTGAAACGGAAGAGACGGACTTTGTGGTTACCGCCAGGCAGCAGTGAGGCGGAGGCGATAACTCCGCAGAACGGCTCACTCATCCTCAACTCGCCGTCGAATCCATCGGGACGAGTGTTGCCACCTTCCGAGTTCCGGCGCATCATGGAATATGACGTCAGAGCGCGACATCTTCACGTTATCTCGGATGAATGTTATCTCCGCTTTGTCTACCCGCCGGCAGAAATATTTAGTGCTGCCACCTGCCCAGAGCTTCGTTCACAGCTCTGCATCGCAGGGTCATTCTCGAGAACTTATGCGATGACTGGCTGGCGTTTGGGTTACTCGCTTGGACCCACTGAATGGATCAAAGCAATGTTGAAGGTCGGAGGTCATTGCACCTCGAATCCAAACTCAATAGCGCAGTGGGCTGCGGTTGAGGCGTTCAATGGACCTCAGGAGTCGGTTGGAGAGATGTTGGGCGAATATACGCGACAGGCGCGCCTGGTTGCTGGAAGCACCCAGGGCATTCCCAGAATTTCATGTGGCGAACCTGAAGGTGCCTTTACGCATTTCCGAGATGTGCGCGGATGTTCTGAAAAGAGCTGAAGGCATCGCGCTGAATTCGCCCAAAGGTTACTGGATGAAGAACAGACCAGTGGTAACTGAAGGAGCGGCATTTGGCAGCCAGAAGGCTTTGTGCGCATGTCATATGCGACATCGATGGCGCAGCTGGAAGAAGGAGTGAAGCGAATCGGACGATTCGCCGAAAAATGCATAGGTCCGGTTCGCAAAAGAGAACGGCGCCGGAAGAATTTCCAGGCGCCTTTTTATCTTACCGGCGACAAGCAAAGCTTATCGGACATTAGTACAGATTGAAGTTGTACTCGAGCTGCATCCGCATTGAAACCTGGTGGCCATCTTTAGACGCCGGGACAAACTTGATCATAGAGCCGTGGCAAGCGCGTGGCACGTTCGGCCAGTCACGGACAGGCCTGAAACGGTGCGAATGTTTGTACACCTGACCAGAGGACAAACACCGACTTTCAGTACCACAGTTCCAGTGATCTGATTTTCTTGCTTCCTCAGTGTACTGCGGCTCAGGCTTCGAGATCAGCCGCGCTCTCGACGTCACTTCCTTACCCGTGAAGATTTCGGAGTAATCTCCACCGCCGCCGCCACCGGGTCCGCCACCGCCGTCGTTGACGGTCGCCGCCGCCCATATTGCCACCACGGCCCGGTCTAGTCCGCCACCTTCACCAGGTCCGATACCGCCACCTTGGCCCAGTTCCAATTCCATTTCCAGTGCCTGAACCGGATGAAGGGTCAGTGCTCTTCGACTTGTAGTCACCGTACGGCAAAACTCGCGCATCAGGTGGTACCAACATCGGATCAGCAACCACTGTTGCCGCTACCGGCAATGAAGGATTCTTGATTTGTGGTGGCTTCGGATCTGGAGCCACGACTTGCGGGACATCTAAAGAGGCCTGCGGAACCTTACCAAACGACGCTGGTTTCGCTTCTTCACGTCCGCCACCGCCACCGCCTGCCGCACGTTCTGGTTTGGGCTTGCTACCGCCACCACTTCCTTTGTTAAGTCCGGCGGTACCAGGTTCAGGAGTGGGTTGTTCGTTAGGATGTCGAGCATCTGCTCAACCTGAAGTTCTTCGTTCTGCGCCAGCAACTCCAGCCTGTTTGTGTTTGCGATCCATCCAAAAGACACCGCCCATTACCACAAACAAGAACAAGAACGATACCAACATTCCAGCGACGACAGTTTTCGAGTCTGAAGCGCTCAGCGCCCATCACCGCGCGCGCCACGCTCCTTACCAAGCATCGTTGAAAAGAGTGCGATAAGAAGAACCGCCGCAACAGCAGCAAATCCGACTAAGCCAACACGGGACGTCTTGGTTGATGATTGCGCGATCGATCTCGTGCTGCGACTGGCGCCCAACGAGACCGACCATTGCGAGAACGGCAGCTCCCATTGCGAGCAAGACGTTCCGGTTCCCCAGAAACTTCTTGAGCATCTGGCCATAGCCAATGAATGTTCTCTTTGTGAATCCAAACGGATCACGCTTGAACTCTGGCCAAGGTCAATTCATATTCGTGCGCTGTATCTTTGACTTCGTGGGACAAACGAGCACTGAGTCAAGCAATACGTACCAGAACGCTGGCAA